>SKEE01000136.1_pt1 | contig 85144 bp, 95 predicted proteins | sample 4826661 | NCBI WGS metagenome assembly SKEE01 (sample SAMN11008817, study PRJNA524170) | human gut metagenome | biome: Human fecal sample; material: Feces; isolation source: fecal sample from pouch patient p20 | host: Homo sapiens | place: Israel: Tel-Aviv | collected 2016-11-14
ACGTATATCAGATTATCCCCATTGACTGGGACACAGCGAACATTACCACGGCAAAAGAATATGTATTTACGATTGCGAATGGTAAAGTCACTTTAACCGGCGCTAGGATTGTGGCAAATGCGTCGGTTGGATACTATAAAGCGTTGATTATCGGCAAGTAGACAGTGGGGAAATGGGTCATTTTCGTATGGAAGCACATATAAAGATATTTCACTGCCGATCAGCTTTCCTAATTCTATCTTGTGTGTATTATGCTCTGATGCAATATCTGATAGTGCAACAAGCGGACAAGTAGAGAGCTTGGCATGGAATTATGGCGCATCAACTAATTCAAAAATCCGTTTTTTAGCTAATAGTAGTAGCTCTGGGTATAAAAGCCTAGGAGCATTTACGTGGATAGCAGTCTGCAACTAGACAGTGGTGGAACTGTTTACCAGCATATTGCTATCCATCTAAAATTGCTCGTATAATTCATAAAAAATAAAAAACCATCATTGTCGCAATCAGATGTGGTGACCGATACTGCATTCCCGGAATATGATGTAGCTGTAGCCAAAGTGATAGACGATGTTTTGCTTGATATGGGATACGTGATATTTCCTGTTTTAACATTATTTTTATATCCCCACTGTCTAGTTCTTGCCGATTAGAATGGCATGGAACGGACGCCTAACTTGATGATTTGTATCGGTCATGTGTGACTGAAAAGTCTTTACTGTTATGCTGGTTGTAGACCAGCCGATGATATTTGTAGCATCATCTCCGGTACCACTCGTGGCACATCCTAAAACATTCATAGAGATAGGGATATTAACACTATATTCCCCAATAAGCGCGTTTGTGTTTTGGGTATCATATATCCACTGTCTACTTGCCGATAATCAACGCTTTATAGTATCCAACCGACGCATTTGCCACAATCCTAGCGCCGGTTAAAGTGACTTTACCATCCGCAATCGTAAATACATATTCTTTTGCCGTGGTAATGTTCGCTGTGTCCCAGTCAATGGGGATAATCTGATATACGTCGCTCGCGAATGCGATTGGGAAAGAAATGTCATCATATGTTTTCCCGGTCGGCATTCCCAATTTTACCCACTGTCTAAACTCCAAAAGTAAAATAATCTCTACCATAAGTACTGAGGTCAACATTTATGCCTGTCAAACTTATATCTTGTGAAGTATGTGATGTAGTAATAATAACACCGCTATATTCGTTCGTATTCGTGGGGCTATAGCATTTAACAGCGAATTTTGTGTATGCAATTGGAAACGCTGTATATGATTGTGACTTATTAGTCGTTCCCCACTGTATAATTAGGCCGCCGAACAGCGAGCCGAGGCACACATATCCGTTTTGTCCAAGCGAGTATTTAACACCTGTCGCGTCAAATACTTTTTTAATCAGCAGTGCGAGCAGACTGTCCGACGACAATACGTTGACGAGGCTGCTCAGTCCTGTGCTGGCTAGTGTGTTGACGATGCCTTTGTTCCAGTCCGTTACCTGGGCTACTTCGGTTTCGGGATGAATTGTGTCATATGCGCTGCTTGTTTTATTCCAGTGATGTAAAATGCCTTTTAAAATGCCCATGTTGTTATCCTCCTTGTTATTCGCTGACTTCAAGCCAAATCGTATGCTCTGCGGTCGGCTCCGTTCCGCCCACATACATATCTTCTGTCGGTACTTCTATCCAGGTGCTGGACCAGGCGTACGGCTTTACGCTGAGGGTGATGCCGTTGTTGATAGCGTCGTATACGCCGCCACTGGTGACCGGATTTGTACTTCCGGACGTGGGCTTGCTGTCAAAGGTGAGTTTGTCTTGTTTGGCCGCAATCAACGTTTTGATTTTACTGACTGCGTATTTCAGCCCGGCCGCATCTAAAAATTTAGTTGCCATGACAGCCACCCCCTATGCAAAGCAGGTGTCGATTTCGGTCTGGCTAAGCGCCGAGTACGTGACTGTGCTGGCCGAATTCGCCGGCGTGTATCCGAGGGCTGCTGTGACATTAGCAGACGTCAGCGAGACGACGCCCGACGACACGGTGATATTGCTTCCAATTTTGACGCCGCCGAGGACGCTGGCTGTCGCTGCCGGCAATGTATAGTTACTGAGCCCGGCCAGCTTGTTCTTTTCGGCCGTCGTGTAGTCGTTCGTGCTGAGCCCTTTGCCGCTTGCGGCTTTGACGTAGGTCGTCGTAATGGTATTGCCGTCGCCATCCCGGACGGCCTTGTCGGCGGTGCTGACGGCGTCGTTGATGAGCACGTAGGCCGTGCCGGTCCATCTGTATACGTCGTTGTCGGTGCTGCCAATATCGACATACATGGTGTTGGTCGAGCCTGTAATTACCGTCGTATGCGTGGATTCTTTATAAAATTTGCCGCCGCTGTAATATCCTTCGAGTACTTCACCAATGTCTCCTGGGATGTACTGAGCCGGAATCTTTTTGTCAGATCCGAGCGGGGCAACACCGTTAGCCGCGCCGATGAGTGACGTAGCGATACGTGGCGTGCTATCCGTGGAGTGGATGGTGATATCGGCTGACCCGTCGAAATCTACCCCGTTGATGGTCCGGGCCGTGGCCAGTTTGGTCGCCGTATCGGCCGCGCCGGCGGTTGCCGCCTTGGCACTGATACCGAGATAGGTTTTGGCCGCATCCGTTTTGCTGAGATAGAGGCTGGTCGCGTCGGTTTTGCTCAGCTTCGTGTCATCGGTAATCGTGATGCCGGTCTTGTTGAGTGCGACGCCGTTAATCGTAATGCCCTGGGGCACATACTTCCCGTCGTTCGCCGCATCCTGTTTCGTTTTAAAGTATTTCAGGCCCTCGAGGTCCAGAAATTTTGTTGCCATAGTTTCCTCCTAAAAAATCGCATCAATATCCATGTTCAGTATGGTGTCGGCCATAGCGTCTTTTCCTGCCGGCCCCTGTGGTCCCATCGGGCCTTGTGGTCCAGTATCGCCTTTCGGCCCTTTGATGTCTACCGGAGCGGGGTTGTCCCGTCCGCCGTCATTGGTCCAGGATAATATGCCGTCATCTGTTATGTGTGGCGTATAGACGGCTCCTTTTGTCCCGACTACACCTATGCCTACCGTCAGGTTATTCCCGGCGCTCAAACGGGCAGACAGCGCAGGGGACCGTGCCGTCAATACAGCCCTTATTTTATCCATACGGCACCTCCTACGTTGTTGTGACGTCAGGCAGCAGATGGAATTTGCCTGGCCCGATGGTCTGATGCGTCCCGTCTTGTAATGTCAACTGCACATCCCATACATAATCGCCATAAGCAAGTCCCTGGGTCTTTTCGTGCGTCAGATCTACGACGGAACCGTCCATCGTACATTGCAAGACATACTCTGTATCGTCATAGGTACGCTTTATGGAGAAGACGCCGGTATACCCCATAATGGGTGTTCCGTCTGCCTGTACCGGCTGAACGGTAAAACTGTCATCATCGCCACGTACATAGTAGATGTCCATGCCTCGTATTTTAAGCATCTCATCACCCCTATTTGACGATTTCGACCCACATGCCACGCTCAGACATAGACGCCGGTTTATTGGCTGTTGATGTGACCATTAAAATGTTTTCATGTGCTGCATCGTCTGTATTATGTGCGACGGTCAAAAATCCATTGGGGTTGATGGTCGCTGATACGTTCCCCGTGTTGCTCATGGTAAACTGTAACTGAAATTCCTGTTGTACGACCGTGCTTCCGCCTTCGGCTGGCATATAATCTGGATTGTCGTCCGTCATCGCCACATACATGATTTCACCGACATCCGGGTCCGTCGCAAATAGTCCCAGCTCTGATATCTTGAACCCCGTTTTAACCCCACTGTTACTGATAGTCAGCTCTAGCGTTACGGTATTCCCGCTTTGCGTAATTTTATTGATTCCCAGTGTCATCTGTTCATTGATTAATGCTGTTGCACTGTTCAACGACCCGGTCCGCGTACCGGATCCGATAGCAACACGAGTAAACGTGAGTGTAGTCAGGCCGGCATTGATTTTAGCTTGCAATGTCGCCCCGACATCGGTCATGGTGATTTTATTCCAATTTGCCATGAATGACATCCCTCCTGAATGTGCCGACAGCACCGGCAAAATAAATATCTTTCTGTGCTATCAGCATTTGTTTTAAATCAAACGTAATGCATGTCTGGCGAACAATACTCATATTCGCGCCGAACTTAGCTTCTCCTGTGCATCGCCTGATGAATTGCACATAATCCAGCCATGATCGCGTGTTTTTATACGCATTGATCAACCTTACCATTTTATTGATTAGTGTTGCTCCATCTAATGGAGCCGTTATCAGCGTTACTCGAAAGTGATAGGGCTGACCGTCGTATTCAGGCCATTCCTGCACCACAGCTGATTGATACACCGTAGCTACGGCCCGCTGTACAGCATATTTTGTGCCCTTGAATTTATGCAGTAAAAACGATTCTTTGACTTGCTTCCTTTTTACAGACAAGTCCGAATTGTCATCGTATTCGTCAACGTGCATCTGCTCTGCCAGATGGTCAATGAGTGCTTCCGGCAGGTCATCAATGGCCGGGTAAATCAGTAACAAATCCGGATTGATGTCGGACAGCGCCATATCGACGACGCGGGCCAAATCCGGTACGGGGTCTTTGTTGATGGATTCCGGCAAATGTTCTGCGATTTTGTAATCCGCATCTATCATTCGTCTTCACTCCCTCCTAAGACGACGGATACCGTTTTATCCTGGGCAACTTGTACGCCTGTCAGCACGGTATAGGTCGGCGCCGTGACGATGACGCGTTTTACGCCGGCGACAGCCATAACATCGGCAATCAGTCGCGACGGGTTGATGTCCCGGCCAATTTTAGATTTCTGCCACAGCCGATAGTTATTTACGGCTGTCGTTACGGCGTCTTTGACAGTAGATTCCGCCGTGCCGACGTCGGTATAATAGGTCAGGGTAATGTCATAGGATACCGCATCTGGTGCGACGACCGATACGTTATCGGTCAGTGGACGTACTTTATCCGCAGATACTACCGTTTTTACCGCGTCCAGTAATTCCTGCTCCGGCAGTGTCCCGCCTGTCATGAGCGGCCGTATTTCAACGGCACCGGCGCTGGGACTGGTTACGGCAACGTCGATGATGCCGCTGTTAGCCGACTTCGTCCAATACTCGTAAGCCCCTGTCGGCCCCGCTGTAGAAAAACGTTCCGGCGCTTCGTGGATGCGTTCTCGATAGTCGTCATCTGACTCTTCATCGGCGCCGCCTGCGCTGGTCGTCGTATTGACGATAGAAGCCACATAAGCCACCGGATCAACTATGGATTTTATTTCGCCTGGGAGAAACCCATTTCCGACTGTGCCGACAGTTTGGCATGTTGCTTTTACCGTCGTTGTCATGTTCCCGGCCAGGACGGCCGCATCGTCGTTGGTTGCGAAATAAATACCGCTGTCCGTCGCTACACGCGTTCCGGCTTTTACGATGGTTTCCTGTTCGCGTTTAGCTGCCAACGTAATCAGCAGCGTTGTCGTTGCGGCCGATGCCGGTATTCGCGTCGTGTCAGAAAAAGCGCCGAGGTTGTCCAGGTTTCCGCCGGACGCATATTTCAGCAGATTCTGTTTGCCGATGTAATTTTGATTATTTACAAGCCGGACAATCGCTTCGGATACGACCAGCAAGAACAGTCGTACCGGGTCGCCCTGGGCTAAGGTTCGTCCGGTTATGCTGGTATAGTCGTTAAAGACGGTGGCTTTGATTTTCTCCGCATCGCCGTCTACGAATTCGATGTTCGGTAAATCAGTTAGTTTCATTAATTTTCACCGTCACTTTCGGCGTGAGTCGTCCGTTTATATCGCCAGTGAATGTTATTTCCGTAATGCTTACCCTTGGCTCGTAGCGCTTGATTTGAGCAAAGATTTCACTCGACAAAATCGCTTCTGCTTGTAGCATGGGCTTATCTACGGCATCCCCGGAAATTCCAAACTCCCTATCGAGCGGCACTGAGAATTTTACAGTCCCCAAGATGGTCCGGACGTTCTGCAATATTTCTTCGATTGTTGTTGCTGGCGCAAAATCAATTGTTTTAGCGTCTGGCATTACAACATATTCCATGGATACCTCCTATCTAAAGACGGTTAATATCCCGTTGGCAATGCTGCCATAAAGGTTTAATTTTGATTTTTCTTCCTGGTAGTTGCTATCATCGTATTCGACCAGCTTGACGTTTACTTTGGCCCAAATCAATGCCCCGACGGAACTGAAAAATGTGTCCGAAACGGACATGGAGTCCAGACGCCAATAATTTTGACTGACCGGCCGCATCCCGATTATCAGTGGAAATACGGTACCGTTTTCGCACATCTCCTTCATTGTTTCCAGGTCCTTCTTTATCGCAATATTGTGCGATGCTGTAAGGATGAGGTCAAAAGTGATTGTTCGTAATTTCGGCCCGATGAATTCGCTTGCCGGCTTATGATAGATAATGTCATGGTCCTGCCAGCGGCTACCGGCTTCGGTCTGTACATTAGCCGGTGTCCTTAAATAGTGAGACGATACGATGAATGGCAGACTGCCCATATATCCGATATACATAGTGCCTCCTATTCTGGCGTGCTCGTTTTACTGCCGCCCGGCGTGACGCCGCCGTGTACGTGCGACACGAGTGATATGCCGTTGACTACCACATCTCCACCGGAAGCGTTAATCTGCAAAGCCCCGCCAACATTGATTTTCAGATTTCCCGGCGTGTCGATAACCCGTGTATTGGCATCGGCTCCGCCAGGCGGCGCATCAGTGCTGCTGAAGAAAGTTCCCAGCACGAATCCGTCGCCTACGCCGGCACCCGAAAAGTTCGGCATCTGTATGCAGAGCACTTGGTCCCCAACAGCCGGCATCCAGAAATCTTTCGATTCCGATGAACCGCGTTGAAGGACGAACAAATCGTTCGTTACCTTGTTTCCTTTATCTTCACGGCACACACGCACGGTTCCGTCTTTCGGAATCAGTGCACATACGGTTCCGTAAAATATTAGGTTTTCCAGCAGCTTTTTGATGTTAGTATCCATCGAGGCACCTCCTCATTTCCAGACTGAGTACATACCCATTGCCCAGGCTGTGCGTTGCCTTTGTGACGATATATTTCCCATCAAAGGCGCCGAAGTTCATGAAACCGATGACAATGCCGGCCATGAAGTGGAAGTCTCCGTACAGGCTAAAGGATGCTGTGATTTCATCCCGGTTCTGCTCTCGCAATTTTTTCCTGGCCAGCTTATTTGCGGCGTCCACTGTGTCGCATTGTTCATTCACTTCCAGCGTCAGCCCCGTTTGCTTATTCGGGACTTCAAAATAGCCCTCGATGACTTCTTTGTTCTTGCCCTGCTTGTATTTAACGTGGCAGGCCCGATAAATATCACGGGTCTTGGCTTTCATTGAGTAGGAAATGAAATCTGTGAAGTTCAGCGGATTTTCGGGTGATACGTCATCATCGCTCGTCTGCTCTGAAAACGAGGCTGTCCCTGGCCGCCAGAATACAATCAACGGCTCCTGGTTTTCCAGCTGGTATTCATCGAGGATGATAATGGTCTTGGTCGATATTTTCAGATCCAGGCCGGCATCATCACATAGCTTTTTTAAAAATTCAAGGTCTGATGCGTCTGACTGCTCGACATGCTCATACGATGGGTTGTTCTGGGCCCCCGGCTCATAGTCCAGTGACATGCCATTTCTCCAGGCGATGTCATTGGCGATTTTATAGAGGCTGATATTATCCCAGGATTGATTCTGCTTAATGCCTCGCAATGACGTATCAGCAATGGCATTGACGGCTTTGATTTGTACCGTCGTCGGCATCCCGTTGATTTCGATTTCATCGACCTCAAATTCTCCGACTGGCAGTTCTTTGATGCCCTCGTTGACGCCGTTTTTGTTCAGCGTATAAAGGGTAATGTCCAATTTGGACCCCGGTTCCGGATACCACGTGTCCTGCCACAGCTGCGCACGGTCTTCCAAAGTAACTGTCATATCATCAACCTGCCCGGACAGGTTGTCCGTCACTTCAATGGATAGCAGATACTTCATCATATCTTCGGATATGTCTTTGCTCTCTGTTTCTCCTGCCGGCGTATACAGTATTTGAGCATAGGCCCGGCGGCCGAGGAATGTCCCCGGTGTCAGCTCTTTTTTCCATTCATTCAGTTTCGCTTTAATGGTTTCCAGGGACATGGGCTCACCTCTTCCATGGCGGTAAAATCTTAGACGACTGGATGGTATTGATTTCCGGCACTGTTAGAACAATGCCTGCCGGAAAAACGGCTACATTTCTGTAGTCGTTATTCGCTTCCAGCAGTTCATTCATATAGAGTTCGTTGCCGAAAATCTTGTAGGCGATGGCATCCCACATGTCGCCCTGGACCGTCGTGTACTTATTCATAGCTTAACCGCCTCCGTCCTGCCGATACCTTGTCCAGCATCTTAGGCAGTTCCCGCTGAAATTGCCGTGCCTGTTCTTCCAGGGCCTGCCGGACAGCACTGGCTACATCTCCGCCGCCCTGGACGTTGATTGTCGGCCGGAAGTCCAGTGTGATACTGCTGTTGCTGTAAACAGGTGCTTTGGCCGTTCCTGTGCTCATGCGCTGCGGTGTTCTGGGCATGACCCCTAATGCCGCGCCGGCCTGCTGCCACAATGAGATAGCCCGTGCCGACCCGTCCAATGGGATAGCCGCTTCTGCCGAGTCTTCGGCAAAGGTCGTCAGGAAGGCACCACGCTGATAAATGCCGCCTTTTGCGTTTTCACCAACATCATCACCGCCGCCGGTAACTTCGCTTATCGTCCGGGTTATATTTTGTGCTATGTTAATAGCAGTATCAATCGGATGAGACAAGGCATTGACCAGGCTATTCCACTTTTCCATAGCCCAATCTACAGCCTGCCCGATGGCGCTCATGACACTGCTTGCAAAGCTTTGCACAGCTGCCACGGCACTATCCCAGGCAGAGGATATATAATCTACCAGTGCAGAAATAATACCTTCTATGACACTGGCGGCTGCTGATACAAAACTGGAAATAGCATCCCACACGGCCGATGCGATAGCCAGACAACCATTCCAGACCCCGGTAAAAAAGGCACCAAAGGCGGATATGATGTCCATGATGACCGATACGGCCATCGTTGCTACGGTCATGATGCCACTCCAGACGGCTGTGGCAATCGCTACCAGGCCATTCCATACCCCGGTGAAGAAAGCGGCCAGGGCTGAAAACAGGCTCATACCAAAAGATACGATGTTGTTCCAAATCGCAATGACGGCGGCCCGGAACTGTTCGTTTGTATTCCAGAAATAAATAATGGCAGCGACCACGGCGATGATGACGGCCACGATGGCGATAATAGGATTAGCCATGAGAGCCAATGCCAACGCTCTGGCACCTGTTGCCGCAGCACGAAAGGCTGCCCCTAATCCATTCAATCCGGCATGGAAAAGTTTGGATGCCGTCGCGGCCCCACGCAATACGGTTTCCCCATTCTTGTTTACTATGAAGAACAAGTTAGCCGTCTCTTTGAGCATATTGAAACCGGCTCTGATGGCTAAAATAGATCTAGCAGCCAATAAGACGCCGGCAAAGCTGGCAGCCAAGGCAACCATAGTTTGTATCAATACTTGATGTTCTTTGGCCCAATTGGCAAAGGCAACGACGACAGGAACGATATTCTGTAAGATGCTGTTAATAGCTGGTAATAATGCAGAGCCGATTTCAATGGCCACGGCTGTCATACTATTTTTGAACAGATACATTTGATTGGCCGTTGTTTCACATCGGGCTGCATATTCAGCATCCACAGATCCTCCATATTTCGCAGCATCACTAACCTTATTGAAATTATCTTCCAATAGATTTAGTTTTGATAATAACGGCGAAATAGCACCAATAGACTCTTCCCCAAATAAATCTTTCAAAACGCCGGCTTGCTGATCTTTCGGCAAGGCTTGTATGGCATGAAAAACATCCAAGATGGCGCCTTTGGCATCGGTTTGCATCCGCTTGGCCATATCTGCCGCATCAAATCCCAACTGTTGGAAGGCGGCGGCCTGGCTTTTTGTAGCTTTTTCCCCGATTGACATACCTAAAATCAAATTTTTAATACCAGTTGCAGCCACATCAGATTTGGTTCCTGTTTGTATCATAGTAGCCCCAAGTGCAGCAATTTCGCCGGATGCGACCCCGCCGATTTCCCCGAGTGGCCCAATGCGAGTTACAACGTCGGAAATCAACGGTGCCGAGGCGGCTGTTGTATTTCCCAAGTAATTAATCTTATCTGCTAAGGCAACAACTCCGTCTTGGTTTAAATCAAATGCGCTTCGCCATTTAGCCATCATGTCCCCGGCCTGGTCAGCCGTAAGGTCAAAGGCTACGCCCATCTTTACGGCATCTTGAGCAAATTCCAGCAAATCTTCTTTGGCGATACCAGCCTGCCCGCCAGCGGCCACGATTTTGGCAATCCCCGAAGCAGCCATCGGCATCTTCGTGGATAAGTCTAAGATATCTTGTCCCATCTGCTTAAATTGCTCGGGTGTATCAAAATCGACAACTTTTCTGATTTCAGCCATTTCACTTTCAAATTCCATGGCTGCTTTCGTTGCCCCCACTAACGGCGCTGCCAGAACAGCTGTTTTCATAGCAGTCCCAGCCAAGTTACTTTTCGCGCTGTCAAAGGCCGCCTGTGCTTTTTGCTTTCTGGCCTGGGCATCCAAGATGTCAGACCGTCGCTGTGTCAAATCATTGATACGAGCCTGTAGGGCGGCAATCTGACGATAGGACGCTACGCTGACCTGTCCGGTCGCCCGTTGCTCTGCCGATGCCGCCCGCTGTGCATTTCGCATGGCGTCATTGGCCGCTTTGATTTGCGTTTTCAGTTCTTTGGATTCTGCAATGGCCCGCTGCATCGACGAAGCTACAGACCCATCCAGACGGCCCTTGATGGCAATAGCTAATTCCATGACACGACTCATCTTATTGCCCTCCCTTCTTGGCCTTCTCTATTTCTTCTTTTTCCCGGTCGACTTCTTCATTCATAACTTGAATCCAGGCATGAAAATCGCCGATTTGTTGTTCCAGGAACCATCCAATCGGCGTTTTTGTGTACTTGGCAAGCCTCATAGCCGACAATCTTATGTTTTCTACGGCTCCTTGGGCAGTAAAAAATTCTGCGCCTTCAAGCAGGCTGCCATGAAGTCCGGACCACTCAAGTTGAGGATGTCGTCATACTTCATTTTAGCGGCCGCAGCAGCAACCATAGCCTGGTATTCCATGGATAATGCCGGTACTGTCATAAGTTTGTCTTTCTTTTTAGCCTGGCTCATGCAAGCCAGCAGAGCATAGCCGTTCAGCTTTGCAAAGTCAAAATAGATTTCCGTCTGCCCGTTCGGCAGCGGTTTTGTCAGATGCAGGATGTTTTCCTGGTCTACGATTTCAGCGTTGACGAGTTCGTTTTCTTTTTCTTTCATGGGAATCCTCCTAGTTCATACCAATATTGGCGCGAACCTGCTGTAACAGGTCAATGCCGTTCACGATGGCTTTGTAGCCGTATTTGTCGATTTCACAGAGCGTAGCGCCGCCCATTTCAATTTTGAAGTACGTACATTCGATGACGGTTTCACTGTCCGTCTTGGAGCCGGCTTTGAATTTGCCAGGGTTGTGGCTCTTGACGCGGCCGCGGACGGCGACGCGGTACTGCTCGTGTTCATAATCATTGGCGCCGCTGTCCCAGTTCTGGATGTCCGAGTAGAGTTCCAGGGCCAATGTGCTGCCGCCGACCAGTCGGGAACTCGTTTTCGTCGGCACCTGCCAGGTCATCTTTAATTCCAAGGAATCAAAATGGCCGGCGATGGGCGCTTCGATTTTACCAGCGACGCCGATGCCTTCAATATCTTCTGTCAGCGATTTCAAATCCGGCAATTCGACTTCGTTGACGCCGATTAAATCGTCGGCGCCGTCGATATAGGCCCGCATATCATTGATGACTTCCGGGATTTTATTTACTGCCATGGGTTTCCCTCCTTACGAGAATAATACTTCAAAGTTCGATACGTCATACTCAAAGGTATCTTCAATGTCCTGTGCCGGGACTGGCGGCGTCAGCTTCGTGTGGATTCGGAAGATGCCGGCCAGTAAATCGGTCGTCGGGTTTTCATCAGCCAGGAACTGGACACTGGCCCCTAAGAGATATCCTCGTGACGTAAGCCCATTCAACCGCACCTGTTCGCTGTCTACCAGCGTTTTTACCAGTCTCGGAGTGATTGGCTGGTCTGTCTTCTGCCAGTTCGTTAAAATGAAGGTGACATACTGCCAGTTGAACATGCGCCGGACACAGATGAACATATCTTTGACATCTGTCGTGCCTGGATAAGCACCGGTAAAGTTCCCCCAGGACTTCCAGCCGCCGGAGAAATTCAAGCCCGTAACGATGCCCTGTTCATTAAGCAGATTGGCCTGTGTCAGATTGAGATTTACTTCACTGCCATCTTTCAGACACAGCCCTGTCGCCTGTAATGTCTGGTTGGACGGCGACTGATACGGGACGTCATCGTTATTGCCGTCGGTAACGCCGATGATGCCCATGATATGAGTCGATAAGTGGAAAACCATATCGCCATTTTTAGCACACGGCCAGCAGACAATCTGGTTGTTCCCCGTGTAGTTGTTGCCGTTTTTCCACATATTGACGTCGGCGTATTTTTTGACCTGTTCCGTATTGATGTCTACCAGTGCCATGCAAGGGAACAAGCCGTCGATTTTAGCCGCTTTGGCTTTCATGACAGCGGCAATGGCCGGCTTTTCAGACCAGCCCGGTGCTGCCAGCAGGCCCGGAACTTTGCCAATCTGGAAATAAATATCGTCGATGAGTTCCAGCCCTTTGTTTTTGCCATCCGTGGACATGCCGCCGATGATGTCGTCATCTTTGACAGCCGTCGGATCTAATTTGTCATAAGCAACATGGATGCTCGATACGGAGGCCAGTGCGCCATCATCCAAGAGTGTAATGATGAGCTGACCATCATCGTCATATGCCGCCGTATAGTCCGTATCCAAGGTGGCTGCGGACCCGTCTGCACTGCCCTTGACGGTCAGCGTATGCAATAAGACCGGGTCTGTAAGGATGACCTGTTTCTTCGTAACTGTCTTGGCCGTGTCCGAAACGGACACTTTATGTTTGGTCGGGTCCAATACATTGACAAATACAATTGGTTTTACATTGTACAGTTTGAATTCGGTATACATCGCTTCGCAGAGCGTGTACTTATCCCAGTCGGGATGATACCCCAAATTCTGCGTCGCTTCCTTCCAGCTGTAGCAGATGACGGGTTTATTGACATAGGCCGTCGGGTCTTCTGTCAGATGGACAGGCGCCGTCCCGAAGACAACCAGCAAGCCGGAATCAGTGGCGACAGTCGCCACAATCGAGGTCGGGACTTCGCTTGCTTTTACGCCGTGGAAAAATGCCATTTTACTTACCTCCGTGTAATGCCATGGCCCGTTTATACATGATGTTTCTCAACGAGCCTGTAGATTTAACTTCTTTTTGTGCCGCATCCAATTCGCCCGCTGTGACGAACAGATGCTTATATATCGGGTCGTCCTTATATTTTGCAGGAATCCCGTCTGCGAAAATCTGATTCGTGTGGATTTCCGTGTCTTTATAGGCTGGGCCGACGTAGATGACCGGCCCGCTGTTTTCACTCATCGTATCTGCCTCCTAAAACCTCCCAATGAGTTTGACGTGGCTGCGGAATGAATACGTCGAACTCAATGACACCTACCCATTGTGGGAACGGCTGGTCATCGGGAATCGTCGTCTTGATATTCCCGTCATCTATATCGATGAACCATTTCTTGGCAATGGGATTGTTGGCCAGCAGGTGATAGCGGATGAATTCGAGGAAATGGAACAACATATGAGCTCCATAGGTCATATCTTCATCGTAAATGGTCGCGTAGATGACGATAGATGTAACTGATTTATCCCGGTCGTCTGTCGTAGCTTCTGGCCGTACCACGACGGCCGGACAAAGTTTCTTTTGGTCTGCCCGGTTATTCGCCCGGGGCAGGAATCCGGCATATACATTTACATCCGTATCGACACTCGAAAAGATATTTTCTGGCCGTCCTTCACAATATTCCTGGTAAGCCGTGAATTTTTCTTTCAAGAATTCCGCGATACCTTCCGCGCATTCCAATGGGGTCATCGCATCACTTCCCTAATCTGTATTCGATTTCATGTTCCAATCGTTCTTCAAAGACGTCACTGCCACGATCCATCATGACGCTCAGGACATCGGGATTGCCGAATAACTGCGGCACCGCCGGCCCATAGATACCTTTCAGCGGGTATCTTTCCTTGCCCTTACGGGCGACGAATGCCCCGCCCAGACTAAAGCCGCGGGGGACATGCGTCATTTTCCCTCGTTTTACAGATACGAAGACGCCGTCCCGCCGCTTCTTGGCCTGGTATTTATGGATTGCCTCGGGCGCCCCTTTGACAAGGATAGTAGCGCCGTCTTCATCGGCACGTATCTGTGCCTTAGCTTTCAAATCCCCGGCCTTCATGGTATAAATGCTTCGGATTTCCTTCGTTCCGGCCTGTCGTGCCGCTGTGGCTGCCCGCTTCCCGGCAGCTACAGCCGCCCTGGCGATTTCTTTGTCGCTCAGAGAGGACAAGGCGTCCATAAGCTTTTTGTCACCTTGAATGTCGATTTCTACGCTCATAGGCCCTCCTAGTGATTCTTGTGCAGGGTCATCGTCAAGACTCCCATGTCGTCGATGACGTTATCTACCAGGCAGTAATCGCCATCGACAGTAAAACTTTCTCCTTCCGCCGGGACTTCTCCGTAATCATCTTTAGCGATATGAATGATGATGACCTGGCCATGGGTGCCCTCGAAACCGGAATAGATTTCCTGTGTCTGGAACATAGCGTCTTCTTTGGGACTCTGCACGATGCATGTATACTTCTTGCCATTCAGCTCATGTATTTCGGCAAACTCATCAGCATTGAGAAAAACTGGAATGTCCGAAGCTACCATTTCTTTGAACGTGCTCATTTTTGGACGGCTGCGGCGGCATCAGCCTGGGGCAGTTCCATCCCCGGTTCGTCTGCCGGCGGTTCTTCCGTCTCTGGCTCATTAGCCGGGGCCACTTTGTCCCCAACCAAGGCAACAACTTGTTCATCGGCCCGTTCCATGAGTTTTTCCGCTTCATCGTCTGGCAACTCGAACGAGTCGCCAGTCCGGTACAAGTGCTTGCCCATGGAAACGCAGCCGTATGTAACGACTAACTTCATGGTCATCCCTCCTATTTCGCTTTGATGACAGCCCAATCGTCGACAAACTGCGGAGCCAGGACGCAACGGCAGTACATGTAGAAGCTCAATACCTGCGTATCCTTGTTGCCGTTATAGTACGGCACATACGGTGCGACGAAGGTTTCGTAGGCCGTGCCGGCATCATTGAGCAGGGTACAGGCACCGTGGAGCTGACTGCCGCGGCCCGGAATGGCGATAATGGCCGTATCGGGGTCGATGAAATACTGCGATTTCCCGGCATCGTCGGTGTACGTTTCTGCATAGGTATAGACGTCGAGGTTCAGCGATTTGATGCGCCCGACGTGAGTAATCTGCGGGCTGATGATCTGCGGCTGGAAGCCCATGAGGGACAGATTGTCCGCCGTCGGAACCATCATCCATTTCATGATCTGGTCATTGCTCAGCAAATAATCTGCGATATTTTTCCCACAAATCATCATGGTCGGGACGATACCGGCGTCTTCCTGGATGAGTTCCGAAGCGTTCTTGATGTCGCTGTAAATCGTCGCGCCGGCTTTATCCCAGGTTGTCGTCGGCGTGACTTTATGGTCAAAGTCAAACGCAATGGTGTCAATCAACACCGTCTTGCCGTCATCGGCATAACCTTCGATGTCGCATTTACCAGTCTGCAAGATATCCGCCGCCATCTTCGCTTTGCGGTTGATGATTGCGTTCTGCAAATCCACCATATCTTCAGCCTGCTTGATGGCTGCGCGCTGGGCCGGTGTCGTCGTGCTGTAGATGTTTTCGCCGAAGCCGCGTTCCGATAATTCTTCCGGATCTACTACCTTACTCGGCCCCATCATCGGCGGCTGGTAGATAGCGATTTTAGAGCCCGTGTCTTTCAGGCTCGCTCCTTTTGCGCCACGAACGACAAAGGGGGCCAGCTGACGGCCACGCTTGCGGTATTCTACGGCAATCTTGGTCGTAACGGCTGTCGCCGGTACAAGCGGGAAAAAGGTATCAAGCAAAAAAGATGCCGGCGGCGTAATCCGTTCCATTGCCTGCATCAAAGATACAGTATCTCTCAATTCAATAGCCATGTTCAGTTCCTCCTAGTGTACAGATGTCAAGAAAATACCGGCATTTCGCAATTCTTCTTCATGGGCGTCAACCGTATCTTCGCTGGCGGCAATGAGGTATTCGCGATGGAATCGGCCGGAAACATAGACCGTCGCAACGGTAGCTTTATCATCCACGTCGCAACTCAAAATAGCATTGGCAACAGCGGCTTTAGCCGTAGCCACAGCGGCTGTCCCGGTAACGGTCATCAGCGTGCCGCGTTTCATGGCTGTCCCAGCCGTTAAGGTGACGTTCTTGAGCAAAATCGGAATTTCCGGCCCGCCGATAAGCTGGTCGTGTTTAATGTCGATGACTTCTCTGATTGCCATTATTTTGCACCTCTCAATCTATTCGCTGCATTGACTACATCTTCAATGTCCTGAGCTTTCTTTACGGCTGCCTGGTCCTGCGGCATCCCTGTTTTCGGCACAGGCGTTACCTGTTCAGAGCCGGACTGCATCTGTTCCATAATCATGGTGCGCACGCTTGCCAATGCCTGGTCACTCGGCGACTGTACGCCGGCGACGGCTTCGATATAGGGAGCTACGTCATTCGCTGTCCGCCCGTCGCTGATAGCCCGGTCAATCATGGCATCGGTGTATACGTTCCCGTTTTTCAATGCCTTCAATTCAGCAATTCGCTTCGATTCATCCGCATCCTTGTTCGCGTTCTGCAGGTTCAAACCCAATAAGGCTGCCAGTTTGCTGGCTAAGGTTTTATCATCCATGTTTTTTTCTCCTCTGTTGATAATCTTTTCAAGCTGTGCCCGGTTCTTCATGTGACACGGGCAGGAAATATTATTGACAATCAGCATATTGTCATTCAGGCTGGCCGTGACCTGATAGTCTTCGTCGATGGCGTCGATGAAACCGTTTTCCAGGGCCTGGTCGGCCGTCATCCACGTTTCATCGTCCATCATCTGTGCCAATTCATCCGTTGTCTTATGGCATCGTTCCGCATAGACGTTCAAAATCGTTTCTTTCGTCGAGGCCAGCGCTTTCTGTAATTTGGCCAGGCCCTGTTCATCATAGCCGCCGATGAGAAAGGAGGCCGGGTTGTGAATCATGTACAGTGCATTCCGCGGCATTTCGACGCTGTCGCCAGCACAAGCGATGATAGTGGCTGCACTGGCACACATCCCGTCGATATGTATGGTCTTCTTGCCGCTGTAGCCTTTGAGTATCGTATAAATGGCCTGGGCCGCGAATACGTCGCCACCGGGACTGTTGATACGTACTGTCAGATTCTTGCCACCACATTCTTTCAAATCGTCGTTGAACTGGCGCGGCGTAACGTCATCGTCGTACCATGACTGCGAAGCGATGGCGCCATACAGCAGCAGTTCTGCATTGTCATCGCCCGCTTCATTGACGAAACGCCAAAATCTTTTACTCTTCATGGGTTGTCTCTCCTTTGTCGGCCAGCACTTCCGGGCTTCCGATAGTCAGGCCGTATTTTTCAATCATCTTCTGTTCGTATGCCAGCTGTTCCAGGTTTTCTTCCAGATCCGTGCCTGTCAGTTCGGCCGCTTCTCGTTCTCTCGTGCTCAAGCCGTATGTCGTCCGCAAGGCACTGCCATTGACGTCTTTTACCGGGTCAAGTATCGTCATGGTCGGTCCGTACCAATCGGCGTTGCACCAACATTTCCGAATCAATGGATCCGTGAAGAATCCCGGTGCTTTGACGCGGCTGATGGCAATGGCTTCGGCCAGCCACATTTCATAGACAGGCTGGCAGAAATCGCGGGCGAACCAAATGCGCCGGCGCTTATATTCTTCCCACGCCTGCAACATGGCGGCACGGGAGGCCGAATAGGATGACGTGAAATGCTTCATCAGGACTTCGTAAGGCTGGCCGATGGCGCTGCCGACCATTTCCAACAGCTTCGTCGTGAAGGCGTCGAACGTTGACATGCTGCGCGACGCATCGACGCTTTTGACATCGACACCACGGGGCAGGGCATTGATGGTTCCAGGCCCTAATGCGTATTCGTCCGGGTCGATGACGGGGCCGCCCTGGGGGTCAATGGTCTTGCCGATGAAGTCATTTAATGTGCCTCCAGATGTCTGGGACTCTGTGAAAAATAGCGAGAAAAAGGACTTGACAATGGCAGCTGTCAGCTCGGCCGTCGTATAACGGCTGACTTGTTTCAGCGTCTCAATGACAGGGGATAAATACGGCGCTCCCCGATATTGTTCCGGCCGCTGGTCATTGCTGGTCTGTATGATGTTTGGCATGCCGCAAATGTCGCCCCATGCTTTGACGCGGGTCCAGGTGGCAATCGTCCCTATATCTACCGGGTCGCCAGGTACTTTATTCGATACCCAATAGGCGGCGACGGCTCCATCCGGGTCGATTTCTACGCCGGATATGATTTTGTTCCCCGGTGTGGGCGCCGTCATTTCGACGGCATACGGCCCGGTAATGCCATAGTAGTCCCGACCATAGGGATTACTTACCCGGTTGCCTTCCAGGAGTTGCAGGCGCAAGCTGTACGGCATATCCGCTGTCGGCGGTCGGCGCTTGAACAGGCAAAAGGCATCGCCATCCACGAGATAGCCCGTGTAGTTGATGTCCTGCATGTCGTAAAAATTATTGCGCCTCGTCAGATCGCACTGTGTCGAGCTGGCCCACAGGTCGAATTCCTGGGCTACATGGCGTGACCATTCCCGGGACTCATCGGCCGTCATCCCTAACAGCTTGTACTTGGGGCGCGGAAACAGATGCAACCCCGCCCCGATGGTGTGCAGTGAACTGGTCATAATCGCCGCTGCCCCGATGGGCGTATTGATGGACTGGTCGGCGCTGCGGTTGCGCAACGTATACAGATTGGCGTTTACGTCTGATTTTGCGGAATATTTTCGCGGATTGTAGGCTTTTAGAATATTGCTTTCGTGCGAAGCCCCGCCGTTTGAATAACCGCTGTTCTGGATTGTCGGCGTCCGCGCCTTTTGTCGTGACCGTTTATTTCGTTTTGCCATGGTCGGCCCTCCTTAATCGAAAAATACAATGCGCTTCCCGCGCCCTTTCCCTGGCGTTTCGCTGTCGTCCAGCGTCGCCCCGCTGGCAACCAGGTTGTCGATGGCGACGCGGATGCTGGACAAGTCCGCCCTTGTCAGGGTCCGGTTCCCGATGGTATACGACTGTCCCATCAAAACGGCCTTCTCGGCTTCTACATACCGGGCCAGTCGTTCATTTTGCAGTTTACTCATGGTGCCTCCTACCAAATGTTCGTCTGTTTGCTGACCCGTCTTTTCCTTGCGGGCTTAGGTGGTTCTTTTCTGACAGCCGCTTCCTGCGCCGGCTGTTTCATGATCGTTTGCAGTTCATCCCATTGCGGATTGACCGACAACATGCATCCCAGGTTGTAGACACGAAGATCCAGAGGTTCGTTTCGGACACCTTTTGTTGGCTGCCATATCTCTCGAATGCTGCCATATCGTCTTATCTTTACCTTTCGTTCAGACATAATTCCTTTGAAGTAGATTTCATCATATCCTCTATTTTGCAAGCCTTCTTGATCTTCATCCAATGGAAAATGCATATATTGTGCTCCTGGTGATTTAATAGCCAGGCGGTTCATGACTTGCTGTTTGCCATCGTCGACGCCGAGGATGACCAAAGGAATCTTCGTCCCCGATGCTTTCCCGATTTTGTAGTTCAGCGGAATTCCTGGGCGATTGCTATATCCTTTAATGGCAAACCGCTGTTTAATGAAATTTTTTTCGCAGTAGCGATAGACATGACCGGTATAATGGCCGCCAGAGTCGATGAAGGTACGGACGATTTTCAGCCCGGTCCCGTTTTTAAACCGGTACACGTGTTCGAGTATTTTATCTAGTTCACTCCATGTTGATTCCCAATCTGGCTGCCCTAAGATAATTCCCTTGCGAATTCCCCACGACTCTTCACCTGCACCCCAGCCGCATACTTCGTATTCCAGTCGGTTGTCCTGCGTGTCTACGGCTGCTGTCAATAACAGCACGCCATCGGGCAATTCTGCTCCATATGCTTCCCGGCGTCTAAGAAATATTGTTTCATCCTCGAAAGCTCCTTGTTCATGATAACTTTCTCCAAAACGGGTATTAACAACAACCATTTCCCGCTCTGGATTTCCTTTGGCTTCCATCCACTCCCGCATAATATCATTCCAGCCAATCCAGGGAGAGGTAAAGGCATTAATAAAAAATGAGCGTATCCCATTAAACAATGCTTTAGGGTTTCGGGCCACATACATCTGTTTCGCATTTCTCATTTGTTGTTCTGTAAACTCAAATCCGCAATCAGGGCATCGCCATTTTACGCCATGAACAATTACCTGACGGCGCCCGCTTTTATCACGATGTTCCTCCGCATTCGTTATCATATCCAAATAACGAATCAAGTGCCATTCGCTACAATTAGGGCATTGATGCTGCCATTCTTCTTGCGTGCCTGCATTGTACTCAATTTCAATCCGGCTATCTCCCTCTATAGTGGGTGTACTAAACAAGCCCATGACATAATTCCAGAATGTCGTCATACGCTTACTAGCAAGATCCACCGGATCGCCTTCATTTCCAGCTGATTCAGGAAAACGGTCCACTTCATCAGCCAACAGAATCCGTACCGGTCGGCTGGCCAATCCGGCTGGGCTGTTAGCTCCACACATGACCAGTCGGCCGCCCGGGAAGAATTTCGACAGAATCGTGTTGTTTCCATCCCTGGTTTTAGCCGTCTTATCCCCGGCCCGCTTCACGTCGTAGAACAACGAACTCAATACGGGCGTGTCGCGGATCATGGGAGCGATACGTGATTTGGAATAATCCTGGGCCATGTCTACTGTCGGCTGTATCATCATGATGGAAGCCGGGTCCAGGTGGGCAAAGCGGCCGATGACGTTGTTCATGATGTCTGATTTGCCAATCTGCGCCGCCGACTTGACGACGACGCGATGTACGCCGGGTTCTGTGAAGGCATCCATGATGGCCCGTTGATACTCGGCCCGTTCCGTCCGCCATTTGCCCGGCTCTGACGAAACACCGGCCGACAAATAGCGATACGTATCCGCCCATTCGCTGACAGACGTCTTCGGCAGCGGTTTCAAGCCGTGTCGGGAAATATATTGCCACAATTCTTTCGCTGACTTCATGGCTCGTCCTCCTCTTCTACTTCTTCATCGGTGAAGAGATCCGGGCTATATTCACTCAGCTCAGATAGCTTTTCTTCCAATTCTTTCGTCAATCTGGCGTAAATTTCTTCTTTGGTTTTCCCTTCCAGCTGTGGCGCCAGTTTTGTCGGCAGTCCTAACAGCTGCGTCCTCAAGTTAGACAACATTTCCGTCATGACTAACTCTACCGTTTTAGCACTGTATACACGATGTTCCATTTTAGCCAGGCGCAATTCAGCGATTTCCCGCTTCGTCTTTTCATGCCGGGCCTTTTCGGTCATGTAGTCTATGTCTTCATTGCCGCCGTTTCCTTTGGTGGCATCTTTGTAATTGAGGATGGATTGTACCAAAAAGACGCCGCCACTCTTATCTTTTCCATCGCGAATGACGACGCCTTCCTGGATTAACTGAGAGATTCTAGGAGGGGTTAAGCCGATTGCGTCGGCCAGCGAACGCTGAGTAACCGTGATTTCACGGGCTTTCCCGCGTACTTTCATGACGCCCTCCCTCCTCTCTGACTTAACACTTTGATTGGTTTCTGCGATCGCATGAGCTATATAAATAAATCATACCCCGCTTCACATAAAACCATTTGAAAATATAAATTAAGGGCTGAATTTTACTAAAATCTAGATTTTTTTTGGGCTCGCCTCGGTGAGCGCAAGGCTTTTGTTAACCCAGAAGAACCTAGTCAAAAAAAATCCAGAAATAAAAATTTCCGGACTCATCGAATCAAAAATCTTATTTTCCTCAAGTTGACCAGAAACCTTCGCAAAACCTTTCTGTTTTGTATCCAGCGTCTCCGATGCACACAGCATACCGTCAAGGTGCATCCTGTGCATCGACCCATGGCGCATGGCCGCTGTCCGGGTAGTACAACACCCCGTCTATGTGGACGGGGTGCTGCTCCTTGCGTGTCTATCTATTCTTGAGGGGTGAAAACAATCATGTGCTCTACGCCATTCCCATTGCTTCACATATACACTATACCACAGGTCCAACGTGCACTACCATGAACTAGCATGAACTAATTTTATTTTTTTTGAAGATTTTGTCGAATTCTTCCAGCGCCTGGGTACGCAGTCCGTTTTTCTTTCGTCGAAGCCAGCTGACTGAGCAGATTCCTTCGCAGGCTTTTTCCCAGGTTTCGTGCCACAAATAATGCCGCTTCATTATCGCCTGCATCCGCTCATCGTCCATACATTCGACGAGCTTCTTGAATTCCCACGGGCGGTTTACGGTCTGAAGATATTCGCGTAACATTTTGTCGCGCTTATCCAGAAACCCGATAATCCGGTCTTCCATTGCATTCCGCCCGTTCCCACCGCTGACTCGTGGCTTTTCATAATCAATAGCATTCAATGCCAACAAGTCGTGTTGGATCTGGCTGATTTCTTTCAGCAGCATGTTGGCTTTTTCTTCCGACTCATAGACCAGTTTGAGGTACTCTGTGCTTGTCACGCTACTCCTCCCTTCAATTTCGGTGCCGGTGTTTCCGCTTCAATGTCCAGCGTCATCTGCGCCCGTTTTCCCTGGATGAATAATTCCGCTTCCTTCATGGCGCTTCGCACGGCATTGTCCAGCTCCATCCAAGCTCTAGCATAAATCTTTTCCGTCTTGAATGTAGCGACTAATCCGTCATCACCGTGCATCGCTCCGGCTAATACGTAATTATCGACGCTGTTGTCCCGATTGTATTTAATTACGATGTCTTCAATCTCCCCGTCGCATACCGCGGCAAAGCAGGTATCCACATTGGCCATGACGTGAAAAATATTTTCCATGGCCTTGTATAATTCTGGCCGGGCCAGTTCTTTGCTTTTCAGCGTATATTCCCGCGGCGCTTCTTTTTCGTTTTCGATGTATCCGATTCGGACAACATTACTGCTCACGTGAATCTTATTGATGATCATAACTTCACCTTGCTTTCGATGAATGTAATGTGTACCTTGAATCCGCAGATAGTCGCAATCTCTTCCAGTGCCCGCTTCAACAGCATCCGGCGTATACGATACCTGCGGTTCTTCCGCTTCTCCTGCCGCTTCTTCTCAACCCGGCTGATTGCTTTTTCCGCTGTCGGGTCTTGGTAGTGTTCACTGTTCATTCGCCTTACCTCCTATTCCTTGCGCGCGCCTGCATCCCCGTAAATGGTTCGTAAGTAGGCAACGCACTTCGTTCGTATTTCTGCCGCCCTGGCCCCGTGATGGCGTTCGTAATGGCATCGCTCACAAAGCGTGACGGTTTTGTTGATTTCGTCTGATTTATAAATCCCGCACGGCTCATGGTGCATCTTTTCCCCGTCGTCGATGTATCTCCCGCAGATGATGCACTTATACCCGTCTCTTTCGTGTACGCTGTCGTTGAGCCGTTTTAGTTTGACTCCCCGGAGGCGTACCCTTTTCGTCTTTGCAATATACGTCGCTATCCCTCCTCGTCATTTTTACCGTGATATGCCAGCCCGTCAATTCATTGAACGTACTGCTGGCTTCGATGAATTCATAGCCAGGATATAATTTCTCCCATACGTCCCGGCAGTCGGTCTGTCCGGCCAGTTCTTCCAGCTTGCGATGCGTAAACGCCCAGTCTGTTTTCGTGACCTTCGGGTTTTCCAGATTTCGAGAACAAATATATGTGTTCTCGAATTTCTCTTTGTCGCGGGCTTCCTTCATGATGTACTGGCAGAGCCGCTGCATCAATTCTGCATTGTCTATCCGCAACCGGCTGGCATTGCTCAGGCCATTGCCCCAAACGTCTTCCAGCTCATTGCGGTCCAGGCCCCCGCTGATGATCAGGTGAAAATGAATATTCGTTCCCTTTCGTTCGATGGCTCCCATATACTTTGCCGAGGGAAGCCCCGCTTTTTTACGCCGACGGTTCACGCGCTTGATGAAATTATGGAAGTCTTTCTTGGCATCCTTCACGTTGTCCCGTTTGTGCAGCGTATCATAGGTCAATGTCAAATAAACATCGTTTCCCGTGAAATTCGTTTTTACTTTCTGGCAGAATGTTCGCAATGCCTTCTTCTTATTTCGTCGCACTTGATCCGGCGAGGACAGGTTGACTTTCTTTTCTTTCATCTTCTTTCCACGTTTCCCCATATCAGGAACTTCAAACAAATCCGTTTCAAAATATCGCTTCCCGCAGAAATATTTCACATTACGAACAAACCCCATAGTCTCACTTCCTTTCCAGGTGGCACTAAATATAACGCCTACTACAAGCCCCAATGGGCCGCAGGCCCATCGCTTCCTTTATATACATATATATGGAAAAATGGAGACGCTCATAATGAACGTTTCCATTGTCCCTTTTTAATTTAAGATGTGGGCCAGGATATAAATAAATCCGCCCCAAAATAAAAGACTGATGATAATCATGCCCCGCCATACCATGGCCCTGAGTTCATGATCTGTTACGTGCATTGTGCTTTCCATTCCTTTCGTTCTTTGCTGTTCATCCACGTCGGATAATCCATGTGGTGAAGCTTCGCTTGTTCAATATCGAGTCCCAATGGCGATAACGGCTTCTTGAGTTTGCGCCGGGGTACGGGCTTTTCATCCCCATTCCCATAGCACATCTTTTCCTTCCACTGCTTATTCGCCTGCCGTGACAGCCGCTGCTTTTCCGTATTCAAGATATTCTTGGCAATATTCCCACATTCACGGCTGCACACATATGGCGATGTGTAGTGTTCCATCGGTCGTCCACATACGATACACTTCTTTAGTTTCTTTCTCGTCTTCATACGCCGCCACTTGGTATATTCATCTAAGATGCGATGCCGGCATGATTCGCAATACTTTTCATTTCCCTTGGCCCGGAATTCCCGGCCACAGCAAGGACAAATCATAGTTCCACCCCTTATCCATAAATCTTTACTTCTCCGTACTTTTTTTCGCAGGCAATCAGTCCCGGATATACCTGGCCACATTCAACAGCCATACATTTCATAAATTCTTCAATCCCCGGCTCTCCTTCGCGGATACAGCCGGCATAGAATTTAATTTTCTGTTGAATGGCTTTTAGGCGCTGCGCTCCGAAGCCAAACAATTCGTGAATCGCCAGGAACAGGTGAATGTAAGACGCTTCGACGCTGGCCATAGCCGACGTCCGCTGATAGCGTCCACTCAATCCCACTCCGGATATGATCCAGTTGATGAAGTCCCGTTCCAGCCGTTCGCTGACCCCTAATTTTTCCATTTTCTGCCTCATCGCAATTAAGGCCGTCCCCTGGAATGTAGGATCTTCTTTTATTTCCTGCCGGTTATATTCATTGCATTTCATTTTGATTCGTTCCAGCCGTTTTTGGCCGAAGCCATAGTCATCATGAAGGGCCATGAATACGAGTGTTGCCGTTGTCGTTTCGCCGGCATTGCTTCCGATTTCTAAGTTTCTTTTCTTACTTTTCTGCATGTCCTCTCACCACCTTCATCTTATCAACCAGCTCCATCAGGTAGTCCAGCTGCTTATACATAGCGCTGGTGGCCCACTGCATGTTGTGTATCATCTGTATCTGGGTGTACGTACCATTCTTTTCCAGTTCTACATAATTATCTATGAGTCGATGTTTATCCATGATGTTTCTCATGACCTTCTTGTATTCTTTTCGCAATTCCATGTATTCTTCCCATGTGATGGGTTCATCTTTTGTTGGCGTTTCTTCCTGGTCCGCTTCTTCTGGGACTTCTTCGATGTCTTCCGCTTCATCATCGGCGGAAATATCTTCCGGATCTTCTTCGTCTGTTTCCGGTCTTTCTGCCTGCACGGCTGCTTCTTCTTGTACAGCCGCTTCCTGGTCCGGCGTTTCTTCCGGTGCCGGATGGATGAAGTCTTCGATGGATTTCAATGTAATTTCATCGTCATCCATGTGCTGTTCATAGAAATCTTTCTGCTGGTCCGGCGTTAATTTAGATAATTCATAGGCCGCAGAAATACCGAGTTTGCCCGATTTCATCCAGTCTGCGTAATATTTCCGCAGGTTGTTGGAAATGGCTGAGTATCGGGCGATATTGGTCGTACTTTCATGCAGCGTCTTGGCAATCGCGTCGCGCTTGCGGCCGCTGATTTGATTCGTCATGACGCCATATTTGAACAGGCTGTTGAGCTGTTTATACTGCTCGACCCGTTCCCAGGCAGTCAAATCCCGGGACGTACTGTTCGTATCGATAAGCAGCAGTTGATTGCCATAGTGGTCTGTAGAGATTTCGCAAGGTACGGTATCGGGAATCCCCACGGTCTGCTCTTTCAGCAGCTCTTTGACGGCCTTGCACCGGCGATGGCCAGATACAATCATGTACCGTCCGTCTTTCATCGGTTCGACAATCAAGTTCTGACGGACGCCGCCGGCGGCGATAATCGAGTTCTTCAATTCTTCTACATCGCCGACGATATAAAAGTTATCCGGATTCTCTACGAGCAGGTTGACCGGAATCTGCTTGATAGTCCGGTCTTTGTCTTTGTTGACGAGTCCCATGTTTTCCATTAAACTCATTCTTTCACCTTCTTTATGATTTCATTGGCTAATTTTCGATATTGCCATGCTGGCTTGAGGGTCATGCTCAATTCGGCCAGCGGCTTGCACATCAATGTACTGTCGATGATCCAACGGCTACGGTTGATTTTCGTATCGAAGACAGGAAATCTGGCTCTTAGCAGCCCTTCCGCTTCGTCGCTCAGCGTCGTCCGTTCGTCATGCGTGATGAGCACGCCCAGCAATTGGAGAGCCGGATTGATTTGCAGGACATCCTGAAGCTGTGTGTCGAGTTCCACCAGCCCCTGGCTGGAAAAGGCGTCCAGCCGTACAGGGATGACGATGAAGTCCGCGATGCTCAACGCGTTAATGGTCAACATGTTCAGTGCCGGCGGGCAGTCGATGAGGACAATATCATATCCGCTGCCGATGTCGGCCAGGGCGTCGACGGTCTTGCTTTCGTAATAACTGCGTTCCAGTTCATACAAATCCATATTCCCCGGCATGAGCGACAGAAACGGCCAGTCCGTGCCGATGACTTCTTTTTCCCGCATCCCACACGGGGCTGACTGGTCGTACCGTTTGTAGAACTGCGTCAGATTCCCTTGCGGGTCACAGTCAATCATGAGTACTTGCGGTGCCTGGCCGCGATGGCCGCCAGGCACGTGATGCGTTCGTTGTGTAGCATAAAGGTGGGCCAGATTCGCCGTCGTTACCGTCTTACCGACGCCCCCTTTTAGGTTGTAAATAGCGATTTTCATGTGTTTTCTTCCTCTCTGAATAGCGGCAATTCCATAACATCTTTCCCATGAACCACGGACAATCATCGCAGTGGTCCTGGCAGATGTCCATTTTGTATTTGCGGCAATAGATCCAACTGTGCGTCGGCTGGCCGCATAGCGGACAAGTGTCCATTAGTATACCGTTCCTTTGACGATGTTGTAATGAGCACAATGTCCATCCTGCCAGCGGATGCAGGGAAAGCCATCTTTGTAATACATTTCCTCGGCGTACCCGTGCCAGTGTCCGGCATGGATTTCTTTTGCTGCCAGCTTGATGGCCTCCTGGGCAATGTCTTGATGGACGTTACGGTTCTGCATCCGCCGGAACCACTTGCTTTCATCCTGTTTTTTCATGGCTATTCCCTCATTTCACAGGCGTATTTCTTTTTGATTTCGTTGAGGATATCGACGTATAACATCATCCAACGTTTTTCATCCAGTTCATCGCCGAATCCGTGTTGATTTTCGATATCCTGCTGCATGATCATCAACGTGTCCAGGCTCAGTGCCGGCAACACCTTCTTGATATAGTCAGCGACTTCATAGACGATGTGCGTCCTCCGTCCCAGGGCATGGCGCATAGCACAGCAGAGTATTTTCTCATAGGCTTCGTCAATCGGCATAATATTCACGTTATTTTCCCCTCCTTGGCGTCGACGCAATCGGCGCCCAATATTGCACCTCTTTCAGCGGGATAAGCCGCGCTTCGCCGTCCACGAGCCAATGATCATGGCAATATATGCCCACAGCTTTGAATTCCCATTCCGTCCCGGCGTGCATCGCTACCAGCACACGCCGCTGCGGATTGGGCAACTGCTCATTCACATCTACCCATTTCATTGAGTATCCCCCTTCCTACACTGTCTCAATATCTCTATTGCTTTCTCAATCCGCTTTTCGATTTGGCTTGCATGGCCAAAAGCTTGCTCAATAGTTCGGTAGCAGTTTCCCATAGTAATATTCATTTCATCGGCAAGACTGTTCATGTATATGGCTATTTGGGCATGCCCGTGCTGATCCACATAATAATATTTATCGCCATCTGATGGAGTAAATGTTGCATGATATTTTTCGGCTGCTCTTTCTATCGCTAGTTTGAGCCCGACTTCTAAATTAAAAGGATCATTGGGATGGCATTTTGCTCCTCCCTTATATTGGGTCACGTTATCTGCTTCAAAAAAACGGACTCCTATGCTCCCACGAGGTGTGATTCCTACCCAGGTCCTCATGGCCGCCGGCATTCCCGCTTTTTTCGCTTCCCTGTCAAATACCATGGTGAAATATTGATAGTAGGCGGGGCTATTCAGCTGTGCTGTATCGAATTTCGGAGGGCGGGTCATGCTTTTATTACGATTCATGATGGTGGTCATCTCCTTTTCTTTCTCTTTCTTTTGTGCCAAGTTGGCAGCGCTTCTATGGCTTCCAGCTTTTCGGCTACTTTGCTGTCATCCAAATAACCCAAGATTCCTCCTGTTTCGGCCGTTACCGGGTTGTCGTAATCAATATCCCCATCCTTTAATACAGCCAGTTCCCACAAGCCTTGCTCTCCGCCATATGTGTATCCTCCGCCTTGGATGACGCTGGCCGTATAACCATTGGCAAAATGGAACCAATAGTGCACTACGTCTACAGCGCCAAAACTGAAGCCAGCAATGTGTTCTGTTTCTTCTTCATCGGGTTTAAACCTTCCGAATTTCATGCTCTTCACCTGCCTTTCAGAAATTAATGACTAACCGCTGCCCTGGGCGGATGTCGTCATTGCTATTGATATCGTTATTCACGCTGAGTTCATAGATGACTTCGCGGATATCCATTCCACGTTCATCCGCAATAGGTCCGGCGATTTCCCACAATGTTTCTCCCTGGTCCACGATGTGGACTTGAGCATCTTCCTGAGCTCTTACGGTTTCGCAGAGTGAATGACCTACATACAACCCCACACTGCAAGCCACGGCCAGAGCCACTAAAAACCTTCCTACGTGTCGTTTCCTTCTCATTGCTTTCATCCCTTTCACGCTAATTCAATGCCTGGGAAGATGTCGTCATATACGACGTTCTTCCTGGTCATTCCAATCCGGTTGATTGCCCGTTCACGAAGCCAGGCTATAATGCTTGTCCTTTCAAATACGTAGGTGTGTCCTTCTTTAATGCACGGTGCGCCTTCATAGATCCATTTATCTACGATTTCCTGACTCCGTCCCGTGACCAAGGCCAATTCCTTTCGGTTCCATGTAAGCTGGTCACACAGCTTCATTTTTTCCAACGGGTTCCGTTCCATTTTCTTTTCTCCTTTCTCTTGTTGTCCTATAGCCTGTCGTGCTATAATATAGCCATCAGATTTTTTCTTTTAGAGCCGTTCGGTTGCCGCCGGGCGGTTCTTTTTTTGTGTCCGTTTCGGACACTTTAGCCATAAGGTCAGGCCACGGCCTGCCAGGGCAAATATTTTGTCGATGATGGGCTGGATGGCCAGCTCTTCGTAGGCATCAATCTTGTCATCACAACAGATTTTTTCCAGCTTCATTGAATCGTTGCTGGCTTCCGCCAATGCTACATGATACTGCATGGCCCCGGCCGCTACGCCGGGAATCTTTCCGATTTTCGGCAAGATCATCCTGCCAACTGCCGATTCCTGGGACAAGTAGGAATAGCCTAGGCACGGATTGTTAAAAACCTGCATCATGGCGGCGACCATATCGTCGCCTGGAAGTATTTCCCCGCCTTCATACTTTGCGTATGTCCTGACGGACACGCTCAGCGCTTCCGCTGCCTGCTCTTGTGTAAGACCTGCACCCTTGCGGGCCCTTTTTATCTCCAAACCAAACCGCTTACTCATGTGTCATTTCTCCTCTCGTGCCACCGCCCATGCTATAATTGAACAAAAGGATGTGATATTATGCTTGAGCTTGTTAGTAACTGGTTGACAGCAAATCTTTCGTATATTTCGGTTTTTATATCATTATCATCAGCCATATTTTCAGCTATTACCTATCGCCGTCAACGAAAATATCTAACCGTTGACTGGGATACCAAGTACTACGCAATAGATACACGCTACCATGTAAAAGATGCTAAAGATGTCTTTAAGTCCTTTAAATTTTATAAAGGCATGTATTTGACAGCCACCATTGTAAATCCCTGTAATGTGAATATGGCTTATTTAGATTTGAGAGCCTTCAATCCCCGTACCAATGAAAACCATATGGTGGCCACGCAAGTTTCTGTTCCTTATTTACGTGACGATCCAACAGTTCTGGTCTGCCCTTTTGGAGAAAATGTATTAAACACATACTTTTTTAAACTTCCTGATGGGGTCCATGGTCCTTTACCAGTTGGCACCTGCACGATTCTGCATTTACTGATCATTTTTAATCCTCATGTAAATTTAGAAGATGGAATTATGATTAGCTTCAAATCCACAGACACCTCTCTATTCCATAGGAGCAAGTACTCAAACACTAATCGTAAAAAGTACCGGGTTTATGAGCAATTTTTCTCGCTCTCAGGCTACGAAAAACAACTAGCCAAACAATTACCTAATGACCACAATAAAGACTTGCAAATATAGCTAATACAGCTAAAATCATGATGAACATAAATACTACCATCATGACCGCATCAATACCGTCCATGTAACTATCCTCAATGGAACATTTATCATCGCTTATCCATCGTGAACCAATAGTTAATACAATAGGCGGTATCCCAAAATACCAAGTAGTATTCTTAGTAATGCGAATGTAAACCACCCAATCTTTTACGACTATTGGAAACTTGCTATTTCCTATTGGATTGTTTTCAAAAATAACAACTCTATCTTGATCCCTGCTTTCATGGAATTTATTTCTATCAAATAGATTAATGGGCTTTATAGCCGTGTCCCCACATGGCTCTTTTTCTTTTCTTTGCGCCATTTCTGCATCTTTACTGTCCGTTTTCGGATCTAATCCGAATCTCCTGCTCATGTACTTTCATTTCCTTCCAGATATAATGAAATTGACCGCTAAAGAAAATGTTCTTTCCTACATCCCCTTCGTCAGTTTGAATTTTTCCATAGCGTCCATTTTGATTTGAAAAATGTTCGTTCCTGGCAATAACAGTTGGCAGATATGGGCCGCTTCCTTGGCCGCCATCTTCTTTTCCATCGCCAGCATCCGAGCTTGCTTGCTCTTATCGCTTTTCATATCTTCTTCCGCTTCCAGACATTCCAATTCACTCTCTAATACCCGCTTTTTCAGGATTTCTTTTTCTTTCTTGTTCATTGGTTTCCTCCCATATAATTCGTTAATCCCGTCCAGCCTTTCTTGGCCGCATATTCATCAAGATCTTGTTTGGCTTCGGCCAATGTCATGCGCAACATCATCTGTTTCATCCGATGCCAACCGCCACCGGGTGTACGCTGATAGCAAAGTGCGTATGGTTGACCGCCGATAAGCGGCATAGCTCGATAATGCCAGCCACGGCTGTCTACGTATTCGTTGTAATGTTCCATTTTCTCATCTCCCTTAACTTCTACTGATAAGTAACAGAAATTCCAGAAACGTCATGTGCTCCTTGAGCATCCCGGTGTAGTAAATCCAGTACTCGATGCCCAGGGCCGCAAGTGCGAACAGCACGATGGTCATAATTTTTAGCTTCATCATTTCCCCCATTTTTTCTTTTTTATAACTTGTAGTTACATTTCATAACTTTTCAAAATAAAAAAATTAAGTATATAGTTCTTCTATGCTGCACTTAAGTATTTTTGCCATTATTGGCATAAAATCAGCAGTAAAGCGGCGATTGCCATTTTCGTAATGATTATACCCAGAAGATGAACTGAGTCCTAATGCTTTAGCCATTTGAGCTTGTGTAATATGAAGTTCTAATCTTCTCTTTTTGATAAACTTTAGATTAACCTTTGGCATTGTATCACCTCCTTATGATAGTTACGTTTTGTAACTTCCTATATCGTCATTATAATTTACAAAATGTAACTTGTTAATATGTTTAGTTACAAATTATAACTTTAATTGATTTTACAATTTGTAACTACTATAATTGAACTAAGTTACAAATTGTAAATATTGAGAGGTGATAAATATGACATCTGGGCAGAGAATTACAAAGCTAAGAAAAGAGCAAAACTTACAACAAAAAGAAGTCGCGGCCGCTATAGGTATGAATCGTATCGTCCTTAATAGAATTGAACTGGGCAAACGGCCTTTGAGAGATGACGAAGCTGTCGCACTAGCTGATTTTTTTCATGTCACAACGGACTATTTGCTAAAAGGAGTTACTACTCAACCTAGAAATAAAAAAGGTGTCCGAATCCCTGTTCTAGGGCGCGTCGTAGCTGGCATCCCCATAGATGCTGTCGAAGAAATATTAGACTACGAAGAAATTACCCCGGAACTCGCCGCAACAGGCGAGTTCTTCGCACTGCAAGTTAAGGGGGACTCAATGGAACCCACTTTGCGCAACGGCGACATCGTCATCGTCAAAAGACAGCCAACCGTAGATTCTGGAGATATTGCCATTGTTCTCGTAAATGGAAATGATGCCACTGTCAAAGAGATAAAAGAAAGTCCTGCTGGCATTACACTCATCGGTCATAATGTCGCCGTATATACGCCCCACTTCTACTCAAACCACGACATCGAATCTCTCCCCATTCAGATTATTGGCAAGGTGGTAGAAATGCGGCGTAAGTTTTAAAATACAATAAATATAAACACAAGGGAGATGTAATCAATGAAATTACCTACCAATTTTAAAGAAGCGCCTCTTTATTTCAGTCCTTTATTTATGGTTATTCTAAGCGCTTTTTCACTCGCATATGGAATTCCTTTAATTGTTGCATTGGTTCTTGTTTATTTACGTCATAAAAAATATCGTAGTATTGAAATGACTGAATTAATTCAATGGGGTGATATACAAGAAAAAATATCATCTGAACAACAACATTTAATAGACCTTCAAGAAGAATATTCTCAACGTGTTGCTGATTATAACAATCAGTATAAGGAATTGGAAAATGATTATAAAAAGAAAGAATTTTCTTTGAAAAAAAGATATGAAGACTTATCTCATCGCCTTGCCGCTGAATCAAAAAAAGAACAACAAGCTCTTGATGCGGTCTGTAATGCAGTGGATAACGCATTGGTTACTTCTGAAATAGATTCTACTCTTTATGATCAAATATCTTCTGATGAAATAAAAAATAAATTATCTTTATTTTCAGCTGAGGAAAAAGATTTGCAAAAAAATGATGGAGCCATCATTTTTACTGGCAGCACCAATGACCACACTAAGTCATACCTGAGAAAACAAAAAAATCAATTATTGCGTAGTTTCAATACGGAAACAGATAATCTTATTGGTAATGTAACCGTTCGTAATATTGATTCAATTCGTCAGAAAATTATCCGATCTTTTGAAGCTCATAATAAACTTTTTTCCATTGATAACGTCCAATTAACCAAGGCTTTTCTTAAAATAAAACTTGAACGGATGAGCTGTTTGTACGAATATCAAAAAAAATTACAAGAAGAAAAAGAACTTTTCCAAGTCAGAAAAGAACAACTTCGTGAAGAAGAAAAAGTACGTCATGAAATGGAAATGGCTAAAAAGAAGATTGAAAAGGATGAAGCTCAATTTAAGCATGAAATCGAACGCACTATGAAATATTTACAAAAAAGTTCCATGGACGCAGAAAAGCAACTATATTTGGATAAAATCAAGGAATTGAATGAAAAATTAGAAAAACTTACTCAAGAAAAAGAAAGCCTTGCGCAACGCGAAGCCAATGCCAAAGCTGGCTATGTGTACATTATTTCAAATATAGGTTCATTTGGTGAAGATGTTTATAAAATCGGCATGACACGTCGGCTGGAACCAATGGACCGTATAAAAGAGTTGAGCAGCGCTTCTGTTCCTTTTGAATTTGATGTCCATGCTCTCATCTTTTCTGATGATGCTCCTGCATTGGAATCTTTGCTTCATCAGCATTTCAGGAATATGGAAGTCAATAAAGTAAATCATCGAAAAGAGTTTTTTAAAGTAAAATTGTCGGAAATCGAAAACCTTGTTAAGGAAAAGTATGATAAGGCCGTAACCTTCGTAGAAGTCCCCAAGGCGGAAGAATATCGTGAAACACTAAACATAGCTCAATCGGCATCTTAAAAAAGAGCCGCAACAACAAACCCGCCTTCTACACATAATAGAGGCGGGATTCGTCTAATCTCAATATATTATGAATAAATCTGTTCAAAGGAGGTTGGTGTGATATGTATTCCTATGAAGAATTAAAAGAAATCATCAATGACGTTAGTACTGATAGTCAGGCGTCTAAGCGAAAAGAAGTAAAAGAATTGCCCCATATTTTGCGCGAAAACGAACAAATAAAAAATGCGGCTACCGGAATGCTCGAATCCAGCTATTGTTTATTGGTTGTCACTGATCAGCGAGTCATATTAGTTGATAAGGGGCTAATTTATGGCCTAAAGGTGCATGAAATCGGCTATGATAAGCTAAGTTCCATTGAGTATGAAACTGGATTAGTATTTGGTGAATTACTCTTTACGACATCCGGATCTGCAATGGTGGTCAAAAAGATGGTCAAGCAATATATCACGCCCCTCTATGAAAGCATCCATTCCGCCTGGGACACCTTTAAGCAAAAACAATCTATATCAACGCCCCCGACTTCAGCCCCTGCATCAAGTCCAGCTTTAGATTCAGAAGATTTAATCTCTCAGCTGGAAAGATTGGCTAATTTGAAGAAAGCCAATATGCTTACAGACGAAGAATTCCAGGCAGCAAAAGCTAAATTGCTTAAATAAAGGACAATCAATATTCACAAGATGTCGACGAAAATGATTTATCTTGCGAAATCCATGGCGTTTTCAACAGATATGTAAAAGATATTCGGAATTTTAAAAATTTATTTCTTTCATGGAGGCCATTTATGAACGAACTCAAACTTTTTGAATCACAATATATACGCTCTGTATGGAATCCAGACGAGGAACAGTGGTATTATTCTGTCATTGATGTAGTAGCGGCACTAACAGATAGTGCAAATCCCACGGACTATCTAAAGAAGATGCGCAAACGTGATACGGAACTCGGTAACTACATAGGGACAAATTGTCCCCAGGTAACTATGGAAACGCAAACAGGAAAACATAGAAAAACACTTGCGGCCAATACAGAACAACTTTTGCGAATTATCCAATCCATCCCCTCTCCGAAGGCTGAACCTTTCAAACTTTGGTTGGCGCAAACGGGCGCTGATCATCTTCTGGATCTTGCCGATGCGAAAAAACTGCAAGAAGAAATAGACACGCGGATACAGGCTCGCGATGACGTCCGCGAACATAATAAATCGCTGGCAAAGGCGGCCCAAGATGCCGGCGTTTCGACAAACCAAGAATTTGCAAGGTTCCAGAACAGCGGTTATATGGGGCTGTACGATGGAGAAACAGCAGCCGCCATTAAACGCCGCAAGGGATTAAAGAAAAGCGAGGACATTTTAGATAATATGGGCAGTGAAGAACTGGGCGCCAACCTCTTCCGTATCACACAGGCAGAAGCCAAATTACGGCGTGAAAACATTCAGTCCAAAGAAGAAGCCAATAAAGCTCATTTCGAAGTCGGGTATACCGTCCGCAAGGCTATCGAATCATTAGGCGGAACCATGCCAGAAGATCTCCCTACTCCTGATAAAAGCATCAAGCAGATTGAACACGAAAGAAAAAATCAGCTGAAGAAAAAATAAAAGAAAGGATGAATCCTATGATGAAGAAACTTACCCTGGTCCTAGCTATGATCTGCGTATTGTCCTCAGTCGGTACAGCCTTTGCCGCCGACTACCTGGGCAATCCCCGTTCCATGAAATTCCATTACACAACCTGTCGTACCATCAAACATCCCGAAAACTTCGTACCTATCGAGTCTCGCGATGAAGCCCTTGCCGAAGGATATGTACCTTGCGGCGTATGTAAGCCGTGAAAAGCCATTGAATTATCTTCTGTACTTGAAAGGATGAATCTGCATGAAGAATATTGAAGCCTGTACTGATGCTATAGTAAATGATTTGTATTCTTTATTAAAAATCGAGGGGTTACCTATTATCGAAATATCTAAACCGCGTCATTATTGGTTTATCCGAACTCAAGGCGGAAGTTATTTTGATGAATTTTTTCTTGATGAATTTGTCGGCATTGGCCATGAAGATGTTCCTTGTGTGGAAGAAAGTGAACGTACAGATGAATTATTGGAAAAGGTAAAAGTCAACCATCCTCAAGCTACCCGCGTACTCAACCAAGTTTATAAATTTTGTAAGGAAATGCGTAAAGGAGATATTGTAATCATTCCATCCGCATCGTCTGCTCAATTTGCATTTGGATATATTGAAGACGATGATTATTATACAGTTAACGTCAGTGATGAAGACATTGGTGAAAATAAATGTCCATATACACGTCGCCGTAAAACCCATTGGATTCGTGGTATTTCAAAAGGAAGGGTAGATTCAAAACTTTATACGTTTTTTAGAAATCAGCAAACCCTTTCAATGGTAGATGACTATAGTGAATTTATCGAAAGAGCTATCCATCCATTTTACGTTAAAGATAATATTGCCCATTTAACACTTGATATTCGTACTCCCGAAAGTCCCAATGCATTTGATATTCCAACTTATATGCAGGGTATTTTATATCGTGCTAAAGAAATCGCCCAGGAATTAAATCTTCCGAGTAAAGTGTTTTCTGTACAGTCAAGAACAAATGTGCAATCTGCTGGTTTGATTGAATTACTTGGAAATCCCGTGTTTGTTGCTTTAGCCGCAATCATATTCATAGGTATATGTGGAGGCGAGCTAAATATATCTATTGTAAAAAACGCTAAAGTAACAATGAAAACTGACGGATTAATCGAAAGTATTACTCATGCGATAGAAAAATATAAAAATCACGAAATCATTGGGGAATCCAACATGAAGAAAATACAAGGTCGACTACGAGTAGAGGATCCGCGCGTAAAAAAAGAAGACCAGGATTAACTGGTCTTCTCCATATTAATTAATTTTAATCTTTTTTATTCCGATCAGCACAAAAGTAATGATTGCTCCTAAAATCCATCTAACGATTTTCATCAACGACTCGTTTCCTATTGGGAATATCCACCATAGAATCGTTAGAACGCAAACAATCGTTGCGCATATTGCAATGAAAATAGCAATATCTGAGACTGTTTGGCGGAACAATTTAATCATATTGCTTACCATGACAATACACCTCCTTTGTGTTTATTATATCAGAGGCTGGAACGCTTTTCCACTGAAATCAATATTCTCCTTGACAATTTAATTAAAATATAGTATGTAAATCCCCCGCTGTCTATATTACTCGACAGCGGGTAATTACTACATATTTGCTTCGATTTTTTCGATAATCAAACGCTGTACCCATTTGGGCGGCATCCGATTTCCGGCGTTCCATTCCTGGACCGTACGATAAGGTGCGCCTAAGAGGTCAGCTAATCCTTTTACATTCAATCCAGCTTTCTTGCGCGCATACTTGATAGGATTATTTTCCCGGTCAATGACATCTTGATACGCGTCGGTATCAGCAACCACTAAATTAACGAATCCATTTTCCGGTACTTTTACTTTATCCCGCGGTGTCGGTTCGGGTATAGCCTGCTTTTGCTGTTCCATATTCCAGACCATTAAATTCAAAACATCGTCTGCATTTTCCATTGCTTCGGTCAAGGTTGCGCCATCGGTAAAGCAACCGTCTACATCCGGAAAATTTACGTAATATACTTTGTCTTTTTCATCCCATTGAAATGTAGCTGGGAAAATATATTTACTCATGACGTCCTCCTTTTTATATGAATCAGGTCAAGGGGATTTCTCCCCTTGCCTTACTGAATACCAGCCTGTTTAAAAATAGCTTTAATCGTTCCTGGCGGTATGTCCTTATTGTGCCGCCAGACGGGGAATTGCTTTCCCGTTATCGGGCTGTAATACAGGTCATGATTTCCACCATGTCCAATCAACTTGCACCCATTCTTTTTAAGGATCTTTAGCAACTCCGACCTTTTCATTCTGTAACCCCCTTTCTTTAATTACATTGTACACCTTATGAGTGTATTTGTAAATATAAAAAATACCTTTTGAGTTTATTTTAATTTTTAAAAGAGGCGATTTTTATGAAAAAAAGACCTGATGGCCGCTACAAAGTCTCTCTAAGCATCGATGGTAAACGTCATTATTTTTACGGCCGAACCATTAAAGAAGCGGAACAGCGGCGCAATAAGTACAAAAATACGCTCCATTCCGCTCCTAACATCGATTATAATATCACCTTAGGTCAATGGCTGTCTATCTGGCTACGAGGCGCCAGGCCGACTCTGGCAATGGATACATATGAATCATACGTATATCAGCTACGTCAATACGTGTTACCAACTATGGCAAAAATCAAGCTGGTCGATTTACAACCACATATGTTCCGTAAATTGATTGCTGATTTACTGGCTCTCGGCTATAGCAACCGCTCTGTACAGTATGCATTGGCTGTTGTCCGAATCGGACTCAATCAGGCTGTCAATGATGGAGTATTGCCCGTATCTCCCATGCGTGGTGTCAAATTACCACAAAAGCAGAAGACGCAAGTATCCGCACTATCGAAAAATGAAGCTCATCGCCTACTAGACGTCATTTCTAACCCCTGCCACTATAATCTATACTACGTGGCTTTGCACACGGGTCTGAGGCGCTCTGAACTACTTGGTTTGCGTATCCGCGATATCAATACGAAGGCATCAACCATTTCTGTCAATCAAACGGTCATTCTCGTTGGCAGAAATCCGGTTATATCGCCGACAACAAAAAACGCCGCTTCCCGGCGTACAATTTCCGTTGATGCCAAGACGCTGGCTGTTTTGCGGCGACAAATTATGTGGACACTCAAAAACAGGATGACCGCATCAGACTATGAAGATAACGGGTTATTGTTCTGCCGACGCGATGGACGTCCGTACGATCCGAAATATATCAGTCATACGGCCAATAAATATGGAAAGCTGGCAGGCTTCCACCTGACCTTTCATATGTTGCGACACACTCATGCCACACTACTTCTCAAAGCGGGCGTTCATTTCAAAGTTGTCCAGGTCCGCCTGGGCCACTCTTCCTTCCAGCAGACTATGGACACATACAGTCACGTTTTGCCAGATATTGAAGAGGAAGTCGTTGATAAATTAATCGACCTCGTTTAACTTTGCCCCGTCGTGGGGTCAAAAAGGGGTCAAACACACCAGATATTATGGGGTCAATAAAAAAGGACAACCATCATTCAATGTGATGGTTGTCCCATTGGTGCGAGTGGAGGGACTTGAACCCTCACGCCGTGAGGCGCCAGATCCTAAGTCTGGTGCGTCTGCCATTCCGCCACACTCGCAAGTACCTTTTTATTCTACCATGCTTCCCTCCTATTGGTCAAACAAAAAATATGGTATCATATTTCTATATATATCATAAAGGAGGATTGTTATGTTATTACAAAGGGAATCGAAATTTGAAGGGTCTGTACTCGGATTTATCGGCTATGGCCTCATCTTAGTCATCCTTACGATTTGTACATTCGGCATCGCCTATCCTTGGGGCGAAGTCATGTTCCGCCGCTGGATCTGCCGCAATACGATCATCGACGGTCAGCGTCTCACTTTTGATGGAACAGGCCTGCAGCTCTTCGGCAGCTACATCAAATGGTGGTTCTTCACTATCATCACGCTGGGCATCTACGGCTTCTGGCTGTTCAACAAGATGACCGCCTGGCGGGTAAAACATACGCATTTTAGGGAATAATAAAAGGGCTGTCGCATCGCGACAGCCCTTTTAAGTTGTTAGTGGCTAGCAGATAGTTTTAAATTTAAAGGTTTTCTCTGTGAGAAAGGGACTACACATACGATGAGGATAACCAGCGAGTTACTAACCACTAACCACGAGCCACTAACCACGAGCCACCAATCTCACACGACCTGAAACAGGTAGAACTTCAGGTAATTCGTTTCCGGGACATTCCAGAGGATGGGATGGTCCGGCGACTGCTGGCGCCCTTCGATCTGGCGGAGGCGGACGCCGGCGTCTTTGGCGGCGTCGTGGAGCATCCGGCGGAACAGGTCGTCACGCATGAAGTGGGAGCACGAACAGGTCGCGAGGTAACCGCCGCGGGGCAGGAGTTTCATGGCTTTCAAGTTGATTTCCTTGTAGCCCCGGATGGCGTTGTGGACGGTATGACCCGATTTGGTGAAGGCCGGCGGGTCGAGGATGATGAAATCATAGTCATGGCACTTGTGGTCGGCCAGATCGGTCAAGAGGTCGAAGACGTTGGCCTGCTTGGCCGTGACGATGTCTTCCAGGCCGTTGCGGCGGATATTTTCGTTGGTCATGTCGACGGCTTCCTGGGAAATGTCGACGGCTGTGACGCTGGCCGCCCCGCCCTTAGCCGCATTGAGGGCAAAGGCTCCGGTATGGGTGAAGCAGTCCAGGACATGCTTGCCGGCAGCGATTTTGGCGACAGCCAGGCGGTTGTATTTCTGGTCCAGGAAGAATCCCGTCTTCTGGCCATTTTCCACATCGACATCGTAGAGGATGCCGTTTTCGTCGATGGTCGTCAAGACGCTGCCCGGCTGGGGCAGGAAGTCGGCCTGATACCAGCCTTTATACTCTTCCATGCCGTCCAGTTCGCGGACTTTGACGTCGTTCCGTTCATAAATGCCTCGGATGGTGACGCCCATGGCGGCCAGTTCGTCGACGAGAGCCTTGAAGATGACCGGTTTGACTTGGTCCATGCCATAGCACAGGGTCTGGGCGACGAGGACGTCGTTATAGCGGTCTACGGTCAGGCCCGGCATGTCGTCGGCGTCTCCGAAGATGAGGCGGCAGCAGGCGAAGTCTTTATCGCCCATGACGGTCTTGCGGTAGTCCAGGGCATATTTGACCCGGCGCTGCCAGAAAGCTTCGTCGAAGCGGTCGTTGGCATTGCGCGACACGATGCGCACGCGTATCTTAGAAATGTCGTTGGCAAAGCCCGTGCCGAGATAGCGGTCTTTGTCGCTGTAGACGTCGACGATGTCCCCTGTCTGGTACGTGCCTTCGACATGGGTCACTTCTTCGCCATATACCCAGGGGTGGCCGCTGCGGGCAGCCCGTTCCCCCTTCTTGGTAATCGTTAATTTCGCATAAGGTCGGTTCATATTTCCCCCGTTTTATAAAATATAATGGCTCAAGTCGACGTTCTGGACGACGTCGTTCAGCTTGCCCGAAACGAATTCTTTATTGACGACGATGTGCTTTTCGTCGATATCCGGTGCTTCATAGGCCACATCTTCGAGGATTTTTTCCAAAATCGTGTGCAGCCGGCGGGCGCCGATGTTTTCCGTTTCCAAGTTGACGCGGTATGCGTATTCGGCAATGGCGTCGATGCCGTCATCGGTGAATTCCAGGGTGACGCCATCCGTTTCCAGGAGGGCCTTATACTGTTTGACCAGGGACTGGTTCGGTTCAGTCAGGATGCGGCGGAAATCGTCGACCGTCAGGGACTGGAGTTCGACGCGGATCGGGAAGCGGCCCTGCAGTTCCGGAATGAGGTCGCTCGGCTTGGATACGTGGAAGGCGCCGGCAGCGATGAAGAGGATGTGGTCTGTCTTGACCGGGCCGTACTTGGTGTTGACCGTAGCTCCTTCGACGATGGGCAGAATGTCGCGCTGTACGCCTTCGCGGGAGACGTCGGGCCCGTTGGAACGGCCCTTTTCGGCGATCTTATCGAATTCGTCGATGAAGACGATGCCCGATTCTTCCGTCGCTTCGATGGCTTTGTCGACGATGATGTCCATATCCAGGCATTTTTCCAATTCTTCTTCCTTGAAGATTTCCCGGGCCTTGGCGACGGTCATCTTCTTTTTCTTCTTCTTTTTCGGCATGATGCTGCCCAGCATTTCCTGGAAATTGTTGGTCAGTTCTTCCGTCGAATTGCCCGTCAGGATGCCCTGGAAGCCCTGGTTCTGTTCAGCCACTTCGACTTCGATTTCCCGGTCGTCCATCTTATGGGCGCAAATGTCTTCAAACATCTTCTGCCGGCGGTCGGACTTCGGCTCTTCCAGCTGCTTCGGTTCTTCCGGCATTTCATCGTCGTCATCATCGCTGCTGAAGAAGACATCCATCGGGTTCTTGACTTTTTCCTTGATGGACTTCTTCGGCCAGAAGACCTGGAGGATGCGCTTGTTGGCTTCTTCTTCGGCCTTTTCTTCATAGCGCTGGCTTTCCTGTTCCTGGACCATGCGGATGGCATTGGCCACGAGGTCGCGGATCATCTGTTCGACGTCGCGGCCGACATAACCGACTTCGGTGTATTTCGTCGCTTCGACTTTGATGAACGGCGCACCGACGAGCTTGGCCAGGCGGCGGGCGATTTCCGTCTTGCCGACGCCAGTCGGCCCGATGAGCAGGATATTCTTGGGGATGATTTCATCCTGCATGTCTTCACTCAGGCGTTTGCGGCGCCAGCGGTTGCGCAGGGCGATGGAGACGGATTTCTTGGCTTCCCCCTGGCCGACGATGTATTTATTCAATTCCGCCACGATCTGTTTTGGCGTCAATTCTGTTTTTTCCATGAAAATACCTCTTTCTTAAATTTCTTCGACAATGACGTTGTGGTTGGTGTAGACGCAGATATCGGCTGCAATATGCAGGGATTTTTCAGCGATTTCCCGGGCCGACAAGTCCGTGTTCTGCATGAGGGCCCGTGCCGAAGCCAGGGCATAGTTGCCGCCGGAACCGATGGCCAGGACGCCGTCGTCCGGTTCGATGACTTCGCCGTTGCCGGAAATGAGCAGGATGCGCTGGCTGTCAGCGACCAGGAGCAGGGCTTCCAGCTTGTGAAGGATTTTGTCGGACCGCCAGTCCTTGGCCAGTTCGACGGCACTGCGGACGAGGTTGCCATTGTGTTCGTTCAATTTTTCTTCAAAGTGGTCGAATAAAGTGAACGCATCGGCGACGGAGCCGGCAAAACCGCTGATGATCTTGCCGTGGTAGAGGCGGCGGACTTTCTGGGCCGTCCCTTTCATGATGACGGCATTGCCCATCGTGACCTGACCGTCGCCGGCGATGGCCGTCTTGCCGTCGCGCTGGACGGCGCAGATCGTAGTAGCGTGGAATTCTGTAGACATTAATTCAGACATGGGTAATCCCCTTTCATTTGTTCAATTTCATCGAGTGCCCGCTGTGCCAGCAGGGCGTTCTTTTCTTTCTTCTTCATGCGTTTCTTGATGCCCAGCGGTTCCATGAGGCCGAAGTTGATGTTCATCGGTTGGAAATGGTCGTTCGGGCCGCTGGAAATATATTGGCTCAGGCCGCCCATGGCCGTGCGCCGGGAAAAGGTCAGGCCGTCTTCCCCTTGCAGGAGGCGGGCCGCATTGACACCGGCCAACAGGCCCATGGCTGCCGATTCCAGGTAGCCTTCGACGCCGGTCAGCTGGCCGGCAAAGAGCAGGTTCGGCTGTTTGCGCAGCTGCAGCGTCGGCAGGAGCAGTTCCGGCGAATTGATATAGGAATTGCGGTGCATGACGCCATAGCGGACGAATTCGGCGTGTTCCAGGCCGGGAATCATGGAAAAGACCCGCTTCTGTTCGGGGAACTTGAGATGGGTCTGGAAACCGACGATATTGTACAGCGTGGCGCTGCCATTATCCTGGCGGAGCTGGACGACGGCATAAGGCAGTTCGCCTGTACCGGGCAGTTCCAGGCCGACAGGCTTCATGGGGCCGTAGCACATGGTATCGATGCCGCGGCCGGCCATGACTTCGATGGGCATGCAGCCTTCAAAGACGCTGTCGTCTTTTTCAAAGTCGTGGAGTTCGGCACATTCAGCCGTCGTCAGGGCCTGCCAGAAAGCTTCGTATTCTTCTTTGGTGAAAGGGCAGTTGAGATAGTCTGCCCCACCCTTGCCGTAGCGGGCGGCGCGGTAGACTTTAGTCATATCCAGGGAGTCGACGGCGACGATAGGCGCGGCGGCGTCGTGGAAATGGAAGTAATCCTCCCCGGTCAGGCGGCGGATGGTATCGGCCAAGGCGTCACTGGTCAGGGGGCCGCTGGCGACGATGCAGATCTGGTCGTCCGGCAATTCCGTCACTTCTTCGTGGCGGATGGTGACCAGGGGATGATCCTTGAGTTTTTCCGTCACGTACTGGCTGAAGGGGACGCGGTCAACGGCCAGGGCCCCGCCAGCCGGAACGCGGTGCGTATCGGCGGCATCCATGATGAGCGAGCCGAGACGGCGCATTTCTTCCTTCAAGAGGCCGACAGCGTTTTCAATATTCGCTGCCCGCAGGGAATTGCTGCAGACGAGTTCTGCGAAATATTCCGTGTGGTGAGCCGGCGACGATTTGACCGGCCGCATTTCTACGAGTTCTACCGGGATGCCGCGGCGGACGAGCTGCCAGGCAGCTTCCGATCCGGCCAGGCCGGCTCCGATGATTAAGACACTATTCTTCATGCACTACCTCACCTTTTTTATGGTTTTCACACTCTGCATTGCTACAGAAAATCTTATCGGGTCCTTTTTTATAATGTTTGACAATCATGATGCTGCCACAAAGGGGACACTTCTTGTCGACAGGCTGGTTCCAGAGGACGAAGTCACATTCCGGATACTGGCTGCAGCCGTAAAAGACGCGGCCCCGCTTGGACTTACGCTTGATGAGCGTCCCCTTGCCGCACTTGGGACAGGTAATCCCCAGGTCTTCGACGATGGCCTTGGTATTGCGGCATTCCGGGAAATTGGAGCAGGCCAGGAATTTGCCGAAGCGGCCGAATTTATAGACCATCGGCGCGCCGCAGAGCTCGCAGACCTGACCCGAATCCTGGCCGGAAATGGTGACTTTTTCCATCTTTTCTTCAGCTTCGTCCATTTCCGGCTTGAAGACGTCATAGAATTCCTGGAGGACGTGGCGGTACGTGTCCTTGCCCTGTTCGATGGCGTCCAGCTCTTCTTCCATGTGGGCCGTGAAGCCGACGTTGATGATCTGGGCGAAATATTTCTTCAGCAAATCGACGATGATGACGCCCAGTTCCGTCGGGACGAACTGTTTATCCTTCTTTTCGACGTAATTGCGGTTCTGGATGGTATCCATGATGGGCGCATACGTACTCGGCCGGCCGATACCCTTTTCTTCCAGCGTCTTGATCAGGCTGGCTTCGGTATAGCGTGCCGGCGGCTGGGTGAAATGCTGCTGCGGCGTGACGGCCTGGTTGTGGACGACGGTATGGGCCGAAATATGGGGCAGCTCAGCCAGAGTCTTGTCCTTCTTGGCGTCTTCGTAGAGTTCCGTAAAGCCCTTGAACAGGACTTTGTAGCCTGCAGCCCGCAGTTCGTAGCGGCCGCTGTCGATGATGATGGCCATGTGTTCCGTTTCGACCGATTCCATCTGGCTGGCCAGGAAGCGGTTCCAAATGAGCGTATACAGGCGCAGCTGATCGCGGGACAGGAATTCCGACACCTTGTACGGTGTCAGTTCCAGCGACGTCGGACGGATGGCTTCATGCGCATCCTGACTGGTCTGTTTCGTCTTGTAGACGCGGGGCTTGTCGGGGATGTATTCTTCGCCGTAGTTCGACGTAATGAACTCCCGCGCGGCCTGGACCATATCATCGTTGATGCGGACCGAGTCCGTACGCATGTAGGTAATGAGGCCGACGTGGCCCTGGTCGCCCATATCGAGGCCTTCATAGAGCTGTTGGGCCAGCATCATCGTCTTCTTGGCGCCGAAGTTGAGCTTGCTGACACATTCCTGCTGCATCGTCGACGTCGTGAACGGCGGCTGGGGCTGGCGTTTGCGCTTGCGCTTTTCGACCTTCACAATCGTATCCGGTTCGTGGTCTTCGCCGCGGCTTTCCCAGGTCAGGTCGTGGGCGATGGCTTCGGCCGCTTCCTGCGTCGGGATTTCGGCCTTCTTGCCGTCGATCTTGGTCAGTTCTGTCGGCAGGGTCAGGCCGTCTTCGGTCTTATAGGTTCCACTGACGGTCCAGTATTCTTCCGGCACGAAAGCCTTGATGGCTTCTTCCCGTTCACAGATGAGGCGGACGGCGACGGACTGGACACGGCCGGCGCTGAGGCCCTTGCAGACTTTCTTCCACAGAAGAGGGCTCAGTTTATAGCCGACGATGCGGTCCAGGACGCGGCGGGCCTGCTGGGCGTCGACTTTCTGGAGGTCGATGGGTTCCGGGTCCTTGATGGCCTCAAGGATGGCTTTCTTGGTAATTTCGTGGAACATGATGCGGCATTTGTCGTGCGGGTCGATTTCCAGCAAATGGGCCAGGTGCCAGGAAATGGCCTCCCCTTCGCGGTCCGGGTCAGTTGCCAGATAGACTTGTTTCGATCGAATGTATTCATTCTGCAAGTCTTCAATGAGTTTGCGCTTATCCCACATGTTGGTATACGTCGGCACGAAGCCTTCTTCGATATTGACGCCGAACTGGTTGCGCGGCAGATCCCGCAGGTGGCCGCGGCTGGCCATGACCTTGTAGCCGCTGCCCAGGAAGCGTTCGATAGTCTTGGCCTTGGCCGGCGATTCGACGATGACCAGGTTCTTGGCGTTCTTCGGAAGCGGATCCAGCTTCTTCAGCGGTTCCTTCTTGGGCAGATTGACCGTGCCGTGGATGACGGTCTTCTCGCCGTCGCCTTTTTTCTTGCGGCCTCGTTTCTTCTTTTTAGTATCATCAATGATGATTGTGCGTTTAATCGGAAATTCTAACATCTATCTCCATCCTGCCTCTCGCTGTACACGAAATCTGAAAATGTACTTAAACTATTTCTCATCATACACTATTCGCCGCGACCTTTCAAGATGTGACTCTTTCTAATACTATAATATGAGCAAATATGAGCACAAAAAAGAGGCTGTCGCACGAAGCTAAAATGGCTTAATGCGACAGCCCCTTTTTTAGTGGCTAGTGGCTAGCGGCTCCCCTTATAGGGGAGCTGGCCGCCGAAGGCGGTCTGAGAGGTTGCTTTTGACCAAAAAAGACCCTCGCATGATGGTAGAAGCCTTCGTGCGACAGGCCCTTTTTGGGTTTTAAGTTTTCAGTTTACATTTTTTAGTGAAACCGAGTTAGTGAATTTCACTGATGATGACGTCGGTCATCTTCTGGGTGTCGGCTTTCTTGAAGCCTTCTTTATAGAGGTCCGGCGTGCGCCAGCCGGCAGCCAGGGCGGCGTCGACGGCTTTTTCAATCTTGTCGGCCGCTTCGTCTTCATCCAGGGAGTAGCGCAGGAGCATGGCCGCCGAAAGGATGGTGGCGCAGGGATTGGCAATGCCCTGGCCGGCAATGTCCGGTGCCGAGCCGTGAATCGGTTCGTAGAGGCTGGTCATTTCGCCGATGGAAGCCGACGGCATCATGCCGATGGAACCGCCGAGGACAGCCGCTTCATCGCTGAGGATATCACCGAAGAGGTTGCTCGTGACGATGACGTCGAACTGCTTCGGATTGAGGGCCAGCTGCATGGCGCAGTTGTCGACATAAAAATGATTCAAAGCGACGTCGGGATAATCCTTGGCAACGTCGATGACCGTGCGGCGCCACAGGCGGGACGTAGCCAGGACATTGGCCTTGTCGACGGACGTGACTTTGTGACGGCGCTTCTGGGCAGCCTTCATGGCAAAGGTGCTAATGCGCTGTACTTCAGGGACACTGTAGTTTTCCAGGTCCCACGCGCGTTCGACGCCATTGTGGATTTCCGATTCGCAGCGGTCGCCGAAATAGATGCCGCCGACGAGTTCGCGGACGATGAGGACGTCCGTCCCGGTGACGATATCCGGTTTGAGCGGCGAGTATTCGGCCAGGACTTCCGGTACCTTGACCGGGCGCAGGTTGACGTAGAGCCCCAAAGCCTTGCGCAGGCCCAGGACGGCCTGTTCCGGGCGCAGTTTCGGGTCGACGTTGTCCCACTTGTCGCCGCCGACGGCGCCGAAGAGGATGGCGTCGGCTTTCTTGGCCGCTTCGATGGTATCTTCCGGCAAGGGCGAACCGCAGAGGTCATAGGCCGTGCCGCCGGCCGGTTTCTTTTCAAAAGTCAGGCCGATGTGGCAGACTTCATCGATTTTCTGTAAGACTTTGACGGCACCTGCCGTGATTTCTTCCCCGATTCCGTCGCCGGGGATGACGACGATATGTTTAGCCATGTTACTTAGACTCCTTTACGTAATTGATCAAGCCGCCGGCTTTGGCGATGTCCTGGATGAAGCCCGGCAGGGGCGGTGCCTGGAAGGTATCGCCTGTCGTCTTGTCGACGATTTTCCCCGTGTCGAGGTCGATGGAGAGGATATCGCCGGCTTTGATTTTTTCGACGTCGTCGCCGATTTCCAGGGCCGGCAGGCCGACGTTGATGGCATTGCGGTAGAAGATGCGGGCGAAGCTGGCCGCAATGACGACGGGGATGCCCGACGCCTTGATGGCAATCGGTGCGTGTTCACGGGATGAACCGCAGCCAAAGTTGTGGCCGCCGACCATGATGTCCCCTGCCTTTACGTTGCCGGCAAAGGTTTCGTCAATGTCGACCATGCAGTGCGTGGCCAATTCCTTCGGATCGAAGCTGTTCAAATAACGAGCCGGGATGATTACGTCTGTATCGATATTGTCGCCGTAGCGCCATACTTTTCCTTCTAATGTCATGATTAACGGACCTCCTTCGGTGCGGCAATCTTGCCGAGAATCGCACTGGCTGCAGCAACCTGCGGGCCAGCCAGGTAGACTTCGCTGTCGACGTGACCCATGCGGCCGCGGAAGTTGCGGTTCGTCGTGGAGACACATTTTTCACCAGCTGTCATGATGCCCATGTAGCCACCCAGGCAGGGACCGCACGTCGGCGTCGAAACGGCACAGCCGGCAGTGATGAGGGTTTCGATGTAGCCGGCCTTCATGGCTTCCATGTAGACGTGCTGGCTGCCGGGGATGACGATGCAGCGCACGTCAGGATGGACTTTATGGCCTTTGAAGATGTCCGCAGCGATCTTCAAATCTTCCAGACGGCCATTGGTACAGGAGCCGATGACGACCTGGTCGATCTTGATGTCGCCGAAGGTGCCGATGACCTTGGTGTTTTCCGGCAGGTGCGGGAAAGCGACGACGGGCTTCAATTCAGACAAGTTGATTTCGACAGTCCGGCTGTAATGGGCGTCGTCGTCAGCCGTGACGATGTCGTAGCCATCGGGGACGCGGCCCTTTTCATAGGCTATGGTCTGTTCATCGACAGGGAAGATGCCGTTCTTGGCACCGGCTTCGATGGCCATGTTGGCAATGGTGAATCGGTCGGTCATATCCAGAGCGGCGACGCCTTCGCCCGTGAATTCCAGGGACTGATAGAGGGCGCCGTCGACGCCGATCATACCGATGAGGGTCAGCATGACGTCTTTGCCCGTAATGTCATCGGGTTTGGAGCCCGTCAGATGGACATTGATGGCATCGGGGACTTTGAACCAGGCCTTGCCTGTAGCCATGGCGACGCCTAAGTCCGTCGAGCCGACGCCGGTGGAGAATCCGCCCAGGGCGCCATACGTACAGGTATGGGAATCAGCACCGATAGTCAACATACCGGGAGCGACGATGCCCTGTTCCGGCAAGAGGACGTGTTCGATGCCGACACGGCCGACTTCAAAATAATGCGTAATGCCGTGTTCCTTGGCGAAGTCGCGGACGATTTTGGCCAAACCGGCGGACTTGATGTCTTTGTTTGGCGTGAAGTGGTCCGGGATCAAAGAAATCTTGGTCTTATCAAAGACGGGCTTGCCGATCTTGTTGAACTGGGCAATGGCCGGAGGGGCCGTAATATCATTGGCCAGGACCATATCGAGATTACAAGTAATTAAATCACCCGGTTTCACCGAGTCGACGCCGGCATGTTTTGCCAGGATTTTCTGCGTCATCGTCATACCCATATGTATATACACTCCTTATTATTTCACTAAAATCCAATACAGATAAGTTTCTATCATGCTTGAGTTCGATGTGAGTGGCTTTCAATTACACTCCCCTCACATCAAACATCATACCTTAATGCTGGCCCGACGTGGCTTTGAAAGCCGTAATCGTATCCGGCGTGGACTTGAGGGCCCGGAACTTGACGCGCTGAGCCATGCCGTCCATGCGGTTGATGGCCGTCATGAAGGCGAAGATGGAAGCCGTAATGGTATCCGTATCGACACCGGCGCCCCAGGTCGTATGGCCGTCTTTATCGGTCAGGCCGAAGTAAGCGATGCCGCGGGAATCGGAGTCGCGGTCCAAATCGTGTTCGCTGTAGACGAGGTTGCTGAACTCGATGCCATAGGCCTTGCAGACGGCATTGCTGACGGCATTCAGCTGGCCATTGCCGGCCCCTTCGAGGACGACTTCTTCGTCGTTGGCGCGGACCAGGACTTTGCCGACCCATTTATCGCCTTTCTTCTTGAGCGAGAAGTCTTCGACTTTCAGCGGCGTATCGGCATTGAGGTAGTTCTTCTGGAAGACGTCGTAGATTTCGGCCGGTTTCAATTCCTGATGCTTGTGGTCCGATACTTCCTTGACGAAGTAGCTGAAGTCTTCGCGCATCTTCTTCGGCATGTCGATGCCGTAATTCTGTTCCATGACGAAACCTACGCCGCCCTTGCCGGACTGGCTGTTGATGCGGATGACGTCGGCATCGTACGTGCGGCCCACATCATGCGGATCGATGTACAGGTACGGGCAGGTCCAGTACTGTTCGTTGTTTTCCTTGCGGAAGTGCATGCCCTTGGCGATGGCGTCCTGATGAGAACCGGAGAAAGCAGCGAAGACCAGCTGTCCAGCATAAGGCTGACGCGGATGGACATGCATGCGGGTCACTCGTTCATACGTTTCCACCAGTTTGGGCATGTTCGAGAAATCCAGGCCCGGGTCGACGCCTAAGGCATACATGTTCATGCCGATCGTGACGATGTCGGCATTGCCCGTCCGTTCGCCATTGCCGAACAGCGTACCTTCGACGCGGTCGGCGCCGGCGAGCATGGCCATTTCAGCGTCGGCGACGCCTGTGCCGCGGTCATTGTGGGGATGGACCGATAAGATGACATTGTCGCGGTATTTCAAGTTCTGCGACATATAGGCGATCTGCGAAGCGAAGACATGAGGCATGGACATCTGGACCGTCGACGGCAGGTTGATGATGGCCTTGCGGTCAGCCGTCGGTTTCCAGACATCGAGGACGGCGTTGCAGACTTCCAAAGCGTATTCCGGTTCCGTGCCGGTGAAGCTTTCCGGCGAATATTCAAAGCGGAAGTTGGCACCGGCTTCGTCGGTCAGGCGCTGTAACAATTTCGCACCGTCTACAGCAATCTGTTTGATTTCTTCCTTCGATTTGCGGAAGACCTGCTGGCGCTGGGCGAAGGACGTGGAATTGTAGACGTGGACGATGGCGTTCTTGACGCCTTTCAGGGCATCGAAAGTCTTGCGGATGATGTGTTCCCGGGCCTGGGTCAGGACCTGGACGGTGACGTCATCGGGAATCATGTCGTGGTCGACTAAGTAGCGCAGGAATTCAAATTCCGTTTCCGACGCAGCCGGGAAGCCGACTTCGATTTCCTTGAAGCCCATGGCGACCAAGACTTTATAGAATTCAATCTTTTCTTCAAGGCTCATAGGAATGATGAGGGCCTGGTTGCCATCGCGCAAATCGACGCTGCACCAAATGGGCGCTTTATCGGGATATTCTTTCTGGGCCCAGGACATATCGACAACAGGGGGCATAAAATAACCTTTTTTATAATGTTCTACGTTTTTCATACTGCATCTCTCCTATGATCATGAAATAAATTTAAAATAAATCATTACACAATCAAAATAAAAAAAATCTTTCATCTCGAAAAGAGACGAAAGATTATACTTACGCGTTACCACTCTAATTCCTATCCGAAGATAGGCTCTCAACAGGTACGGACATACGTCGATACCCTCCTGTCTGTTAACGGCCAGGCCCCGGCTCCACCTACTCCTTTCGTTTCAGCGAGCTGCTTAGAGATGAGTTCTGTTCCGTGCCGCTGCTGCCTCACACCACCCGGCAGCTCTCTGGAAACATTCCGGAACTTACTAGTTCTCTTCAACGCATTTTTTATTTTGGATTGTTTGTCTATTGACGCTTTGTATGTTATCATACCATTTTGTAATTTACAAGGCTTTTTCCAGAACTTTTCCGAATATTTTTAGCTTAAACGTGATACTTTATTTAATAAAATGCCGCGAAGACGGGTTTAACGTTTATCTTTACATGCAACGATTCTTTGCAGGATGCGTCGCCTCTCCCCTATCTTTTTCCCCTTATTAATGCTATAATAAATAAGTTACACAACAAGGAGGAAGTACATGTTAGAAAAATTCCAAAATTTGAATATTAGCGAAGTCATTATCCGTGCCCTGAATGAAATGGGCTTTGAAGAACCGACACCGATCCAGGCTGAATCGATTCCCGTCGCCATGAGCGGCAGCGACATGATCGGCCAGGCCCAGACCGGTACGGGTAAGACCGCAGCCTACGGCATCCCGGTCCTGGAAAAAATCCTGAAAGCCGAACCGTCCAAGGATATCCAGACCGTCGTCCTGTCGCCGACGCGTGAACTGGCCATGCAGGTTGCCGAAGAACTGAACCACCTGGCCCAATTCACCAACATCCAGGCCCTGCCGATCTACGGCGGCCAGGATATGGAACGCCAGCTGCGCCGCCTGCGCAAATGCCCGCAGATCATCGTCGCCACACCGGGCCGCCTCATCGACCACATGAAACGCGGCACCATCGATTTAAGCCACATCACGACCATCGTCCTCGACGAAGCCGACGAAATGCTGGACATGGGCTTCATCGATGACATCAACCTCATCATGGCCGCTACGCCGAATACGCGCCAGACCCTGCTCTTCTCGGCTACCATGCCCAAGCCGATCCAGCAGCTGGCAGAAACGTTCCTGCACGACCCGCTCATCATCCGCATGAAGGCCAAAGAAGTCACAATGGACCTCATCGAACAGTCCTACATTGAAGTGCCGGACCGCCAGAAATTCGACATCCTCTGCCGTCTCCTGGACCTGCAGGAACCGGACCTGGCCATCATCTTCGTCCGCACAAAACGCCGCGTCGACGAAGTGTCGGAAGCCCTCAAGAAGCGCGGTTACTCGGCTGAAGGCATCCACGGCGACCTGACCCAGGCCAAGCGCGATACGGTCATCCGCCAGTTCCGTGAAAAGACCATCGACATCCTCGTCGCTACCGACGTCGCCGCCCGCGGCCTCGATATCAGCGGCGTTACCCACGTCTTCAACTACGACCTGCCCCAGGACCCGGAAAGCTACGTCCACCGCGTCGGCCGTACCGGCCGTGCCGGTCAGAGCGGTGAAGCGACGACCTTCGTCATCCCCCGCGAAATGGAACACCTGCGAACCATCGAACGCCTCATCAAGCGCCGCATCACCCGCCGCAAGGCCCCGACCTTCTCGGAAGCCCTGGAAGGCGCCCAGCAGGCCGCCATCCGCAGCCTGATCACGACGACAGAAGAAGGCAATTTCGGGACGTACAAAGAAAATGCCGAAGAACTCCTGTCCAATTACGACTCGGCCGCCCTGGTAGCCGCTGCCATCAAGCTCTTGACCAAAGAACCGGACACGACACCGGTCAAGATCACTGAAGAAGCGCCGCTCCGCGTTCACCGCAGCCGCAACAATCGCGGTGACCGCAATAACCGCCGCTACAACCGCAACGACCGCCGTGGAGACCGCCGCAGCCGCAATAACGACGGCGAAGACAACAACGAACGCCACGGCGAACGACGCCGCCACTTTGCCCCGAAGAACCGCGACAACAACAATCGCGGCAGCTTCCGCAACAACAACCAGCGCCGTGAAAACAAACAACATAAAGAAGCGAATCGCTCCGTATTCAAGCCTTACTTCAAGGATTGAGAAAAAGGACCTGCCGCAATGCGGCAGGTCCTTTTTTGTAGGGGCGCCACGTGGAGCGCCCGCTTGGTATTTGAAAACACACTCACCGAGTCGGAAAATCCCACATATACCTGGCGGGCTCGCCACGTGCGAGCACCTACAAATGCCCTCCAGGCACCTCTCTTATCAGGAAAGGCCAGTTACGAGCCACTAGCCACGAATAATCTCGCTCCAGGCGTTGGCGATGTCGGCGAATTCCTGGAGAGACAGTGTTTCCCCGCGGCGTTTGCCATCGATGCCTGTTTTTTCCAGGACCTGGGCGATTTGTTCCTTGCTCATGCCCGTGTTTTTCAAGGCGTTGGAAAAGGTCTTGCGGCGCTGCTGGAAGGCCGCTTTGACGACCTGGAAGAAGCGCTTTTCGTCGATTAAATCGACAGGCGGCTGCTGGCGGACGTCCATGGCGACGACGGCCGACGTGACTTCCGGTGCCGGCATGAAGCATTTCGGCGAGATTTCAAAGAGCATCTGCGGCTGTGTATAGTACTGGACCGACACGGACAGGGCACCATAAATCTTATGGCCCGGTTCGGCTACCATGCGTTCGGCCACTTCCTTCTGGACCATGACGACGATGCGCTTGATGGGAAGCTTCTGTTCCAGGAGCTTCATGATGATCGGCGTCGTGATATAGTAGGGCAGATTGGCACAGACCGTGAAGGGCTGGTGATTCATGACTTCTTCGATGTCGATGCGCAGGATGTCGCCGTGGACGACGCGCACGTTGTCATAGTGTTCCAAGGTCTTGTCGAGGACGGGCAGCAGATGGTCGTCCAGTTCGACAGCCGTGACGGCTGCGCCCGTTTCGGCCAGGGCCTGGGTCAGGGTGCCGATGCCCGGCCCGATTTCCAGGACCGGATCGCCCTCCCCGATTTCGGCAGCGTCGGCAATGTCGTCGACGACGGCGTGACGGATGAGGAAATTCTGGCCCAGCTTCTTATTCATGCGCAGGCCAAAGCGTTTGACGACGTAGCGGACGACGTCGGGATTGGACAAGTCGACTTCTTTCATCTATTTCACCTCGTGGATCTGACGGAGGGCATCATCCCATTCGTCACGGGTGACGCCGTAATGGTTCAAGCGTTTCAAAAACTGTTTGGCATTGCCATAGCCGATACCCAGGATGGCGCCGACTTCGGCCCGGCGGTCGGCCGCATCAGGCGTCCCGTTGAGGCCGGCAGCGGAAATGTCCTGCATGGTAAAGTTCGCCTGCGGTTCATACGTCGCACAGCGGACTTTGGACAAGGCCAGGCGGATGACTTCCGGCGAGGCCTGTTCGACGCCCAGGTCGTTGTTGGCAATGGCATCTTTCCTGGGGATAAAGGCGTGTTTGGCATTAGGGAAACGGTCGGTCAGGAACTTGCGGATCTGTTCGCCGGCCCGGTCGGGGTCGGTCAGGATGATGATGCCCCGCTTTTCATAGGCACAGCGGATCTGTTCCAGCGTGTGAGGCTTCAAATTGAAACCATCTGTCGTAATCATATCGACGTCGATGTGGCTGGCACGGATGCGGGCGACATCGGACCGGCCTTCGACGACGAGGACTTCCTTAATCATGAGCGGCTCCTTCCCGGTGTTCGGCAATGTACTGGGCTGCGCTGAGGATGGCCAGGACATTGTGTTCAAAGACGATGCCACCTTGGAGATAAATCATGTACGGATCGCGGATCGGGCCGTCGGCCGACAATTCGATAGACGAACCCTGGACGAAATCACCGGCGGCCATGATGATCTTATCGGCATAGCCCGGCATATCGTCGGGAATGGGTGTGACGTGGGCGTCGACAGGCGAGAAGGACTGGATACCCTGGCAGAAGAGACACATGTTCTGTTCGTTTTCCAGGTAAATGGTCTGGATCAGGTCGACGCGCGGATCCTGGACGGCCGGCGAAACCTTGAAGCCCATCTTTTCAAAGACAGCCGCTGCAAAGACGGCCCCTTTGATAGCCTGAGCCGTAACGTGCGGTGCCATGAAGAAGCCCTGGAAAAAGAGGCGGTAGCCGGCGGCATAGGAACCGAGTTCGTCACCCAATCCCGGCGCCGTCAGGTAGTCGGCTGCGGCGTGGACCAGTTCTTCCTTACCGGCAATATAGCCGCCTGTAGGAGCGATGCCGCCGCCGGGATTCTTGATGAGCGACCCGGCGATGATGTCGGCACCGGCTTCAATCGGTTCTTCTTCGGCAGCAAATTCACCATAACAGTTGTCGACGAAGCAAATCGTCTTGGGGCTGACCTTCTTGACGACGGAAATAATAGAACGGATATCATCAATCGTCAAGGATGCCCGCGTGCTGTAACCGCGGGAACGCTGGATGAGGACCAGTTTCGGCTGCTTTTCGGCGACGGCCGCTTCAATGCCGGCCAAATCATAGGCGTTGTCCTTCAAGGGGACTTCTTCATAGCGGACGCCTTTTTCCTTCAAAGAGTGCGGCGTTTCATGGGCATAGCCGATGACGCCCTGCATCGTGTCATAAGGCGCCCCGACGAGGCTCATCATGAGATCGCCGGTCTGCAACAGGGCCAGCAGGACCGTCGCCAGCGCATGGGTCCCCGATACGAAGTGGGGCCGGACAATGGCCTTTTCGGCCTTGAAGACGCGGGCAAAGACTTCATCGAGCTTTTCCCGTCCCATGTCGCTGTAGCCATAGCCCGACGTACCGGCAAACTGGTACGAAGAAATCTGGGCTTCCTTATAAGCGGCCAGGACTTTCGCCGTATTATGGAGACAAATCGTATCAATGCGTTCAAACTGGGCCGCACATTCGGCCAGCGCTTCTTTTCGTAATGTTTCTAAATCCAAAGACAATGTCATGATTCCTTTCTATAGTAAATATGTAGTGGTTAGGGGTTAGGGGTTAGGGGCTCTCCTCATAGGAGAGCTGTCAGCTGCGGGCCGCCGGGACAGCCCCTACGGAGATTGCTTTTTTCCTTACAGTCCGCTGTTTCGCAGGTCGCAGATCGCTGAAGGAAACCTCTCCGCCTTACGGCACCTCCCCTATCAGGGGAGGCTTTCGGCTCTCCTCATAGGAGAGCTGTCAGCTCTGCTGACTGAGAGGTTGCTTTTCTACTTGCCGCCTGCGCCTTCCCGTCATGGGAAAGGCACATCCCCCAGCACAGCCTGTATCAATGCTTCTTCTCCATCGTACTGGTCCTTGTCGTACCAGTGGATGTAGGGCATGCGTTTGAACCACGTGAGCTGGCGTTTGGCAAAGCGCCGCGTCCGGGTCTTGATACGGGCCACGGCGTCATCGAGGGGCATCTGTCCCTGGAGATACAGGGCCAGTTCCTGATAGCCGATGGCCTTCATGGCCTGACAGTCCGTCGGGATGCCCTTGTCCAGCAGGTACTGCACTTCATCGACCCAGCCGGCGGCAATCATGGCGTCGACGCGCTCTTCAATGCGCCGGTATAAGACATCCCGCGGCAGGCGCAGACCGATGACGTAAGCGTCATAGACTACATCCCGGGCCTTGCCGGCCCGGACGAAAGATTTCCCTTCGCCCTGCTCGATGGCGCTGACCAGGCGGGTCAGGCGGTGCGTGTTGGAAAACAGCTCGTGCCAGTCCGGCGGCTGCCAGTCCGTTTCCGTCTCGATATAGGCCTTCAGTTCCTCTTGACTGAGAGCGTCGATCCGCGCCTGGGCCGCTTCCTTGTCGGCTTCGGTCATGCGGGCCGTCTGGAAATCATAGCCTTCCAGGAGGGACTGGACGTATAGGCCCGTACCGCCGACGAGAATAGGTATCTTCCCCTTTCCGTTGACTTCGGCAATGGCCTTTCCCGCCATATCACAGAAGCGGGCTGCCGAATAGGGTTCGTCGGGCTCAGCAATATCGATGAGATAATGGTGATAGCGGGCCAGTTCGTCCGCTGTCGGCTTGGCCGTACCGATATCCATATGGCGGTAAATCTGGTAGGCGTCGCCGGAAATGAGGTCGGTCCCGTAATGTTCGGCCAGGGCAAAACTGAGGGCCGTCTTGCCGACCGCCGTCGGACCGATGATGGCAATTACTTTTTCCATGAATCACACTCCAATACGGCATAGCCAATGCGGCTGTATTTGCCGCCATATAAGGCAACATCCGGGAAATCGCGGCAGAGCTGGCGGAAATCCCGTTCTTTGATGACCACCCGGCGCCGGGCTTTCTGCAGCGCCCGTTCGATGAGGTCCCGCGTCAGTCCGCCGTGTTCCATAATGGCCCGGACGGGCTGGAACTGACAGCTCGCCTCGACAGGCCGCTGGAACATGGGGTCGAAATAGAGGACATCGTACACAGGTCCTTCATCGGACAACAGATAGTCGCGATAGTCACCACAACGCAGGGAAATCCGGCGTAGCGCCGCCGTGACGTCGTCTTTCTTGTGGACAAAGTGGGAAAAGCCCCAGGCCGTAACGGCTTCCAGCAAAGGCGATACTTCCAGGGCATCGACGCGGGAGCCAGCCGGCAGGCCAAAAGAAGCGACGGCCGCATCGGCGCCAAAACCACAGGTACAATCAAGGACGGAAATAGGCGGCTGCGCCGCTGCAGGCCGCAGGTCGTACTCCTTCACCCCCATCAGGGCTTCCAGGAGATGGTCGCGCTGGCCTTTCCGCAGGTTCTGGATGCGCAGTTCGGCCATGTTGAGGCTGAAGAAATGGCTGCCTTCCGGGCGGTCTATCTGAGGCCCCCGCGACGAATAGACGAGGAAATCCTCGCCGTATTCATCCATCAAGTCCTGTATGGTCCGCTTTCCCCGCGGCACATAGGCAAAGTCCTGGCTTTCGGCCCAGGCATTCCCTTCACATTGTAATTTTTCTTTGGCCTTCAATGAAGGCACGACGTAAATCATATGAGTCATGTCCGTTTAAATAAGTGAGCTAATTCTTTTGGCGTAAAGCGGATGATCGTCGGCCGGCCATGAGGGCAGACGTAGGGTTTTTCCGTATGGAACAAATCATCCAGGAGCTGCTTCATCTGGCGGATATTGAGGCTGTCCCCGGCCTTGACGGCACCGTGGCAGGACAGATAGGCCAGCGAACGATGGCGGACCATGGCTTTATCCGGTTCCTTCTGGTCGTGCAGGAGCAGGCAGATATCTTTTAAAGAATCGGCAATATCGCTGGTCTGCAAATCGCAGGGCACTTCTTCGACGCGCAGCGTCGTCGGCCCGGCTTCGGAATAGGTATAGCCCAGGTCGTTGAAGACATCCTGCCGTTCCAATAAGAGCGTCATATCCTCGTTGTCGACTTCGACGAACTCTGGCGTCAGCAACTGCTGGCTCGGCATCCGTTCGACACGCTTGCAGAACGTATCGTAGCGGATCCGTTCATGAGCCGCGTGCTGATCGACGATGTATAAATCCTGGCCCTTCTTGGCAATGATGAAGCAGTCCGCCACTTCCCCTAAGGGAATGAAGACGTCGTCATCGCCGTCAAAGACGATTTTAGGCGCCGACGCCTCGGAAACGACCGACGTCGCTTCCGACGGACCGCCCTGGCCATGCTGGGCCAAAGCCTGGGAAAACAAGGAAGAACCATCCGCAAGAGGCTCCCCTGATAGGGGAGCTGTCCGCGTAGCGGACTGAGAGGTTGCCTTTTCCCATTGCGGGCCGCCCTTTGGGACGGCCCCTACGGAGGTTGCTTGGCCACTTTCCTGCGAGCGGGCGCTCCACGTGGGCGCCCCTACATAGGCTTGCTGCGGGCCGCCCTTTGAGACGGCCCCTACGAAGGTTGCCTGACCACTCTCCTGCGAGCGGGCGCCCCACGTGGGCGCCCCTACATGGGCTTGCTGCGGGCCCTTTGGGACGGCCCCTACAGGGGGTGCTTGGCCACACTCCTGCGAGCGGGCGCCCCACGTGGGCGCCCCTACATGGGCTTCCGGCTGTGGGGCAGCCCCTACCTCACCGATGGTCTTGGCAATGGCTTCGGGCTTTTCCTGGGCCACCAGGGCCGTGACGATGCTGTGGTAGATGGCGCGGTAGACGGCTTGTTCATCAGAGAATTTGATTTCCGTCTTAGCCGGATGGACGTTGACGTCAATCGTCGCCGGGTCGACGTGGAGGTGGAGCATGGCAAAGGGATAGCCCGATTTCGGCAGCATGGCATGATAGGCATTGTCAATGGCCTTGAACATCAAGGGATTATGGACGATGCGGTGATTGACGATGCACGTCTGCCAGTTGCGGTTGCTCTTTAAGACCGACGGCTTGCCTACATAGCCTTCCAGGCTGATGCCGTCCTGGTCGGCAGTGACGGCAAAGACATCGCGGGCGACGTTGGCGCCGTAGATATTGGCAACGGTTTCCCGCAAATCGCCGGTGCCGCCGGTCTTCATCGTCGTCCGGCCGTTATTGGTAAAAGTAAAGGCAATGGCCGGATTAGCCAGGGCCAGTTTGGTCACCATTTCAGAGATCTTCGAACTTTCCGTCCGTTCGCTCTTGAGGAACTTGCGCCGCGCCGGCGTATTGTAAAAGAGGTCGCTCACTTCCATCGTCGTCCCGACCGGTGCGCCGGCCTGGTCTTCTGCCGTGATTTTGCCCCCGTCGAGGAGGAGGTGCGTCGCAAAGTCATCGCTGGCCTGGCGCGTCGTGATCTGCATGTGCGATACGGCGGCGATACTGGGCACGGCTTCGCCGCGGAAGCCTAAAGACGTAATGGCAAAAATATCTTCGACGGAACTGATCTTGCTCGTACCGTGGCGGATGATGCACTTATGGGCATCTTCCGGACTCATGCCGCAGCCGTCGTCAGTGACCCGCATATAGGACTGGCCGCCGTCGGCGATTTCCACTTCAATGGCATGGGCACCGGCATCGATGGCATTTTCTACGAGCTCCTTGATGCACGACGCCGGCCGTTCGACGACTTCGCCGGCAGCAATCTTATTGCGCGTCGCTTCATCTAAGACATGAATGATTGAACTCACTGGATCCCACTTCCTTCTTTGGCATCTTTTTGCAGATTATATAAGAAAGAAATCGCTTCAATCGGCGTCATACTGCTGACATCGACGCTGAGCAGCTTGTCGATGACGGGACTGGAAAAGAGGCTGTCTCCCATGGGTGACGGCGCCGGATTCACAGGCGCCTTGGCCGGGACGGGAGCACCGCCGTTCTTTTCCAAGTCTTCCAGGATGACATCGGCCCGCTTGAGCAGGCTTTCGGGCAGCCCGGCCAGACGGGCGACGTGCAGGCCATAGCTGCGGTCGGCCCCGCCGGGAATGATGCGCCGCAGGAACTTGATGTTCTTGCCCCGTTCCTTGACGGCGACGGTATAATTCTTGATTTTCGGCGAATCGTCGGCCATGGCGATGAGCTCATGGTAGTGCGTCGCAAACAGCGTCAGAGCGTGGATGTGCTTCAGGCAGTATTCGATGACGGCCCTGGCGATGGACATGCCATCGAAGGTGCTCGTGCCGCGGCCGATTTCATCGAGGATGAGCAGGCTGCGGCTGGTGGCGTGTTTCAGGATGTACGACACTTCCTTCATTTCCATCATGAACGTACTCTGGCCGGTGAGGATGTCATCGCTGGCACCGATACGGGTAAAGATGCGGTCCACCGGGCAGATGGACCCTTCCTTGGCGGGAATGAAGGAGCCGGCCTGGGCCATGAGGACCAGCACGGCGACCTGGCGCATATACGTCGACTTGCCGGCCATGTTGGGGCCGGTGATGACCAGGATTTCATGGTCTTCATGGTTCAAGGTGACGTCGTTAGGCACGAACAATTCGTCTTTCAAATACTTTTCAATAATCGGATGGCGGCCGTCCTTAATGGAAATCGTCGCCTTGGTGTTGAGGCTGGGACGGACGTAGCGGTTGTCGTAGGCCGCGCAGGCCAAGCTGTACAGGCAGTCGATGCGGGCAATGGCCCGGGCCGTTTCCTGCATGGCCGGGATATGGCCCTGGATCTGGCGGCGGATATCGCCGAAGAGCTTGTATTCCAGCGCCAGCATCCGTTCCTGGCTGGTCAGGACTTTGACTTCAAATTCCTTCAATTCCGGCGTGATGTAGCGTTCGGCATTGACCAACGTCTGCTTGCGCACGTAGTAATCGGGGATGGGCTTGGTATTGGCATGGGAAATCTCGAAGTAATAGCCAAAGACCTTAGTATAGCCGATTTTCATCTTGATGCCCGTCTTTTCCCGTTCCTTCTCTTCCAGTTCCTGTAAAAAGGCATGACTGTTGGCCGCAATGGAGCGGATTTCATCGAGTTCCGGCGAAAAGCCGTCGCGGATGACGCCGCCGTTGCGGATGACCAGACCCGGTTCGTCCTTGATGCCCCGGCAGAGCAGGTCATAGACGTCGTCATGGGTCTGCAAGCGGTCATTGAGGCTGTGCAGGAGGTCGGCACTGGCACCGGACAGGACCTGTTTCAGCTGCGGGATGACGGCCAGCGATTCCCGCAGGGCTACCAGGTCCTTGGGGCTCACGGTCCCCGTTTCGATACGGGTCAGGATGCGTTCAAAATCGTAGATCCGGTCCAGCACGTCCGCCGTATCCTGGCGCATGATTTCGTGGAGGACGAAATCTTCAACGGCATCCTGGCGGCGCGTAATGTCGGCAATGCGGATGAGCGGCGCTTCCAGCCACTTGCGCAGGAGCCGGCCGCCCATAGCCGTCTTGGTCTTGTCCAGGACATCGAGGAGCGTCCCCCGGCGGCCGCCGTCGCGGACGTTCTGCGTGATTTCCAGATGGCGCAGGCTGGCTGCATCGACGACCAGACGCCGTTCATTGTCGATATGTTCCAGCGAATTGATGTGGGAAATATCGGACTGCATGACGTCGCTGACATAGGCCAGGAGCATGCCGATACACTCGCCGGCCGCCGAGGCAGCGGCAAAGTCTTCCGGCGGGAAATAGGACCGGGCCTGTTCCCGGTAATCGACACTGTCATCGGCAGGAAATTCCGTAACCGTACACTGGGCCAGGTGGCTGCGCAGGTATTCGCGGACGGCATCCATATCCTGCCCCATGTGGGCGTAAATGAGCTCACTCGGTTCGTAGACGGCCAGGATGTCGAACAGGGAATCTTCCATGACCGACGCCGCACAGTCGGCCCACAAACATTCGCCCGTCGTGACGTCCATGAGGGCGATGGAAAGGATGGCATCGCTTTCGGTCAGACAGCCGATGTAATTGTTCTTCTTCGACGCCACGGCATTCTCCAGGGTAATCGTCCCCGGCGTGATGACCTTGATGATCTTGCGCTTGACCAGCCCCTTGGCCAGCTTCGGGTCTTCCATCTGTTCACAGATAGCGACTTTATAGCCTTTGTGGACCAGCCGTTCGATATAGGTGTCGGCCGAATGGAAAGGTACGCCGCACATGGGGACCTTCTCTTTATTGCCGCCAGCCCGGCCGGTCAGGGTCAGGTCGAGTTCGCGCGACGCCGTCAGGGCATCGTCAAAAAACATTTCATAGAAATCGCCGAGGCGGAAAAAGAGGATCTTATCCTGGCACTGCTCTTTGACTTCCATGTACTGCTGCATCATAGGCGTTAATTTTTTTCCTGCCAAAGTCTCACCTTCCTTTAGTGCACTAAGTGACCTTTGAGGACCCACGTCTGGCCCTTGTCGACCTGGACCGGCACCGTATCGCCGATGGCGACGGAACCGTCATTTTCCCAGATGATCATCTTGTTGCCCGTCGTCCGGCCGAACCAGTGGTTGGCATCGTTCTTGGTCGGCCCTTCGACGATGACGTCATAGACGTGGTCTTCCATTTCTTTATTTTTCGCTAAACTATAGACGTTCTGCACATCCATGAGCCGCTGCAGACGGCGGCTCTTTTCTTCCTGCGGGATCTGGTCTTCCATCTTGGCCGCCGGTGTCCCCGTACGCGGCGAATAGATGAAGGTATAGGCCATGTCGTACTGGACGCGCTTGAGCAGGTTCAGCGTATCTTCGAACATGGCCTCCGTTTCGCCTGGGAAGCCGACGATGATGTCCGTCGTCAGGACCAGGTCGGGCATGCGCTTGCGGGCATAGTCGACGAGTTCCAGGTAATGTTCCACCGTGTAGCCGCGGTTCATCTTCTTCAAGAGCTCGTCAGAACCGCACTGGATGGGCAGATGCATGTGGTTGACGACCTTTTTGCTGTCGGCAATGGCGTCGATCATGGCAAAAGTCATATCCTTGGGGTGGCTGGTCATGTACCGGACCCGTTCGATGCCGTCGATATCGTCGACAGCGGCGACGAGCTTGGAGAAATCCGTGCCGTCCTTGAGGTCCAGGCCATAGGAATTGACATTCTGGCCGAGAAGTGTGATTTCCTTGTAGCCTTCAGCAGCGACCTTCTTGATTTCTTCGACAATGGCGTCGATGGGACGGCTCACTTCACGGCCCCGGACATAAGGCACGATACAGTACGTGCAGAACTTGTTGCAGCCGTTCATGATGGGGATCCAGGCAAAGAACTTCTGGAAGCGCTTGACCGGCATATCATGGAAAGCCGGCAGGGTCATGTCGGCAGCCATATAATGGTCGGCCTTGCTGCGCCGTTCCCGGATGAGCTCGATGAGCTTGTGGATATTGTGCGTACCGATGACCAAATCGATGTGCGGCGCCCGCTTGAAGAGCTTATCCTGCCATTCCTGGGCCATGCAGCCCGTGACGGCAATGATCAAATCGGGGTTCTGCTTCTTCAAATGCTTGAGTTCGCCGATTTTCCCCAGCGTCTTGTCTTCCGCCGTTTCGCGGACACAACACGTATTGATGAGGATGACATCGGCTGTATCCAAATCTTCCGTATTGTGATAGCCCAGCTCCTCCAACTGACCGGCATAATGCTCACTGTCAGACATATTCGCCTGACAGCCATAAGAAATAATATGATAAAATCGATTGCTCTGAAAATCCATGTATTCTCTCCGTTTTTCACAAAAATCATAATTTAGGGTTTACAGTATATAATACCATATATAGGCCGCCCCTGTGAAGGGCTTTTTAGGGGCTCGTGGCCCGCAGGCCGCCGGTCGCAGTTCGCAGGCCGCCGTGAATCCTGTGCCCAGCCGGGATTTATGACGAACGATATCTGCTAACCCCTAACCCCTAGCTGCTAACAGCTTGAAAGGGCTTGTCGCCGTGCGACAAGCCCTTTCTCCTTACTCTCTCGATTCTATTTTTTGCTCGAAGCCTTTATTTCAAAGGGAATCCGTTGTTCCCGGACGGTTGTCTTGATGAACAAATGGATGGCTGCCGTCATGCTGATGCCGGCAGCATCGCAAAATGCTTCAAATTCTTTTTTGAGGTCTGAATCGATGCGAAAAGACAATCCTATCTGTGCGATGATACTCCCCTCCTCTACTGTTGTGCTTCGAGAATGACGCGGACTCGTTCGATTGTCGGTTTGCCATTCTTATCTTTGGCAATCGTATCGATGCGGATGTGTTTCATTTCCGGCGAGAATTCTTTCGCTAATTTATCCAGCGTGCCGTCCTGGCTCAAAGCCGGGTTGGAAGCGGCACCGGCCATGATGGCCCGGTACACGATGGCGGCAAATTCATAACGCGTCATCATGCGGTCGCCGTCGAAGTTCCCATCGGGATAGCCCGTCAGGATACCGGCCTGTTTCAGCTTGGTGACGTATTCATAAGCCCAGTGGTTGCCGGGACATCGGGGAACAAATCATTGCCCGTATCCTGGATCGTACCGGCATTGGTACCGGTCAACTTGTCGATGAGGGCACTCTGGCGGTTGACGATGGCGTTCAAGTTGGCCACATCCTGGCGCAGGTCTTTGATTTCCTTGGCCATGGCGACGCGGGACGTCGAAACGTGGTTGCCCTGGCCGACCTTGAAGCTGACGCCGGCATTGACCATATTTTCCCCGCCGCCGAAGGAACCACCGACGCTGAACATCGTGTCTTCGTTGGGCCGATAGTAAGCACCGACAGCTACGGCACTGGCATCTTTATAGTTGCCATAACCGGCTGCGAAATCCCACTTGTCGTCCGGATCGAAGTCCAGCGGATGGAGAGCTGCCAGGGCAGCGGCACCGGCACCGACGCGGTTGACGCGGGTACCCAGCTTGTTGACGGCACCACCGAGGTTGGCTACCGTCTGATTGGTGGCAAAGAGCTGGCTACCATTGACGGCATCGGTCGATTCCTTGCTGACCTTCCCCGGTGCGACGCTTTCAATCTTGTTGCCGCCCATGTTGACGTTGCCGTCCTGAACGGTGATATTGCGATTTTCGTCGCCTGTCTTGATGGTGAGGCCCTTGCCGTCGATTTCAGACGTATAAGTCTGGCCGTTTTCATTCGACGTGTACGTCGTTTTTTCCAGATTCAGGTATTTTGCCAGACGGACGGAAAGGCCCGCAATCTTTTTACCTTTATTATCTGGATCGTCGATTTCCTTCTGAACGACACCGATGTTACCTTCTTCTGTCAGGTCAGCCAATTTCGCACCACCGGTCAGGCTCAGGAAGCTGCCAAATTTAACCTTAACTTTCTTAGCGGCTCCATCATCGCCCTGATAAGTGCGGTCTGCCTTGACATCCTTCTGCACCTGGGTCAGTTCATCCCCCATCTTGTTGGTCACATCCGTCACATTGTTGGTGATTTCCGTCTTCATATCCCCGGCAATCCGCTTGACATCGCCGATATTGGCAGCATTGGTTTCATTATCATACTTATAGCTGACCTTTCCATCAGCATCCTTAATGATTTCAGAAGCACCGCTAGCAACATTGGTAATCTGCTTGTCGCCGCCATTGATGCCGTCTTTGCTGATGCTGATGGTGGAATCTTTGATGGTGACCTTGTTGGTGTCTACGCCACCTTTATTGATGGTCGTTGCACCGGCCTTGATGCTTCCTTTGTCACTCAGGTCCACATCCTTACTCAGTTCTACTTTGATAGCACCATTATCTATGGACGTCTTGATGTTGCCTGCTTTTTCCACAGTTCCATCTGCCTTGTAGGTCGTATCGCCCTTGATCTGGATGGCCTTGCCGAGATCCTGCTTGACAATCTTGTCAGCACCCTTCTCATCAGAGGAAAGCGCAAAGCCGCCGCCCTGCTGCTGATTCGTGATGGAGCCGGCAATATCGCGGAGCTGGCCTTCTGTAGCGGCGCGGTTCTCGACCACATTGTCTTTGTCCCAAGCCTTGTTGTCCAGACCCGTGATGTAGTTGCCGGTCTGAGACTTATCTGAAGGATTGCCATCCGACTTCTTGCCCGTGACCGTCTGCTTGCCAATGATGATCTTCTGAGTCGTGTCAGTCCCTTCACCAACCGTGACCTTCGTAAAGTCCGGCGTATCGGTCATGACGATTTCAAGGCCGTCTTTGCTTGCATTCTGACGGACACCCAAGTTCTTGGAAGAAGCCTTTGCTACGGCATCCTTATCCATGCCGCCCGTAAGCGACAACGTCGAATTGAGCTTCTTTGTGACTTCCTTGCCGTCATTGCCGACAAACTTCAGGCCGTCATCCATGGTAGCTACTTCATGAGGTGTACCATTGTGGTCTTCATAGACTACCCGGTCCATGCCGTCTTTACCGTTGTTCCCATCGGTACCATCCACGCCGTTCTGGCCATTCTTTACATGGATGTCGGCACTGGCGTACTTGCTATCCTTGCCGGCAGGACCGGTGAGGCCGATATGGCCTTCACCGTTCTGACCAGAAATGGAGACTGCATCCTTACCCGGCTGGCCGTCTTTGCCCGGAGCACTGATGACAATCTTGCCATCGATGCCGTCCTGGCCATTCGGACCGGTGATAGAAACACCGGCATTACCGTCTTTACCGTCCTTACCCTTCGGCCCGGTGACAAAGAGGCCATCTTTGCCATTGTCGCCATCCTTGCCATCATGGCCGATGATAACGGTCGTACCGCCCTTGGTTTCGACGGTAACTTTGCCGTCTTTGCCAGGTGTGCCCGGCTTGCCCGGTTCACCCTGTTCGCCCTTCTGGCCGATGACCAACTGGTCGTTGAGCTTGATGTTGTAGATTGTTTTGCCACTCTTAGTATCTTTTTTAGCAGCAATCAACAGATTGTCATTTCCACCGACATAATCACCGTAATCAGTTGTACCCACTTTATCTGAAGGAACAATTGTAGGTGCTTTCTTATCATTGACAGTAATTTCGGTATGCTGACCAGCCGCTGTTTCGGCGTTTGACTTAATGGTATCACTGATTTTCTTGAGCTGATCTTCGGTAGCTGCACGGCCGCTGACATAGTCGCCAGCTTTGGACTGAGGCGTATTACCGTCCTTATCTTTTCCTGTAACAGTCAAATCGCCAGCGCCAAAGTTCTTGATGAGAATCGGGTCTTGTCCCTCCCGCGTGTCGCCGCCGACGGTCAAGTAGCCACCCTGATGCAGATTAATCTTGTCGCTCAGAGAAACCTTGACCGCGCCATTGTCGACAGAAGTCTTGATGTTGCCATCATCAGCTACGGTATTCTTATCCTTATCGTAGGTTCCATCGCCGCGAATCTGCAACGTATCGTTGAGCTTCTTGGTGACCGGCGTAGCCGTGCTATCATCGCCGATGAATTTCAAGCCATCATCCAGTGTAGCGACTTCATGGGTAACATGATTGTGGTCTTCATAGACAACGCGGTCCATGCCATCCTTGCCTTTATTGCCGTCCGTGCCATCTACACCAACATGGCCATTCACAACGTGGATATCAGCCGATGCGTTCTGGCCATCCTTGCCATCTGCACCCTTCGGACCGACGAGACCAATATGGCCTTCCGTGCCATCTTTGCCATCCTTACCATTGGTAACGCCAATGGTGACGCCATCTTTGCCATCTTTGCCGTCTTTGCCTTTGACAGAAATGCCATCCTTACCATTTCCCCATCATTGCCGTCATGGCCGATAACCACAGTGGTGCCACCTTTGGTGTCCACAGTGACTTTGCCTTCCTTGCCGTTCTCACTCTTCTGGCCGATAGTCAGATTGTCGTTGAGCTTGATGTTGTAGGTCATGAGGCCGTCGCTATCTCTTTCAGCAGCAATCATCAGGTTGCCATTGTCAGAATCGTATTCGCCATAAGCATTGGTTCCCGGATTAGCGACTGTCGGATGGGATTTGTCATTCACCGTGACTACGGTACGCTTGCCGGCGGCGGCAGCAGCGTTGTTGATGGCTGCGCTGACTTTAGCCAGCTGGTCTTCCGTAGCGGCACGGCCGCTGACGTATTCCGGATCCGTTACATTCCAGTCCGTGTTGCCAAGACCTATGGTATAGCTGCCATCTACAGGATGGTTGCCCTTGTTGGTGGTCAGTTCCGTATTGGTAAAATGACCAATCGTAGCCGCCCCGGCTTTTAACGAGCCTTCGGGGTCAAGGTCTACCTTCTTGGCCAGACGAATGGAGAGCTTGCCATTATCATCTTTCGTGACACCGATATTGTTGTCCGACAGGTCTCCCTTAGCACCGCCCACGATATCCAGACGTTCATTGAGTTTCTTGGTAATGACTTTTGTATCATCATTCTGACCATCATCGCCAGCAAACTTCAGGCCATCATCAAACGTGGCTACGGTCTGGGGGTTCTGCCCATTCTTGTCAGTATAGACAATACGGATGATGTCTGTGCCGCCAAGATTTTCCTTGCCGGTCTTGTCATCTTTACCTGCCTGTCCTTTTTCCGTCTTGATGATGGTGGTGCTGTATGACTGCTTGCCATCAGCACCCGGCAGGCCATCTTTGCCGGTGAGGCCAATGGTGCCTTCCTGGCCGTCTTTGCCAAGAATGACGTTATCATTGAGCTTCAAGTCATAGGTAATCTTGCCGGTAGTATCTTTCTTCTGTGCCAGCAACAGGTTGCCTTTTTCTTTATCTGTATATTTCCCAAGATTTCCATCAGCACCGGCAGTAGGAGCTTCCATGCTGCCGTTGACGGTAACAGCCGTATGGGCAGAAGCGACTTTCTGCAAGTCACCTACATTGACTGCATTGTTCAGCACATCACCAGTAGCATCTTTCAGTTCAACCTCATGGCCGGCAGCATCTTTCAAGCCACTGTCAACATGGGCAATTTGCTTGCCTCCGTTGCTCAGGCCCTTGTCCATCAGAGAAATCTTATCCTTGTCCTCTGTTACGCCTGTAGGAGTAATGGTCACGCCACCATTTTCGATGGTGGTATTCCCCATGGTGACAGAACCTTTATCCTTCAGGTCGATGTTCTGGGCAAGCTGGACTTTCATTACACCGTCCTTCACATTAACGCCGATGTTATTTTCCGTCAGAGCACCAGTTGCGCCGCCTTTGATGTCCAGGCGCTCGTTGAGTTTCTTGAGGAGGACGTTCTGCTCGTCTGTCTTGATGGTCGTGGTGGTTTTGCCATCGACAGTTTTTGTTTCGGTCTCAGCGGCCTGGTAGTTGTCGCCGGCATATTTCTGGCCGTCGTCCAGGGTAGCAATAAACTGAGTCGTACCATTGTAATAGTCACCATATTCCAGGCGGCCGTATTCATTGGCTTTGTCGGCAGTGTAGGAATTCCCATCCTGCAGATATGTGGCACCGGGAGTGATAGAGTTGTAAATATAGGTCGGTTTCTTACCGGTCTTATCATAAAGGACAACATAACCACCGGCATCCGGGCCAACGCCCAATACCACCTGACGCTGGTCGTTCTCGCCATCTGTGCCATCATGTTTCACAATGGAAATCGTGGAGCCGTCAATCTTAACAGCTTCTTTAATAGGCACATCCTTTTGATTTCCCTGCTCATCCTTTTCATGGAAAGTACCCAGAGTGTTAATCGTGAGACTGCCACCATTCTTTTCATCCTGCGTACCCAGAGTAATATCCTTGTTCTCAACCTACTTCGTATTTGATACAATCGAACGATAACTGAAATTTTGAACACCCCGTGTGCATAGACAGGTTCGCTCTTTTCCTTACAAATCTGCGCCCTCATGGTATACTGGAACAAAAGGAATCTACAACAAGGAGCTGATATCATGGGCTTATTTGATACTTTCAAGAAACTGTTCCATCATCCCATCGACAACACATCGGCAGCAGAGCAGACTCTTCCTCCAGGCAACGATAGTCCTGTGAAGATTACATTTTCACGCGAACCCCCTGCGGACAGTCCATCGCCAGATATAGTCCCCCTCAGTCTACGTCTGAAAAAAGCTGTTCCCACAAAGAGAGGCTTGTATCCGCATGAAATCCTGATGCTTGATTATGCCCATACTTACTCTACAGACTTATCGCATCAGCATTTCCAGGGATTCTGGTATTATGAGTATTCCGTAGAACATCCCGGAGATGTATTGAAGTCACTGGAAAAAAGAGGTTTTATCCAGCCCGGCAACCTGCGTTCTGCCATCGAGAATCAGACAATCCTGGTGATAAAAAATGAATTGAGGGCAATCGGTCAAAAGGTAAGCGGCAAGAAGGCTGATCTGATTGCCCGTCTATTAAGCAATGCTTCTCCCGAAGAGCTGGAAAAGAAATTTCCTGTACGCTTTTACGAACTGACTGAATCCGGAACGCAGGAGCTTACAGAGAACCAATATGTCCCCTATCTCCATCGCCACAAGTATATGTCCATCTGGGATATGAACGACCGGATAAACCATAAGAATCCGCATCACCTTGGCTACCGCGACCTTATCTGGCAGTTCTTCAATGAGGAATCCCTTAAGCATATTAATGCAGGTGAGATGGGACTTTACCGCTGTACCCGGCTCGATATGTATGAATTTCTCTTCGAAGAAAAGAAATACGAACAGGCATTCAACCTATTATGTGAAGTAATCGCCTATGATCTGAGCGGTATGGACAACAGCGAGTTCAGTGACATCGATGAAAAGTTCCGCTTGCAGCTCATACTCAAATATGATTTTCCTTACAGCCAATCAAATGCAAAGCTTCCACCAGCCATAAAGCAATGGATGGCCAATCTCCAAGGGCGATTGAATTTATCCGATGAAGCTTTACGTAAACGGTTATTACAGCAGTTCGAATCCATCAGTTTGTATCGGCGCATCTTCACCAATGCAGAATGCGTCGATATCGTAATGGCTGAGCTCAACGATGACGCGGATATCCTGGACACCATTTATCACAAAGCGGAAGCCAGACTGCGCACCCAGTTAAAAGCAATATAAAAAGTCAGGGCAGCGCCATTCAGTTGGCAAACTGCCCTGACTTTTTATGCTCTGATTTCCGTTCCGTCCTTGAAGGTCACTCGGATATCGTCTTTGCTGTACACCGTGATGAAGTCCACCAGGCTGCCCCACAGCCGGGCATCGAACTCCTTGATGAGTTCCTGCTCCTTAAGCTCCTTGATGAAGCTGTCCATCCGACGACTCCGGGCCTTGCGATACTGGATGGCATCACAGGTCTTGTCATACTGCTTCTTCGCCGCTTCATATCGGCTGACCAGCTCGCTGTACTTCTGGTCGTAATCATCCTGGTTCTGCGCGACCCGAGCATTCTCGGCTATGAGCTGCTGCACCCTGTCGGCCAGCAAGTTCAAATCTGTGCTGAGCTTGTCCCGCTCCTCTTCCAGGGCATCTGTATCGGTAAGCCGTTTCTTCAGCAGGATGATGCTGTTAAGGATATCTGCTTTGTTTTCAATGAGCTGATTGGCGGCCCAGATGAATACTTCTTTAATATCATCCTCTGTCAGATGCGGTGTCTTGCAGTGGCTCTTGAACTTGTCGTTGCATCGGTAGATGGTTCTGCGGTACTTATCGGTCGAGTGCCAGACCTTTGCCCCGTACCAGCCGCCGCACTGGCCGCATTTGATCTTGCTGGAGAAGATGGATACGCCGCTGTAGCGGCTCCTCCCCTCACGCCGCCGCTTGATTTCTTCCTGCACCCAGTCGAAGACCTGCGGGCTGATGATGGCTTCGTGATTGTTTTCTACATAGTACTGCGGCACTTCCCCTTCATTCATCTTCGTTTCTTTGGTCAGGAAGTTGACGGTGAACCGCTTCTGCAGCAGGGCGTCGCCCTTGTATTTCTCATTTGTCAGGATGCTCTCTACCGTCCCCGGATACCAGCGTTTCTTTTTCGCTGGGGTTTCCAGCCCTCTGGCAGTCAGCTCCTTGGCAATGGAGTGGAAGGTATACCCGTCCAGGAACAAGCGGTAAATCAGTTTTACCGTCTTGGCCTGTTCCCGGTTGACGACCAGATTCCCGTCCGGCCCCCGGTCATACCCGAGGAAATGTCCGAACGGCACACACACCTTGCCATCAGCGAATCGCTTCCGATGGCCCCATGTGACGTTTTCCGAGATGCTCCTGCTTTCTTCCTGTGCCAGAGAACTCATGATGGTGATGAGGAGTTCGCCCTTGGCATCGAGCGTCCAGATGTTTTCCTTCTCGAAATATATCTCGATGCCCTTGTCCTTGAGTTTGCGTACCGTCGTCAGGCTGTCCACGGTGTTTCTGGCGAAACGGCTGACTGATTTCGTGACGATGAGGTCGATTTTCCCATCCATGGCATCCCTGACCATCCGCTTGAAGCCATCGCGGTGCCGGGTGTTGGTAGCCGAGATGCCTTCATCAGTATAGATGCCGACGAACTCCCAATCATCCCGTCCCTTGATGTAATTCGTGTAATAGTCCACCTGTGCGGCATAGCTGGTAACCTGGTCATCATGATCCGTGGAAACCCGGGCATAACCAGCTACTCTCCGCTTCTTCCTGCTGTTAATCGGAGCCGCTGTATAACGGCTGATGGTTGCCGGAATAGCCCTTACTGTCTTTGCCACTTTTCTCTGCTCTCCTTTCCCCGTGCCTTGGAGCGCCGCCCAGACGGCGTATAGGAAGTTTCTTCTATTCTCCCGTCCTTGAAATGGACGATTAAACAGTTTTGCTTTCCGGCTTCGATATATTCCACTTTCTCCCGGAAGTCATCTTCATCAAAAGCCTTTAATCCCATGACCTCTGCAACCACACGCTTCAGGTCATCTTCCCGGATGCTGACCGATTCACATTGACCGCCTTTGCTGCATCGCCAATAAACAGGCCTGTCGTTCTTCACTTTGCATCGCCGGAAAGAGGAGCCGCACAAGACGCACCGGATACGGGTCGTAAAGGCGGAGAAACGGGTTCCCTTGCCATTGGCCATGTAGTTTTTCATCCATGCCCTCTGGCGATTCTTATATTTCTCGGTCCAGCAATCCTTCTTTGCCGTCGATACCCAGTGCCTGGTAATTATCCGTCCGTTTTTCATACAGAAAACCATCACATGGTATTCTGGCACTACTATCTTTTCGACCTGGTCAAGGAAAGCCTGTTCATCGAAATCATCCAAACCCAGGACTTCCATACACTCCTTCACGAGGACTGCCTGCGGGATACTGCCTTTCGCGCCACAGTTCCGGCCTTTCAGCTTATGAGAGCCGCAATCCCAGAATTCTTCAAAGCCCCGGTCTGTGCGGAGATTGTGCATATAACTCCGGCCGCAGATGCCGCATTTGATTTTTCCGGTGAAGCAGGTCGTGTTCAAGGACTTATTGGCCAGCGCCCCCAGTTCCTTCCGCCGCGCCATCTCCTGCTGTACGTAATCAAAGGTTTCCTTGTCGATGATAGGCTCATGCGTGTTTTCAACATAATACCTAGGAAGTTCGCCCCGATTCTTCTTCCGCTTCTTGAGGATTGGATCCGTCACATATTCTTTCTGGAAGAGCATATTGCCAGTATAGGTGATATTGGTCAGAACGACCTTGATGTTGGAATCCATCCAGCGGCAGCCATTCCGAGTCGTGATGCCCTCGGCAGCAAATTCCCGTTCTGTTTCAAGCCGGGATTTGCCATCAAGGAAATTCTGAAAGATGCGTCTGACAACAGCTGCTTCCTCAGGGACTACCACCAGGTTATCTCCTTCCCAGCGGTACCCGTAGACACGGAATCGGCCGTTGGGGTTCCCCTGCTCAAACTGTTTTTTGATGCGCCATCGGATATTTTCACTGATGGAACGGCTCTCTTCCTGGGCGAAGGAAGCCAGGATGGTCATCATCAGCTCGCCGTCACCGCTCATGGTATGGATATTCTCTTTTTCAAACCAGACTTCGATGCCCAGCTCTTTCAAATGCCGGACGGTACGCAGAAGGTCTACGGTATTGCGGGCGAAACGCTGGATGGACTTGGTCAAGATAATGTCAATCTTCCCGGCCTCGGCATCTTCCAGCATCCGCCGGAATTCCTGCCGCTTCTTCATCCCCGTCCCGGAGATGCCGTAGTCGGCATAGACCCCGGCGTATTCCCAGTCCGGGTTCTTCTGGATGAGGCTGCTGTAATAACTGACCTGCGCCGAAAGGGAATGGTGCATCCGCTCCGATTCCACGGAAACGCGGGCATAGGCTGCGACTTTCTTTCGTTGTTTCAAATTGGGTATGCTTCGTTCAATCTTACGGATAGTCCGCATAGAATCAGCTCCTTTCGACACTATATATCACTCTGTTTGATACAATTATCAAGTGTATAAGTCCCCGAAAAGCGGCTGATAGCGGCGGATCATCTCCTGCACGAAGTCCCGGTACTCCTTCCCGGTGATGAGCTTTTCGGCCAGCATCCGCCTTGCCAGATGCATCACCACCTGGAAGGCTGTTTCATTTTGAAAAGACCTCTTATCCATGGCGGACACCTCCGAAACGGTATGCAATATAGCAGGCATGGGAGCAGAATTTCCGATGACTGTTGCCATAGACGGTGAACTCTTTGCCGCAGTTCGGGCAGGTGAAGGTATAGACTGCTTTCCGCTTCACCAGCTCCAGATGTGCGTTCCACCACTTATTCCGGCAGGCATCGCAGCAGAACCTTTTCCGCTTCCGTCCCGGATTCTGTTCAATCGGCTTTCCGCACTGCTCACAGACTGCCCCCGCTGTCCTGGCCGCCAGACTGTGCCGCCGGCAGAACGACTTCACTGTATTTATGGAAATCTGGAGCCGCGCCGCAATCCTGCCATACCCCGCCCCATCCCGGCGCAGGGCAATGATCTGTTGTTTCTGTTCGTCCGTCATGATGGACACCTCCTGAAAATTTAGTCTTCAGGAGTAACAGGACAGAACGGCTATCGTTAAGTACTATGAAGGCAAAAAAATACGGATGCCCGTGATGAGCATCCGATTTTTATTACTTGCACTTAATGAACCACTAATTCATTCGGCATTCCGTCTTCTCTAGAGCTTGTTCCTGACGAACCATCTGCAGAAATCAGGCTCTGCATCTCTTCATCAAACTCTTTCATACGAGTATCTTGATTGAAAAAGTGCAGTCCCCAGATCCTATACTGATTATTGTCAACGTATGTTTTCACTGGAATTGCTTCTGCTTTCATCTGCAGCAGGAAATTCTCTTTCCACTTATCTTTTTCAAGAAGCATAGTTCCCTTCGGCTCCACGAATATTTGTAGCTGCTCAAATCCATCCGTTTCTGGCCGCTGAAGGAATATTACATAGTCCGGCTCGAAACGCTCTCCATCTTCAAATGAATAGAGGTGGAATTCCCGCTCGTTTCTTACCAGATATACCTTACTGTATACTTTTCGTAGCTCCTCTACATAATCACGAAAATATGCAACAAACGCTTTTTCTTCGGAAGTTCCGAAGTTATCGGTATAAACAAACCAATCTTCCTGAGACAAATCTATTTTCCATTTCTCTGGGACAGACGAATCATTCTGAGAGATACCCACGCCACCATCATGTGGCTCAGTGTAGTTGACTGTTTTATTACGAAATACTTCACGAACACGATGTGCTCTGAATTTTTTTGTTCCTAAATAAGTTTCCTCTATACCAGAAATCGAATCACTGATCTTCTTAAGCGTATTGAAAATCGCCTGGTACAACACATTGACAGCTGGTTTTTCTTCAGGACAATGGATATCAATTCTTACTTTCCCAAGATACTCATCTTTTGTAATAAACTCCCTCGTAGAGTGGACATTGGGAAAATACGATTTCAGTGTATTGAATCTGAAAATCGGATATTTCATCATGGATTTGTTAACGATGGCATAGTTAATACTTGCTATTTCTCCGATAGTCATATGCGAGGTCTTCAGTTTGTTCACTGTATAATCATTTTCGTCTTGTCCTTCCTTCATAATTTCATCCAAACCGGAACTGCCTGACGAATAGGTATAACTATAAAGAGCATCACGAACATTCGGCTGAAGTCCGAACACTTCTTTACGACTCTTAACTTCACGGTCATTTATAAAAATCAATCCATCTTGATAGAGCGGGTCTGTCTTAAAATCTTCTTTAAGTACATATTCCCTTTGAACAATTTTATCTGTATCAAGTCCAATCTCGCGAAGAGCCTGATGAAGCTCTGTCACGTATCGATGATCGTTTTGGCAATGATATAAAAGCGTCTCGCAAATCCTCATCTCATTTGTTATATCGTCGTCATATTTTCTCTGATATTTCGGCTGTTCCGGATCTATCTGGAACGGGCAGTACCTCGCACCACGTCCAATCAGCTGAGCCTCAGCAATTGTTGCCGGGGATATTTTTCTTCCGCTCGACTGACGAGTTTCATATAAACGAACAATATCAAATAGATTAAGGACATCCCAGCCCTCATCTAGCTTCTTGACTTCAAAAATCGCTCTGTATGGATTATCCGCATCTTCCAAAGAATTCAAGAGAATCTGCTTATTTTGGGCATCCTTATCATCATTTACAGAAACACAATGCGGTTCCGCAAAGTCATCTCGTAGTTCTGCAGCGAGCGTATCCGCAGAGATGCCATTATCTGTAAAGTAAGTATAGGCCTTTTTCATAACAGGATTATCCGTTGAAGTGAAAAGCTCCAGCAGTTTATTCCCTGACAGATGACTTATTATATCGATGAAAGATGCCATGAACTCTTTGCTATCAGCAATCTTAGCTGCTTTAAACAAAACGACAGGCTTTATAGACAACCGGTGATCCTGAAACACTTTCAAACGATACTGGCTTAGTACCAATGCCTGCAAAGTGCGATCCATCAGCGGCAGATCAGAGCGGAGTGTCACAATGTCCTTTGAATATCTATCCTGATAGAAATTTGGAAGCGGATAATTGAAAATAATCTTGTTTTCATAGGCAGCTTTAATAGCCTGATTTTCAAGGTCACATGTCGCCGTAAATTCAAGCAGCACATTACCAGGGTTCCTACTGAATATATTCTTTACGGTCTGTTCCCATGAATGATAGCTATCAGATTCTGCCGCCGACATTTTCTTTTTCGTGTCTACATTCAGATGGTGCGCTTCATCAGATATAAGCACAACTTTCTGATTATCAAAATCATCAAAGGACATCCCATTTTCCTTTGTCATCCACATATCCATATGGAGCCCCTGGGTGGTTGAAAAGCAAATATTAATCTTATCGGGATCAGAGGTTTGGAAATTGCTCACTTCTTGGATGACAACTCTTTCTCCATCAATAACAATCTCATCATTGAACAGATATTTTGTCGAAGAAGCATCGAGAAAGTTTACTTTCGTCTTTTCCACAATATTGGATAAGTTTACAAAGAACAAGAAATTTCGATATCCCCGCTTATAGAGATAGAGCATAAGCCCTGCCATTATCAGAGTCTTTCCGCTTCCTGTCGCCATATGAAACAAGGTCTGAGACGGATTCTGACGCAAATTTCCTTCAAAATAAGTGACGAAATTCTCGAAAGCTTTTTTCTGATAAGGGCGAAGTTCAAAATTCGGATTGATATTTTGCTGTATGTATGATGGTATTTCCTTACCTACTCCCGCTTCGCGCAGGACATCCATCTTATTATATAAAAATGCCATGCGCTTAGACCTCCTTGTAAAAGCTTCTTGTAAATGCCTTGTCTGCCTCAGAAATCCCGAAGTCCTCGTCATCCATATCACAATAATTCACATAGAGCAGATTCTTGTCCAAAAGTTCCATCAGGAACCGCTTCTGGTCTTCAAAAGAGAGAGCTTTAAAATCCGTAGCTGCGGCATCAATATCTGCTGGATTCACCTTGCAACTAATAAACCCGCTTTTTACCATACGTTTATAGATGTTCTTAAGCATATTTATATTGGAAGCGGTTTGTATCTCATCGACAAAATTCTGATTAAGCTTAGCAAGCTCGCAGTAGACGAAAGAGCCGCCACCTTTCCAGCCCACTGCTTTTGTAATTCCTTTTTTGTCAGCACCAGCTATTACAGAACACATCCTTTTAACAGCAATGTCCTTGATATAGTCCATCTGTTCAATCCCAATATATCGAACACCCATTTTATGGCAAACAGCAGGAATTGTCCCACTACCCATAAAGAAATCAAGAACAATGTCATCTTGACTATCTGTAAAAAGTTCGATGACTCTTTTAACGGCCTTCTCTGGTTTTTTCCCTTTCTTAAATTTTACTGTTCCTTCACCAGCTAAATCGTTAGGAAGAACATCATCCCAAAAATCAGAAACAAGTTCTCCTGTTACAAGTTCGCCATCAATTTCCATCAATCTATCCGAATAAAATAGTAGCCGTTGCCCGTTTCTCAAGTATATATCCGATTCTCCTTCTCTATGTTGAAGGAAAACCTGGTTAGGGTTATTTTTTGATTTTCTTATTAAATCCCTAGTCTCTTGCCCTACCGAATCCTCATCAGGATATGCAAACTGAATTACGCTATTCGCATGAGCTTTTACGAAATCGTATAACTCTGACTCATAGTTCTCACCGAGAGCTTTTTTGAGTTCCCTTTTTTTCAATTTTTTCTCCGTTGCAAACGCATCCAAAAGACTGCTGAATTCCCATTTTTCTATTGGTTCATTTCTGTTCACAATATAGTTATTGTATCTGACATTTCTACCTCGTGCTCTATATACTTTCTTTGGATTCCATAGCCTCTTATTCTTTGTATAAATCATTATATATTCAACGACATTTACAACCCCTGGGTTAATTGCTTTGTGTCCAGTTACTGACCCTCTTTTTACAGTTATAAGAGAGCCCCTATTATCTCGTCCAAATATCTCATCCATTAATACCTGAAGATAACCGATTTCATTGTTATCTACATATAATGCTATCGTCCCTTCTTCTTTCATCAATTGATAAGCAAGTTCTAACCTATTTTTCATAAATGTTAACCATGTTGAATGATTGAAGGTATCATTGTATTGAAAACTGTCATTTCCTGTGTTATAAGGTACATCAATAAAAATACATTTGATTCTCTTTTCAAACCGTTTCAACAGACTACTTAATGCTATAAGATTATTTCCTTTTATTATCAGGTTGTCCTTTGTATCAAACGCATCAACATCAGTACAAATAACCTTCGCATTCTCACCTGTTGGTTGTCCAAGTACATCTAAATCACCATCATAACTGTATCTCTTTGCTCCCATCAGCACCTTGGGTTCCAACAGCCGATCTACCTCGTCCGGCGCAAGCGTCTCATTATAGAAAATCTCCGAACGTTTCTGATCCTCTTTCGTCTGTCCACCCTCGAGGACACAGTCCTTGTACGGGAATACAAGTTCAACCTTTCCGGAAGTCGTAATCATATCGCCATTTTCGTCAATAAGACCAATCTTATTTTTGAAACGGGTATAGCTATCCGGTAAGAATTCACGGTTGTTAATCACCCATGCAAAGCCAACTTTGTCAAAAACAAAGACGCCATCGACCTCGGTAAAAAAACGAGCTTTCATCTCATCATTTGAAACAAGTAGATGTATCAGATCCTTATCCATCTGCATCGCCGCCTCATAGACAGAGTTACGCAGAAATGTTCCATTTTCAGCAAAAAATCTCTTGTCCTGTTTAAGAACATCAAGGACAGTGGCAAAAAAGTTCTTCATATCAATTCTCTCCATCTTCCATAAAAATTTCAGGTACGTTGTATCGTATTTCTACGGTATTAAGTTGTACCAGTTCATTCGAGCTTTCGAGCAACACCTTCAGCAGCAGTTTTGGATTCTTTGCCGAATTTCTTATGTATTTATCGGTAAAGCCAGTGTATGGAGGACATGTTCTCCATACACTGGCTTTACCGTCACTTTCTTTCACAGGCATATCCAAAAAGCCTGAATTGCTACTATCTAGCTTGCGTTGGAGTTTATTCCAGACACAGTCAGAAATGAGCCTGTGCTCCTGAGCATGGATGATAATCATCATTGTGAAGTTCGGCAAATATTTTGAACAGGTGTCCATTTCAATACGCTGATGAAACTGGCTAAATAATTTTGGCATGCTGCCTAAAAGGTGTAAGGTGCTGTATAACTAATTTAGTATAACACAAAAAGCCGGCACAGAACATCCTTCCCGATGTCCCGTACCGGCTCTTTTCATGCAATCTTCTGTTTTACATCAGCCACGATGGCTTTGACCGCCTGCTGCATCAGGGTGATATACAGCCTGTTCCGGATCTTCACCCACCAGCTGGTGGTGGTCTGGATTTCTGCTTCCAGCGGGTCTGCGAGGTTCTTCATCTGGGCTTCCACCAGTTTCTGGACATCATCCAAGTCGATGGACTTGATGACTGCTTCGGCTTCGCTCCTGGCAAAGCCTACGACAGCATCGGCGACAGCTTTCCTGATTTCTTCATGGTTCATAGTCATTTACCTCCTAGAATCAGCTGTTCATAATCGGTGATGCCCCGTGCCACTGCTCTGGCCATGGCCTCCTGGGCATTGGCCAGGATTTCTTCATCATCTGGATTGGTGATGAAGGCCAGCTCGACCAGGACAGCGGGCATGTCGGTGTTCGTGAGGACATACAGGCCGTTGACGCCGGGCGTGGCAATCTTCACGCCACGATCTTTCGTATCTAGGGCGTCGACAATCTGATTCTGGATACATCCAGCCAGCGCGCTGCCACGGTAACTGCCGGCACAGGCCCAGGTTTCCGTGCCGTTGGCTTCTTCGGCTTCAGCGGCATTGCAGTGGATGGACACGAAGATGTCGGCATCACTGGCATTGGAGGCCTCGCAGATTTCCTCCAGGCTGTCAGACTGGAGCAGTTCTGTTGCTACTCCTGCCGCATTCAGGTAACTTTCCGCAGATTGACCGACTGCCAAAGCGACATCGCACTCACGCAGACCGCTTTCACTATTGACGGCTCCCGGGTCGGGATGGCCGCCCGGCGCATGACCGGGATTCAGGAATACTTTCATGGTTTTTCTTCTCCTTTCTGATGAACGGCGGACTTCACGGTGCCGCCGATGTAACCAAAAAGCCCTGACGCAATGGACATAGCCAGTTCGTTCAAGGCATAAAAAATCGCCAGGATCAGTGCTGTGACCAGACCGATGATGACGATACAGTCAGGAATATTGATTTTTTCAAACAAATTTACCCCACCACCTTAATCGTCAGTGTCACTTCGGTCTTTGACTCGGCACTTTCTTTTAGATAGGCATATAAGGCATCCGATATTTTCCCCATCATGGTGACTCCTAAATCTGTATCTTTTTCATAAGACAGCTCTGCGCTATCCGTTATCCCTGTCCCCGTCGTAAGTTCAACCTGGCAGCCCGCATAGCGTTGTTCTCCCCCTACCAGGAACAGAATGCCTTTATCACTGTCATTGCCAGCAAGCAAGGCCCCTCCTATTTTAGGAGTCTCCGGTGATTGTTTCGTCGTGGCGAGCAGATATCCCATCAGCCACTGGGTCCCCTGTCCCGTCAGCGTAAGGCTTACATCTGTAAAAGGAACCGTGGGAATCGGGATTGCGTCTGTTGCACTTACCACCATCCCATTGCTGATGGATACCGATGCAAAGGCATTTTGGCGATTGGAACCGGTGCTTTCCTGCTCCGCCCCATTGATGGTGATTTTGCCGGCATAATAATCGGCATCCGCTTTCAGGCTGATGTCCAGGGCATCCTGGTATTCTGTAGCATAGATGGTATTTCCCTCCAAATCCGTCTGTGAGGACAAATCCGGGTGATTGCAGGAGACCGTAAGGTTCTGATGCTCCTTTTGAATCAGCGTAATCTTTTTGCGGGTATCTGCCCCCTGTGATAACTCAGCTGTTCCCACCACCAATTCTCCCTCTGAGGTATAAAACCGCTTGCCTAGTGCCACATCACTTGCTTCTGCCGTCGTATCAGATACTTCACAAAAACGCGCTCTGCCGCCGTTCTTCAGGGGAAGCAATACAGCCGGCACCTCGCTGTAGCTGGCACCGGCAATCTTCACATCAACTTTCATTGCTTCATCCCCTTTACTCGACCGTCAGCACCTTGGTCAGGCTGTCCTGGGATACGGTCACGGTTGTCAGGCTCCCGGTCACTTTGGTGCCATTGACGTAGGCCGTCTTGCCGCTGATGATGGTGCCGGCTGCCGCTGTGGCATCGCCCGTATCGACGACACTGGATTTGCCGGACACGCCGAGGATGGTCACGCCAGCCTTGATATTCCCGCTGACCAGCTTGGCCTGTTCCTCGCTGCTGATGCGGACTGCCCCTTTGCCGTTATGGAACCCGGCCGGGATGGTATACGTGCCATCGGCCTTGCTGATACTGCCGCTGACGGCTCCGTTATTGGACATGGAACCCGCGACAAAGCCGTTCCCGATAAAAGCGGATTTCCCCGTCAGGATATCGCCCGATGCCGCCGTAGCCCCAGTCGTATCATAAAAGACAGCGGTACCTTCCCCCTCTGCTAGAGGAATCGAGACCTGCGGCACCTCTGCATAGATAACGGAATTGATTTTTACATTCTTCGCCATATGAATTGCTCCTTTACTCGACTTTTAATTCATACCCATTAAAACTGATTCTGCCATAATTCGACGGAATGGCAGCTACCGTCACCCGGGAAAGTGCCGCATGACCGCTGTCAGCGGTGACGACCTGTTCCTCGTCGGATGGGACGATGCATTTTTCCTGAAAGTCCCCGGAAGGGGCTTGGGGCATGGAAAGAATGCCGACAAGGTTGTTCCCCTTATGTGCCATTGTCCGTCACGCCCCTTTCCAGGAAAAAAGGCCGGGGCGGAATAAGGGTATCGGTGTATCCGTTCTCCCGCACCAGCTCCACATCATAGATATAACGGCCGCAGGGAAGGTTCCGGGTATCGTCCGGCCAGAAAACCAGGAAGCACGCCGCCCCTTCCTGCCGGATGCCCTGTTCCAGTGTCTTGGTCAGGACAGGTCTTTCATCGGTGAGACTGCGCTTCAGCGTGAACGTCAGCTCATCGCGCTTTCCAGGGATGAAAGGTTCCCCCGTCACACGGTCGCAAATGACCAGGCGGATTTCTGCCGAATCGCCCCTCACCAGGCGAATCCGGTTCTGCACCACGGAGAAGCTCATTTCCATCCCCCCTGTTCCGGCTGCCGCTGTTCCATGGCATCCAGCCTGCGGTGGGCATGTTCTGCCAGGGCTTCCACCCGGGACAGCC
>SKEE01000151.1_pt1 | contig 80353 bp, 69 predicted proteins | sample 4826661 | NCBI WGS metagenome assembly SKEE01 (sample SAMN11008817, study PRJNA524170) | human gut metagenome | biome: Human fecal sample; material: Feces; isolation source: fecal sample from pouch patient p20 | host: Homo sapiens | place: Israel: Tel-Aviv | collected 2016-11-14
TCACTCATTTTATTCTGTGCCATAAGTTCTGCCCTGCGTTCTTCTGCGTCCATATACATGCTTCGAAATTTTTATATCGCATATCTAAATATTCAAAATGTGATTCCCATGAGCTGCTTACTTGTGTTTGGGGTATGGCTATGGACGGAATTACATATCTCAACAAATCTTAACATATTCCGGATTAATGCTCTTCTTTGTGTAGCAATAATCCTATCTAGTTTTAAATCACTCAAATTTGAAGGCAATTTCTACAATTGTGGGGACGATTGTAGATTAACAAATAGATTACAAAAAAATGGAAGGGGAAAGAAAAAAATCTATGTATAGAAAAGATTCTGAAGGATGGTTAAAACACACAGATTTTATAATCTTAGACATGATCTGTTTGCAATTAGCGTATGTTCTGGCATATGCAATTAGCGGATATGGATTTAATCCATATGAAACAATTATTTATCGAAATATGGCAGTTTTCCTTGAACTGGCAGATCTGGTTATGATTTTTGCATATGGCACCATGAAAAGCGTGTTAAAGAGAGGATACTATCGTGATTTTGTAGTTACGTTAAATCATGCGATTATGGTAGGTGCCTTAGCGGTTTTATATTTATTCCTGCTTCATGAAGGGCAGGACTTTTCAAGATTAACATTGATGCTGACCATAATAATTTATTTAGTAATGACGTATGTTGTCAGAGAACTTTGGAAAAAACTTCTGCGAAAACAGATGAAGGATGGCGGAGAACGTAAACTACTGATTGTAACATCAGAAGATGTGGCTGAACAAGTAGTGTCAAGTATGCAGGAAAACAATTATGCCAGATTCTCATTGGCTGGTGTAGCTGTAATTGATGCGGACTGGACTGGAAGAGAAATTCATGGAGTTCCGGTAGTTGCCAACGAAGAGACTGCAGCAATGTATGTATGTCAGGAATGGATTGATGAAGTTCTGATCGTTGTTTCAGAAGTTCTTCCGTATCCGTCAGAGTTAATTGAGCAATTATCAGAGACAGGAGTAACCATTCATCTTAATCTTGCAAAGATCACAAGTGTGCCAGGGAAAAAACAGTTTGTGGAAAAGGTTGGTAATTACACAGTCCTTACGACAAGTATTAATTATGCATCAACCAGACAGTTAATGTTAAAACGATTGATGGATATTGCGGGTGGATTAGTTGGATGTATTTTTACCGGAATCATTTGTATTTTTGTCGGACCGGCAATTTATATTGCATCACCGGGTCCAATTTTCTTTGCTCAGGAGCGAGTTGGAAAGAATGGAAAGAAATTTAAAATGTACAAGTTCCGCAGTATGTATATGGATGCAGAAGAACGTAAGGCAGAGCTTATGAAAGATAACAAACTTGGAGATGGAAAGATGTTCAAACTGGACTTTGATCCTCGTGTTATCGGAAATAAGATACTTCCAGATGGGACACATAAGACAGGAATCGGTGATTTTATCAGACGAACAAGTTTAGATGAATTTCCGCAATTCTTTAACGTATTACGTGGCGATATGTCGATTATAGGTACTCGCCCACCCTTGATTTCAGAAACGAATCTGTATGAGCTTCACCATCGTGCAAGGCTGGCAATTAAGCCTGGAATCACTGGCATGTGGCAGGTAAGCGGACGAAGTGATATTACCGATTTTGAAGAAGTCGTTCGTCTTGATAAAGAGTATATCACAAACTGGAACATTGGGCTAGATATAAAGATTCTGTTTAAAACAGTATTAGTTGTGTTTAAGAAAGATGGCTCAATGTAAATCCTACAAGCAGCTTATTTTATAGAGGGAATAAGCTGCAAAAGGATAAAAATAGATAAGTATAAATATAAAGATTGCATTTAAAAGAGGAAGTTATGAATAAAAGGAAAAATAATAATTCTCCACTTAAAATTGCAGTTCTTGGACATAAGACAATTCCGAGTCGCCAAGGTGAAATTGAAATTGTAGTTGAAGAATTAACAGTTCGTATGGCAAAACTGGGGCATAAAATAACAGTATAAGAGCCTCATAGAACAGCATTTTTTTATTTGTAATAAGTTAAACAGATATGGTATACTTATGCTCACAAAGTGATATGTGGGGAATAATACATGAGAAAAGTAGATAAGAACACGCAGGATATAGATTTTGTTATTACCTGGGTAGATGGAAATGACCTGGAATGGAAGAGAGAAAAGGCTGCAAGGCTGGGACACACAGATATGGATATATCTGTAAATGCGGATGATAGAAAAGAACGGTACAGAGATTGGGATAATCTTCGGTACTGGTTTCGCGGGATGGAGAAATATGCGCCATGGGTGAGAAAGGTTCATTTTGTCACATGGGGACATATTCCTCAATGGCTGAATACAAAACATCCGAAACTGAATATTGTCTGCCATGAAGATTTTATCCCTCAAAAATTTCTCCCTACATTTAATTCACATACGATTGAATGGAATTTCCATCGAATTCCAGGGTTAACAGAACAGTTTGTCTATTTTAATGATGATATGTTTCTGTTAAAACCCGTTTATATGGAAGATTTTTTTTTAGATGAAAAACCGATAGATATGTTAGCACTTCAGCCGGATGTAGCAAATGTGGATGATCCGACAATGCCATACATTTACTTAAATAATACAATGTTGCTGGCGAAGTATTTTGATAAACGCAGTAATATAAAGAAGCAGCCATGGGCATATTTTCATATAGGATATCCTCCGATGTATTTTCTGTACAATGTATTAGAACTGGCTTTTCAACGATTTACAGGGTTTTATACGGTACATGGACCGTCTCCTCTTAAGAAAAGTACTTATCAGAAATTATGGGAGCTGGAACCGGAATTATTGTCTGATGTATGCAGTCATCCGTTCAGACATAGGGAAGATGTGAGCCAGTATGTATTGCGGGAATATCAGAAACTGAGTGGAGAATTTGTTCCGGAGAATGTACAGAAAATATGCGGATATTATGATACAGAGCAGACGAATGACAGATTAGTGCGAAGTATTCTCAGACAGAAAAAGAAAATAATCTGTATTAACGACAGTAATCATGAGATTGATTTTGAGAAAGTAAAAAAAGAAATTAATCAGGCTTTTGAACAGGTTTTTCCGGAAAAATCATCTTTTGAAAATAGTATCTGAGAGATACTTGAGTTACGGAATTAAGATAAGAAAGGTATAAAAATGAATATTCTGCTGGCCGGAGGTTCCTGCAGTCTGATAAACAGTATGATCCTGAAACTAAGAAAAGAGGGACACAGAGTTTGTCTGCTGACTGGAGATAAGTATAGACATAATAAATATGAAAGAGTATTTGAAAAATATGAGTTTTCTTATGATTGCGAGAATCTGAATGACATTCTGGAAAGTGTAAATGCAGATGTAACCATTCTTATGGGTGCATTTGACACAAATTACCATTGGGATGGAGAGGAAAGAGAGACAGTTCCTTTTATTTCCCATCTTGTTAACATTCTGGTATCTTATTCAATGACCAATAAAAAGAGATTAATCTTTCTTTCTTCTGACGAAATTTATAACGGAAATTATACGGAAGATATAAAGGAAGAAGAACCCTTTTCCGGAGTAGGGATCAGAGCAGGTGCACTGTCACAGGCAGAAAACATCTGTGAGAACTTCAGGGTGAACAGAGGTCTGGATATTATAACTCTGCGTCTGGATCACCTCTATAATATTCCAAAAGAGAGGAAAGATGTAAATAATATCTGTGCAGATATGTGTCTGGACTGTATGCGCGACGGACATATTAAAGCAAGAACAGAACATACATTTTCGCTTCTCTGTGAAAATGATGCAGTAGAGTATATTTATCAGTTTGTAAAAACCAGTCATCATAAATATAGTCTTTATAATTTATCTTCAAATGATGTAGTCAGTGAACTGAAGCTTGCGACTATGGTTCAGAAGGCTATGGGAATCGAATCGAACATTGTCACTTTTTCTGACAGTAATGGAAGATGTGTTTTGTCAGGGAATCGTTTTGAAGAGGAATTCGGGGTTCATGCATTTGGTAACCTGGAAAAAAATATAAAAGATATGGCTTCTTATATGAAGAAACATGAAGCTGCTTTCTTGAAGGGAGAGGAGTTAAAGCTTCCATGGTGGAAAATGCTTTATGAAAAATGGAAATGGCTGATTAAGATACTTTTTCCGTTTTTCGAGAATCTGGTATGCTTTATTCCGTTTTTCATGATGAATAACAGGACTGTGGGCAGTGAATATTTTGCAAATCTGGATCCGTTTCTTTTGTATGTGCTGCTATTTGCAATTGTATATGGGCAGCAGCAGGCAACATTTTCTGCAATACTGGCGGTAGCAGGTTATATGTTCCGGCAGATGTATACCAGAAGTAGTTTTGAGGTACTGATAGATTATAACACTTATGTCTGGATCGCACAGCTTTTTATCCTGGGGCTTGTAGTAGGATATATGAGAGACCAGATACGTATCATGCGCCTGGAGAGTCAGGAACTGGAAGAACATTTGCACAGACAGATTGTGGATATCCGGGATATCAGTGAAAGTAATGTCCGTGTAAAAGAGGTCATGGAGCAGCAGCTGATCGACCATAAGGACAGTATCGGTAAAATTTACAGCATTACAGCAGGACTGGAACAGCGTATGCCGGATGAGGTTATTTTCTATGCAGTGGAAATGTTGGGAAAACTTATGCAGACAAAGGATGTAGCCCTCTATAATGTGGTTAATAAAGATTATGCCCGTATTTTTTCTGCAAGTTCCCAAAAGGCGAGAAGTCTTGGAAATTCAATCCGTTACAGGGAGATGACGGACATTTATGATGCATTAAAAGAGCAAAAAGTATATATTAATAAGAAAATGGATGAGCAGTATCCACTTATGGCAAGAGGAATCTACGAAGGTGGAGAGGTACAGATGATCATTATGATGTGGGGACTAAGCTGGGAAAAAATGACCCTTGGACAGGCCAATTTTCTTACAGTTGTCAGTTATCTGATTCAGAATGCGGTCCTCAGGGCACAGAGATATATGCAGGCACTGGAAGAGAAGCGTTATAGCCAGAATTCCAGAATCCTGGAACCGGAAGCATTTGAGTCTCTGGTTCAGGCATATATGGAGGCAGAACTGAAAAATCTTGTAGAATGTGTATTAATTAAAGTAGATGTTCAGAAGTCGGAATATCATAAAACGGATGAGCAGATGTCCGGACATATGAGGGACAGTGATTACATGGGAATGCTGCCGGATGGAAATTTGTATGTCCTGCTTACCAACACAACCAGAGAGGGTGCTGTTATTGTACAGGACAGATTTGAGAAGAATGGCTATAAAACAGAATACGTGGAGATGATGTCAGTATGTCACAGAGAATGAAGCTGTTTATTTTCCTGCTGATCATAAATCTGATCGTGGTTGTGTTCTATCTGATCTGGAATTATATCCGCAGAAAAGAAAAAATCGGAAGTGTATGGATGAAGGCAGTTATGATGCTTTTATGTCCGGTGATTGGTCCTGTGTTTGTACTTCTGTCATTCCTGCTGTTTAAGTTATTTTCTTCCCAGGGTATGGATTTGTCGGACGTTGTATTTAACAAAGACAGGACAGAGAATTTTCTCCGTCCTGATGAGGAAATGGAGAGAAATATGGTCTCTCTGGAAGAAGCCCTGGAAGTTACAGATAAGAAGAGTCTGCGTACCTTGATGCTGAATGTGATCAGAGGAGATTATCGCAATTCTCTTGCGGCGATTAATCTGGCATTAAACAGCGAGGATTCAGAGACTGCCCATTATGCAGCATCTGTTCTTCAGGATGTATTGAATGATTTTCGAAGTAAAGTACAGACAGATTATCTTTTATGCCAGGAAGAAAATGAACAGCAGGTGGAAAATTGTATAAAACTTGTTGAATATATGAATCCGATTCTGGAACAGCAGGTACTTACAGATCTGGAACAGCGTTCCATGGCAGAGAGGATGCAGGAGGTGCTGCAAAAAGCCTGGGAACTTGATAAGATAAAAATCAGCAGTACTGTCTATGAAAAGGTCTGCCAGCGCCTGTTGGAAGTAAAGGATTATGAGAAATGCACACTGTGGTGTGACCGGGCAATGGAACAATATCCGGGAGCTTTGTCCAGCTATACCTGTCAGATGAAACTCTATTTCTCATGTGGAAAGAAAGAGAAGTTCTTTCAGGTTATGCAGGAACTTCGAGATTCGGATATTACGATTGATAATGAAACCCTTGAACTGATCAGAACGTTTATGTAGAGTAGAAGGATGAACAAATATGTCAATGACAACTCTGATTACATTACGATTTGTGAGTATATTTGCTGCTTATACAGGTTTGACAGTTTTGTTACCTGCGATTATGTTCCGTCGGATACTGGCAGGCAGAAGACTGTCAGAGCAGTTTCTGATGTGTTATACATTTGGAAATTTTTATATTATAAATATCGTGTTTGCAGTCCAGCTTTTGCATATTTCAGGTTTCTGGACGCTTGTATTGTTTACTGCTGTACCAGGGATTTTGATTTGGAGCAGGGTGAACAGAGTTTCTTTGAGAGAACTTTGTATGAAGACCGGAATTGTCTGCAAAAAAATACTTCAGGGAAGCATGGGAATAAAAGGTTTTCTGTACAGAGTAAAGAACAGGAGTATGGCTGTATTAAAGAAGGCAGTCTGGTTGTTTTATTGTGAGGTGGTATGCAATACATTGCAGTGGATTCTTGCAGGGGCAGTTATTGCTGCTTTGTTCTGGATTTATGGAAGGCAGCTGGTTCTGACCTATGGATACCGTGCTTCAGATATACCGGTTCATCTGAACTGGATCAATCAGATGAGCAGAGGAAACCTTTTTGCCAGTGGTGTGTATCCATTTGGATTTCACTGTATGGTATATTATCTGCATGCGGTTTTTGGATTTGATACGTATGTGATTTTGTGTGTATTCTATCTTGTACAGGTATTCTTTATTTATATAGTACTTCTTGCTATGCTGAAGCTGTTATGCAGATCTTTATATCTGCCATATGCAGGGATAATGGTCTATATACTGGGAAGCTTCTGGGCAAGACAGACCTATAGCCGTTTCGGATCATCACTGCCTCAGGAATTTGGTATGATTTTTGTAATCCCATCGGTATACTTCCTGATCAGATTTTTTCAGACAGAGAAGAAGAATCTGAAAAACAGAGAAACAAAACTTATTCTGGGATGCTTTGCATTAGCTTTTTCGCTGACACTGGCAATTCATTTCTATGGAACAATGATAGCAGGACTCTGCTGTATTGGGATTGCGGTTGGTTTTTGTACGCGCTTTCTGAACAAAGAGTATTTCAGGCGTATTATGCTTACCGGTATTATCAGTGTATTTCTGGCCGTACTTCCTATGGGAATTGCATTTGCAGGGGGAACTCCTCTTCAGGGTTCTCTTGGATGGGGATTAAGTGTTATCAATGGTGATTCATCGGATACAGAAGATACATCAGAAAATGAAGCTGCGCAGAAGCAGGCTATGGAAGAGATGGCGGCACGTCTTATTGAAAATACTCAAAACAGTAATTCAGAGTCAGTGCAGACAGGAGAAATTCCTGTTATAACGGAGGCTCCTAAGCATTCTCTTGCGGATAAGGCCAGAGAAATTCCGAAAAAAATGAAAAATCTCCGGGAAATGATGATCAGGCGTATTCAGGAATTTATCATAAATTCACAGGAACAGTGGTGTGCATACGCAGTTCTTGTCGGAATTGCAGTTCTGATCCTGCTGGGGCTGATGTTTATTATCCTGCGCAGGATTACCTATGGTGAAATGTTGATGTCAGCAGGATTCTGTATGGGAATTCTCACGTTACTGCTCTGTGCGGGAAACCTTGGACTTCCGGTGTTGATGGATCCTGCCAGATGCAGCATCTATTATGTATATCTGCTGATAGTGTCAATAACTGTGCTTGGAGATGGACTTCTGTATTTGATTTTTATGCCGCGGATACTTACGATTCCGCGAAATGCAGTCTCTTTTATCTTAACAGTATCCATGGCTGCAGGAATGATTCATCAGGGACTGGTTAAAACACCTGATTTTATTTCAGATTATGTATCTAATGGAGCATTTACCTGTCTGACTAACATTATTAAGGAGAATAAAGACGAAACCTGGACAATAGTTTCTGCTAATGATGAAACTCAGATGGGGCTTGATCATGGATGGCATTATGAAACTATTACATTTCTGCGAAAGCAGGAACACATAAATAAAGATACGAAACTGATTATTCCGACAGAGAAAGTGTATTTCTTTATAGAAAAGATTCCATTGAATTATTCTGTTGTCTATTCTGGCAGCGGTCAGTCAATCTCGAAAAAAGGAGCCAGTCAGTCCTTGCCTAATTCTGGTGGAATTGGCATGTACCAGGGAGAAGGCAGATGGATCCTGATGTCCAGAATGTATTACTGGGCACAGGCATTTATGGAGATGTATCCGAATGAGATGAAAGTATATTATGAATCAGAAGATTTTGTGTGTTATGTGATACCTCAGAATATGTACCACCAGTATAATTTTGCGATAGATTATGGCTATAATGAATTCCAGTGACAGGAGGATGAAAATTAACAGAATGGTTTCCAAAAGAAATTTTTTCAGTATTGTAATCATGATGTTTGTTCTGCTGTTTCTGTTCCAGTTTTCTATGGTACTCAGAGACAGACAGAATACCTATGATGTAAACTCAAATTACACAGTGAAGCAGAAAGATGGTGAAAACGTCTGGAAAAACAAACAGATTGATCCGGCCACTGTTGACAAAACCGACAGAAGCTATGTACTCTTTGTGGGAGATGCCTCATCAAAGATGGCTACAACTGTAGGCAGATGGGCTGTTTATGCAAAGTGGGATATGGCTCAGTGCAGAAATTTGGAAGAGTATCAGGAGAATAATCAGACACTGCCGGATATGTTGATACTGGAATCAGAGAAATATGCACTTGATGATAATCTGAAAAAATTAGAGAAACTGGAACAAAAAGGTGTGATCATTGTCTTTGGATGTCTGGAAGATCCGAAGAATATTGAAAAGAATGCAGAACTGATGGATTTTCTTGGAATCTACAAGGTAGTATCTGAGAAAACTGAATTGACAGGTGTAAAGCTTTTTGAAGGGCTGCTTCTGGGAGGAGAAGTAATTTATGAAACTCCGGAGGCCGAGGAAGAGAAAGAACGTCAGGATCTGCAACTGGAGATACCGTGGTATCAGGTAGGAAGTGGTACGAAGACATATATGGTCGGACTTCTGGACCAGTCCAAACAGGAGAAAACAGTAGAAAATGAAGATCTTCCTACTATTATGTGGAGAAACGGGATTAAGAGAGAAAGTATCTTCTGTGTAGTGGGAGATTATATGAAAGACAGTACGGCACTGGGACTGCTGGATGGTATGGTAGCAGAGGCTTCAGGATATTATATTTATCCGGTAGTGAATGCACAGAATCTTTCGATGATCAATTTTCCAGTATTTGCAGATGAAAATAATAAAGAAATGATGGAACTGTACAGCCAGTCAGTCACAGGTATGACCAGAGATATCATGTGGCCGTCGCTTGTGTCTATTGTAGAGAAGGGCGGATTGAAAATGACCTGCTTTATGCAGCCGCAGGCAGATTATACAGATGGTGTGCAGCCAGACAGCAGGAATTTGGTATTTTATCTGAAACAAATGAAAGAGCAGAATGCAGAGGCAGGTTTATCATTGGAATACAAAAATGTGGTTTCTTTAAAAGATAAATTAAATGAAGATGCGGATTTCATTCGGACAGCAGGAAGCAGCTATAAATATAGTGCAGCTTTTGCAAAAGAGAGAAATCTGGATATAGTAACAGGGCTGATGAATACAGAACTTTTGAAAAATGTGAGTACTCTGGTATGTGAATATACAGAGAAAGAACCGGTGGTTTCCTATTGTACAGATTCTGTAACTTTACAGTCTGTGACAAGTGATGGGATGAATTACAGTTACAGTGATGATATCCGGATGAGAAGCATTCAAAGCTCACTGGCATATACAAATGTTATGTTGAATATGCAGGATATTTTCTGGCCACAGCGGAAAACAGACAGATGGCAGATTATGCAGAAACATTTTTCAAGCAATCTTCTTACCTACTGGAAAAACTTTACAGGATTTGACAGTACGACTCTTTCAGAGAGCAACATCAGGACAAGGACATTTCTGAATCTGGATTTTTCTCAGTCCAGAAAAGGAAACGAGATTACCCTGAAAACTTCAGAAACAGGAAGCTGGTTCCTTCTCAGGACACATGGGGAAAAAATTGCAGAAATAGAAGGCGGTACAGAAAAAGAAATAGAAGCTGGTGTTTATCTGATCCAGACACAGGATACTACTGTAAGGATACGGGTAAAAACAGCAGGGCTTCATTATATGACAGATAATGATAACAGATAGTTATTTAAGACAGAGAGGAAATGAACAGAAACTGATGAAAGTTTGTATTGTGGCAGAGGGATGCTATCCATATGTAGTCGGAGGTGTTTCCGGCTGGATTAACAGTCTGATCAGATCTTTTCCGAATATAGAGTTTATATTACTGGCGATTGTAGCAGACAGATCATGCAGGGGAAAGTTTGTCTATGAACTGCCGGAAAATCTGACGCAAGTTTATGAGGTATATCTGGATGACTGTGAGTGGGAGAGCGGAGGCAGAAAGAGAAGATCTTTAAGAAAATCCCATCTTTCTCATAAAGAGTATGAGGAACTTCTGAATATGGTGCTGAACCGAAAGACAGACTGGGGTGTGATCTTTGATCTGTTTCATAAGAAGTATCTTTCTGTAGATGATCTTCTTATGGGAGAAGATTTCTTTAAGATTGCCAGGGAATGCTATAACCGAAATTATTCAAATATTAATTTCTCGGATTTTCTATGGACACTGCGTTCTATTTATCTTCCCATGTTCTGGACATTGAGAATGGATGTGCCGAAGGCAGATTTGTATCACTGTGTGGCTACCGGTTATGCGGGAATTCTTGGAAGTATGGCAAAACACTTTCACGGCAGCTCTTTGTTAATTTCTGAGCACGGCATTTATACCAGAGAAAGAGAAGAAGAATTGATCAAAGCTTCCTGGGTAAAGGGAGTATATAAGAATATCTGGATCGAACAGTTTAAGAAAATGTCACTTCTTGCATATGAAAATGCAGATATGGTAACCTGTCTGTATGATTATGCCAGAAAACTGCAGATTGAACTTGGATGTCCTGCTGAGAAGATCAGAGTAACACCAAATGGAATTAATGTAGAAGCACTTGCAGGTCTTCCGGGCAAGACGGAAGAAGAGCAGCAGTTTATCAATGCAGGAGCAGTACTCCGTGTAACTCCGATCAAAGATGTCAAAACTATGATACAGGCATTTGCTTTTGCGAAAAAAAGAGTGAAGAATATGAAACTCTGGATCATGGGACCTGCTGATGAAGATGAAAAATACGCAAAGGAATGTTATGATCTGGTGGAATCGCTGGGGGTTAAGGATGTAGAATTTACAGGAAGGGTTAATGTAAGGGATTATCTGGGGAAGATGGACTTTACTCTGCTCACCAGTATCAGTGAGGGTCAGCCGCTGACGATCCTTGAAAGCTATGCGGCACATAAACCGGTGATTACCACAGATGTAGGAAACTGTCGGGAGCTGATTTACGGAAATGAAGATGGCTTTGGAGATGCAGGAATCCTTACGCACATTATGAATATAGAAGAAATTGCCCATGCAATGGTTAATATGTCCATAAATGAAGAAAACAGAAAACGTATGGGAGAAGCAGGGTACAAACGTGTAAATGCATTTTATCGGATCGATCAGATGAAAGATGTATACAGGGAAATCTACAAAGGATTTTCGGACAGCCAGAATCTTTCGTGGACAGAAGAGTCTTTTAAGATTAATGGTCATTATAGCAATCCTCGTAAATAATGCATTTAAGACAATTCAGCAGAGTGCGAAAGACAAGGAAGATATCTGTAGGCGTGCTGACGCACGGCAAAGATATCTGACGCAGAATTTCACACTCTGATGGGCTGGAGATGCATTATTTTAGAGGATTGCTATAATATAATGTAGAAGTGATCACGATAAGATATCAGCAGGATAACATAAGATAAATAATGACAGGATGGAGAGAGTATATGGCTGGAATAGGTGTAAAACTCACAAATATCTATAAAAAGAATACACTGACCACAGATATCATAGGAGCGGGATACAGTATGGTCGTTACGATTGCCCCCATGCTGCTGGTGATCGGTGCGCTTATGATCATGGAGTATTTTCTGGACTTCTCTTCAGTAGATTATGTTACCAGAGAATTATTTTCCTGTACGGTTCTGTATATATTTATTTTTTCCCTGCTTACGGCGTCTCCGTTTAACTCTGTATTATCCAAATATATGTCAGATGTTATCTATGAAGAGACATATGAAGATATTTTGCCATGCTATTATGTGGGCATGGTTTTGAATATTTCACTGAGTGCTCTTGTGGGAATTCCATTCTGTATCCGGGAGTATCTGGTGGGAAAAGTGGATATTATTTATGTTTTTACCGGTTACTGTGGATACATTGCTTTAGTTCTTGTGTTTTATTCGATGCTGTATCTGTCTATCTGTAAAGATTATAAGAAGATATCGTTCTTTTTTGCTATGGGGATGACAGTTACAGTGCTTTTGTCTTTTTTGCTTGTAAAAGTATTTTACTGGAGCATTACTTATGGAATGCTGTTTTCGCTGACAATTGGATTCTGGCTGATCGCCTGTCTGGAAATGTCGGTAGTCCGGAGTTATTTTAAGGAAAACAGTGGAAAATACAGACAGGTTCTGGGCTATTTTAAGGAATATTGGCCATTGGTGGTTACAAATTTTCTTTACACTTTAGGACTTTATGTACACAATTTTGTTTTCTGGACAACAGATCTTCATATGATTGTGGTAAAATCCTTTGTATGTGTGACAACATATGATATGGCAACCTGTCTTGCAATGTTTACAAATATCTCTGCAAGTGTTATCTTTATCAGTAGAGTTGAGATGTACTTTCATGACAGATATAAGGCGTATTCAGAGGCTGTTATCGGAGGGAGAGGGGCAGACATTGATATTACGAAAAAGAGAATGTTTCGCACTCTTTCTGAAGAACTTATGAGTCTTGCGAGAATACAGTTTATCATTACACTGGTAATTTTTCTTCTCTGCATGATCTTTCTTCCGCAGTTTGGTTTCGGGGGGATGACACTGAGAATATATCCCTGTCTGGCAGCAGGATATTTTATTCTGTTTCTTATGTATGCGGAGATTATTTTTCTGTATTATTTTAATGACATGAAGGGATGTGTGCTGACGGGACTGGCGTTTTGCCTTATTACCATGACTGGAAGCATGATATCTTCTCATTTTACAGAGATATGGTATGGGGCAGGTCTTGTTGCGGGAAGTTTTGCCGGATGGACAGTAGCTTATCGAAGGCTTCAGTGGATGGAGAAGCATCTGGATATCCATATATTCTGTAATGGACATTTGCTGAAGAAGAAAAAAGGCGATTGTCCGTCACCAAAAGTGTTTGACAGATATGAGCAGTAAGAAAGGAACAAGAGAATGGCTGTGGGAGATGTACTGAGATTATTTGTGATCGTAGCAGGAGCATATATGTTCCTGAAAGCAATTCTGTCACTTGCGAAGAGAAAGATGACAGAACCCTTTTGTCTTGCATGGGCGGTTTTGTCTGCATTGATGATTTTTTCAGGTATCCTTTTAAATCCGTCCCAACTAGATGGTTATATCAGCACACGGGGATTGATCCTGATCATAATAATTGTGTCAGGGATTCTGTGGGGATTGTGGTTTATCAGCACACAGGTATCTATCCTGAAAAGAAAAAATCAGGAGCTTGCCATGCAGATTTCGTTATTAAACAATGATTGTGAAAAGATACTCAGAGAGCTGGAGAAACTAAAGAGAGAAAAATAAAAATATGAAAAAAGTATTGTTTGTGATCAATACTCTCGGAGGTGCAGGCGCAGAAAGAGCACTGCTGGAACTGCTTAAGAGGTTTACACCGGATCAGTATGAGGTTGATCTGTATATACTTCTGGAGCAGGGAGAGCTGATCAGCCAGGTACCGGAATATGTAAATATTTTGAACAGAAACTATGCAGCAGAGTCAGTTCTTTCCACCGAGGGAAAGAAGAAATTGAACAAAAAAGTCTTTATGCGCCTGTTTACGCATGGGGCGTTGTTTAAAAATATACCATATCTGATAAAGAATGCAGTTGCTATGCTGGGCAGAAAAAAGATATATGCAGATAAGCTTTTATGGCGTGTCATGTCGGACAGTGGTATGAAGCTGAACAAAAGTTATGACATGGCAGTTGCTTACCTGGAAGGCGGTTCTACATATTTTGTCCATGATCATGTTACGGCAGAGAAGAAGTTTACATTTTTACATGTAGATTATAAATACGCCGGTTACACCAGAGAACTGGACCGAGATTGTTATCTGGATTTTGACAGGATTTTTACGGTATCCGGAGAAGTAAAGATGGTGTTTAATGATGTGTATCCAGAATGCAGAAATAAAACTCTGGTATTTCACAATCTGATCGACAGGGAGGAAATCTGCAGAAAGGCAGAGCTTCCGGGGGGATTTAGTGATGCATACAGTGGAAAGCGGATATTGACAGTAGGACGGCTGACAGCACAGAAAGCATATGAATTGGCGATTGATGCAATGAAACTTCTGAAAGATCAGGGTGTAAAAGCACGCTGGTATGTATTGGGTGAGGGAGAACTGCGGAATAAACTTCAGCAGAAGATAGACAGTCTAGGACTGAAAGAAGATTTTCTTCTGCTTGGTGCTGTGGAGAATCCGTATCCATATTATAAACAATGTGATCTGTATGTGCACGCAACCTGGTTTGAGGGAAAAAGTATTGCAATACAGGAAGCTCAGGTTCTGGGTTGTACGATTCTGGTATCTGACTGCAGCGGAAATCGGGAGCAGGTGGAGAACGGAACAGATGGTGTATTGTGTCAGTTGTCATCGGAGGAAATAAGCAGAAATATAGCTGAACTTCTGAGGGATGAGGAGAAATGCAGGCAATATGGAAAGAGGGCAGTAGCCCGGGTATCCTCTGAACATGGGGATATCCTGAAACTGTTTGAGATAGAATAAGAAGAGAGAGAATGGTATCTATGGAGAACGGAGAAAACGTTGGAAAAGAATCAAAAAAAGAAATCCTGATCATTATTCCGGCATACAATGAGGAAAAAACAATCGTTTCACTTCTGGAAAAACTGGAACAGCCGGAAATAGCGCAGGTTGCAGATGTACTGGTTATGAATGATGCATCTCAGGATGCAACGAATCATGTGACTAAGAAAAGAAAGCATGATGTAGTTACCCATGTGTTTAATCTGGGATATGGAAGTGGACTGCAGCTTGGTTATAAATATGCGGTACGTAAAGGCTACAGATATGTAATACAGATGGATGCAGATGGTCAGCATGATGTGTGTAACATTCTGAGAATCTATAAAGAATTGCAGACAGAAGATGAAAATGGAGCATTGCCGGATATTGTCCTTGGATCAAGATTCATGGAAGGAAGTTCTGAATTCCCGGTTTCATTTGCCAAAAAGATTGCATTTGTATGGTTTCGTATAATGTTGAAAACAGGAACTGGAAGAAGAATTACAGATCCGACTACCGGTCTTCAGGGATTAAACTGGAGAACCTTCCTTTTTTATTCGAAATATAATAATTTTGATGACAAATATCCAGATGCAAATATGCTTATGCAGATGTTGCTTCTTGGGTTCAGGGTCAGAGAAATTCCCGCAGTGATGCATGTAAGGACTACAGGAGCCAGTATGCATTCCGGACTGAAACCAGTACTCTATATGTTCAGAATGACGTTTTCAATCCTGGCTGTATGGATCAGGGAAAAGATCCTTAAGATGGATGAGGATAAAATACATGAACTGGAAAAATATGATGAATAAAAAACGCTGGATTTTTCGGCAGGGGGAACTGGCAGAGAGCAGATCCTGTCTGGAAAATCCGGCCAGAGGATGGTATGGAATTTATACATTTCCTGTTCAGGAAACTATAAATCCGGAAGAACTGAGATGGAGTCTGAGAGAAGGTGAGTCTCTGGCACTGGTGCTGCTTGATATTTATAAGTATCACAGTATGCCGCTGGATGAGACTGCCCTGAATAGTATCAGAGACATTCTCAGTTTTTTTGTGCATTATAAAAAAGATGTGATTTTGCGGCCGGTTTATGATCGTGAAGGAAATGGACGTGAATGTGAACCGGATACCTTTGAACTGGTGTTGGAGCATATAAAGCAGATTGGGAAAATACTCAGTGATATGAAACATTCCGTATTCATTTTTCAAGGAATGCTGGTGGGGAGCTGGGGAGAAATGCATGATTCCAGATATTTGTTGCCAGAGTATATGAAACAGATCTGGAAATGTATGCAGCAATGTTGTGGAAATGACATGTATCTGGCTGTACGTACACCGGCACAGTGGAGAACTCTGAGAAATGAGAAGGAGTTTGGCCAAAAGGAATATGCGGGTCTGACATTGTTTGATGATGGGATTCTGGGATCTATGACTCATCTGGGAACCTTTGGAACTATGACCAGGGAGGCGGCAGGCTGGGCTCAGGCATGGATGAGAAAAGAGGAAATAGAGTTTATTTCCTGTCTCACGGCAGAAGTGCCGTGTGGCGGGGAAGTAACATCCTGCATTGAAGAAGACAGCAGGATGTATGAAGCAGAATTTATAATCAATGAACTGAGAAGTATGCATCTTACTTATCTGGACAGTACCTATGACAGGAAAGTACTGGATTTGTGGAAAACAATATCGTGGAACTGTCCTGATGATTCTGAAATATGGCAGAACTGCAGCCTTTATGAATATATAGAGGGACATTTGGGATACCGGCTGACAGTTACAAATGCAGAAATGAGACCTCTTCGAAGAGGAAAGGCAGAATTTGTGATTGAAATTGAAAATACCGGATTTGGAAAGATGTTTCAGGAAACAGAACTGTTTCTGACAGTAGAGAATGAAAATGAGATAAGAGTAGTTTCAGTATCCATAAATCTGAGAGAAATTCAGGCAGGAAGCAGAAAGTGTGGAAAAGCAGTGATTGATCTGATGGAAGGCAGAGTATTTCTGAAGCTTCAGAGAAAAAAAGACGGACGAATCATTCATTTTGCAAATAAATACAGTGCAGACAACCTTTATCTGGGAAGTCTGCACCGGGGAACTGTTCATCTTACTGAAGAGTAAGGGTACCTACAGGAATGGTTTTGCTGTCTTCATAGCCTTTGTTGGCAAAGTGGATAGAATTCTTTGTATAAGGATCTTTCATACGCAGCGAAACAGAATAAGTTCCTTTTTTCAGAGAACGGATATCCAGATTTATTTTAAATTCTGAGAAGTCATTGCCGGACAGGGTGCGGTTATCAATTGTTGTTTCCAGTTTCTCTGATTCTTTTGTGCTTTCATTTGTAAGGATCACAACTGTATCAAATCTGGTATATGCAGATGAAAATCCGGTATTGGCAATTGTGATATAAAGGGTAGCAGTATCGTCCAGAACAGAGTGGAAATTAACAGAGGACTCTTTCATAACATAACGATAACCAAGGTGAGTACTGATATAATCGTATCCTGTACATCCGGAAAAAATATCTGTTTCTGGTCCGGTATAAGTGGAAGTTTTCCATTTATTGAGAACTGCGGCATCGTGCTCGGAATTCAGGTAGGATACATGCATCTGTGAAAGATCAGTAATCGCGTTGTCCAGATCATTGTATTCATTATCAACGGTAACCTCACCTCCGTTTGGAACATACTGGCAGAGTTTATACTGAAAAAGAAGTTCTTCGCTTCGTGTGCCTTCTTCTTCAAGTCTGCTGTCTGACTGTAAAGGAGTATCATCGTAGGTTCCCAGATCATAAACGGAACCAAGCATACCATCATTAAAGAGACTGAGTCTGGACTGCAGGGTGCCATTGTCGGCCTCGGTACTGGACAGAGGATTTCTGTTGCGAAGTATGCCGCGAAGCTGACCGGGAGTGCGGACTGCCAGATAAATATCAGAGGAGATATGCTGGTCAAGTTCCTCCATGATCTGTCTGATCTGATTAATCTCTCCGTAATTTGAATTGTTCATTTCTCCGTTGTTTCCTGTCAGAGTACCCTGCAGGATATAAATACAGTCAGAGTATTTGTTAACAGTAGAAGAAAGCTGAGAAATATGCTTTTTTATCCAGGAAAGATCAGAAGGCTCTGTGGACATAGCCTGACCATCCCAGTCATACAGAAAACGGAGAATGACCTGTTTTTTTGCCAGAAGACATTGCTCCAGTATTTTATCCAACTGATTTCTGGCTTTTGTGCTTATATTGGAATTGGAATAATTTTTCAGATTGATTTCCAGAAGCATCAGAGGATAAGGATTGGAATCACAGTTCTCGCTGCACCAGGCAGCAGCTTCTGCAGGTTTTCGATCATCTGACAGAATATATCCGATCATCCGGTAGAAACCACGGTATGGATTGTCCAGCTCCCGGGCTGATTCTTCCAATACTGCCGGAGTGTATTTCAGGTTCAGACGTCGGGTGAAGACCATATGGTAAAGAACTGATACAGCCAGTGCAGCACAGATAACGAAGAAAAGGCAGTGTATGGTAACTGATAATTTTTTTTTCATAAATTTTTGCTCCTTAAAAGGGTTCCTGTATCTATACATACAATTATGAATTGACTATAATGTATTATAACCAAAAAGAAAGGATAAGTGAAGATTGAAACAGAAATCCAGGACAGAATACTCTGTTATGAATACGACAGTAGCTTTTGCAGCACAGGCGACTGCAATCCTCATGGGTTTTTTTACAAGGGTTGTTTTCACAAGGATGCTCAGTGAAGGTTATGTAGGAATTAATGGCCTGTTTACAGATATTTTGAATATATTATCTTTATCAGAGCTGGGTGTCGGAACAGCAATTACCTATGCTCTTTATGGTCCTATAGCCAGAAAGGATATAAAAAAACAACAGATCCTGATGATAATGTTCCGGACTTTTTACAGGATAACCGCAGGGGTTGTTCTTATTGCGGGTTTATGCCTGATCCCATTTTTGGATATTCTGATGAAAGACCGACCGGACGTAGATCATCTGATTATAATTTATCTGTTGTATCTGCTGAATTCTTTTGTTTCTTATTTGCTGATCTATAAGAAGATATTGGTAGATGCTCACCAGATGAATTATATTACGGTGATGTATCACAATGGTTTTCTTGTGCTGCAGGATATCTGTCAGATTATTGTACTGCTTCTGACACGAAACTTTATTCTGTTTCTTATTGTTGCAGTTGTATGTACAATGAGTGGAAATATCTGTATGTCCAGAAAAGCAGACAGGCTGTTTCCTTATCTGAAAGAACCATGTAAAGAGCGGCTTTTGCAGGAAGAACGCCGTGATATTTTCAAAAATGTAAAAGCAATGCTGATGCACAAAATTGGAAATGTAGTGGTAAATAATACAGATAATCTGCTGATTTCCAGTTTCGTTGGAGTTGTTACTGCGGGAATCTATTCGAATTATTATCTGATCATAGGGTCAGTACGTCAGGTGCTGGATCAGGCAATGCTGGGTGTTGCTGCAAGTGTGGGAAACCTTGGAGTGACAGAAGAAAAAGAAAAGGTCGGGCAGATTTTTGACAGATTATTTTTCATAGGATACTGGTTGTTTGGATTTGCCGGCATTTGTCTGTTAGAACTTCTGAATCCTTTTGTGGAACTGGCATTTGGTGAAAGATATTTATTTCGGAAAGAGATCGTTCTGATTCTCTGCATTAATTTCTGTATCAATGGAATGAGACGTGCGGTACTGATTTTCAAGGAATCTATGGGATTATTCTGGTATGACAGGTATAAAGCAGTGGTAGAGGCTGTATTGAATCTGGTGATTTCGGTTTTACTGGTCGCAAAGTTTGGGGTGGCAGGTATATTTGCGGGTACGTTTTGCAGTACAGTTCTTACTTCCGTGTGGGTAGAGCCTTATGTAATCTATAAATACAGACTTGAGAAACCTGTTACTGAATTTTTTACAAAATATGCAGGATATCTGGGAGTGATGGCTGTAGTATGGGGTATAACAGAATATTGCTGCAGATTTATTTCGGGTCAGGTTTTCTTGGTTCTGATATGCAGGCTGGGAATCTGCCTGACTGTGCCGAATATTTTATTGTGGCTTATCTACAGGAGAACTGTAGAATGGAAGGAATTATGGAATTTGCTGAAAAGAATTTCAGGACGAGTCTTTGCAGGAGGTAAAAGGTGACAGCTTTGGAAAAACAGCAAAAAAAGATTTCCGTGATCATACCTGTGTATAATGCAGAAAAATATATCAGAGAAACTCTGGACAGTATTATAAAACAGAGCTATAAAAATCGGGAGATTATATTGATAGAAAATGGATCAAAGGACAGAGGACCTCATATTATACAGGAATATGCTGCCAAATATCCGGAAATCCATATTATCAAGGGTTCGGGGAAAGGACCGGGGGCTGCAAGGAACAGAGGAATGAGACTTGCAAAAGGTGATTATATTATATTTGCGGATGCAGATGACTATTTTCCGGATGCAGAAATTTTTCGTAAATATGTAAGCCTTGGAGAACAGACAAATGCAGATATTATTGTCAGCAATTATGCAAGGCTGTGGGAAGAGAAAATATTGCCTGCAGCGAAACATGAATCCTTTGCGTTATGTAGTCCTTCATCTGAGGAATTCAGATTTCAGGGATTTTTCTCAGTTGGCACACTTTCTTATGTATGGGGAAAGTTGTATAGAAGAGAGTTTCTGAGAAAATATCAGGTTACTTTTACAGATCTTTCCTATGCAGAAGATAAATTGTTTAATATGCAGTGCTATATTTGTGATGCAAAATATGTATTTCTGGAAGATATAGGATATATTTACAGAAAGAATGATCAGTCAGTTTCCTGGCAGTATCGTTCAGATTCTGCGGAGAATTGGTTCAGGATGGCATATGAACTGAAGGGATGGCTTGAGCAGAAGAATAAAAATACAGAAGAATATGCATCGCTGATCAGATATTTAATCCTTTTTGCTGCATTTTTTGATGGAAAAATGGAGTATATGCAACACAGAAAATCTTTGTGGGCAGTCAGGAAAGTTCTGCGGAAATATGGAAGCAATCCCATGGGAAAGAAAGTTTTTACAGAACTGTCAGACAGAACAAGAAACCTGCAGCTTAAACAGAATTTATGGAAAATTATGATCAGGACATTTTCAACAGGAATGAAGAAACAGTGGTATATATTAATGGCAGTGGGCATCAGGATGCTGATTTCTCATCGGGTTGATGAACGGCTTTCTGATACCGGGATGAGAGGATAAAAAACAGCGGCTTCTGGTCAGGAGTCGCTGTTTTCAAAAATCCGGATCAGTTTAGTCTTCTGATTACTTTTCTTAAAGTCATGAAGAGTCTGCCGGAATGTTGTATTTCGTATTGTGTAGGTGTTGCGAATAAAACAGATAAATGTGATACACCAGAGTGCAGGCCAGAGGACTGGATAATGGCTGGCTTTTGGAAAGCGGACCTTCATCTGGATGTGTCCTTCTTTGAAGTAAGTAAGGAAGTTAACCTTCTGATATGAACTGCTTCCAACCAGTGACTGGGAAATGTCGGTTCCCATATCGCCGTCTTTAAGGATCTGTATTATGAAATCATGGCAGTCGTGTGGATTGTACTGTGTCCGGGCGTCTATAGAATCCGGAAGACCCAGATATTTCCTGCAGCATTCCAGAATGATTTCGTACAGATGGCTGATGCGGGATTCTCTGCACCATTCATGAATCTGCCGGAAATTGATTTCTTTTTCATGACGCTTCAGATAAAAGGTAAAATCACAGAGAAGGCGGATACCGAATCCGCTGTACAGATAATGCTTCAGCATATGATGAATCATATAGAAAGTATATTCTGTGGGCGGCAGGACTGTGTAAGTATATCCGTGGATTGTCTGGGTGGATGCTTTCAGACATTCCGGTGAGAAGACAGAATCCACAAGTTTGTTGGCGGGGTTGTACTGGTACTGGCCAACTACACGATAGTGAAGCTCCAGGAGAAAACGGCGCCCGGTTTTAGGAAATATATAACGGTAGGTTACATGGTGGTCACTGAGTTCATCCTCAGAGATATATCCGTTGCTTTCAAGAATTGCCTGTGCTCTGGTGAAGTCAGAAGGATCAGCCAGATATAGGTCAAGATCTCCAAGCTTACGATATTCAGGAACCGGATAGCAGTCAGCCAGACTCAGACCCTTCAGAAGATAACAGTCAATATTGTTCTTTCTTAAAAGAGAGACTGTAAGCCGGGTGAAATGCTCAATCTGATAATAATTCAGCATCATGCCTTTTACCTGCTGCTTCATGGCAGGATAGACAGAAGCAGACCGGAGGTATGGCAGTACAAATGGGACAGTACAATGTTCCTGCGCCAGTTTTGCCAGAGCAGGAAGGTCTTCCGGATGTACGGAAACAGAATGATCAGAACCGGTGCAGATATTTTTTATTATTTTCAGATAGGTATTGTATATTTGTTCCATAGGAGTCTCCTGAAAGTGTGTAAAATGGGTACCGTTCAGAGATTGAATGGCAGTAATAAATAATAGTAAGTATATCATGTTATTGCGTGGAAATAAAGGAAAAGGAAGAGAAAAAGGGAAAATGAAAAAGACAGAAGGTTATGTAGTCAGGAGACTGGAGGATGAATATCTCGTACTTCCGTCAGGAAGAAGAACAGAAGAAGTCAATGAGGTGATCTCATTGAGCGAAACGGCAGGCTTTATTTATATGCACGCGGAACGGGCAGAGAATGTTTATGAACTGACACAACTGGTAGCAGAAGAGTATGAGATAGAGCCTGCTGAAGTTCTTGAAGATGTAAGGAATGTAGTCCTGACTTTGCAGAAAAAAGGAATTCTCCTATGAAAAATGGATGATCATGAGTGATGAAGCTTTCTGAGAAATGCTGACAGTTTAAAACAGAATGGGCGAACAGGCAGCATAAAAAGCCACAGGGAAGAAACAAATTTGTAGAAAGGATTTCCTACAGTAAATTCTCTGCTGTTACGATTTACGGCAATCAGTTTTCCGATAATCTGATCCTGACGCAAAGGACCTTCCACTTCGTATTGGTTGTCACCCACCATATAAAAGCCGTCAGATGTTATCCGGCAGATGCGGTGAAGCACGAGGATACCCTGATCACGCCTGTAGAGGACTACATCATTCCTGTGGCAGTCTGTGTAGTCTGTCTGTTGGATCAGTGCTTCATCCCGTCCGGGAATAAAGAGAGGGTACATGCTGTAACCCTGAGGCTTGATGCGGATAATATTTCCCTCCCGGAGAAGCTGCTCCAGGTCGATTTTAACTGGGTCTGATTTTGTGGTATTCATAGTATTTGTCCTTATTCCTGTTATAAAAATAGCTGATGTTCGGAAATAAAGTTCTGAACAGGCGTATTATAACATTAAGATAACAAAAGGACAACAGAAAGAGTTTTCCTGTCGTAGTAAAAAAACAGTATATTTTGTGTAAGAATACTTGACTTTCTGAGGGGATATAGATAAGATAAAGAAAAAGATGAAACCGACGAAAATGCTAGATTTTAGAGAGATAGAGGTAATTAATTTATGAAAACGTATAAGAAGCCGGTAGTAACTGTTGACGCAGGAATGGCAGAGGGTGTTTATGCAGCAAGCGGTGCCAAGGGAACATTAAATGTAACATATTATGGCGTATGGGACAGATGGGGAACTAATGGTGGCAAGGGTCTGGCAATGGCAAACTGGTCAGATATTGATGGAACAATTACTTTAAATATTACTTTTAATGATACAGTAGATCAGGCTGAGACAGATGATGCTTCTGTACAGACATCCTGGTCAGGTAAGACTGCAACATTCACATTTGCAAGTACAGCATCAAATCCACTGACTATTGGAATTCATCTGAATCATGGAACAAGCATTGATGATCTCAAGATGACAGGATTTACTTATTCTGTGAACTAAGTTGCCCTGTAAAGGAGAGAGAGAAGTTTGAAAATATATGAGAAACCAGTTGTTTCTGTGGATGCAGGGATGATGGAAGGTGTGTATATGCAGAGTGGTGGTGCATCATCAACATCTGGTGGATTTACAGTAAGCTTTTTTAATAAAAGTGTATACTATCAGGAAAATGGAGCAGAGACATATAGGGCATCATGGAGTTCTGGAAATGTGAAAAGTATTACTTTGGTGTTTAATCAAAACATAGACAGCGCAAGTGCCAATACCAATGTAAATGTTTCTGGAAAAACAATTACAGCTTCATATAGTGGATGGTCTCCAACTTCACCAGTAGATATAACAGTTGTAGTATCAACAGGACTTTCTTCGTTGCAGTTGGAAAGTTATTCTTGCGACATGGAATAACAAATTTTGATTAGGGGGATTTGCTATGAAACAATATTCTAAACCGGTAGTTTCTGTAGACAATGGAATGGCAGAAGGTGTATACGCTGCAAGTGGTGCAGGATGTTATACGGCAACTGCAAATATTCATCAGACACCACAAACTGGAAGAGGAGATTACAGAATTCAAGTAAATGGTCAGCATCATTCAGACCATACAAAGGAAGCACAGACTTTGACTATTTCATTTAATCAGCCAGTAACATATTCATCTTCTCAGGGAACCTTGGCAGGTGCAACAACAGGAACTACTTTGACAATTAACTACACTTACCATCAAAATCCAAATGATAATATTGGTTTGGGGGATTTGGTTGTAGTATCTGATCCAGGTCTGTCAATTACAGGTGTGAGCATTACAGATTAATTATTAATATTAAAAAGGATTGGGGATTTACCCAATCCTTTTTGCAACATCATATATTCTATTAAAATTCATTTACCATCTTTGCAATCTCATCTTTCTCCAGCACTTTGCATTTCTTATCCCGTATCGCATAAACCCTGTTACAGATATTCAGAACCGTAGGTCTGTGTGTGGTTACAATACAGGTTCTCGGGTAGGTATCCTGCATGATATTTCGCAGGACTTTTCGTTCAGTAGCTACATCCAGTGCGGAGGTAGCCTCATCCAGCAGCAGGATCGGTGATCTGCGCAGTAATGCTCTGGCAATGGAGAGCCTCTGTGCCTGACCTTCGGAGAAACCGCCGCCCCGTTCCTTAACGATGCTTTCAATTCCATTCGGGAGTTTTTCCACAAAATCCCATGCGCAGGCAAGTTTCAGCGCCTCAATAATTTCTTCATCTGTAGCATCCTGTTTCACATTTCGCATATTTTCTGCAATTGTTCCTGAAAACATTGTATTTCCCTGTGGCACATAGGAGAATAACTTCCTTGTAGAAGGAGACATATCGATCATGTGTTCATGATCTGCTCCGGCACATATATGAGAAGAACCATCCTGTGGTGTCAGAAGAGACAGGATCAGGCGCAGCATAGTTGTCTTGCCTTCACCGGAAGGCCCTACCAGAGCCACAATCTCATGAGGATAAGCTTCTATGGAAGCATTGGCGAAAACAGCAGTACCATTATGATAGGTATAGCTGAGATTTTTCATGTTCAGACCGATTCCTTCAGACTTATGATGCTTTTCAAAGCTGCGTACAGCAGAATCCTGACTGTAGTCCTCCTGCGGCATTTCCACGATATCCATCAGTCTTCCTGCCGAAATAGTCAGTGAGATGGCTGACGGGATCAGACTTACCAGAGAATTTACCGAACTTGTCAATGTACCGGACAAAGACAGAAACATAGTCATAGTTCCGTAACTGATCGCATTGCTCCATACACGGTAGATTCCCCATCCATAACAACTGTAAGATACGATAAATCCGATAATGGACATGAGAACAGAAGTCATAATGGACATCTTCTGGAAGTCCAGTCTCATGTTAATATAATCTTTCTGAAGAGATTTCAGTTTCTCTGTATAAAAGTGAATCAGGTCGAAAGCCTTGATCGTCTGGATATTGGAGAAAGCTTCCTGGTTAAATCCATAAAGCTTTGCATTCATAGCCGCACTTCTCTGATTGTTATCACGCATTCGTTTCAGCAGCGGCTTCGAAAGCAGAGCACTGAAGGGGATTCCAAGCAGTGCAAAAAGTGCGAAAGTAGGGTCATAATAAAGCACGATTGCCAGTGCACTGATAAAACGAAAAGTATAAATGATCAGGTTGGGGATCCAGTTCAGGATTCCGCTTGAAATGTTGGAGGCATCGGAACTCCAGCGTGTCACCAGATCTCCGGTGTGGTAATCGGTCAGGGATTCCCAGTCAGTGACCAGCATTTTGGCAAAGATGTCGTTCTTGATTTCGGAGTCCACCTTCAGGTTAATGAAAGTAGAGGCATATCCGGATGCCTGCGAAACCAGAATGTTTGCGACAGAGAAGCCGATCATTGCGGCAAAGGTACTTATAAGTTTCCCGGTCTGGTGTCCGGTAATAATATCTACCAGATCTCTGGAAATCAGACTGGAAACCAGAGAGACACCTGTTCCGACCAGACCAAGCAGTGTATACAGGATCATGGCTTTCCAGTAACGTCTGCCGTACTGATAGATCCATAATGTCTGTTTCCACATTTTTTTCAGGGTTCCCTGTTTCAGGTGCTTCCAGATCAGGAGTATTTTTTCTTTCATTGCAGCTCCTCCAGTTGATCAATGGCATTTTTCATCACGCAGGCGGCAGAAGCATTCTTTGTACAGAGAAGATGTAGTACCGGCACGCGGTCAGCGATTTCTCCGGCAAAGAAAAGATTTTCTGAAAGCTGGCGTTCTGTCCATGCAGGGGAGATCATGCGCTGCATGACACGGAGGACTTTTTCCGAAGGATTTAACTCTTCCAGATAATCTGTCTGCAGGTCGCGCCCAAGGAGGACAATTCCTCCGAGTTCATATGCTTCGGCAGTAAAAATCCCGGAAGTTCCGCACCAGGGGATGCCATAGACGATGATATGATCCTCCTTTAATCCAAGAAGATTCAGGTCTCCGTTTAAATACGGTGTGTCAAAAAGCTCATGCCACAGAGCGGTGTGTGTGGATTTTCCCATTCCGGAATGACCGGAAAACAGCCATGCTTTTCCCTGATAGAGAACAGAAGCTGAGTGGATTGCAAACAGTCCGTTTCTTTGTGCTGTGAAAAGGAAAAACAGTCGTATGGCGTGAAATAAATTTTCTATATTTGTTTCAGAAACCTGTGGGTGGCAGTAAACCCGTACATAAGTACCATCTTTCAGCATATGAGCTTCGTAAAGGTTCTGCATCTGTGGAAAAAGGACAACATAACGGTCGGGATTTTCAAAAACAGTCATTTCAGAATTCTGCAGAAGAACCTGTCCGTAACAACGGCTGGGCGGAGGCGTGGTGACCAGTTCGATTTCCTGTGAGGTATCATCATCCGAAAATTCATGATAAAAAGGTTTGAAATTTGGGGAAATCAGTTCTGCAGAACCGTATAGTTTTATGCAGATTCCTGCGATTATCATAGAGACAGAAGGGATTGATGAAATCAGGTGGAGATCTTCTGTGATCATTCCCATAGCTGTAAGCTGTGTCAGAAAATCCGTCACATCTTTCAGAAGTTCAGGAAGATAAGCCTCATCCAGATGATAAGTCCTGACAAGTATTTCTGCCAGTTGCTGCGGTTCGGCACCTTCATGATGCTGAAGTACATTCCACAGGAAAGTACTGGTCTCATTCAGCACAAAGCCTTTTTTCAGATCGGCAATCTGCTGACCATAAGGTAAGAGATAACTGATGCCTTTGATTTTTCGAAGTGTATATCCGGGCTGACATTTGAACATGATAAAAAAGATTCCTTTCTTTTTCAAAGCCAATTCTTGTAAACTTATATGTGTGTTGTGATGTCTGTGACTATAGCAAATTATAACACTGAGGAGGGAAGAAATACAAGCTATTTCCAATTGATGTACAAAAGTATAAAATAGTCCTGAATCCGTGAAGTTAAAACGACAATGACTCCAAAAAGTCTGTATCCATTAGGGATTACCGTTATTGTTACCTGTTTTATATTTTCATCTGTCAGGTGAGCCCTTTTTCTGGTATAATCTTCTCATAGTTCTACGAGAGAAGAGGGTATCCCATGAATTATGCTTATGGTAAATGACAGAAGACTTTATTCAGATACATTTTGGTTTACACTATTACATGAAATAGGATACATTATTAATAAAGATTATGGAATATCATTTGAAAAAGAAACTGGAGAACAGGAGAAGACACAAGAATGAAGACTATCATAGGAAAGATCACAATAGACATTCTAACATCAATCTATCAACCGTTTTGGTTTGCAATTTTGTTATCAATAATGACAATGTTTTTTTATTTGTATGTAAAATGTCCAGAAGGAGCAGGTAAGGGATGGAAAGCAGCTATCCGAACATGGATTGACCATTTTAAAAGAGATAGAGAATTTCGTAAAAAATATATATTGTTTTTCTATATTACCATGGTATTATTTAAGACTTTGATCAACCGAGATATGTGGATGAATCCATTATGTGATGTGTGGGGAGTATGGGGAATATACAGATATAATACAGTGACAGGCCAGCGCATTTTAACATCAGAGTGTATAGAAAATTTTTTCCTACTCATGCCGTATATAGTATTAATGTTTTGGAATTTTGAAGAAAAAATATTTGGTAAGAAAGTGTATATAGGGAAAATCATATTAAAAAGTATCCAAATAGCGTTTCTGTCATCTCTGACAATTGAGCTGTTGCAGTTGTTTTTAAGATTAGGAACATTTCAAATATCAGATTTATTTTTTAATACAATTGGCGGGTTAGCAGGAGGAATTATTTATTTTCTAGTGAATGCCGTAGCAGAACGGATTAGACGAATCAGAAATTAAATACGACCAAACACAAACACCCTCTTTCAGAAATTGGTACTACAAATTGCACAAAAACAATAACAAAGACATATTTATTACAGAAAATTTTGCTAACACCAGAGGGAAAATGCAAATGAAATGTTGTAATTTCCTAGAAAATAATGCTACATATTGATTCTCCGAAATTAATTTGATAAAATATAAAGCATAAATACAGGATACATAATACAACACAATATAAAGAGGAGAATAACAATGCATTTATTAGGAACAATTGCAATGATCTTAGTGTTAAGCTTAATGATCGCAGGGCTTTTAAAATTAAATTACAAAGATTTATGGGTATCAGAAGATAAGACATCCAGAGAGCCAGAGGCAAGAAGATTAAGAAGTTGTTAAGTATAAGACCAATAAGATAAAAGAGCAGGTACGAAACAGAGTACCTGCTCTTTTTGGTCTTACAATAAGAAAGAACTGCTGATTCCGCCATCTACAACAAGGTCGATTCCACTAATGAATCGTGCGGCATCAGAGCAAAGGAAAGCAGCTGCCATTCCAAGGTCTTTTTCTTTTGCAAAACCACGAAGAGGTGTGCGGTTTTGGATTTCTTCTAATCGTTCTGGTGTTTTTAAGTTTGTTTTTGCGAGCATATCTGTGTATACGAATCCAGGATTTAAGCTGTTGACACGGATGCCATATGGACCAAGATCGCGGGAAAGGCTTCTTGTAAGACCTTTTACGCCGCTTTTACATAAAGTATAGGCCTGAATATCATGCATTCCAAGGATTGAAGCAAGGGAAGAAATAAAGAGAATGCAGCCGGAGTTTCGTTTCTTCATATTCGCAGCAACAGCCTGTGAGAATAAAAATGGTGCTTTAGCCTGAGTAGCGATGATGGTATCTAATTCTTCTTCGGTAAAGTCAAAATAATCTTTTTTGTTATTGATCCCAGCATTGTTAACCAGAATGTCGATAGGTGTAGTTTCTTCGATTTTGGAAATGAGTTCGTTATAGTGTGCAGTATCTGTGACGTCGAATACGTAATAAGAACAATGTTCCCCGAGTTTTTTGGCGGCTTCTTTTAATTTTTCTTCTCGACGTCCAAGAATAATAACGTTAGCATCCGCATCCAGAAGTTCGTTTGCAATGGCGAACCCGATCCCGGTAGCTCCTCCAGTGACGATGGCAGTTTTCCCTTTTAAGGAGATTTCTTTTTTCATAATGCTTTCCTTTCGTGAAAATGTTAAAAAACAACAAAAAATATTTAAAATAAAGAAAAAATCTTTATAACAAAGATTATAATACAAATAACAAAAATGTCCATATGAAAATACAATAAAATAAGGAAGTATTTAAGGAAAGGATAGCCAGAATCTATTGACATTATAGAGAATAATATTTATAATAAAGGTATATGTGAAGACAAATATATGAAATGTTTTACACAGGATATAACAAGTATACAGGTAACAAAACAGGTCAGATGACTGAAGGGGAGATTTATGGATACTACATTAATAATTATGGCAGCCGGAATCGGATCAAGATACGGTGCAGGAATCAAACAGCTTGCGAAGATGGGACCGAATGGTGAGATCATCATGGATTATTCAATTCGTGATGCGAAAGAAGCTGGATTTAATAAGGTTGTATTTATTATCCGTAAGGACATCTTTGAAGAATTTGAAGAGATAATCGGCAGCCGAATTAAAGATCAGATTGATGTAGAATATGTATTTCAGGAATTAGATGACCTTCCAGAAGGATTTGAAGTACCAGAAGGACGTACAAAGCCTTGGGGAACAGGACAGGCTGTTCTTTGCTGCAAGGATGTTGTCAAGGAACCATTTGTGATCATCAACGCAGATGATTACTATGGAAAGGAAGCTTTTGTGAAGCTTCATGATTTCTTAGTATCTGGAGAAGATCTTGGAAGAGAATTCACAATGGGAATGGCAGGATTTATCCTGAAGAATACATTAAGTGACAATGGAACTGTCACACGAGGAGTTAGTGTTGTAGATGAGAATGGATTATTAAGCCAGGTTCATGAGACAACAGGAATTATGATGGGGGAAGATGGTAAAATCAAGTGTGATCTTCCAGATGTTCAGGAATGGATCAGTCCAGAGGATAAGGTTTCTATGAATATGTGGGCTGCATATCCAGAATTTTTAGAATTCCTTGCAGAAGACTTCAAGACTTTCTTAAGTGAAGTAGAAGAAGGAGATCTGAAGAAAGAATATTTATTACCAAACATCGTAGACAAGTTATTGAAAGAAGGGCGTGCAAACGTCAAAGTATTAGAGACACAGGATCGATGGTTCGGTGTAACTTATCAGGAAGATAAGGAAGCTGTACAGGAAGCATTTGCCGGATTGATCAAAGAAGGTGTCTACCCAGCAAATTTATGGGGCTAAGATATATGGCATAATTTAGGGGCAGTCAGTGTTGAACTGGCTGCCTGTTTTATTTCAGAGGAAGTTTTGGTGAGGTCCTCTTTGGAATAGAATAAGGAGGATCAAAATGAAATATAGCAAAACAATTGCGGGAATTACGATAGAGATCTGTGAAAAAGCAATAGGAGAAGATCTTGTTTTAACTCTAAGCGGTGGTGAGAAACCGCATATTGGCTGTGTTGTTCAGGCAGTTCCACGCCCTTCGTTGAGTGGTGACGGAACGATCAGTGTCACTTCATCTGTGATCAATCTGACAGGTCACAAAGACGAATTTCTATGCCGCAGACTGGCTGAGAATCGATGCAGGGAAACAGGAAAAGTAGTGGTATGTACAGGCGGGGTGCACATGGATCATATAACGGGAGAACAGATCGAAGAATTATTAAAGAATATCGATCGTATGATGACAGAATAAGATCATAGAAGATGATCAGAAAGCAGGTGATTTTTTGAAATTTATTCATATTGCGGATGTTCATTGGGGAGCCAGACCAGAGAGAGAGCAGACATTTGGAAGAATCAGAGAACAAGAGATCAAAGAAACATTTCAAAGAGTCATTGATCATGCGAATAAGCAACAGGTAGATTTGTTATTGATTGCAGGGGATCTGTTTGATCAGCCGCCAACGCAGCAGGAGCTGAGAGAAGTGGATTATCTGTTGTCCAGATTGAATCATACAAGAACGGTTTTGATCGCAGGGAATCACGATCATCTGGAACCGCACGATGTATTTTCTCAGTATAAATGGAATTCGGAAGTTTATCTTCTGGATGGAAAACAAAGAGATCATATTTCTTTTGAAGATCTTGAAACGACCATTTATGGCTTTAGTTATTGGAAGAATCAGATCACGAAACCATTGTATGATCGCATGAAACCAGATGAGAGCGAAAGCAGTGATTTTTCAATCCTGCTGGCACATGGAGGGGATGAAAGTCATATCCCGATTCAGAGAGAGACGTTAAAATGGTCTGGATTCGACTATATCGCTCTTGGACATATCCATAAACCAGAGATCATTTTCGAAGATCTGATGGCATATGCAGGATCGCTGGAACCATTGGATCACACAGATATGGGATACCATGGGCTGATCGAAGGGGAGATCAGCGAAGAAAAGAAACAGATAACCTTCGTTCCCTTTGCAAAAAGAATGTATACACAAGTGGAAGTCATGATATCTGATGAGATGTCAGCGTTAGAGATTGTAGATCGGGTAGAAACGGAACTTTCATATCGTGGAAGAGAGAATATATATGAGATTGTACTGACAGGAAGTGTTGATCCACAGATCCATCTGGACTTTTATGAGATTACGAGCCAGTATATGGTCACAGATATCATTTATGAAACGAAGAATCAATGGGAATACGAACAGCTATCAGAGGAAGATGATTTTATCATCCAGAAGGTTGCAGATATTTTAAAAGATGAACCAGAGGCTTTGCGTTATGCGATGGAAGCTTTAACATATGCCAGGGAGAAGTAAAAGATGAAGATTGAGGAGATCAATATTGATGGATTTGGAAAATTTCATAAATATCATTGCCAGACATCCGGGAAGTTAGAAGTTTTCTATGGCAAGAATGAATCTGGCAAGACAACACTTCGTAAGTTTATGATCGCAATGCTGTTTGGGCTGGAGAAATCAAGAGGACTTGCTGCAAGATATGATGATTTCACCAGATATCAGCCAGTAAATGGCGGCATTTATGGTGGCTCCATGGTCTTTGAAAAGGACGAGATCAGATATAAGATCATGCGAAACTTCGGTCAAGGGCAGACAGAGTATCGCATATTTGATGCAGATACGATGGAGGAACTTAAGGGAAAGGAATACTTATTCGAATCCGATCAACAGGCATTTGAGAATACGGTTTCGATGACACAGGCAGAGATTCGTACAGGCAGAGAGATGAAGGAAGTTTTGCAAAATTCCATGGCGAATCTGCGAAGCAGCAAGGATGCCGCGATCGACCTTCGAAAAGCGATCGATCATTTGAAAGCCAGACGAAGACAAATGCGAAAAGATCCAGTGTTTGCACAGATTGACAATTTGCGAAGACAGCAGGGGTCATGGCAGTATGATGCACAAGCGTTGAATGAATATGAACAGGAAGAGAGAGAGATTCGGAAACGTTTAAGACAAAAGAGAAAGTTGACGCTGCTTCAGAAGATTTTGCTGTGGTTTCGAAAGTTATTTGGTGGGGAAGATGAAGAACGAATTCGCAAAATAGAACTAAGACATCGCTTAGAGATCATAGAGATCGAGAAAGCACAGCTTATGCAGCAAAAGGAAGAGGCAGATAAGAAAAAGCAGGAATACGAGATTTTGCTGGGACAGAAAAGGAAGAAAGAACTTCAGATTCACGAGATAGAACTTGCAATGAAAGCGATCGAGGAAGCTGCAAGCCAGGTACAAAAGACTTTTGGACAGGAACTAAATGAGAAAATCTCAGAGATTTTTTGTGATATGACGAATGGAAAATATACGCAGGCAGTCATGGATGAGAATCTTTCGATGATGGTTTATGATGGATTTGATCATGTCGATATGAAGTATTTAAGCAATGCCACGGTAGAACAATTATATTTTGCGCTACGTCTTGCATCGGCCAATCTTTTATATGAAAATGATGCATTTCCGTTGTTTTTAGACGATGTGTTCGGTAATTATGATGACGAAAGACTGGCACAGACGATGCAGTATTTAAGTTACCATACAGACCGTCAGATCTTTTTATTTACGGGCAGGAAAGAAATACTTCGTTTATTGGATGAGAAAGAAATTTTATATCATCTTATTTCTTTATAGCTTTTTCTGTGCTAAGATAATGAGAGATAAAGTAACAAAGGAGATCAAAATATATGGCAAAGAAGATGACCATGGCAGACATCGCGAATTTATCAGGAGTTGGAAAAAGCACAGTATCTCGTTATTTTAACGGGGGATATGTAAAGGATGAGACGAGAGCGAAGATTCAGAAGGTCATTGAAGAATACAACTATACACCGAATGCATTTGCAAGATTGAATGCGAAACAAAGCAACGTGATCGGTGTAGTTGTGCCGACATTAAATTCTAAGATCACAAGCCGTGTGATCACAAGTATTGATCGGTATTTAAGAGAAAAGGGGTATACAACCCTTATTCAGAACTCAGACCACGATATTGATCAGGAATTACAGAATATCCAGCGTCTGATCCAGTTAAATGTGGATGGGATCTTGATCAGTTCCATAGCGATCACAAAGGACCACAAAGAGCTGTTAAAGAAAGCGGGAATTCCAGTGGTTGTTTTAACACAGGATTATGAAGATGGAATTTCCATTATTTATGATGATTATCATGCAGGGAAAACGATCGGAGAGTATATCGGGAAGAAAGGACATCAAAAGGTTGGATATATTGGTGTCTATGAGACAGACCAGGCAGTTGGGATCGAGCGTAGAAATGGTGTGTTAGATGGATTGAAAGAATATGGGATCACACCGGTGACAGGGAAGAGTGATTATAGTTTTATTGGTGGACAGACGGTTACAAGAGAATTACTTGAGAGGGAATCAGATTTAGATGCGATCATCTGTGCAACAGACCGGCTTGCGTTTGGTGCATATAAGATTTTACACGAACATAAGAAGAGGATTCCAGAAGAAGTGTCTGTGGCAGCATTTGGAGGATATGATGAAAGTACCCTCCTGACGCCAGAGCTTACAACGCTAAAGTTTGATTCCTATGGAATGGGATATCTTGGAGCGGAAACGATCCTTAAGATGATCACAGGAGAACCAGTATCCAAGAAACAGATTGTGGGATATGAATTTATTGAAGGCGGAAGTGTCAGATCATAAATTCTTCATACGTGCTTATAATATCGCCCTCCTTCCGTATTATTCGGAACGGAGGGCTTTGCCGTTTACCTGTTGTTTTGTTAAGTTGTCTCACATAAAACACAAATAAAAGTAATAAAATAAAAAAATGTGGTATCGATTCCATAAATACTATTGACAAATAGAAGAGAAAGTTATAAGATACAGATATGGAACCGATACCATAATAAGTTTCACAATAAAAAAGGAGAGAAGATATGGATTACGCAAAAATCGCCAGCCAGGTCATCGAGCATGTTGGTGGCAAACAAAACATTAAGTCAGTTCAGCATTGTGCAACAAGACTTCGTTTACAGTTAAAAGACAATGATCTTCGCAATGAAGATGCAGTCAGCGACATTGAAGGAGTTAAGGGAGTGTTCTTAACACAGTCACAGTTCCAGATCATTTTCGGATCAGGACTTGTAAACTTAGTGTGCGACGAAGTACAGAAGCAGTTAGGAATCTCAGTCGATACACCAGCAGATGCTGAGAAAGAAGAGAAGAAAGGAAATGTTCTTCAGAGATTAGTAAAGTTATTAAGTGATATTTTCGTACCGATCATTCCAGCCATCGTAGCAGGTGGTCTGTTAATGGGAGTGAACAATATCCTGACAGCAGCGATGTTTAGTGGCAAGTCCGTCATTGATCTGTACCCACAGTTTAAGGGTCTGGCAACAGCGATCAACATGTTTGCAAGTGCTCCATTTGCATTTTTGCCAGTATTGATCGGATTTAGCGCAACGAAGAAGTTTGGCGGGAATCCATATCTTGGAGCAGCCATGGGTATGATCATGGTTCATCCAGATCTGTTAAGTGCATACAGCATCGGTATCGCCAAAGCGCCAGTATGGGATATCTTTGGATTTAAGATCCAGGCGATCGGATATCAGGGAACTGTACTTCCAGTATTAGCAGTTGCATTTATTTTAGCAACGATCGAGAAGAAGTTACATAAAGTAACACCAACATGGTTAGATAACCTGACAACACCATTGATCTCTATCATGGTAACATCATTTTTAACATTCATCTGCGTAGGACCAGTGTTAAGAGAAGCAGGTAACTTATTAGCAGATGGAATCACATGGGTATATAACACACTTGGATTTGTCGGTGGAGGATTATTCGGACTTGCATATGCACCGATCTGTCTAACAGGAATGCATCACAGCTTTATCGCGATCGAGACACAGCTGATCGCAGCCAAAGCAACAACAGGTGGAAGTTTTATCTTCACAACAGCAAGTATGAACAACGTAGCACAGGGAGCAGCCGTATTAGCAGTTTTATTCTTAACAAAGAATGAGAAGATGAAATCAATCTGTTCTGCATCAGGTGTTTCTGCATTACTTGGAATCACAGAACCAGCAATGTTCGGTGTAACACTGAAATTAAAATATCCATTCTACGCTGCCATCATCGGTTCAGCCGTAGGTAATGCATATTGTGCAGCAACAGGAGTTTTGGCACAGGCATTAGGAGCAGCAGGACTTCCGGGATTCCTGTCCATGCTTCCAAAAGATTACTTAAACTTCGTGATCGGACTGCTCTTATCCATGGGAGTATCCGCAGTTTTAACTGCAGTCTTCTGGAAGAAGTTTAACGTCGAAGGAGAAGATCACAAAGCAGAGACTCCGGTTAAAGAAGAAGTAAAAGAAATCGAAGTACAGGAACCAGCAGATACAACAGAAGAAACAAATGAATTATATGCACCAATGAAAGGTGAAGTTTTAGATGTAGCAAAGTCTGCAGACCCAGCATTTGCAAGTAAGGCAATGGGAGAAGGTGTAGCGATCAACCCAAGCGAAGGCATCGTATATGCACCAGCCGATGGAACAATCAGTCTGATCTTCCCTACAAAACATGCAATGGGGATCACATTAAACTCAGGAGTAGAACTTCTGATCCATGCAGGAATCGATACAGTTAAGATGAATGGCGAAGGTTTTGAGACTTTCGTAGAAACAGGAGCCAAAGTAAAGAAAGGTGATAAATTATTATCTTTTGACATGGATCTTGTGAAAGAAAAAGGATACAAGACACAGACGATGTTCTTAGTTGCAGATGCGAAAGGAAAAGAAGTCGAAGTGGTTGAAGCAGCGGATGCAGATAATAATACGAAGATCATGAATTTAAAATAATCATTATTCGAAGAAGGAAAGGAAACCAGGGCAGATGTTTGAAAAATACAAGAAAGTCTATAAGGCAGATTATGAAAAATGGTATAAAGAAAATGAAGCTTACAGACAACGTGTGGCAGCAGATCAAGACCGATTAAAATTCCATTTAATGCCAAAGACAGGATGGTTAAATGATCCAAATGGTTTATGCCAGTTTAATGGGACATACCATATTTACTACCAGTACACTCCATTTGAACCAACTGGTGAGTTAAAGACATGGGGACATTATACGACAAAAGATTTTATTCATTATGAAGATTTTGGACCAGTCGTATTCCCAGATGAAGACATTGATGCCCATGGTGTCTATTCCGGCTCTGCATTTATTGAAGATGATACGATCCACTATTTCTACACAGGAAATTTAAAGTATTTTGACAGAGATGATTATGACTATATCAACAGTGGACGTGGAAGTAATACGATCACATTTACAAGTAAAGACGGTTATGAGTTTACCAAGAAGGAACTGTTGATGACAACCGATGATTATCCAACTGACATGAGCAACCATGTGCGTGATCCAAAAATCTTTAAGAAAAATGAAAAATATTACATGGTTCTCGGAGCAAGAGATGTCGAAGGTGTCGGAATGATCCTTCTGTATGAATCTACAGATCTTAAGAACTGGACATACAAGAACCGCATCACAACTCCACAGAAGTTTGGTTATATGTGGGAATGTCCGGATCTGTTTGAGATGGACGGACAGTTATACATCATCTGCTGCCCACAGGGAGTAGAAACACAAGGCATTGATTACGAAAATGTTCATCAGGTCACAGCAATGAAATTAGACTATGATTTTGATACCGATGAATATGAGATCACAGATATCAAACTTTTTGACCGCGGATTTGATTTCTATGCACCACAAAGTTTTGAGGATGAAAGTGGAAGAAGAATTCTGATCGGATGGATGGGAATCCCAGACGCAGACTATACGAATCCAACCGAAGAAGCTGGATGGCAGCATGCACTGACGATCCCAAGAAAATTATCCGTAAGAGACGGAAAACTGATTCAGGAACCAATCGAAGAATTAAAACAACTTCGAAGCGAGGACAAAGCAGTTTGTACATTTTGTTATGGACAGACGATCATCATGCAAAATGCAATCTATGAAGCTGTTGTAGATTTTAAACGATGCAGAGAAATGGTAATGACACTGCGCGAAGGGATCACTCTTTCCTATAAAGACAATATCCTGACCTTAAATCTTGGTGTCTATGGAAGTGGAAGATCAACAAGAAAAGTAAGATTAGAAAAATTAGAGCATCTTCAGATTTTTGCGGATACTTCATCCTTAGAAATCTTTGTGAATCATGGAGAAGAAGTTTTTACAACAAGAATCTACAATCATCATGGAAGACTACTGATTAATGGAGAATGTTCTGGTATAATGACAGTATATCCATTAAAATCATTCGAAATTGAAGGAGGAAGACATGAAGAATAAATTATGTGGGATCGGAGAAGCACTGATCGATTTTATTCCTGAAGTTAAGGGACAGAGACTAAAAGATGTACCTTCATTTAAAAGAGTCGCAGGAGGAGCACCTGCCAATGTAGTCGGAGCAGTCACAAAGCTTGGGATTCCATCCAAATTTTTAACAAAACTTGGAGATGATCCATTTGGAGATTATATCGTGGAAGTATTAGATGAAGCAGGAATCGACACTTCTAATATCGCAAGAGACAAAGAAGGGGAAACAGCCTTAGCATTTGTATCCCTTGCCTCTGACGGAAATCGTGATTTCAAATTTTATAGAAAAAACAGTGCAGATTTACGCTACAGTGTAGAAGATATCCCGGCAGATATCTTAAACGATTGTGGAATGATTCATTTTTGCAGTGTAGACCTTGTGGAATCTCCAATGAAAGAAGCTCACAAGAAACTGATCGATATGGCGATCGCGCAGAATGTGAAAGTATCTTTTGATCCAAACTTAAGATTTTCATTATGGGACGATCTTGATCAATTAAAAGAGACAGTCAATGATTTCTTAAAATACGCAGATATCATCAAGATTTCTGACGAAGAACTGGAATTTATCACAGGACATACAGATATCAAAGATGCTCTGGACGGTTTATTTGCTGATCGTGCAAAATACGTTATCTACACAAAAGGAGCTGACGGAGCAGAAGTGTATACGAGAAATGGAATGATAGAAGCTTCTGGATATAAGATCGATGTCCGAGATACGACAGGTGCTGGAGATTCGTTTATCGGAGCATTCTTATACTGCCTACTAAATGATGAAGTAGAAGATTTGGAATCCGTAAGTGATGACACATTAAGAAACTACCTTGATTTTGCCAATGCTTATGCAGCGAATACAACAACAAAAGAAGGTGCATTAGCAGCCATGGCAGATCGAGCTGAGATGGATGAATGGATGAAGACATTAAAGAAATAAATCAAATAAATCCTTATATATCATAGAAGAAAGAAGAGTTGAATGTAGTATTTGGCTCTTCTTTTTTGTAGTAGAAGAAATCTCCGAGACTCCTAAATCAGAAAAGGAGATCGTAGAACGTAATTAAAACACAGTATACATGAAAAAATATTTGTTAAATCCTTGACAACATATTTTTTTAGTCATATAATTAGCGTACAAAGTATTGGTACACGAAAAATAAAACATACGAAGAATATAACAGGCAAATTATTTTGACCAGACAGGAGGATAAAAAGAATGGTTGAATTTAAATTAACGAAAGAACAACTGCTTGCAAAGGAATTGTTCAGAAGTTTCGCTGAGAATGAGATCAAACCAATTTCCAGAGATATGGATGAAGCAGAGAAATTTGATATGGATCTGTTAGATAAGATGAAGAAATACGGTCTGATGGGAATTCCATATTCTAAAGAATACGGTGGAGAGGGAGCAGATGTATTAACATATGCTTTAGCAATGGAAGAGGTATCCAAAGTTGATGCCAGTGCAGGAATCACAATTTCCGTACATACTTCTCTTTGCTGTTCTTGTATTAACGACTATGCATCAGAAGAACAGAAACAGAAATTCTTACGTCCATTAGTTGACGGAAGTAAGATTGGATGTTTTGGACTGACAGAACCAGGAGCTGGAACAGATGCCAGCGGAGTTAAAACAACTGCAAAATTAGACGGTGATCATTATGTATTAAATGGTCAGAAAGTATTTACAACAAACTCTGGATTTGCAGATACATTCATTATTTTTGCTTACACAGATAAGAGTGCAGGAACAAGAGGTATGTCTGCATTTATCGTAGATAGAGACAGCGAAGGATTAACAGTCAGCAAAGATATTCCTCGTATGGGAATCAGAGCAGCATCCAACGCAGAAGTAGCATTAGTTGATGTGAAAGTTCCAAAAGAAAACCTGATCGGAAGAGAAGGAATGGGATATAAGATCGCTATGGGAGCTTTAGCAGGAGGACGTATCGGAATCGGTGCTCAGTCTGTTGGTATTGCACAGGGTGCATTAAATGAAGCGATCAAATACGTAAAAGAAAGAAAACAGTTTGGAAAACCAATCGCAAAATTCCAGAATACACAGTTCTTGATCGCAGCATTACAGACAAAGATTGATGCAGCAAGATTAATGGTATGGAGAGCAGCGAAAGCAAAAGATGATCATGAAAATTTTGCACCACTTGCAGCACAGTGTAAATTATTTGCTTCTGATGTAGCTGTTGAAGTTACAAGAGGAGCAGTTCAGATGCTTGGTGGATATGGATACTCAAGAGAATATCCAGTAGAGAGAATGTATCGTGATGCAAAGATCACAGAGATTTATGAAGGTACATCCGAAGCTATGAAGATGATCGTTGGCGGTGGATTATTAAGATAAGAAAGAAGGAGACAAGAGAATGAAGATTGTTGTTTGTGCAAAACAAGTACCAGATACAACGGAAGTAAAATTAGATCCAAAGACAAATACACTGATCCGTGATGGTGTTCCAAGTATTATTAACCCAGATGATAAAGCAGGAATTGAAGCAGCACTTCAGTTAAAAGAAAAATGCCCAGGAAGTACAGTAACTGTTGTTTCTATGGGACCACCTCAGGCAGATGTTGCATTAAGAGAAGCATTAGCAATGGGATGCGATGATGCATTATTGATCTCAGATCGTGCATTTGGAGGAGCAGATACATGGGCTACTTCTTCTACAATTGCAGCAGCATTAAAGAAATTAGACTATGATGTGATCATCACAGGTCGTCAGGCAATCGATGGAGATACAGCGCAGGTTGGACCGCAGATCGCAGAACACCTTGGAATCCCTCAGGTAAGTTATGTAGAGAAGATGGATGTAGAAGGGGAAGATACTTTAGTTGTCCAGAGACAGTTTGAAGATCGTCACCAGATCATCGAGGTGAAGACACCTTGTCTTTTAACAGCATTAGCTGAACTTGCTGATCCAAGATATATGTCTGTTCACGGTGTATTTGATGCATATCGTGAAAAAGAAGTTAAAGTATGGGGATTAGAAGATATCAAAGATACAGTCAATGAAGGAAATATCGGATTAAAAGGTTCTCCTACCAGAGTTAAGAAATCCTTTACAAAACAGGCAAAAGGTGCAGGAACGATCTTAAATGATCTCTCCGATGACGAAGCAGTTGCCGCAATCGTAGAAAAATTACAGGAAAAACACATCATTTAAGGTAAGGAGGACAATCAAAATGTGTAAAGATGTTTATGTATTTGCTGAGCAGAGAGATGGAAATCTTCAGAAAGTCGGTATCGAACTGATCGGAGAAGCAAGAAAGCTTGCAGATGATCTTGGACAGAATGTAGTTGCAGTTTTACTTGGAAATCAGATTAAAGACAAAGCAAGTGAACTGATCGCTCATGGAGCAGATAAAGTTGTAGTAGTAGATGATGAAATGCTGGCAGAATATGTGACAGAACCATATGCAAAAGCAATGATGGAGATCATTCAGTCCCATAATCCAGAGATTGTTCTCTATGGAGCAACATCGATCGGACGAGATCTTGCACCAAGAGTTTCTGCAAGAATCCACACAGGATTAACAGCAGACTGTACAAAACTTGATATTGATGAAGAAACAAAATTATTAATGATGACACGACCAGCATTTGGTGGAAATATCATGGCTACGATCGTCTGTGAAGATTTCAGACCACAGATGGCAACGGTAAGACCTGGTGTTATGAAAGCATTAGAAGCTGATGAAAGCAGACAAGGTGAGGTTGAAGTTGTTGAAGTAAACTTTACAGATGCAGATATGAATGTTAAGATCCGTGAAGTTGTAAAAACAACACACAAATCTGTAGATATCACAGAAGCTAAGATCCTGGTAGCAGGAGGACGTGGTGTAGGAAATGCAGAAGGATTTAAAGATCTTGAAGCATTAGCGGATACATTAGATGGTGAAGTGGCAGCATCAAGAGCAGCTGTAGATTCAGGATGGATCAGCAATGACCGTCAGGTTGGACAGACAGGTAAGACGGTTCGTCCAGAGTTATACTTAGCATGTGGAATTTCTGGAGCGATCCAGCACGCAGCAGGTATGGAGAATTCAGAATTCATCGTAGCGATCAACCGAGATGAAGACGCAGCGATCTTTGATATCGCAGATCTTGGTGTCGTGGGTGATATTAAGAAGATCCTTCCAAAATTAAATGATGCGATCAAAGCAGTCAAAGAAAAATAAAGTATAAATGAAAACTCCTAAAAACATAAAAACTCAAAAAATTAAAAACTCCAAAAAACAGAAAGATGGACGGCGTGAAAACCGTCTATTTTTCTGCTTTTCGGAAAGTAAAAATACTTGACGAAGAATTGTTGAAATGTTACAATACAAAATATAATTAGCGTACGAAATATTTGCAAAATAAACAAAAGGAGAAATAAGATGAGATTTGTTGTGATTTTAAAACAAATTCCAGATGATTCGATCAAAGATGAATATCAGGATGTGGATCAGTTAAATGACAGTGATAAGAACGTAATAAAAGAAGCACTGGATTTAAGAGACCGCTATGGTGGAACTGTAGATGTGATCGGATTTGGACCATTATCTGCAGAAGATGTTATGAAAGAGACGCTTACTTATGGAATTGATGATGCCTTCCTGATCAGTGATTCCCAATTCGCAGATATGGATGTATCACAGGTAGCCAAGATCGTCGCAGCGGTGATCAAAAAGCTTGGTCCATATGATCTGGTCTTATGCGGACGGCAGGCAATTGATGGAGATAGTGCCCATATGGCTTCTATGACCTCTTGTGCGTTGGAGATCCCATTGATCGCGTATTCTGACGAGATCACAGAGATGAAAGATGGAAGTGTTTTCGCAACATGTATGGGTGATCAGATGGCATATAAGGTAGAAGCAAAAACTCCAGCAATGATACTTTCTATCAGAGAGAAGAACAAGAACCGTTTTCCATCCGTACCAGATATCATGAAAACATATGATGGAACATATAAGACAAAGATATTGACGAATGAAGACCTGAATTTTTCTGTGACCAAGAGAAAAGTAACGCAACTTAGAAAATATGAAGTCAAAAGCAGCAAACAGCAAAAACTTGTTATGATCGGTGGAAAAGACGAAGAAGAAAAAGCGGCACAGATTCTTCAGTTATTAAAGCAAAAGAGTGTGATCTAGGAGGTGTTTGGATATGAATTTTGGGAAAAAAGAAGGAATCGTTGTTGTTGGAGAGATTCAAAAGAGAGAGATCATGCCGCTGACGTTGGAATTGATCGGGGCAGCAGGAAAACTTTCGAAGGAAAGAGATCTTTCATTGTCAGTTATTCTATCAGAATGTGGGATCAAAGAAGAGGCAAAGAAGCTTTACAATTACGGAGTTGATGAAATCCTCTGTATCGAAGATGAAAAATTAATAGAAGGACATATGCAGCTGCATCATGATGCTGTCATAGAAGTTTTAAAAGGAAAGGATCCGAAAGTGATACTGATCGGAGGAACAGCATCAGGAAGAGTTCTTGCAGGAAAGACAGCTTATGCATTTGATACAGAATTAGTCTGTGATGCATCGAAACTTACATACGATGAGAAACAGGAACAACTTATCATCACAAGACCGGCGTTTGACGGGAAAAACATGGCAGATTTTGTGATCGATCCATCATTGACATCGGTGATCACGATCCGTACGGGAGTGATGGGAAAGGCAGAATATAAGGAAGACAAACAAGGTGAGATGCTATATGTGCATCCAGAATGCCTGAAGGAAGAAAGACAAGACTTGATCTATCATGGAGCAGCAGGAAAAAGTGGAAAAGAAGTTCATCTGGATACAGCAAGGATCATAGTTTCCGGTGGCCGTGGGATGAAAGGAGAAGAAGGATTTGCGCTTCTTGAGAGACTTGCAGAGAAGATCGGAGGGGAAGTTGCATGTACAAGACCGTGTGTAGATGCAGGATGGATGCTTCCAACACAGCAGGTAGGACAGTCAGGAATCTCCGTAAAACCGAAACTCTATCTTGCATTCGGTATTGCCGGGGCAATTCAGCATATGACAGGAATTGATGCAGATTGTATCATTTCAGTCAATAATAATCCGAGGGCTGCGATCTTTGCATACAGTGATTATGGTGTGGTTTCAGATGCAAAGAAATTACTGGAGAGTATGTTAAAACAGGTGGAAGAAGGGAAAGAATTCTTATAAAAATGGATAAAAAAGTATGCTGTGTATCTGGTTTTGATATACAGCATACTTTTTTTAATATAAAGGTAAGTCTTAGAAAATACTGGTTAACGCAATGAATACAAGACAGTCGATCAGAGGAATGAAGATCTGTGTGACTGCGATATCCCAGTATGCTTCTTTATGTGTTAATTTACAGATACCTAATAAAGTGATCTGAGCTCCCTGATGAGGAAGGGTATCTAAAGTTCCAGCGGCGATCGTGGAAATTCTATGGATATCAGGAAGGCTGGCACCAAGTTTTAAATAAGTATCTTTTAATGCTTTAAAAGCGACTCCCATACCACCAGAAGCAGATCCGCAGGCACCAGCACAAACAGCAACGGTTACCATAACGAAGATTAAAGGAGGCATGGATAGATGTTTTAATCCTGCAACAAGATCAGTAAATCCCTGTGTTTTTGCAACAACACCACCAAATCCTACAACGATAGCTGTGTTAAGGATAGAAACTCCAGAATCAGCGGCACCTTTATTAAAGATATTGATCCATTCCGTCATGCCGTCGATTCGTTTAAACATTAAGATCGTGGCAAGTGCAACACCTGCAAATACAGAAGTTTCAACAGGGAAAGGATGCCATGGATTATTAAATAATACTAAGATCACGATGATCGGAAGGACTGCGATGGCAACATGTGGAAGATCCGGGTTTTCTTCTTCAGAAGGCAGTTCATCCTCAGATAATTGATATTTTAAAGTACTGTCAAAAAATCCATACCCTTTTTTAGTAAAAGAACGGGCACGAAATTCTAACCAGAAGAAAATCATCAAAAACATTGCGATCGCAGTTAACAAAGATGGAACAAACGCAGCCGTAGATGGTGTTCCAAGACTATCCATAGCGATAACATTCTGTACAGAAGGAGAACCAGGTCCACTCATAGACCAAGTCCAGCATCCTGCAGAGATGGCAGCAGGGATCAGGCGGCGGGTAAGATTTGCTTCTTTGAACAGATTAAGTGCGATAGGGTAAATAACAAAGAATACAACGAATCCGCTGACACCACCAAAGGTTAATAAACCAGTGATGATCATAATGATCGGTGCTACAAATTTTCCGTGACATAAACTGGCGATCGCACGTGCGATCGATTCTGCTGCACCAGTATACTGGTAAACAGCTCCGAACAAAGCTCCTACAAAGAATACCAAAAAGTAACTTGTGACATATTCTGCTGCGGCAGGCATGAATAAGTTTTTTAAACTGTCAAGAATCGGCATGCCGGAGCAGATGATCACAAAGGAAGTTACAAGAGGAGCGAGGATCAAAGCACTCATCTGTTTAAAAGCTAATAAACCAAATAAGATGATAGCAATGACCAATACTAAAATATGTATATTCATATAAATCTCCTTTTGGGGGACAATAAACTAGTTATTCAAGACCCATGATCTCATCTTTAAAAATCCGTTCATCCATGAGTTTCGGTTCGCCATCCATTTTTGGTACGAATCCCATATGGTCAAGAATCTGAGTCTGGATGTCAATTCCAGGTGCAACTTCAGTCAGATAAACGCCATCTTCTCGAAGTTCAAAGACAGCACGTTCTGTGATATACATAACTGGCTGGCCAACTTTATTGGCATATTTACCAGAGAAAGTGATCTGTTCTACGGTATCAATGAATTTATCAGATTTTCCTTCCTGGTCAATGATCAGTTTTCCGTCTTTTGTAGAACATTTTAAACCACCGGCAGTAAATGTTCCGCAGTAGTATACACGTTTAGCGTTCTGAGTAATATTAACGAAACCACCGCATCCTGCAATACGTGGTCCAAACTTGCTGACATTGATATTTCCATCTTTATCTGCCTGAGCAAGACCTAAGAATGCATCATCGACTCCACCACCATCATAGAAGTCAAACTGTGCAGGCTGGTCTAAGATCGCCTGAGCATTTACAGCCCCGCCAAATTGAGGTCCACCTTGAGGTACACCACCGACAGGACCAGCTTCTACTGTTAAAGTAAAGTGATCTCCGATACCTTCTTCATTTGCAACCATAGAGATATATTCAGGAATACCAATTCCAAGGTTTACAACGGTGTCAGGACGTAATTCCATCGCAGCTCGACGTCCAATGATCTTCTTAGGGGAAAGAGAAGGAGCTTCAAGGCTTCCAAGAGGAACACGAAATTCTCCAGTCATAGAACCATCATATTCACATCCGACACACTGTGTATGGTTTTCTTTGTTCTCTGTGACAACAACCGCATCTACGTAGATTCCAGGGACCTTTACAAGTTTTGGATCAACGTCTGTGACAACTTTCTCTACCTGTACGATAACTTTACCACCACAGTTTTTTGCAGCCTGTGCGATCGCAGTAGCTTCAGCAGTACAACATTCATGTTCCATTGTAATGTTTCCATATTCATCCGCATAAGTAGCACGGATCAGTGCGACATCGACATGGATCGCCTTATATAAGAGGCGTTCTTCTCCGCAGATATTAACAACTTCTACAACATCTTCGGTTGTGATATCATTTAATTTTCCACCTTCTACACGTGGATCTGCAAATGTATAAAGACCAACATGTGTTAAAGTACCAAGTTTCTTGGCAGCAATATCACGATAAAGCTGTGATAAAGTACCCTGAGGAAGGTTATAGGCTTTGATCTTATTTTGCATGATTAGCTCACCCAGTTTAGGAGCCATATTATAGTGACCAGCAATAACCGTTGATGTCATACCCTCATGTGCAAAATGATCAGCACCACTTCCATCACGATTTCCCTGTCCAGCAGCATAAAAGTAAGTCAGATTTTTTGGGGAACCGGTTTCTAAAAATCGTTTTTCTAACGCAGAAGTTAATTCTTCTGGCAGATCACATGCTACAAAACCGTTGGTAGAGACGGTCATACCGTCTTCTACCAAGTTTGCAGCCTCAGCAGCAGTTAAAATTTTTACTTTAGCCATGGCTTTTTCCTCCCAAAATCACTCTAGAAATCTGTAAGATTTGCTTTACGTTTCTCTAAGAAAGCTGTCATACCTTCTTTTTTGTCATCAGTTGAGAATGCAAGACCAAATAAGTCTGCTTCTAATGTTAATCCGCTTGAAAGGTCTGTTTCTGTACCAGTGTTGATTGCTTCTTTTGCAAGAGAAATAGCATAGCTTCCTTTGCTCATGATCTTCTCAGCCATTGCCTTACAGGTATCAAGTAATTCAGCCTGAGGAACTACTTTGTTAGCAAGTCCGATTCTGTAAGCTTCATTAGCATCGATCATATCACATGTAAAGATCAATTCTTTTGCACGTCCTTTACCAACCAGACGAGCAAGACGCTGTGTTCCACCGAAACCAGGAAGGATACCAAGTCCTGTTTCAGGCTGTCCGAATTTTGCGTTATCAGATGCGATACGGATATCACAAGCCATAGAGATCTCACACCCACCACCTAATGCGAAACCATTGACAGCAGCGATCGTAACCTGAGGCATTGTTTCAAGTTTTAAGAAAGCTTCTTTTGCAAGCATTCCCATTTTTCTACCTTCTGCAGGTGTTGCATTTACCATTTCAGAGATATCAGCTCCAGCAACGAAAGCTTTTGCTCCAGAACCTGTTAAGATCACAACTTTGATATCTTTTCTCTCAGAAATTTCAGAGAAGCAAGCATCAAGTTCTGCTAAAGTTTCACTGTTTAGGGCGTTTAAAGATTTTGGACGGTTAATAGTAACAACGGCGATTTCGTTTTCCACTTCCATTAATAAATTGTTCATAACATATCCTCCTACATAGATTAAAAATAAATAATAAAATAATAAACAATGTATGCAATTTTTGGCAACACGAATATTTAGCATACAAATAACTTGTGCCTACATTATGCGCCCTTGTTATTAATTTGTCAATAAAAATTAGTGAAAATATATAAAAAAATAAAAGAATAAAAAAATGTATTGACAAAATGAACAAATAAAAATATAATTAGCACACAAAGTATTTGCACGCAAGTAATAAGACAAACAAACAATTACAAAGGCGTTCAGATAAAGTGATAATAAAAGAGAATAAGCCTAAGTAAGAAGAAAGGAAGATGTACGATGAATTTTGAATTAACACAACAGCAGGCAGCCATTCAGGAAACAGCAAGAAAATTTGCACAGGAAGAATTACTTCCAGGAGTATTAGAAAGAGATGCAAACAGTGAATTCCCAGTCGAACAGTTTCATAAGATGGGAGAACTTGGATTAGTCGGTCTTCCATATCCCAAAGAAGTTGGAGGACAGGGTGCAGATTATCTTTCCTATGTATTAGCAGTTGAAGAAATTTCCAAAGTTGATGCATCTATGGGAATTGGATATTCTGTTGTAACTTCTCTTTATGGTGGAAGTATCATGAACTCTGCAGCACCAGTAGAGAAGAAGAGAGAATTCTTAGAGGAAGTATTATCAGGAAAATGCTTCGGTTCCTTTGGACTGACAGAACCTAACGCAGGGTCTGATGCTGGTGGATGTGTCACAGTAGCAGAAAAAGATGGTGATGATTACATCTTAAACGGATTAAAATGCTTTAATACAAATGGACCATTAGCAGATTACACAGCGGTTTATGCACTGACAGAACCAGAAAAGAAAGCCAAAGGATTATCTTGCTTTGTAGTTAAGAAAGGAACACCTGGATTCAGTGTTGGAAAGATTGAAGATAAGATGGGAATCCGTTCTGCACAGGTATCAGAGATGATCCTTGAGAATGTAAGAGTACCAAAAGAAAATATGATTGTAGAATCTGGACAGGGATTCAAACTTGCAATGAAAACATTGGATGGTGGACGTATCGGTGTTGCTGCCCAGGGACTTGGAATCGCAGAAGGTGCATTTGAGATTGCCAAAGAATATCTAAAGACAAGAGAACAGTTTGGAAAACCATTATATAGAAATCAGTATCTTGCATTCAAGATGGCAGAACTTGAGATGGAAATCGAAGCAGCGAAATTAATGTTATATAAAGCAGCAACAGATAAACAGGAAGGAAGACCATACTCACTGCCAGCAGCGAAAGCAAAATATTTATGTACAGAAGCAGCAATGCATGTTACAACAGAAGCTGTACAGATGTTAGGTGGAAACGGATATATGAAAGAATATCATGTAGAACGTATGATGAGAGATGCGAAGATCACACAGATTTACGAAGGAACAAATGAAATCCAGAAACTGATCGTAAGCGGAGCAATCTTCCGATAGAAAAGAATATAAAATTAAAAATTTCTTCTCCTTAAGTAAAAAGTTATCGGATAGGTTTGAACTATCTGATAACTTTTTTCTATTTCTTCATAGAAAATTTTAATGAAATCTACTATGAAACAAAAAAGGAGAGAAAACTAAATTACTTGACACATAAAAAAAAGCAAGCTACACTAATATTAGTGTGCGAAATATTTAAAGGAGAAATTATATGGAACTAACACAATGTATTAATTATTTATTAACAACAGCACAGCATAAAGTTTTTCAGGAGATGAGTTCCAGACTTGAAAAGTTTGATGTAACACCAGTTCAGTATGGTGTCATGTATTGTTTATGGATCGAAGGAAAAACAAAACCAAAAGAGATCGCAGCAGAATTAAAGCTAGAGAACTCTACGATCTCCGGAGTTTTAGAACGTATGGAGAAGAAGGAACTGATCGAACGTCAGGTAAGCAAAGAAGACCGTAGATTTATAGAAGTTGTATTAACAGAGAAAGGAAAAGCATTACAGAATCCGATCCTTGCGACGGTAGAAGAAGTGAATAAAGATGTATTGTCTGAGATGTCGCAGGAAGAACAAAGTGAACTGAAGAAAGCCTTGAGGATTCTGGGTGGACTGGAGGACGAATAAAGAGAACTCTGGTCATGACAGACAGGGATAAGTATGAGAGTAACAATTCGACAAATTGCAGAAGAATCAGGAGTTTCCAGAGGAACGGTAGACCGTGTATTGAATAACAGGGGAAAAGTTCGTCCAGAAGTAGAAGAACGAGTCCGTAAAGTAGCAGAGGAGCTTGGATATAAGCCAAATCTTTTAGGTCGTGCATTGATCAAGATGAAAGAGAATATCAAGATCGGTGTGATCCTTCAGGATACAGGAACGCCTTATTTAAAAACATTATCGGATGGGATCAAGAAGGCAAAAGGCGAAGTAGAAGATTTTGGTGGAACTGTCATTGTGAAAGCGGTAGATTATGGTAATGTAGAACAGACCTTAGCGGCAATGAATAAGCTGAAAGAAGCAGGGATCAAAGGGCTTGTGCTGATGCCGATCAATGATAAGAGAGTTCTTCAGAAGATCGATCAGTTTACAGAAGAATATGGGATATCCGTTGTCACAGTGAATGCAGATGTGGAAGATACAAAGAGAATTTGTTTTGTTGGACAGAACTCTGTACAAAGCGGCAGGGCAGCAGCAGGATTAATGCATGATATTCTAAGAGAAGAAGAAGGAACGATCGCAGTGATCTCTGGAATTGAGACGAATACTTCATTAAGTGACAGAATCTATGGATTTTGTGACGAGATGAAGAAAATTTCACCAAAGACTGAGATATTAGATACAAAATACTGCTTTGAGGATGATCTGATCGCAGCACATCTGACAGAGAGTATTTTGAACCGTTACGAAGATTTATCTGCGATTTATATTACCTGTCATGGAGAAAAAGGGGTATGTGATACCCTTAGGAAACATAAGAAGATGAAGAAAGTGACCATCATTGCATGTGACCTGTCACGGCAGAATTACAGATATCTAAAGAATGGAGACATCAAGTATCTGATCGGGCAGGATGGACGTTATCAAGGATATGAAGCTGTCATGACCTTATATCGGTTATTATTTAATGATGAGCCGCCCAAAAAAGAACATAAGTATACAGATATTATTGTAAAAACAAAGTACAATATTTAATGATGTAAGTGAGAATAAGAACAAGATCAGGGAAATATCCTTGGTCTTGTTCTTATTTTCGTACATTTGCACAAAATTTAGGAAGAATTTTTGTGCAGTTTACCAATTGTGTGCTCGAACACAAAGTGCTATAATTCAAAACATAAAAGATGTGCTCGAACACAAAACACAAAAAACAAATCAAAAGCGTATTAGAAAAGGAGAAACAATTATGGTAAACGTAGGAATTATTGGAGCAGGAAGAATCGGACAGGTACACATGAACAGCATTTTAACAAGAGTACCAAATGCAAAGATCAAAGCAGTTGCAGATCCATTCTTAAGTGAAGAAGCAGACAAGAAAGCAAAAGCAGCTGGAGCAGAGTATACAACAAAAGATTACAAAGATATCTTAGCAGACAAAGATATTGATGCAGTGATCATTTGTTCATCAACAGATACTCATTCCCCAATCTCAATTGAAGCGATCAAAGCAGGAAAACATGTATTTTGTGAAAAACCGATCGATCATGATGTAGACAAGATCAAAGAAGTTATCAAAACATTAGAAGGAACAGGACTTAAATATCAGGTAGGATTTAACAGAAGATTTGACCACAACTTTGAAGCAGCACAGAGAGCTGTTGTCAATGGAAAGATCGGAGCACCTCATATCATCAAGATCACATCAAGAGATCCTGAGCCACCAAGTGCTGAATATGTAAAAGTATCTGGAGGAATGTTCCTTGATATGACAATTCATGATTTTGATATGGTACGATTCCTTGCAGGATGTGATGCAGAAGAAGTTTATGTACAGGCAGCAAACCTTGTAGATCCTGAGATTGGAAAAGCAGGTGATGTTGACACAGCGATCATCACATTGAAGATGGAAAATGGAGCACTTGCAGTAATCGATAACTCTCGTCAGGCAGTTTATGGATATGATCAGAGAGCAGAAGTATTCGGATCTAAAGGAATGGTAGCGATCAAGAATGATTCTGATTCTACAGCAGTGATCAGCAACGAAGATGGTGTAACAGGAGAAAAACCACAGTTCTTCTTCCTTGAAAGATACATGGATGCATATGGAAAAGAAATGGTTCAGTTCATTGATGCAATTGAAAATGACACAGAAACACCATTAGGAGTAGAAGATGGATTAAAACCAGTACTTATGGGACTTGCAGCAAAGAAATCAGTAGAAGAAGGCCGTCCAGTAAAAATTTCAGAAATTGAATTCTAATTTGAAGGAGAGTGTATATGGAAAAACATACAAATGAGGTTGAAGACAATCAGATGAGAGCACTTAGCTGGAAGACCAGAGTGTCTTACGGCTTAGGTGATACAGCGTGTAACGTTGTATACGGAATGATCGGAAGCCTGTTAACGATCTTTTATACTGATTATGTTGGAATCAGTGCAGCAGCGATTGGTGTGATCATGCTGATATCCAGAATTTTTGATGGATGTTCTGATGTTATCATGGGATTCGTTGTCAATAAAACACACAGCAAATATGGTCAATCCAGACCATGGATCTTATGGATGGCGATTCCATATGCAGTATCGGCAGTATTATTATTCACAGTACCACATACTGCAACTAACATACAGTTAATATATATTTTCGTAACTTATAATTTTACAGCAACGGTCTGCTATACAGCGTTGAATCTTCCATACGGAAGTTTATCTGCGATGATGACAAGATCTTCCAGAGAAAGAGATATGTTAAGTATCGTTCGTATGGCACTTTCTCCGATCGGAAGAATCATGGCAGTTACATTTACAACACCACTGGTTAAATTATTTGGGGATGACCAGGCAGCGTGGGTAAAGACAATGGCAATCTGGGCAGTCTTAGCACTCCTAATGCTGATCACGTGTTTTAAAAACTGTGAAGAAAAAGTTAAGATCAAAGTAGTGAAAAAAGAAAAGATCCCTGTAGGAAAGACATTTTCAGCATTACTGAAAAACCAGTATTTCTGGGCAGTACTGATCTTATGGATGATGCAGAACGTCATCACATCGATCACAGGAACGATCCTTCCATACTACTGTAAGTATATTCTTGGAAATGATACATGGATGTACAGTGTATTATACATGGTAGAAACAGTTACATTGATCGCAGCTACTTTATGCAGTCCGTTATTATTAAAACGACTTGGAAAGAGAAATATGTCCTTGATCGGGTGTATCGGATGTCTGATCGGACAATTCGTATTCATGGTCAAGCCAGAGAGTTTTTATTGGTTACTTGGATGTTGTATCATCAGAGGAATCTGTTTTGCACCATTAAACTCTGTAATCTTCGGAATGTTAGGAGATGTTGTAGAATTTGGTCAGTGGAAAACACATTTACGTCAGGAGAGTTTCATCTTCGCGATCGGATCTGTTGGTACAAAGCTTGGAAACGGAATCACAGCTGCAGTTTTAACACAGTTATTAGCATTTAGCGGATATGTCAGCAAAGCTGGTGTTACAACACAGCCACAGTCAGTTGTTAATATGATCATGAATATCTATAAAGTAGGACCATTGATCGTATGGGTAACAGTCGTTATTATCTTACTTCTGTACAGATTGGATAAAAAATATCCAATGATCATGAAAGAATTAGAAGAGAGAGAAGCAAGAGGCGAATTATAAAAATTTTGCACAGTGTGTGCTCGAACACAAGAAAGGAATAAGAGATGTTTGATAAGAATAAAGTAAAATTAGGAATTGCACCAATCGCATGGACAAATGATGATCTTCCAGATCTTGGAGCTGAAAATACATTTGAACAGTGTGTCAGTGAAATGGCACTTGCAGGATTTACAGGGTCAGAAGTAGGAAATAAATATCCAAAAGATCCAGCAGAATTAAAGAAAGCATTAGATCTTCGTGGAATCGAAATTTGTAATCAGTGGTTTTCATCTTTCCTGATCACAAAACCATTAGAGGAAGTAGAAAAAGAATTCCGTGCACAGTTAGAGTTCTTAAAAGCAATGGGAGCAAAAGTGATCGGAGCTTCTGAACAAAGTTACAGTGTACAGGGACAGGAAGATACACCAGTTTTTGGACATAAATATGTGATGGACGATGAAGAATGGGATACATTCTGCAACGGAATGAATTATCTTGGAAAGATTGCAAAAGAGGAATACGGAATCGCATTAACATTCCATCATCATATGGGAACAGTCGTACAAGACCCAGATGAAGTAGAACGCATGATGGCAAATACAGATCCAGAATACGTAAGTTTATTATTCGATACAGGACATTTTACTTACTGTGGAGCAGATCCATTAGAAATGGTGAAAAAATATGTAAACCGTATTAAACATGTGCATTTAAAAGATATCCGTCCAGAAGTTGTAAAAGAAGTGAAAGACAACGATTTAAGCTTCCTTGAAGGAGTAAGAAGAGGTGCATTTACAGTACCTGGAGATGGATGTATTGATTTTGATCCGATCTTTAAAGTATTAGAGGAGAATGGATATGAAGGATATATGCTTGTAGAAGCAGAACAAGATCCAGCAAAAGCAAATCCATTAGAATATGCGATCAAAGCACGTAAATTTATCAGAGAAAAAACTGGATTATAAACCAGGAGAAAGAGGCATATTATGGGGAATACATTGATCACGATCAGCCGACAGCACGGAAGCGGTGGAACAAAAGTAGCACAGATTTTGGCAGAGAAATTAGGAATATGGTACTACAACAGAGAGATTCTTTATATTGCCGCAGATAAGATCGGATATGATTCTCTCGATGAAAAGAGCATGGATGAGATTAATTATAAAAAGGCTTCCAAATATATGGAAGGACTTAGTATCATGACAGGTTCAAGAAATCATATTCCAGTTTATAATCAGATGTTCAAAGAACAGTCTAAGATCATAAAGAAATTAGCAGGATACGGATCTGGCGTCTTCTTAGGAAGATGCGCAGATTACGTATTAAAAGATGAACCAGGAGTGTGCTCCGTGTATCTTTATGCAGAGGAATCTTACCGTATAAAGCATCTGTCAGAAAAAGAAGGAAGAGCGGTAACAGCAGAAGAAATCCGAAAAGAAGATAAGATGCGTTCATCATACTACAGTTATTATACTGGAAGAAACTGGTATGATATGGAAAATTATGATCTTGCGATCAATCTAGCGACCATTGAAGCAGAAGAAGCTGCACAATTGATCCTTGATTATATGGAAAAAAGAAAATAAACTCCAAATTGATTGACAACATTACAAGAAAGTGCTAAATTGTTATCAAAAGATAACCAATAAATACTCAATAGATAATCAAAAAAGGAGAAATGAGATGAAAAAAAGGAATGGGATGATGGCAGCAGGAGCTTTCGCGATCTTGTTTACCGGATTTCCACATATATGGTCAATTTATCAGCCATATGTACTCTCTGAGACAGGCTGGAGCGAAAGTATGGTATCAATTTGTTTTTATCTTCCAACTTTGTTTTTTGTAGTTGGTAATATATTTGGTGGAAGAATCTATGACAAAGGATATGGAAGAATAACCCTCGGAATCGGAGGGAGCGTATTTGCAGGTGGGATCATATTATCAGCATTGACTTTAGGAATTCATCCAATGATCACTTATATGATGCTAGGTGTCATGCAGGGAATCGGACAAGGAATGATCTATGCAGTCGTACTTGCAACAGCACAGAAGTGGTTTCCTCATAAGACCGGATTTGCTTCAGGAGTTGTGATCACGGCGAATGGATTATGTGGATTCATCTTATCTCCGATTAGTAAGCTCTTATTAGAAAGAGGTGGAGTAAGAATGGCATTGATATCTGTTGGGTTTCTGGTTTTCTTATCAGCAGTTTGTGCTGTCTGCTTTGTCAGACAGCCAGAGGCAGAAAATATAGAAACAAAAGAAAATCAGATATATGCAGGACAACAATATACATCAGTTCAGATGATCAGAACAAAGAAGTTTTATTATCTTGTAGCCACGATGATGTGTGGTCTGATGCCGTATTATCTGGTGTCACCGATTTCACAGACGATTCAGATTGAGAGAGGAATCTTACAGGCAGTTGCTGTAGGTTCCGTGATGGCAGGATCTATACTGAATGCAGGGATCAGACTGATCCTTCCAACACTTGCAGACAGAGCAGGAAGGATTACTTGTATTCAAGGAGTTTTGTTTGTTGCAATGATTGCTATGCTCTTTTTAATCAGTGGAAATAACAGGCTCATCACAATGGCAATTATCCTAGCCTATGGATGTTTTGGCGGTATTATGGGAAGTTTTCCATCATTATCAAGTGAGGTTTTTGGGCTTCGATATGCAGGACAGAATTATGGAATCATCATGTCAGGGATCATCATCGTAACGATCACCTCGCCGGTCATATCGAATATGATACTGATCCATGAATTGTCAGAGGTAGTAAGATTTATGACAGGATTTTGTTTTGCAGTGATCGCATTAGGATTTAGTATGTTATTAAAAAAAGAGATAAATCAATCAGGAAAGGAAGTAAAAAATTATGGCACTTGTTAAAATGAAAGATCTGCTTCTTAGAGCACAGAAAGAAAACAAAGGATGTGGAGCATTCAGTGTAGGAAATATGGAGATGGTAAAAGGTGCGATCAAGGCAGCAGAAGAACTTGATACACCGATCATCCTTCAGATCGCAGAAGTGAGATTAGACCATTCACCACTGCATCTGATGGGACCTATGATGTTAGAAGCAGCAAGAAATGCAAAAGTAGATGTTGCGGTACATCTGGATCATGGATTAAAATTTGAGACGATCAAAAAAGCATTAGAATATGGATTTACATCTGTTATGCTCGATGCATCCAGAGATTCATTTGAAGAAAATATTGAAAAAACAAAGAAAGTGGTAGAACTTGCAGCAAAATACGGTGCCACTGTCGAGGCAGAATTAGGACTTGTTGGTGGAAGTGAAGATGGAAAAAGCGACCATGGAATCCGTTGTACAAACCCAGAAGATGCGAAGATCTTTTGTGAAAAAACAGGAATTGATGCACTGGCAGTAGCGATCGGAAATGCACATGGAGATTATCCAGTTGCACCACAGTTAGAATTTGGTGTGTTAGAAGAAATCCATGATAAAACAGGAATCCCTCTTGTGCTTCATGGAGGAAGCGGGATCACAGATGCTGATTTCCAGAAAGCGATCTCACTTGGAATCCGCAAAGTCAATATTGCAACAGCAAGCTTTAAGAGCTTGACAAAAGAAGTAGAAAACTATCTGGCAACAGAAGGTGCACATAATTACTTTGATATGAATGAGGCAATGGTACTTGGAACATATAAGAATGTAAAACATCATATTGAAGTATTTAACTGTAAATAAATATAATATGAAACAGGTATTGCATGAGGAAAAGTGTAATACCTGTTTTTTATTTGCAAAAAATAAAAAACGAGTTATAATATATGCGTGCACGATAACGCAAAGAAAGGAGAACAAGAAATGGCAGTAACAATGCAACAGATTGCGGATCTGGCAGGTGTATCAAGAGGAACGGTAGACAGGGCATTGAATGACCGTGGACGTATTCGACCGGAAGTGGCAGAGAAGATCAAGATGATTGCAAAGGAACTTGGATATCAGCCGAATATTGCGGCAAAGGCACTATCATCAGGCAATCAGATCCTGCGGATCGGAGTTATTTTGCAATACGCAGATACCCCGACGATCCAGACAGTATTAGAAGGAGCTAAGGATGCAAAACAAGAAGTAGAACGTTTTGGCGGACGTGTGATGATCGACCAGATCAATGGTGGAGATGTAAGACAGGTGTTGGATATCATGAGAGGCTATAAAGAGGCAGGTATGAAAGGAATTGTACTGATGCCGTCGAATGATGAGATGTTAAAAAATACGATCGACCGCTACGTAGATGATGGCATTGAGATCATAACGATTAATTCAGACCTTGAAGATACAAAGAGACGATGTTTTGTAGGACAGGATAATTATGCAGGTGGCCGTGTTGCAGGAGGCTTGATGGGAGAAATCATTCCTGATGGTGGAAAGGTCATGATCATATCAGGATCTGCAGACAATACAGCAACTGTAAAGCGAACCAAAGGATTTATGGCGGAATTAAGCTATCATTATCCATCAATCACGATCATGGAGCCAAGATTTGCATATGATGATAACTGGGTAGCAGGAAAATTATTAGAAGAACAGTTAGAGATCACTCCGGATCTGAAGGGAATCTATATGCCGGCACAGGGAGAAAGTGGGGTATGTAAGATTCTTAAAAAATATGAATTAGAGAAGAAGATCAAGGTGATCGTACATGATTATGAGGGAGAGAACAAGAAGAATCTGAAAGAAGGTGTGATCAATTTTGTATTAAGACAGGATGCTTATGCACAAGGATACGAGTCGGTAATGGAGATTTTTCATAGTCTTTGTGGGAATCCAGGACATAAAGAAGAATTTTGTTATGAAGATATCGTGATCAAAACACGATGTAATCTGTAAAGAGGAGAGAAATATTCAGGATACAGAAAGGATATTTCTCTCCTCTTTTTGTACTCAAAATAGGATTTTCGCAAAGGTAAAAGGATAGACTTTGATAAAATTGCACAAAAATTAAAACAAAACATTGTGCATCTTTGATATTGCGTGCACGTGAACGCAATGCTAAGATAAATACATCAAAAGGAAAACAAAACAAAAAACATAAACACAAAACGGAGGTAGAAAAAATGTTAAATGTAGGTGTAATCGGATGCGGTGGAATGGGAAAAGATCATATCAAACGTCTCACAGAAAAAATTCAGGGAGCACAGGTTGTAGCAGTATCTGATGTATTTGAAGAGGGAGCAAAAGAAGCTGCGAAAATCGCAGGAGGAGCAAAGGTTTATACAGATGGAAAAGATCTGATCAATGATCCAGATGTAGATGCAGTATTTATCGTATCACCAGGATTTGCTCATACAGAATCTTTACTACAGGCGATCGAAGCAGGAAAGAGAGTCTTTTGTGAAAAGCCATTAGCTACAACAGCTGATGATTGCAAAAAGATCGTGGAAGCAGAAGTTGCTTCAGGAAAACATCTGATCCAGTTAGGATTTATGAGAAGATATGACAAAGGTTATGTACAGGTAAAAGAAGCATTGAAATCAGGAGAATATGGAGAACCATTGATCTTACATTGCACACATAGAAATCCTGAAGTAGGAACAAATTACAATACACCAATGGCAGTTCACGATACAGCGATCCATGAAATCGATACATTACATTGGTTAGTCGATGATGAATATGAAAGTGCACAGGTGATCATGCCAAAAGTTACAAAATATTCTCATTCAGAACTGAAAGATCCTCAGATCATGCTGCTTCGCACAAAGAGAGGAATCTGCATCGATGTAGAAGTATTTGTAAATTGTAAGTTTGGATATGATATCAACTGTGAAGTTGTATGTGAAGACGGAGCGATCAAAATGGCGCAGCCATCTTATCCATCAATCAGAAAAGATGCTGCAGTATCAACAAAGATCGATACAGATTGCTTTGTAAGATTTAAAGATGCTTATGATACAGAAGTACAAAACTGGGTAGATTGTGCAAAAGACGGAGTGATCAATGGACCAACTGCATGGGATGGATATCTTGCAGCAGTAACAGCAGATGCTTTGGTAAAAGCACAGGAAACAGGACAGATTGAACCAATTCATACAGATGAAAAACCAGAATTTTATAAATAATTGAAAGTCAGTGGGAGGTAAAAAAGATGAAAATTGGATTTAATGAAGCAACAGCATTAGAGTGTAAAGGGCAGTCTTTGATTGCAGATTTAGAAGCATGTGAAAAATATGGATTTGATTATATTGAAATCCGTTTTGATTGCATCAAGGATTATTTAAAAGAACATACATTGGAAGAATTAGCAGATTGGTTTAAGAATCATCGTTTAAAACCATGGGCTTATAATACATTGATCTTCTTTAATCAGAGAGATGAAGCAGGAGTGAAAGAGATTGATGAAGAGACAGAATTTATCATGGAAGTAAGTAAAGCTATTGGTATGAAGATGCTGATTACAGTTCCATCCTTTGATGTTAAAGATAAATCAGTCAGTGAGATCAAAGAAGAAGCAGTCGAAAGATTACGCTATTTATCTGATAAGGTTGGAGAAGATATTAAAATTTCACTGGAATTTTGTGGGGCTCCAAATTGCTCTATTAATCAGTTTGGAACAGCATATGATGTAGTGAAAGCAGTTGATCGAAGCAATGTTGGAATTACGGTTGATACATTCCATTTCCATGAAATGTGTTCAAAATTAGAAGATCTGAAAGCAGCAGATGGTAATAAGATTTTTGCATATCACTTAAATGATTGTGAAGACCTGCCACTTGGATCTTGCGGAGATGATAAACGTTTATGGCCAGGAGAAGGCGTTGTTGATCACGAAGGAATTGCATCAGCATTAAAAGAAATTGGATTTGATGGAGTTTGCACGATTGAAGAATTCAGACCTGAATATTACGAAATGTCACATGATGAAAATGTGAAAAAGGCAGCAGAGGTGACAAGAGAATTCGTAAATAAATATTTCTAAAAAGGGGGAACACTGATGACAGCATATGAAGAAACACTCCATGTAAACCCGGAGAAAAATTTCGAAGAATTAAATAATGAGTTTGCCAAAGTAAAATTATCAGAGAAATTGGCATATTGTGTAGGAGATCCGGCATTGACAGTCATTTATACACTGGCAAATACACTGCTTGTATATTTTTACACAAATGTCATTGGATTATCTGCCGGGATCATTGGTATGATCATGCTGTTATCCAGAGGATTTGACGGTGTTTCTGATATTATCATGGGTACGATCATTGATCGTACCCACTCAAAATATGGAAAAGCAAGGGTATGGATCTTAAGACTTGTAGTGCCGTATGCGATCGCAGCAGTATTATTAATGACTGTGCCAAACACAACGACATCATTGCAGGCAATCTATGTGTTTATTACTTATAATCTGCTAAACACTGTGATGTATACAGGAATCAGTCAGCCATTTCATACACTAGGATCATTAATGAGCCGCGATAAGCATGAAAGAGAAACAATCAGTAATATCCGAATGGCTTTATCTATCACGGCAAGTATGGTCGTTACAGCATGGACATTGCCGATCATTAACTGGACAGCAGATAAAATTAACAATACACAGCTTGCATGGATCATTGTAACCGGTGTGTTTGCAGCAATTTCAGTATTTATTTTGCTCAATACATTCCGTTGTTGTAAAGAACGTGTAGCTGTTGCAGGAAAAATAGAAGAAAAAATACCAGTTTTCACAGCACTGAAATTAATGGTACAGAATCGATATTTCCTGATATCTCTTGGACTTATGTTATTTTATACAGTCTACCAGATCATTCTTGGAATTGATCTTACTTACTATTGTCAATACGTTATGAACGATGTAAATCTTGTAATGCCGCTTTCTATGGCAGAGAAAATTCCAATGATCTTTATTATCTTATTACTTCCTAAATTGATTCCTAAATATGGTAAAAGAAATCTGATCGTATCAGGATGTATTCTTGGAATCGTAGGACAAGTGATGTTTTTATTTAACGATACAAGCGTTCCATTAGCAATCGTATCTTCTGTTATTCGTGGAATCGGTATGTCTCCATTCTACGGGGTACAGTATTCACTTCCAAGTGATGCGATCGAATATGGACAGTGGAAGACCGGAAAACGAATTGAAGGGCTTATGTTCTCATCCATGAGTTTTGGACAGAAATTCGGTGCAGGAATTACAAATGCAGTTCTAGGTGCAGTTTTATCTATGGTTGGATATAACGGAATGGCTAAGACAGCGGCACAACAGGCACCAGCAGCTATTTCAGTGATCAAGTTTACATATCTGTATGTACCGATCATCGTATGGGTTGTGATGATGCTGATCACTATGTGTTACAAACTAGATAAAACATATAAACAGATGATGGCAGAATTGTCTGTAAGAGAATTATCAGGAAAATTATAAAACAGATGAAGGATTCATATTTTGAAAGGCAAAAGGTGAAGGATATGTTAGATAAGAAAAAAGTAAAATTAGGAATTGCTCCAATTGGATGGACAAACGATGATATGCCAGATCTTGGAAAAGAAAATACCTTTCAGCAGTGTGTGAGTGAAATGGCATTGGCTGGATTTACAGGATCTGAAGTAGGGGGAAAATATCCTACAGATGTAGAAACACTAAAAAAGGCATTAGATTTAAGAGGAATACAGATCTGTAACTGTTGGTTTTCTAGTTTCTTGATTTCCAGACCATATGAAGAAACCGAAAAAGAATTTATCAAACAGACAGATTTCTTAAAGGCAATGGGAGCAAAAGTCATTGGAGTATCTGAGCAAAGTTATAGCATTCAGGGCAAAGACCAGCCGATCTTTGAAGGAAAATATGTAATGAATGATGAGGAATGGGAACTGCTCACAGATGGGTTAAATAAACTTGGACAGATTGCAAAAGACAAAGGAATGATGTTAACATTCCATCATCATATGGGAACAGTGATACAGACAGAAGAAGAAATCGATCGTTTTATGAACGAAGTTGATAAAGACCTGGTTTATCTGTTATTTGATAGTGGACATTGCTCATTTGCTGGGATTGATCCAGTCAAAGTTTTAAGCAAATATATTGACCGTACAAGACATATCCATTTAAAAGATTTAAGATCTGATGTTGTAGCACAGTCAAAGAAAGAAGGCTGGAGTTTCTTAAAAGGTGTCAGAGAAGGAACATTTACAGTTCCAGGAGATGGAGATGTAGATTTTGCACCAATTTTTGATATCATCGAAAAAAGTGGATATGAAGGATATGTTGTGGTAGAAGCAGAACAAGATCCAGCAAAAGCCAATCCATTAGAATATGCAATGAAAGCAAGAAAATATATTGCAGAGAAAACAGGATTATAAAAATGGAGGTGTGACAGATGAAAATAGCATTTGATGTTGATGTTCTTGCAAAACAGATGGATATTAACCGCATGGTACATCAGGTAGCAGACTGGGGTTATAAATATATCGAACAGTCTCCACACCCACGGATCAATCCATTTTACAAGCATCCATTATTTTCAAAAGAATGTGAGGCTGAATATAGAAAAGCACTTAGAGAGACTGGAGTAGAGATTTCTTCTTTTATCGTTGTATATCGCTGGTCAGGACCAACCGAAGAGCAGAGAAAGATGGCGGTTGAAAACTGGAAGAGAATGATAGAAATCGCTGTTGATATGGGAGTACCAGTCATCAATACAGAATTTTCTGGAGATCCAAACCAGCAGGAAATCTGCAACGGAATGTGGTATCGTTCCATGGAAGAATTATTACCGATCATCGAAAGAGAAGGACTGCGAGTGGAAGTACAGTCTCATCCATATGACTTTTGTGAATTAAATAATGAAGCCTGTGATCTTGTAAAATCATTCCGATCTCCAAATCTTGGATATGTCTATTCTTCCCCACATGGATTCTTCTATGATGAAGGAAAAGGTGACGTAAGAAGCATGCTCAAATATGCAGGAGATGAGTTAACTCATGTGTTATTTGCAGATACATTTAACCAGACGCTAGACTGTCGTTATATTGCCAATCCACCATGGTTAAACCAGAGAGGAAAATCAGATGTTACGATCCATCAGCATTTAGCAATGGGAGAAGGAGATGTAGATTTTGATGGAATCTTTGAGACATTAAGAGAGATGGATTTTGCAAACCGCCAGTTAAAAGCGGATGCACCAAAAGTTGGTGGAGATAATATCGCATGTGTATCCATGTTTGGATTCCCAGAGAAAATGGACAAGCAAGCACCAGAAGCAAGAGAACGAATCGAAAGAGAACTTTTGTAAGAAGGAGAATGGAAGATGGAAACAATTTATCAAACCATTGTAAAAGACTGTGGCTGTGATGTAGGTGCATTTGACAAGAAGAATTTTTTGATCACTTTTGGACATAAAACATTGGTAACATTAAAAGATTTTTGTTATTTTATTGATGTAACACCTTTGAAAAAGAAGATTTGGGCTGGAGATATACTGAAAATTGATGATCAGGAATATGAAATTTTAAGAATTGGTGAAATTGCATCAGATAATCTGGCTGCACTTGGACATATTACAATCTTTTTTACGGAAGAAGGGGAATGTCTCCCTGGAAGTATTCGTGTAAAAGGAAAAGAATTTCCAAAGATAGAAAAAGAAAGCAAAATTGAAATCCTAAGAAAATAGACAAAAAGAAGCAGGAAATTATGGTTGTTCCTGCTTCTTTTTGCTTACGGTGTTTCTATATTGATGGAATGCATCTTGGCAAAATCACAGAATTCTTCACTAGGAAGTTGATCCGTAAGAATGTGATCAATATCCTTAAACGGACAAAATGTCATCAATGAAAAATCTCCAAATTTGGAATGGTCTGCAAGTGCAAAACGGATCGTACTGTTTTCTATCACAGATTTCTTGACCAGATATTCTTCAGAAGATGCATTGCTAAGTCCATTTTGAATGGAGATTCCAGTACAAGACATAAAAGCTTTGGTGATATTGTAAGCTTTGAGGTATTCTGCGATATTTCCATCAACAAAAGATAAAGTTTCCCTCTTTAAGAATCCAGGAAGAGAAATTACATTTAAATTCTCATAAGGGATGGCTTTTAGAGAAACCTGCAGGCTGTTGGTAAGGATCGTGCATTCTTTCTCGGCAATAAAGTCAATGATATTATGACATGTTGTCCCACTGTCGATAAAGATCGTATCATGATCACAAACATGAGATGCAGCTAACTGGCTGATTAGTCGCTTCTCTTTCATAAAACTTTGATGGCGTTTGGAAAAAGGAAGCAAAGTCTTTGATGCAGGAGTGTCTGCGATTGTTACTCCACCATAAACTTTCTTGATTTTTCCAGATTGTTCAAGAGTTGCGATATCTCTTCGGACCGTGTTCTTTGATACATTAAATACTTCACATAACGTATCAAGAGAGACAGATTTTTTTTCGCGGATATATAATTCGATTTCATCAATTCGTTTTGTTCTCATAATAATTCCTTTTAAATAGTTTTGTTCATATAGACTCTATTATTATAATATACTATAAATGGTAAAAAAAGAGAAAAAGAATGTCAGAGTATATAACATTCTTTTTCTCTTTTTGCGTATATTCAATAATAGAAAATTATCGATCAAGTGGAACATAATGTCCACCGTTCATAGCTGCAAGAGCATTATTGAAAACCTCTGCAGACTCTCTGCTTGTGATATATTTTACAAATCTTTCTTTGAGAGAAAGTTTTTTCTCACTGTTTGAAAACTCATGATTAAACTCTGTTGTATGTGTCATAATAAAAACTCCTTTAAAACGAATATTGTATTCAGTATTTTGTGGTTTTTATCATAGCACGATATATAGGGGATTTCTACAGTTTTTCTTTACTTTTTTATGTACAAAAGCTATAATGGAACAAAGAATGTGCTATTTGTGTGCAAATAAGAAGAAAGGTGAGAAAGCACATGGCAGGAACGATCAAAGAAATTGCAGAGAAGGCAGGGGTATCAAGAGGAACAGTTGACAGAGCGTTAAATAACCGTGGAAGAGTCAATCCAGAAGTAGCAGAACGTATTTTTGAGATTGCAAGAGAGATGAACTATCAGCCAAAGAGAAAAAAGAAAGTATATAATCAAGGAAAGAAGATCAGGATTGGTGTCATTACCCAGTTAGCAAAATCTTCTTTTGTAAAGACGATTCATGCAGGAATCGACAAGGCTGAACAGGAGTTGGAAGAATTCGGTGTAGAGATTATCAGAAAACAGATTGATGGAGTAAGTGAAGACGCCCAATTGGAAGCGTTGGAAGAACTTTCGCAAGAACAGATCGATGGATTAGCAATCATGCCAGTTCAGTCTGAACGAATTCGGGAAAAGTTAAATGATATGACAGAACAGAATGATCTTCCGATCATAACATTTAACTCAGATATCGTTGGCACAAACAGAGTCTGCTACGTAGGACTTGATAATAAGAGAAGTGGTATGACAGCAGCTGGTCTTATGGGGATGTTAACCCGTGGAACTGGAAAAGTCCTAGTGATCACTGGTTTCTTTACAAACAGTGTCAATAATCTTCGTGTGGATGGGTTTATTCAGGAATTAAAAATGTCATATCCAGAGATTGAACTTCTGGGAGTTCAGAGCAGTTTTGATGAGATGAGTGAAGTGGAGAAGATCGTTGAGAATACGATAGAGATCGCTCCAGATCTTGCTGGCATTTTTGTAGTTTCCGGTGGTCAGGCGGGTGTATGCAAAGCAATGCAAAATCTTAACATGGAAACACGCCCATATGTGATCGGGTATGATGTGACACCGACAAATATCAAGGCATTGAAAGAAGGAACCTATGATTTTCTGATCGATCAGGAAGGCTTTGAACAAGGATATCGTCCACCACATCTGTTATATAATATGATAAGAAAAGGCGAGAAGATAGAGAAAGAGTATGCTTATACGGATATTAGTATAAAGACGAAGTACAATTTGTAAAAGAGAATAAAGGAAAAAGAGGTTTTGAAATCTGCAATAGATTTCAAAACCTCTTTTTGGTGTGTGAAAAATTCAAGCAGAAGCAGTTGAGAACAAATCGAATATGGAAAGATTAAAAGTGTGCTTTTGCGTGCTAAATGGAGTCTGATTTATTTAAAATGCACAAAAACAGCAAGATGTAATTGTGCAAAAAGATGAAAAGAAAGAAAATGATAAAAAACACTTGCATACTAAATGCGTGCGTGATAATATAAGCACATAAAGAAAACACGCAAAACAAAAATAAAAAGCACGCAAAGCACATAGTATGAGGTGAAGGTTATGAGATATGTAGAATTTGATGAAACAAGACCTATGGATTTAATTTTATTAGGACGTGTCGCTATTGATTTTAATCCATCAGAAGATGAGCCATTCGGACCACTTGAGAATGTCAGAACTTTTAAGAAGTATGTTGGTGGTTCTCCAGCAAATATCGCAGTTGGGGTTACAAGACATGGATTAAAAGCAGGATTTCTTGGGAAAGTATCTGATGATAAGTTTGGTAAATTCGTAGTTGACTTTTTCAATAAAGAAGGAATTGATACAAGTCACATTACAAAATGTACAAACGGTGAAAAACTAGGACTTACATTTACAGAGATGCTATCAGAAAAAGAAAGCAGCATCCTGATGTATCGAAATTGCATCGCAGACTTACAGTTATCTGTCGATGACATTGATGAAGATTACATCAAACAGTCAAAAGCAATCCTGATCTCAGGAACAGCACTTGCAGAAAGCCCATCAAGAGAAGCAGCTTTAAAAGCAGTGATGTTAGCAAAGAAAAATGATACAAAGATCATTTTTGATATTGATTATAGAGAATATAACTGGAAGAGTGAAGATGAAATCTCTATTTACTATTCTATGGTAGCAAGAGAAGCAGATATCATCATGGGATCCAGAGAAGAGTTTGACTTAACAGAGAAACTGATCCAGCCAGGAAGAACAGATGAAGAAACAGCAGCTGCATGGCATGCATACAATGCGAAGATCGTTGTTATCAAACATGGTATGAAAGGATCTACAGCATACACGATTGATGGACAGAACTTCTCAATCAAACCATTCCCAGTCAATGCAAGAAAAGGATTCGGTGGAGGAGATGGTTATGGATCAGCCTTCTTATATGGAATCTATCAGGGATGGGAAGTTATCGACTGTTTAGAGTTCGGATCAGCAGAAGCATCTATGATGGTAAGAAGTAATTCTTGTTCCGAAGAACTTCCAAACCCACAGCAGGTAAAAGACTTCATTAAAGAAACAAAAGAAAAATACGGAGAAATGATCGCAAGAGTATAGGGATCAAAAAGTCAGGAGGATAGAAAGATGGCAAAGACAGTAAGAATGACAGTTGCTCAGGCAATTGTAAAGTTTTTAGATAATCAGTATGTTTCAATGGACGGAGAAGAAACAAAATTTGTAGAAGGATTCTTCACAATCTTCGGACATGGAATCGCAGTTGGACTTGGAGAAGCACTTGATACCAATCCAGGAAACTTAAGAGTTCTTCAGGGAAGAAATGAACAGGGAATGTGTCATGTTGCAACAGCTTATGCAAAACAGAATGGAAGAAAGAAGATCATTCCTTGTGCATCATCTGTAGGACCTGGAGCTGCGAATATGGTAACAGCTTGTGCGACAGCTACAGTGAATAATATTCCATTATTAGTATTTCCAGCAGATACATTTGCATCAAGACAGCCAGACCCAGTTCTTCAGCAGTTAGAGCAGAGCAATAGTTTATCAACAACAACAAATGATGCATTTAAGCCAGTGTGCAAATATTGGGACCGAGTTACAAGACCAGAACATATCATGACAGCACTGATCAATGCAATGAGAGTTTTAACAGATCCAGCAGAAACAGGAGCATGCTGCATCGGTCTTTGCCAGGATGTTGAAGGTGAATCTTTTGATTTCCCTGAATATTTCTTTGAGAAACGAGTTCACAGGATCACAAGACCAGTGGCAGTGGAAGAAGAGATTGAAGACATTGCAAATGTGATCGCAAATGCGAAGAAACCACTTGTTATCGTTGGTGGAGGTGTTCGTTACTCTGAAGCTGGGGAAGAAGTAGAAAAATTTTGTGAAGAATTCAAGATTCCATTTGGTGAGACACAGGGAGGAAAAAGTGCATGTAGATCAAGCCATCCATACTGCATGGGAGGAATCGGTGTTACAGGTACTTATGCATCCAATGTTCTTGCAAAAGATGCGGATGTAGTCATTGCAATCGGAAGCAGAATGTCAGATTTCGCGACAGGATCCAAGAGACAGTTTGCAAATCCTGATGTGAAGTTTGTATCTATCAATAACAGCAGATATCATGCATATAAATTAGATTCTGTGAAAGCAGTTGGAGATGCAAAAGTAACAGTGAAAGCATTAGCTGAAAAATTAAGAGCAATGAATTATGTTTCATCTTATAATGGAGAGATTGAAGAAGCCAAGGCTGTATGGGATAAAGAAATGAAACGTCTGGCTGAGTACAAATATGATGAAACATTTGAACCAATGATCAAAAATATGGATCCAAGAACAATTCCAGAATTCGTGGAGCTGACAAAAGGTAAGATCACACAGACAGCAGCATTAGCAACGATCAGAGATGTGATCGATGAAGATGCAACGATCATCACAGCAGGAGGAAGCTTACCAAGTTGTATGCAGCGTGTATGGACAACAGATAAACGTGGTGGATATCATGCAGAGTACGGATATTCTTGTATGGGATATGAAGTTGCAGCAGCACTCGGAGTTAAACTTGCAGAGCCTGACAATGAAGTCTATGCAGTTGTTGGAGATGCAAGTTTCCAGATGTTACACAGTGAGATCATGACAATGATGCAGGAAAAACAGAAAGCAAATATCTTAGTATTCGATAACTGTGGATTTGGATGCATCAATAATCTGCAGATGAATCATGGTATTGGATCCCTTGCAACAGAATTCCGTTACAGAGAAGGAAATAAACCTTGCGGAGATCTGATCCCAGTTGATTATGCAAAAGTTGCAGAAGGATATGGATTAAAATCTTATACATGTAAGACGATCGAAGAATTAAGAGCAGCCTTAGAAGATGCTAAGAAACAAAACGTTGCATGCTTATTTGACTTAAAAGTAATTCCAAAGACAATGACAGATGGATATGAATCATGGTGGAATGTTGGAATTGCTACAACTTCTGAAAAAGAAAGCGTTCGCAAGGCATGTGAAGGTGTTATGGAAGGAAGAAAAGAAGCAAGAGCTTACTAATAGAAAGAAGGAAGAGACAATGGGTAAAGTATTTGGATATCCTGAATTTGATGAAAATGGAGAACAGATCTTAACAACTTATGACAATGAATATAAGGATATGTTAATGGATGTTCGAGTATATCGAATGAAGGCAGGAGACGAAAAAAGTTTTCAAAAGACAGGTGAGGAAACAGCAGTCTTATTATTAAGCGGTTCTATTGAATTTGTATTTGATGATGTGACAGCGAAAGCAGATCGAAAGGATGTTTTCACAGAAGGACCTTGGTGTGTGCATGCAGCAACAGAATCTAAGGTAAGTGTTAAGGCACTTGCAGATAGTGAGATCCTTGTTCAGTCAACAAAGAATGATACAAAGTTTGACACTAAATTATATAAACCAGAAGATGCTCCATGGGGATATTCTTCTGTTGGTAAATTTGGAAATGTGGCAAAACGCCGTGTAAATACGATCTTTGATCATGATATCGCTCCATATTCTAATATGGTACTTGGAGAAGTATTAAATGACAGAGGAAACTGGTCAGGATATCTGCCACACAGACACCCACAGCCAGAAACTTACTACTTTAAATTTGACCGTCCGGAAGGATTTGGAGCAAGTTTCGTAGGTGATCAGGTATTTAAAAGTACAGATGGAAGTTTTTCAGCAATCCCAGGTGGAGAATTACATCCACAGGCTGTTGCACCAGGATTCCAGATGTATACATGCTGGATGATCCGCCATCTGGATGGAAACCCTTGGTTACAGACAGATCGAAATGAAGATGAGAGATATCTCTGGCTTCATGATGCACAATTTTAATCAATAAAAACAGGAGGAAAAGAACATGGCAAGAGAATTTATTGCACCAGGAAATATATTTACAGGTGCCGGCGCACTTGATATGGCAGAAGACAAATTAAGACAGCTTGGTAAAAAAGCACTGATTGTTACAGACAATGTAATGGTAGAACTTGGAAACTGTGCAAAAGTAGAAGCAGCATTAAAAAACGGAAATGTAGATTATGTTGTTTATCATGAGATCAATGGGGAACCAACTGATGTTATGATCAATAAAGGATTAGAGCTTTACAAAGAAAACGGATGCGATTTCTTAGTTGCACTAGGTGGAGGAAGTCCGATCGACTCTATGAAAGCTATCGCAGCACTCGTTGCAAATGGTGGAAATATCTCCGACTATATGGGAAAGATCATTGGTGGGGAACTTCCAACAACTGTTGCAATCCCAACAACAGCAGGTACGGGATCAGAAGCAACACAGTTTACGATCATTACAGATACACAAAAAGATGTAAAAATGTTATTAAAAGGTGCAGTGTTAATGCCAGATTATGCAATCATTGATCCACAGTTTACAATGACTGCACCACCAAAGATCACAGCAGCAACAGGATTAGATGCACTGACACATGCAGCAGAAGCGTATACATCCAAACTTGCACAGCCATTATCTGATACATTTGCATTATCAGCGATCAAAAGAATCTTTAAATACCTGCCAGTTGCATTCCATGATGGAAAGAATGTAGAGGCAAGAGAACAGATGTCAATCGCAGCGTTAGAAGCAGGAATCGCATTTAACAATGCATCTGTTACATTAGTTCATGGAATGAGCCGTCCGATCGGAGCATTATTCCATGTAGCGCATGGATTATCCAATGCGATGTTATTAAAACAATGCTTCATCTATGCTTTAGATGGTGCTTACGATAGATTTGCAGATCTAGGAAGAGCGATTGGAGCTGCAAATGATGCGGATTCTGATAAAGAAGCAAGTGAAAAATTCCTTCAGGCAGTTGTTGATATCTGCGATGAACTTGAAACACCAACACTGGAAGAATACGGAATCAACAAAGAAGAATTCTTTAATGTGATCGATAAAATGGCAGCAGATGCTATGGAAAGTGGAAGCCCATCCAATACAAGAAAAGCGATCACAGCAGAAGATGTAAAAGAAATTTATAAAAATTTATGGTAGATGTTATAAAATCGCCAAACTCCTAAGAAACATATAACATAAACAAAGATAATCATAAATGAAAACTCCAAAAATATAAAAAATAAAACTCCAAAAAACATATAAAACTCAAACACATATAATTCGAAAAATCTAAAAAAGAAAAGGATCACCATATTATGAACGGATCAAAATGGTGGTTCTTTTCTTTTTTTTGTTGGTATTGAAAATGATCAGCCAGCTAATCGTGAATTAACATTCTGAAAAAGTGGTTTTTCAAAGTTATAATTTGCCCGATTTACACGAAGATAGCCATATTTCTTCCCGTATTTAAACTGTAGATAAATCTTTTTCTTAGAATAAATTAATTTCTTTAAAGTTACAGCTTTCCCTTTTGGTACACGAAAAGCAACTTTTTTGCTGCCAGCTTTTTTATAAAAAGTTACTTTTTTGGCAGTGATAAACTTGTTTTTTGCAAAATATCTTGAATATTTATCTTTTCTGTTTTGTCCAAGTTCGCTTCGTACCGTTTTTGTAGAAGATGCAGTTCTAATGAATTTTTGCTTACTGTATTTAAAAGGCAGTGTCCAATTGATCCATCCGGTTTCCATAGGTTGTACACGATGTTTAACGGTAATCCCTTTTTTATTGGCAGTAACGATTTCTTCAGCGTAAGATGAGCGATCATTAAAAGATTTTACAACACGAAATTGGTTGGATTTTTTGTTATAAGTAAAGATTTCATTATAAGTAACGTAGTCATTTTCACCACGGCCAATGATCTGGATAAATGTATGTTGTTTGCTCATTTTTGCATATTTTACAGTGAGGTCATAACAGTCGTGATCACGGAGAGATATTTCTGTGGTTCTTTTTCCATTTAGATAGATCGTAAAACGGTTGATGTACCAGCCTTCTTGATCGGGTGTTGTACGGATGATCACAGAATCAGCATTTCCGTCTCCAGTGATGTCAACATTACCAGCATAAGTTCCAGAAGTTTTTGTTTGAGGTATGTTTTTAACAGAAGCTTTTACAAATGATGGTGTCATAATGCATAATGTAAAAGCAAAAAGAAAACAACCTAAAATCCTGTATACATTTCTTTTCATGAGAAAATCCCTCCTTAAAATTATGAAAGCTAATTGTTTCTGATTATATTTTAACATATTTTATTGTAGAAAATGCACAAAAATATGGTATGTATAATAATTAAATTAAAGAATGTGACGAAATTAAAAAAAGTGCTTATACAAGACATAAAAAGTGTGTATAATAATGCATTGACAAGAAATAAGCAGGAAAGAACGCAGTGAAGATTGCACACGATAGAAAGTGGAGATCCGCAACGAGTTTGGTTGAGGGTCTCCACTATTTTTTTGCCTTATTTCTTGAAGAAAAGCAACAATTTATCACAACAAGAAGAGGAGAAAAGAAAATGCCACAGAATAAAAGAGAAAGCCTTATCTATACATTCATCATGTGTTTTATGATGGTATTTTGGATGAGCATATACAACGTATCATTACATATGGGAGGATTATCAATGGAATCCATCAAAGCCGGATGGTTAGGGTTCCCGATCGCATATATTTTTGCAATGTGCTGCGACTGGTTTTTTGTATCTAAGATCGCAAAAGGATTTGCATTTAAATATCTTGTAAAACCAGACAGCTCTGTTTTAAGAAAAGTTATTTCAGTATCTTGCTGTATGGTTGTTCCTATGGTGATCATTATGTCACTTTATGGAGCAGTCGAAGTTAGTATTGAGATGGGAAATTTCTCAAACTTACTGATGATATGGCTGACAAATATTCCAAAGAATTTTGTAATGGCACTTCCATATCAGTTGATCATTGCAGGACCTGTTGTACGCTTTGTGTTTAGAGCTGCATTTCCTGAAGGAAAAGTGCTTGCATAATACAAAAATAGAATTTTATAATTGAATAAGTTTCAAAAGGTTTTGAATCATAGTTTTGAAACAAAATGATACTGTGATTCGAAGCCTTTTTTCTTTATTTGTTTTCAAGAATCTATAAAATACTTTCATTTGCTTTTATTAAATTTCAAAATTACGTTGACAAATGAAAAGAAATGATGTAATATAACAGCATAAATAACAGAAAACAAAATAAAACAAACAAAAATGAAAGTGAAGGTATGAAGTATGATTACAGTAGAACAGTTAGCAAACATGGTAGACCATACAAATTTAAAAGCATTTGCAGATGATGCAGCATTTACGAAATTATGTGATGAAGCGAGAAAATATAATTTTAAGATGGTAGCGATCAATCCGGCACAGACAGAGCGTTGTAAAGAAAAATTAAAAGATTCTCCAGTCCATGTAGGAGCAGCAATTGGATTTCCACTGGGACAGACAACTTTAGAATGTAAGATCTTTGAAACAAAAGATGCTATTAAAAAAGGAGCTGATGAGATTGATTATGTGATTAATGTAGCAGAATTGAAAAATAAAAATTATGACTATATTAAAAAAGAGATGGAAGAGATCGTAAAAATCTGTAAGGAAGCAGGAAAGACATCAAAAGTTATTTTTGAAAACTGCTATTTAACTGATGACGAGAAAGTCAAGGTAGCAGAAATTGCGAAAGAAGTAAAACCAGATTTTATTAAGACATCCACCGGATTTGGAACTGGCGGAGCAACTGTGGAAGATGTAAAATTAATGAAATCTGTTGTTGGAGATGAAGTAAAAGTAAAAGCAGCAGGAGGAATCAGAGATCTAAAAACAGCTTTAGCAATGATTGAGGCAGGAGCAGAAAGACTTGGGACAAGTGCTGGAGTAGCAATTGTTGAAGAATACATGAAGCAGAAATAAAAGGAGTTGATTCCATATGAAAGAAGTAAAAGTTTGTCTGGTCGGTTCTGGACGTGCAGGAATGATTCATGGGCATAATTTAGCAGGAAGTGTTCCAGGAGGAAAGATCATTGCTGTTTGTGATCCGGTAGGAAATGTCGCAGAAAATGCAGCGAAGGAGCTTGGAATCGATCTTTTTTATAAAGATTATCACGATGTGATGAAAAATGAAGAAATTGATGCTGTGATTATAGCGTGTCCAACAAAATTCCATAAAGAGATTACGGTAGCAGCAGCCAATGCAGGAAAACATGTTTTCTGTGAAAAACCAATGGCAATGAATGAAGATGAATGCGATGAGATGATCAACGCAGCTAAGGAAAATAATGTAAAGCTTCAGATTGGATTTATGAGAAGATTTGATGAAAGTTTCCAGGAAGCTAAGAGGATGATCGAAGCAGGAGAAATCGGAGAAGTTGTTTCTGTAAAATCTCATACCAGAGGTCCAAGCAAACCCAAAGAATGGATGTATGATATTTCTATCAGTAACGGACCATTAGGAGAAGTGTGTAGTCATGACATAGACACAGTGCGTTGGTTTAGTGGAAGTGAGATCAGCAGTTTGTATGCAGTTGGTGGTAATTATAGAAATAAAGAAATTGCAGATAAATACCCAGATTTCTATGATAACGTGATTATGAGTGTAGAATTTGAAAATGGAATGCAGGGTGTTGTCGAGGGGGCACAGTATGTACAGTATGGATATGACGCAAGAGTCGAGATTCTTGGAACAGAAGGAGTGATTTCTCTTGGAGATATTCATGAGAAGAAAGTGATCACATGTACGAAGAATCATGATGTAAAACGGCCAACAATGCATAGCTGGACATATTTATTTAAAGATGCCTATGTTGCAGAAGATACGGCTTTTGTCAGAGCAATTCTGGATGATACAGAAGTAAAAGCAACAGGACATGATGGAAAAATGGCAGTGAAGATTGTAAGGATCGGAAATGAATCACTGAAAGAGAAGATGATTAAAAAACTATAGGAGGAAAAACTATGGGAAATAATAATACAGGATTTCGAGCAAAAATTCAGAAATTTGGTGGCGTTTTAAGTGGAATGGTTATGCCGAATATCGGAGCATTTATCACGTGGGGATTAATCACAGCAATCTTTCTTGAAACAGGCTGGCATCCAAATGCACATATTGCAAAACTGATCAGCCCAATGCTTTCCTACTTGCTTCCAATTTTAATTGGATATACAGGAGGTAAGAACTTTTATGGAGACCGAGGTGGGGTTATCGGTGCAGCTGCTACCATGGGAGTCATTGTAGGTGCGGATATTCCAATGTTTATGGGAGCCATGATTATGGGACCGGTTGCAGCACTTTGTATGAAACAGGTAGATAAGCTGTTTGAAGGAAAAATAAAACCTGGATTTGAGATGATTGTAAATAACTTTTCAATGGGTATTCTTGGTATTTTCCTTGTCTTAGCCGCATATTTTGCAATTGGACCATTTGTACAGGCAATTAACGTAGTATTATCTGGTGGTGTTAACTGGATTATTAATCATAAATTAATTCCATTTGCAAGTATCTTTATTGAACCTGCAAAAGTATTATTCTTAAATAATGCGATCAACCATGGAATTTTATCACCAATTGGAATTACACAGGCAGCAAAAGCGGGAAAATCTATTCTATTTATTCTGGAGCCAAACCCAGGGCCTGGAGTTGGAGTATTATTAGCATACACATTCTTTGGAACAGGTACAGCAAAAAGAACTGCCCCTGGTGTAGCAATCATTCATGCATTTGGTGGAATTCATGAACCATATTTTCCATTTATCTTAATGAAACCTCAGATGATCATTGCATCTATCTGTGGAGCTGTATCAGGAAACTTTGTGTTTGAATTCTTTAATTGTGGTTTAGTCGCAACTGCATCTCCAGGAAGTTATTTTTCAGTATTAGCAGTTGCTCCAAAATCTGATTGTCTGCCAATTATTGCAGGTATGTTATTATCAACAGCTGTATCTTTCGTTGTAGGATCCTTAATCTTAAAACTATCTAAAGGCGGAGACGATTACGATGATGCATTAGAGAAAAAAGATGCAATGAAAGCCGAAGGAAAAGGCGAAGCTGTAAAAGAAGCAATTGTTGATTTGACAGGAAAAGTAATCAAAAAAGTATATGTAGCATGTGATGCAGGAATGGGATCTTCAGCAATGGGGGCTTCTATTTTGAAAAAGAAAATGAAAGAAGCAGGATTTGATGACATTGAAGTGAAGAATGTATCAATTCCAGATCTTCCAGAAGACATTGATATTGTAGTGACACATGAATCACTGACTGATCGTGCCAAAGCAGTTCGTCCAAATGCAGTTCATTATTCTGTAAGTAATTTCCTTGAGGGAGAACAATATGATGCAATTATAGAGAAAATCAGGGAAACAAGACAAGGATGATCTTTGCTGGAAAGGAAATAATATGGCATGTATATTTGATGAAGATAACATTCAATTAAATATTCAATTTGATAATAAATATGATGCAATCAAAGAAGCAGGAAAAATTTTACTAAACAGAGATTGTATAGAACCTGAATATATTGATGCGATGATAGAAAGAGAAGATAAAGTATCGGTATATATAGGAAATGGGGTTGCAATTCCACACGGTGTAGGAGGATCTGAAAAATATATAAAAAAATCAGGATTATCGTTTTTGCAGATTCCAGAAGGAATTGACTTTGGTGATGGAAAGATTGCATATCTTGTAATAGGGATTGCAGGTGTAGATGGGGAACATTTAGATATTCTTGCTAATATAGCAGTTACGTGTTCAGATGTAGAAAAAGTAGAACAACTAAAAAAAGCAACAACAAAAGAATCCGTTTTAAGTATTCTTGATATGTAATGAAAAAGAAAAGGATATATTTTTGCAGAAATAGTAAAAATGTATCCTTTTCTGGAATATAAAATTATTTTCATAGAAGTTTCAAATGGAATATGATAAAATTTAAATAAATACACAGTCAGATTTAGGAAAGGAGTTGTCAAACATGTTTGCGGAAGAACGACAAGAACAGATTTTAGAGTTGCTTAAGAGAAATAAGCGCGTAAGTAATACAGAGCTGATCAAGAAATTTGGAGTTAGTGGAACAACCATTCGAATTGATTTGACAGAATTAGAACAAAAGGGGCTTCTTTCACGAACACATGGTGGCGCGATTTTAAAAGAAGATCCAGTCTATGGAGAAGATTCTATTTCTTCAAGACGTGAAAAGAATAAAGAAGCTAAAGAATGTATTGCAAGAAAAGCAAGAGAACAAATTGAAGATGGAGATACTATTTTATTAGACAGCGGAACAACTGCTTTGGACCTTGCGGCATTACTAAATGAACTACATAATCTGACTGTCATTACAAATGATCTTCAGATTGCCCTAAAATTACAGAAATGTCCAGAGATTCATTTGATTTTATTAGGTGGAAGAGTTAGAACATCTTTTGAATGTACCGTGGGTGGAATGGGAATTAGAGCGCTAGAAGAATTATCTGTAGATAAAGTATTTATGACAACCAATGCCCTTTCTTTACAAAAAGGAGCAACGACACCAAATCTTGATAATGCAGAGATTAAACGTGCGATGATGAAAATAGGGAATCAAAGATATTTGTTATGTGATAGTAGCAAGATTGGAACAAAAACTGTCTGTTCATTTGCAAAAATCGAGGAGTTTGATGTTCTCATTACTGATAATAAAATTTCGCAGGAGATGAAAGAAAAAATAGAGAAACTTCATATAGAAGTTCTATGAAAAAATTTTAACAATTTCTAAAAATTGGTGTCTATTCTTTTTTTAGCATATCTGAAAATTTCAAAAAGTCTGTTGTTTTTACAATGAAATGAAAAATATCATATAACAGATATATCAAACTGACATAACCACATTTCTTTCCTTTCCTATATAAATGTGCTAGAATAATCGTTAGAAAATTTTTGGAGGGAAATAGATGAAAAACAATGTCAAAAATTTAATCGAATTTATTGATCATAGTCCAAGCTGTTTTCATGTGATCGAGAATGCAAGAAAACAGTTTCTGGAACATGGTTTTACGGAATTAGAAGAAAAAGAATATTGGGATCTGGAGGAAGGAAAGAGTTACTTTGTTACGAGAAACGGAAGTTCTATCATAGCATTTCATTTGCCAAAGAAGGATTTTCAAGGATTTCATATCGTGGCAAGTCACAGTGATTCTCCAACATACAGGATCAAAGAACAGCCTGAGATGTCCGTAGAGAAACATTATACGAAATTAAATATTGAACGATACGGAGGAATGATCCCGGAAACATGGTTTGATCGTCCATTATCTGTTGCGGGACGTATTATAATAGAAGAAAACGGACAGATCAAAGATCAGTTGGTCAATATTGACAGAGATCTTATGATCATTCCAAATCTTGCAATTCATATGTCAAGATCTTCAAATGAATCAAAACAGTTAA
>SKEE01000157.1_pt1 | contig 79903 bp, 91 predicted proteins | sample 4826661 | NCBI WGS metagenome assembly SKEE01 (sample SAMN11008817, study PRJNA524170) | human gut metagenome | biome: Human fecal sample; material: Feces; isolation source: fecal sample from pouch patient p20 | host: Homo sapiens | place: Israel: Tel-Aviv | collected 2016-11-14
ATTTTTTCAGATGGCTACAAATTACATTCAGGTACCAATCCACATTGCAATAAATACCAAATTTATATCCCGCTGCCGTGATAATCTTTTCGAATGCTTCTGCCAATTTATGGATCTGTTCAGCTCCGAGGCTTCTCTGATTATTCCATTCCAGATCCAGCCAGACCGGATACTGCAGTTTTCGCCCGTTCAAAACTTCCACTACTTTTCTGGCTTCGCTCTGTATCTCCGCAACTGTCATGGCATAACTGTATTTATATGCTCCGGTTGGAATGTTATGTTTCTGACATCCGGAGTAATTTTTCTCAAAGCAGCTATCAATCACGTTTCCGGCTTCTGTGATCCGGAGTATTGCAAAGTCCATTCCGTAGTTTGCTACGGTATCCCAGTCGATTGCTCCTTGCCATGCTGAAACATCTATTCCTCTTATTTCCATGTCCGTCTCCTTTCACAGAGAAAATAGGGATTAGGGATGATCACTCATCCCCTGAATTATTCGTCCTTATTTGCTTGTTTTACAATCTGGTTCACGTATGTAGAAAGACCAGCAATCAGAATCCCCTGTGTGATTGCTGTAAAGATTGCCATTGCAATATCCTGTCCGGTACCACAGGTGCAGGTGGCAAACACATAGATCGCGCAGATTGCAATGCTGATTCCGCCAAGGATAAGCGGGATATACTTATCTTTTACTGCCTGTGCCTGTTTGAGCGCCATTCCTACAAAATATAAGGCAATTGCTACTACGATGAGTTCCGGTTTTACATAGTTAATGATCTGTTCCATAGTCATTCTCCTTTTTGTTTGATATGTAATTCATCAATTTCCTGCTTCATTTTGGTCACCATACCATTCCCACCCAGCGCATGATAGGCCTCGTACATTTCACAGAAGTTCTGGTACGCATACGATGGAATGTTTCCGAACTTTGTATACTTTGCATGATACTCGATCATCTGCACGCGGAGCAGGAGCATAGTCCCCTTACTATTTGCATCCCGGTCTTTCTTCTGATTTTTCAAAATCCAGACTATGTAGCCTAAAAGAACTGGTAATACAATAGTATATGTCTGCATGAGTATTTCTTTCACTGTTTCACTCTTTCTCCGGTTTGCGCCGGCGCAATTTTGGATAAAATAAAAGAAGCCTCTCGGCTCCGCTCTGATTCTTCGCATAAATTTCTCCTAAACAAAAAGAGGACATTTCTGCCCTCTCTGCTTTTTAAATCGCATATTTCATGTGTGATGCTTTCACATCCTCATCCGCTACTTTGGCGTATATTGTTGTTGTATTTATATTGACATGCCCCAAAATCTTTTGTACTTCGGTGATTGGCGTACCTCTCTGCAGAAGATGTGTAGCAAGAGTGTGTCGAAATAGATGTGGTGTCAATGGTCTATCCAGTTCGGCGCGTTCCCCTATCAATCGAATGATTCTTTCAATCGCTTCTTTTTTTAATACGTTGTGGGGTTTTCTTTCACTTACAAAAAGATATTCCGAATCATCATTTCTGGATGCAAGGTACTGTCCTAAAAGAAGTTTGCTACGAGCATTTAGATATACTTTTCTATGCTTATTTCCTTTTCCTAAAACAATTACTTCGCCATTTTGAAAATCCACATCTTGTTTCTTGACAGCGCATGCTTCTGTCACTCTGGCTCCTGTACTGTATAAGAATTCAATCATTGCCTTTTCGCGTACCGTTTCGCATACCTGTCTGATTCTTTCCAGTTCCATATCTGTCAGAGGTTTCTTCTCTACACGTTCATACTTGATATTTTTGATAACTCTGCACGGGTTCTTGCCTATATATTCTTCGTTTGCAGTCCACTCGAAGAAAGCGTGTATGGCAGTTCTTCTACTATCAAGTGTTCGATTACTCAATCCTCTACTCTCCTGAGCGTTATACAGATATACGCGGATATCATTTGCAGTAATGTCTTCTGCGTTTTTATTGACTGTAAAAAAGAAATCATCCAGATAAAGATTGTAGAGTTCGAGCGTCTTTTTACTCAAACCTTCGATTTTCCTACTTACAATGTAAGTTTTGTAGAAATCTGGCAAATATCCAGTATACTTTACAACTGCTGTTTCTCTTTGACTGATATCAAAATCATTTACATACAACGCCAGTTTGTTTCTGATCGTTTCCAGATACTCTTCCGGAATTTCTCCATACAGTTTTGTCATGAACCCATTCACGAATTTTTCTCTCATAAAAAATACCCTCCTTTTGGGTTCACAAAGGGAGAGTACCATGTTATAATAATACTGTACCCTTTATGGTGTTGGAGTTAGGTTTTTTGATTGGTAGTCGGGAACCTAACTCCTTTTTTATTATGCTTTTTTGATTGTTATTTTCTCTTCATCATATTCGAGAATTACTTTTCTGTCTTCTTTGGTAACACCTATCATCCGAACTGCTTCTGACGGAAGTGATATTTTATAGTTGACAGATTCTTTTCCTGCGTTTCCACCAGCTTTGTTAATCATGATATTTCTTTCTACTTTTATCGAACTCACCTCCATATAATGAATTTATAATCATTATATATTATTGGTGTCCAATAGTCAATAATTAACTTTACGCTAGTTAACTAAAGCCCTCTTTAGTTAATTAGTTTACACTTTCGGTTCTTCTTCAACCACAACATCCATCAGCTCATTATACTGTTAACGTTAGTGAGTATATCGGTGAATATACACTTTTAGGAAGTTCTGAACATATTCCAAAAAGATTCATAATTGAGTTAAAAAAGACCTTCCCACTAATCATATCTTGATATCTAGGAGCGTACATGACACCTACATAACCACCAGTTTCTTTAGATATATCAAATGTACCAACTGTAATAATTGTCTTTTTTGAGTAATCGTAAAATTCGATACAATACTGGTTATTTGGAATACTGTCATTTGCTCTTTCATAAACGGAGAATATTAAGATTCCAGATGGAATTATCATTTTAGTAATGTTGTAAATAGCCCAACCATTTTTTGAAATTCCTACACTTTGAATATCATCAAGTGCTATACCACTTACGCCGTTTCTGTTTATTCTATATAAATGCGAAGGTTCTTCTGGCTGAGGTGAATCCATTCCATAATATATAGCATCTTTCTCAAAAACAAACCCAAGTGTTCTTGTTTTTTGACTTCCGCTATACTTTAATGTCCAAGTTAATCCATCGTCTGCACTTGTCCATATTTTTGCTTCTGCATCTGTATCTCCTGATGCTAACCACAGTTCTTTTCTGTATGGGTCATATTGAACACAGTGAAAATGCTTAATCTCTCCGTTTCCTCCTCTTGATCCTTGCGTAAACATCTTTTTCCATGTTTTACCTCTGTCGTCTGTTCTCCAAACATACATTTCTACATCATTTCCACTTCCATATTCTGCAAAAATTGTGTACGGGGTTGTTGTATTTAATAAAAATGCTGATTCAAAGTTATGACTATATGCGTGGGCATATTTTTTTCCAATATCCAACTCGCCTATCACAGAAAAACTATTTGATGAAATATCATAAGAAATTAATTTATTATTTTCCTCGCCAGCTGTTCCAATATTTTTAATTACATATAGCGTTTCTTGTAAAGGCTCTACATAAATATTACTAATTATCTCGCCGTTTGTAATATTAATTGGAATGCTACCTTTTCTTTCCCAAGTAGTTCCTCCATCCATGCTTTTAAAAAGAATTTGACAATTGTCGGAATAGTCTCTTACGCTTAATGCGTAAATAGGAGCTGAAAATCCATCTTCAATCGAATAATTTTGGCAAAAACAAGTCAACGGTAGATATTTTCCGAATTTATCTCTAAAAATTTCAGGACGCACAATTGCTTTAATTGTATTGTTCGTCAACTCGTCAGATAAATATTTATGTTCAGTAAATGGAATATACTCGCATATAGGTTGTTCTGTGCCTTTTTTTAATATAGTGCGACCGAAATAATCAGAAGGCATACTTACACGTATATATCGTGTGTTTTCACTTGTTTTTACTGTTGCAATATTATTAAATCCTTGTTTAAACTCTTTGTTTGAATTATAAAAAATGAATCTAATTCTGTCATTACATAACTTCATCGTTCCCGTGCTTCCAATGTCAGACCACATTGTATATGTTGTATTTGGCTCAACTTCCACATATTTTTCAAAAATTACATGATCTACATTTTGTAATTCTTCACCATTTCTTTCATTGAAATAAACGCCAACTTTTTTCGTGCTTTCATCTAATCCATTTTTTAAATCTACTTGTAACAAATCATTCTGTTTCTTTCGGACTATATCTATATCTTCCTTCAGTGAAGCAACATCCTTTTTATTCTGTTCGATCTGCTTTGATGCATCCTCTACACTTTTTGCAGATTGGGCCGCATTGTCGGCAGAAGTCTTTGCACCTTCAGCTGATGCTGCAGCATTTTCCGTATTACTGGCAACAGTCTGAGTGTTTTGTGCTACTTCCTGAGCATTATTCAAAACCGTTTGGGCGGCTTCTTCTACAGTCGCTCTATCATCCGCAACAGTTTTAGCATCATTCCCCACTCTGGTTATAATTTTTTCTCCCTCAGTTTTTACGGTATTGACCGATGTAGTTTGCTGATTGGTGATTGTATTTATTGCCTGTTGTTTTGTAGTATTAATCTCTTCTTTCGACTGTTCAACTGCTTCGGACACTCTACTGTCAAAGCCGGCAATCTGTCCATTGATATTCTGCTCAGATTCAGATGCTGTCTTTCTGGACTGTTCTGCGCTCTGAGCAGAATTCGCAGCGCTATTTTTACTATTTTCCGCTTCCTGAGCCGCCTGGACTGTATCGGAATGTAACTGTTGCACATCTGTCTGGACTGCTTCTATTTCCTGCTGTGCCAGCTCTACTGCTGCTCTGGATGTTTCCACCTGTACGGCTTTATTAATCACATTGTTATATGCAGCAGTGTATTCCGGCGTCATATCTCCGGGTGCAGCTATCATCTGCCAATGTTCTGAATTGTGTCCCGCATCAGGAGCAATTCCAGTGATCGTTGTCTCCAGTTCTGCCAGGCAGAAGTATGAGCCGCCCTGATAGGAAACTGCATCAAGATATTCGTATTCAACTGAGGAATCATATTCTCCTCGTGGGTTTAAGGAAATGTTTCCTAAATCTGTTTCTGTATAATTATTTACTGTATTTGACATCCGGTACCTCCTCAAACTTTCAGCCGGTATTTCAAACGTGATCCGATTCGTTTAAAATTCACTTTATCAATAGTTGGATCTGAATACATTTTTAAACGGCCCTTGACAACTTTAAAAGCTGCAAAGAAAACATTTCCTGTATCACCTTTCAGACTTTCATGTTTTTCTTTCACATAATCGTCTATCTCTTTCTTTGCCTGTTCGCTTTTCTCTGAAACCTCTTCTACAGAATCTTTTGCTTCCTGGCTGGCTTTCTCTGCCCGATCAGCAGCATTGTTTACTTCTTCGATCGCCTCTCGAAATAATTTCTTTTCCTCCAGTGTATCTACAAGATCTGTGTTTGGCTTTGGTCTTGCCCGGACGGGGATTGTGATCTTGTATTTTGTTTCTCCAGATTCAGTATCTGCAAGATAGATGAATGCATAGATACTGTAATTGTCTCCTGCGCCCTTCCGGAGGAAGCTGTCAGGAATCTGTACCTGTGCAGTTTTGTCTTGTACAGCTCCGATCTGAATCAGAGATTCTCCTTCCTGGTCCTGATCAGAAAAGTGGACTTCAAATGTTGCAGGAAGAGTAATTCCTTCTATCTGCAGCATCTGGCCATAGTCATACTGCCAGAGGGAGGTTGTTCTCGCATATATGCAATCGTTAAATGTTGCTGTTATGATGTTATCCATGATTTTATATCACCTTCTTTTTTGCGCTGGCGCAATAATAGCATTCACCTTCACGGTAAGCCAAGCCACTCATCATCCTACTTCCAGTGCATCCAGGCACTCTCCGACTACGGCACGAAGATTAAATAAATTTGGCACTTGTTCTCTTGTGTATACTCCAGTAAGCACCAGAGATACCCATGTCTTTACAAGACCACTGTTTTTCGTAAACTTCATTTGTCAACTTCTCCTTTCTCCAGAATTTTATAAACAACTTCTCTCAGATTTCCGATGTTCGGAACCTGTTCTTTTGAATAATGCTTGCTTTCCACTAATCTTACCCAGGTCTTTACAAGGCCGCTGTTCTCATCAAATTTCATTCTGTTGTTCCTCCCATAATCTGAGCTAACATAATACTAAGTTCTCCGATTGCGCTGTCGTTCTGCTCCTGCATTTGAGCTAACATAATGCTAAGCTCTCCGATCGCACTGTCATTCTGAATCTGCTTTTCTGCATCTTCTGCTTTTCTGGTCTTTTTCACGTCACGCATTAAAGTACCCCCATCCCGATTGCTCTTAAGGCAATCTCTCCTGTTGAGTCGTTTGCTGTAATCTTCACTCTCGCCGCAACAGCCCATTTCTCTGCAACCTTTGCAGTGTTTTGAAATGTATGATTACCCGCTGAATCCGGAGTGTAAGTCTCCCAGGCCGGAGAAGCATCGTTTGCATTGTTTGCGACCCAGATCTCTTTTGTAACCTTGTCATCTGCAACGAGGTCTAAAAGAACAACCATCTTCTGTGCTCTGTCAGCAGTCTCCTGCGGATGTGTCTGCATGTCCAGAATAGTCCCGATACGGATTGCTCTTGCTTCGGAAAGGATTCCTGAGTCTGTTGATACAACTCTCAGATATACTTCTCCGGATGCCCCGGTTACTTTTATTCTGAATTTAGTTCCCACATCTTCGTTCGATGCGGATGCTGCAGATACCCATTGCCCGCCTACGTATTTTTCAAGACTCGTAAATTCCTTGCTGTTTGAGAATCCTGAGTTCCCGGACATCTGAACCTTGAACGTCTGTGTATCCCCTTCAGAATCTGCTCCGATGTTGAATTCTACATAGAAGTCACTGTCCCGGCGTTCTCCGTTTGCCGGAGATATGATCGTCGGAGCATCAGCAGGGCCATTCTTCTTTGTGAAGGTGTACGTGACTGTTGTTGCCGCGTTCTTTGTGTCTGTCGCAGTAATCGCCACAGTGTGGCTTCCAATGCTTAATGCGGACCAGTATTTGCTCAGCACAAGTGAGAACGTTCCGTTTGACTGGCTTTGGTAGGATTCCTTTTGTGTTCCATCGATCTTTACGCTGATGTTGAATTTATCACCATCGGAATCGTTTATGGCGTAGTCAATGTTTATCGGTTTGTTCAGTTCGCCGTAACTTTTACTGGCCGGGGTAATCTGTGGGGCAGCGTTCAGGACTCGGAGGGCGGGGCGCCAGCCGATATCGTAGCGGTAACCGTGCGAATAGATGTGGCTCCAGTCGCGCGCGCCAAGGGAGCCACGATAAGGCCTGTATGAACTTCCGCTTGTTGTTGTGTTCTGGCACCAGCTATAGCAACCGGCCCAGTTCCAGATTTTATTGTGGGCTGTTGTAAAGTTGGCAGACGAACCGCCGTTCTGAAGGTCTTGGCTCTGTGGTGTCGGAAGTCCGGAGAACTTCCCAAGGTTTCCGATGTATTTGTCCCATTCGTTTGATGCTGTGGTTTCTGATTGCGCATTTCCATCTTTGCCGCCAGTAAGCATGAATAGTTCGTACTGCTGTCCGTCAATGGTTATCTTCTTTCCGCTCCCTTTTGCTCCGCAGAATCCTAATGCGTTCAGACGGTCCCATTGAATATCCATAAGCAGGTTCCTGTCGCAGATCAGAATCTTATCACTTCCGTCGTTGACCTCCACCCACTGCAATTTGTAGGCATCATTTGAATCTGTGTCTTTGATTTCAATAGCATTCGATCCGTTTCCGTAGTCTAACAGGTCTCCTGTGGACGGTGCGGATCCGTTTGTTCTGTACCATGGCTTCGTAGGTCTTGCTTTCTTTGCATTCGCCACATACAGTGTACCAAGTTTATGTATGGTTCCGTTTGCCATAGCTTTCTAACTCCTTTCTTTTCTTGGGGCTTATATCCCCAAATTTCCAATCGTTATCTTCAATCTGAATGTAATCATATTTCTTGAATATTTTCTTTGCCAGATTGTAGCTGTTGCTGTGTCTGGCATGTCCAAGCCAGGCGTTTATGGCCTGCTGTGCCTGTTTCTTTGTCAGCCTTCCGGATTGTACTTTTCTACAGTGATAAAGGTTCGATCATATATAAACCTTCTTGTCAGCATAAGTTCCGGATGTAATCACAACGGCATCTGAAGAATCTATCTCATCAATAGTTACTTGCGTCATATCTGAAGAATCTATCAGGTCTTTTAATTGAAGCTGAAATGTTAATTTCGCAATATCTGACATGTTCACAGCTAAACTATTTCTGTTTTTTTGAATTTGATGCGCGCATGTTTCAATCTGTGCCCTCATCTCTTGTGTTGTCTGCTTAACAACCGCTAATTCCCCAGCTATTGCCACTGCTTTGTCAATTTTACTTTCCTGCTCATAGAACTTGCTATCTAGCTGATCCAGAGCGTAATTGATATCTTCAACATCTGCAAAATCTTCATATCCCGGTTTCTTAAACCTGTAATGCTCTGTATATTTCACTACAACACCTCTTCCTTTATTGCGTACCATGTTTTTTGCAGTGCCTGTTTCCATGTCAGATTCTCGCTGATATTTTCCCACGTATTGTATCTAAGCGTCACTGATATCAAATAGTCCAACGGCACCATCTGATCAAGCATGTCGATCACACTTTTCTGCATCCTCTTTCGTGTCAGCTCAACAAGGCAAAAGACAGTTTTGGTATTCAAGTCAATATTTAACACATACTGGTTCTCCCCCAGAGTTGCGTCCATTTTTTGTCTGAGCACAGTTTCTGTATACAAAGGGCTGTCGTACCATCTGAGAAGCACTTCCAATCGCCTGTCTTCTATAGAATCTGTATCCCGTGGATTAATCCCGAGAATCTTTTCTCTATGTGTAATGCCAGATTCTTCAGAAGATCGTATGCAGATATCGTTGTCCAATTCGAATAGTGCTCTTTCCAGAACATCTCCAACTTTATCTCCAGCGTCAATTGACGCTTTAATATCCTTTATATTTAGTATCGCTTCCGGATACTCAACGTTTACGTGCATGTGAAATCACCTCTTACCGGTACCGTTCCGTTTGTAATCTGCAGATTTTGTTCTGAATCGTTTATTGTTGTCCCGGTAACATCAATAATTCCATCAATCTGTACAATCGCTGATTCTATCTGTAGAATACGGACTGCAATCGCATCGCTATCTTCCCATTTTTTTCGAAGTTCCAAAAGATAGTTGTCTACTGCCTTCGTAATATAACTTTTTAAATCTTCGTAAGAGTATCCGGAATCATAAATTATATTTGTCTTTATATTGACCTCTGTCTCTCCTACTCCCGAAATAATAACCCTGTGTCCGATTGGTGCAATGCCAACTCCGTCGCCACTATTCACCACAGGATCCACTTCTGTTTGAACCGCATTTATAACATCATTTGAAGGCGTACGATAATCGCTACCTATGATTGTTATCGCTATTTTGTCTTCCGGAGCTGATACTCTATTAAGTTTGCATCCGTATACACCGCTCATTTCTTTAATTCGGCTTTTATAATATTCCCGGTTTCCTGCAAAGCCGCGATAATTGTATGTGTTCAGAATCCTAGCTCTATAGCTTTCCACTTCTTCCTGATCTGTAGCCTCAAGAGTGCATTTCAGAATTCTTCCCCATTCAAATCCATCCACGAATTCAATTAGTTCTAAATCCCCCAGCATTCGGTTGGGTTCGGATCCAGGACTATCGCATCCGATTCGATATGTGTGTTCTTCCTCACTGATTACATTGAATACTGTGTAATTATATTCGTCACAATTCCATCTGGACCCTTCTGGCACTGCACAGTTGAACTGAGCAGTAAATTCAGCATATGTAGCTTCATTGATATATACGCCTCTTTCATTTCCATTTCGGATCAAATGTTCTAAGTCGGCTGTATCTGCATACATATTCTGTTCATGCCCGGACAGGAGCAGATAAGCTTCTTCCAGGCGTACCGCCTGTTTCGCACAGGCATTAAATATCAAGCTGCCTTCTGATGTATCTACATCATCAGGCATATCTTCCATCATTTCGCGCATGATAGTTTCGTAGGTCATATCCTCATACATTTGTGCTCACCTCCCCGTCTCCAAGTGATGTTATAAGCGAAAATGATATGGTTACTTTCTCATCATTTTTAACACATGAAAAGTTTTCAATTCCCGTAATGTATGGATTTTCCATTAAGCATTCCTCTGTCATGTGCTCCAATTCTGACTGTATTAATTCCTGCGAATAGCTTTTTCCTACAAGCTCATCATATTCTTGACCGTAATCATCAGAATATATGTAATACCTATATCGTGCGGTATGTAGTGCAAGCCATGCCCATACAAGTATGGCATCAAAACCTTCCACAATTTTCCCGGAAAGTTGTCCTGTTTCGAAGTTAATTCCATACTCTTTAGGAATGTATTGCTCTTCCTGTATTTCATTTTCTTCCGCATCTATAAAAGGAAGCATCATTCTGGTTCCACCACCTTTGCAATCAAAATGTATTTCTCATGTTTATGCAGTTTCAAGAGAAGAACGACATCTCCTTCTTTTAAGATGTTTTTTCTGTATTCTTCCATGGTGACATTGTGATCGGAGTCTGTCATATATTCTGCCGATTCAGGTTCTGAAGTATGCAGGAATATTTTTTTGTTCGGATTCAAGCGCAAATTGCAATCTATTAGATAATCTTCTTTTTTTAATGTCATCGTGTCTATTCTGACCTTTCCCGACTCCATCATAACTCCAAGCTGAGGTACCGGAGGGTTATAGAATTTTCCAGCTTTTCTCATTTGCTCTACGAATCGTTCATATGTATTTATAGACCTTGATATCTTCCTCCGTTAATAATAGTCGTTACCCTTTGACCTCTCCATTTATCCACGTTTGGAAATCCATACACCATTGATTCCCATTCAATTACGTCTGCCTTTCCGCCTCCGAGGTCGTGTCCCCATTCTGTGTAATTGCTGTCACCTGGGTTCTTCTCATCTGCGATCATGCAATTTATTCTTGTTCCGTTTGCCAGTACCACGCATACAATATCTCCTACTTGTCCAAATTTCTGTGTTACAGCAATCAGATAATAACCATCTATGGTTGCTATGTTTTCAGGGCTTCCAGTCTTTCCTTTTTGTCCCCATATTTCAGAAATTCTTCTTTGCGTCGTTCCTGCATTCCATCTTCCGTAAAATTGTGGATAGCAAGTGTAGTTGCCGGTAATCCCTGTCTGCGGGACGGACGATGGAATATTTACAGTTGTTCCGGATATTGCTGTGCCGCTTCCAACTGATATTGTTGTAACAGGATAGTCAATGTAACAAAATCCATATACGTCACTTCTTCGATTTCCATACTGCTTTCGTGCTGCAAGTCCGCCTGTTGCGCCCCTTGTATTTCCCTCAATAGACACATAATCGTTGATTCCCGATCCGGAAACACTTTCCACCAAGCCTATATGGCTTCCTCCACCCGGTCCGTACACTACCAGTGCACCAACTTTTGGCGTTGTTCCAAATTTCCCCCTTGCCTGGTACCATTGTGTCACCTCAGAACAGCTTGCAGTCTTTCCTCCACCCATAAACAGGTCTCCATGTCCAGATTTATTGAAGATTGACCATTGAAAGATGCAGCACCATGCAACTCCATTGTACCCGTAGTATTGTGTGGCTTCATTCGTGCTTCCTGATATTCCGATCCATGCTCGTGCCTGATTCAGTACATCATCCAGTGCATTGCTGGTCGTTGTACTACTGCCGCCTGCAGAATTCGCAATCTGTTCCTCGTCTTCCTCCTGAATATCCATCACGTTTTTGAACGCAAGTTCCAAAGTTGTCGTATAAACTCCACCGTTCCATTCATGGCTGTCATTTTCTATCCAAAATTTTCCCTTCAGTCCGGTCCTGGAGTCCTCTATAATCACACCTAATCCAGAAACGCATCTGCAGTCCCCAATCATAGTCAAATTTGCGGTTTTATTTATGCCTTGCAGTTCTGCCTTAGCTTCTGTTTTCCCGTTTCCACTATCTACGGATATCGCGTTTTGAAATATGCCGTATTTCTTTATCCAGTTTGAGTTACTCACACTTCCAATTTTATTATTGTTTGAGTCATAGATATATACACGATTTACCATGCTGTCTAAATCTTCTGTATATGAGGACTCTGTAATTCTTTCCCCCTGCCGTATGTGGAAATTGGGGATAACTTTCCCTTTCTGTATGACTTCCAGCTTATCTCCGTTCATTTGTGCGATGTATTTTTTCTTGTTTTTTCGGTATGCTTTTGTGTATGCAGCCATGATAATTTCATAATACGGGCGTTCCTGAAAGAATATTTTCGCAATAGGCATCTTAGTTTTTGCAATGGATCCGGTCTTTACTTTTACGTCTCTGCAGACCATCTGTGCGATTTTTTCAGGGGTTTTGTTTGCAAAACGGTATGTACCGCTAGATCGTAAGAGATGCATCATGCCGTCAGTTGCTGTATACTGTAGCTCACCCATTTCAGATTTTCTTTCTCTTTGGGTAATAATTCCGACAAATTTCGTTTTTTTATCATCCGGATATCCTGGGTAGAATACAATTTTGTCTCCTAATTTTATGCCAAGAGTCTTGACATTCTTATCATTCGGGCTGTATGCAACACTAAACACGACTGTTCTGGCTGCCTGTTTAGCACTCCCAGCCCAAGTCACGCTCGTTACATAACCGGTTATTTTCGCATCATTCCACATTATTTTCATGGTATCACCAGCTTTGTCCCGTCATATATATACCAGCCATTTACACCATTATGTGCGCTGCTTACACGTCCATGCTTTTTTGCGGCTTTTTCTATGACAGTCTTGTTTGCATTGTAGATTTTGTTCGCATAGGATCCTGAACCGTAATATTTTTTTGCGATACTCCTGAGGGTGTCATTTCCTTTTACTGTATGATTTTTTTTCTTTGGTTTATTGTCTGAGCGACTGTTCTCCTTTTCCGGCTTCTTTTTCTCCGTTTTTACAGGTTCCAGGACCGCCTTCAACGGTTTCGTATATTTTGGCGGACGATAATCTTTCATAGTGATTGAATATGTTATATCGCCCGTTCCGTCGTCTTCCCCGAACTGAAAAGATGTTATTATTACATTTTTATTAATCTTTGTTTTTGTAATAATGAATTGAATAGGGGTTTCCTGCCATCCAAGGATTTCTTTTACATACTCCCAAGGATTTCTGTCTTTTGCATAGTCTGCAAAAGGGTAGTCCTGCGCCGGAAAAAAAGACTCAATCGTATACGCTTTAAGTCCTTTTTTCCCAAGTATTGTTACATCCCCTCTTGTTTGCACATTAACAGTCTGATGTGTATTTTCAAAAGTCACGTCGAATGATGCCGGTCTTATAGGAAGTTGTATTGATTTGTCTTTATTCTTTAACCAGTATTCCATATCTCCTCCTATGCTGTCTGCGGCATATTGTCACTTGTCTGTTCGATTTTTCTTATAATCGCTTCTGCTATTTTATCAATATCAGTTTCTTCTCTCACCACGATGCTATCTGCCAGTTTTGCAATTGCAATAGAATAGCTCTTCCTTCCATCCTGGCGTGCCATCCGCACAGATTCATCGTGCGGATATACTCTACTTCCAGATGGCAGATCAACAATTTCTCCACCCTTTTCGCTGATCTGCACGATTCCGCCCTGCCAGTAATCAGTACCTTTCGCCAAAGTCGGAATTGTTGGGATATTGAATCCGATATGCCCTCCGCCAACAGCACTGGGGAGATCAACACTTATTTTATTAATCGCTCCAATTGCTTTATTCACAAGGTTGATTACCGCATTAAGCGGTGTCTTTACAAGTGATTCCAGGGTTCCAAAAATGCTTCCAACTGCCTTTACGATTCCGTTCCAAGCCTTTTCCCAGTCTCCCTGGAAAACGCCTGTAAGGAAAGTAATAATTCCGGAAAGAAAATCTTTTATGCCCCCGATAACAGTCTCTGCATTCTCATACCATCCCTTAAACGCTTCTACGGCTATCTCAATTGCAGGTTTGATTGCATCTGCAAATTTTTCAAAAGCCGTTTTGACATTCTTCCACATTTCCTGTGCCCAGTCTATGACTGATCCAATCCATTTTTCGGCTGCCTGTCCGAAATTCACCAGACCATCTTTCGCTTTATCGATCACAGGTTTGATTTTATCCCAGTTTTTATAGATAAGCACTGCTGCCGTCGCTACCGCAACAATTGCCACTGTAGCAATATTTGCCGGGCTTGCAAGCATTTTAAACACTCCTCCTGCTTTCGTTACTGCTCCTGCAAGCTCCCCTGCATTCGAAATAGTTTTTCCAATCCCTTTATTAAGTGTTCCGATCCCTACTAAAACTGGTCCGACCGCTGCCGCAAACCCCGCGATTTTAACGATGCTTTTCTGCGTAGCAGGACTCATCGCATTCCATTTATCAGTCAGTTTTCCTATTACATTAATTCCTTTCGTAACATACGGAATTAATTGATTTCCAATTGGTTGCAGTACATCCACCTGTATGGTTCTCCAGAGTCCTCCTAAAGCTCCTGATAAAGTGTCGTATTTTACATTCACCAGTTCTTCGACAGATTCTCTGCTTTTATCTATAGCATCACTCGCCGTTGACATAGAGGTTATAACCTGAGGTCCCAAATCTTCCCAAACGGTTCCGAATAGGTTTACTCCAGCTGCACTCTGTGCTACCGGATCATCCATGGAAGCAAGTCCTTCTATGACTTCGTTGAATGCTTCTTTTGCAGTTTTCCCTCCAGCTCCAAACTTTTGTGCCATTTCATCTGCATTCATCCCGAGAGCCTCGAATCCCTGTTTCGTTGTGTCTGATCCATCTATCGCTCTGATTGAGAATTCTTTTACCGCATCTCCGATCTTATCCAGATTGAAAGCTCCGTTCTGCGCACCGTTTGCGAATACAGAAAACATATCCTCTGCATCCAGTCCCAGTTTCTTGAACTGTACGGAATATTCGTCAATGTTGTCGAAGAGTTCATCTGAGAAATTTAATCCCGACTGCATGCCCTGAGTCATGAGATTGAATGCTTCTCTTGCTGATACCCCATAGTGTTTTATAAGTGCGTCGGCTGCTCTTGTGCTTTCTGCTACGTCTACGTCAAACGTATCTGACAGCGTATATGCGTATTCTGTGCATCTCTGCAGAGCTGAATCATCCAAGTAAGACATGTTTTGATTAACAGTTGCCATGGCTTCTGCGACATCATTTATTGATTCACCGAAATTATCTTTATAGACATTGTTGATCATGTCTTTATACTTGCCCATCTCATCTGTTGCGGTACCTGTTGCCGCCGTAAACTGCTGCAATGCGTCCTGTGAATCAGAGGAAAATTTAATTGCCGCAGTTCCAACCGCTACCAATGGTGCAGTGACCGACTTGGTCAATGTTTCTCCTGCAGCAGTAAACGCTTCTCCTGCGTGAGAAAATACGCCCGCAACACTATTAAATCGTTTTTCTAGGTCGCGCGCCTGTGCCGCTACTTCTCTCGACGGATTGCTGAAATCGTCAATCAGCTTTACAACTGCTGCAACTGTCTTACCTGCCCTTGTCTCTCATCTCCTCTTTTATGTCCTGCAATTCTTGTTTTAAAAAGGCGCGAGTGATCAAACGTTCACCTGCGCCCATATCGTAATATTCCGATGGTTTCCATTTCTTTAGGCGGAACAGTGCATAAGCCACGCTTGCTTCGCCGTCCACCTTTATGAGTTTTTTACTTTTTCCTCAGCATCTTCTCCAAGTCCGGAAAGTTTAACAATTTCGTTTGCAATAGACCCCGATTCCACTCCAAATAAAGCCGCTGCCAAATCCTTCGGTGTCGAAGCGCCAAAGTGTTCCATGAGTTTCTCATTTTTCAGGTCTGGTTCTACAATTCCATATACGCAGCACATCAAATTAAAATCATAAAGAGCTGCCATATCCCTGTTTCCATTCTTGTCATACATCATTGCCTGCAGGCTGTTATAACGTTTTCCGGACAGTTCTCTAATCGTTATTTCTGCGTTCTCTCCCACTAACCTTTCCAGTTTCTTTGATTTAATTTTTTTTGTTTCTTTTTCTTCCGTTTTCGCTTTATCTACGCAAAGCAGTTTGTCAATTAAGTTCATACTTTTCTCCTTTATGCATCGATTGTATCAAGGACTTCGAAACTGCTAAAATTGAATGGTATTGATTCCTCCAGCAGTTTTCCGGCTTCCCAGTCTGCAATTGTCAATTCTGTGATCACGCAGTCATCCAGTCGAATCCTTTCTGCCCCAAACGCTTCCGGATCCTCTAAATTCGTGATAATTGTCATCCTCGTGGCTTTACCTTTTTTCAGGTTTTCAGACACTTTTTTCAAGAAATAGGATGTAACCTTATTTAATTTCAGTGTACCAGATCCACTGATTCCAGTTATTTTGTATCCTTTCTCCAATGTCCCTGTTCTTTTTACTTCGCTTGTATCAAGTTTCATCTTTGCCTGGAGCGCCGTTGCTTCCGCCATATAATCATTATCAATCCAGCACTCTCCAAACGTTCCATTAATAACACGATCTGGTGTGTAATTATTCCTTGTGGTTCCTCCTTACACAGTGATGTTCAAATTAATGTCTTCCATTACGTCCACCAATGTAGCGGATGCTGCCAGGAAAACCTTTTCGTCTGTATACTGTTTCTTGATTTCTGCCTCACTCATTGCTTCTGCTTCATCTCTTGTTACACCCTTGTTTTTAATGATATATTCCTTGATTGCATCAACATCCAGGTCAATTGTGTAACCCTCAATAATTCCATTTCTCTCCATTTCTGCTAGATAGGAATTAATTGCCGAAATAAGCAGGCACTTATTTGCATATGTATTCGGGTATTTCCCGATATAATTGTCTTCTGCCAAAAGAACAAGGTCATCGTGGATCATGTCCATGCTTTCAACTACACGAATTTTTTTCCACGGGTTCCCTTTTCCTTTGCTAACTGTCTGTAAGGAATTAACTCCCCGTCCAACTTTTACTTTTTCGCCATCGTAATAAAGGACCAGTTTTCCAGCGTCAATTTCTGCGTCCAGTTCGGTTTTTTTCTTTTTCTCACACTCCGTTACATCATCAAGAATTGCGTATGTTGCAGAACTCTTATTAGATGTACCGGCGAGCAGTCCTGCAATTCTTGAACAGAAGGATTCTGCTGTATACTCTTTCTCACCAACTTTTACGCTGGCTGTAGCATAATTTATAATTCCTTCATTATCTGCTTCTGTTTCCGGAAGCACTGCTTTAACCTTATTTCGCTCATCACGCTGATCTTTTACCCATGTCACAATGGTCTCTGTCTGCGAGTCTGTCTTTGCTGTCGGACAGCACAGCCAGGTAACCTTTTTGACCGCAAAATAATTCAGCGCCGTTTCGTAATTCTCAGCGTTGGAACTAAGAACATACAGCACGATTTTAGCAGGTGCTGTATCGTTCCCAACCAGGGCAAGTTTCACTTGCTCTTTATTTGCATCGCTCAGTTCTTCCGGAATATCTTTTTCTTTGTAAATCATAGTCGGATTTGTTGCCGGCACTTTCGCATCTTTTACAATCATTCCCACTACACCGCGTTCAGATCTTCTGATTGTGTTTCTTGCGGCTGCAGTAAAAATAATATTCATTACTGGTAATCCCCTTGTTTTACCTCCTGTGATAAGTTCAATTCTTCCATCAACTTGCTACTATCCGTTCTTGGAATTATATCCCAGAACTCCACATCAAACTGGCAGACTGGAATGTTTGCGTTTTCGCCCTGAAAGTTTAGATCCATGTTGCTTGTGTTCAGGCTCCTGCTGCCAATTGTCAGCTTCTGCCCGAACATTTCTTCCATGGACGCAAAAAAATTCATCCCGTCTGCTTCATTTGTGTTTTTTTGAATAAAATCAATTTCCACTTCAACATTTTTGTGGAATGCGTTCTTTGTGGATTCAGAAAACGTCTGTGTTATATACACAAAGAAAGAAGGCCGCGTATAGCCTTCTACTGTGTCTGCTCCGTATATCTTCATATCCGGATATCTTTCTTTCAAAGCGGAATTGACCGCTTTTTTTATTTCTTTAAGTGTCAAGTCCTGCCTCCCTCAGTATCTCGTCCAGTAGTTCCTGTCCGATCAGCTCGGCGTGTTCTGCACGCTGTGCCATATATTTTGCCACAGTCTTTTTTCCCCTGACTTCTCCAACCTGCCTCAATCCCTTTGTTTTGTCTTTGCTTTTATGAGTTATCATGGCGTGTCCTTCTTCGTAGAGATGGTAATGCGGAGCTACTGTCGTAACTGCAACTGTAACTTTGTTTCCTGATCGTATTACCTTTCCCTGTCTGAAGCTCTTTGCCAGAGGTTTTGGCTCTTTTTCGCTTCGCGGGCTTATATAATGATGTCCCTCTGCTTCGGAATCCACCCTGCCTTTTAAGTCCTTTGCTATGCTTCTGGATTCTTTTTTGAGGACAGTTTCTGAAGACGCCGGGAACTGCCGGGATGCTGTTTCGAGTGCTCTTTCCAGTTCGGAGGCGTCGAATTCAAAGCTGATACTCTGCATTCTCAAACACCTCCTCGCACTGGATCTCAAGAAGTTCATGTTTCTCATCAAGATCGATTGGTGGTCCTGCAATCTGAAACATTCGACCATGATAAAGGATTCTCATTTCGGCAGTAACGTCCTTTCTGAATCTTACATATATCCGGTGTGATACTTCCGGTTTCATTTTCCCCATGAAGTTACATTCCGAAGATTTGTAGGGTTTTACTGTTGCCCATACTTTTTTATATGGTTCCCAGTTTCCCCTGTCCTGCCCCATATCATCCTCTTTTACCACGAATCTAAGAAACAAAATACGTTTATTTAATGCTCCGGCATTAATCCTTACAGACACCTCCTACAGCAGGTTTACGCAATGCATCCCAAGAATTGTTTCAACCACTTTATTTGTCGTATTTTTGTCGACATAAACAGATCTGTTATCGTACATATCCTGGCACAGGACCAGTGCCGCTATCGCAAGATCTTCATGCATGTCGATTTCCTCATCATTCAGTCCTGTATAAGATCTTATGTAAGCTTTTGATGCATCAAGAATCCTCTGGAGTTCTTCCTCGCTGTAGTCGTCTGCTCTGCAATGTTCCGCAACGATATCCGGAGTGATCTCATTTACTTTCATTTTTTCACAGTCTTTCTTGTAGTTCTTGTTTTCTGCAAATCTGGTTTTGTCTTTTCCGCAGTCTTTTCAGAAATTTCTCTGATATAACCAGCTTCCATCAGATCAGAGACTACAGGTTCAACGCTGTAATCTCTGATTTCTCCTTTTGACATTGACAGAACTCCGCAGAAACTGACCATAGCTTCTATCTTCATCGGTTATTCCTCTCAGTCTGCTGCTTTCATCTTCAGAACTGCAATCTTCTGTTCATTTTCAATCTTGGAATCCATTTCCAGCCATCCAACGACGCCAATCGCATGTTCTGTTGCAAACTTCTCTCTCAGGACTTCAATGTTCATGTCCTCAGATACTTTAACAGCCAAGCCGCTCATATCTCCATATATGATTGCAGTTTTCCCTGCTGCCATCTTCGGCATATTATCAGAACAGAACACATCATTGCCGAACAGAGTATAGCCCCATTTTGCTGTTGCATCCTTCTGTAAAATATAATCACCATCAGAATTCTTCAGCTTTCTGATTGCAGTTCTGGTGGCTTTATTCATGATCCAGATACAAGATGGTTGGAATACATCCGGAACAGTTTCCTGCAGGTCGATCAGCTCATCTCCTGTGATCGCGGTACCTGCTGCCGCAGTTACAACCTGTTTCGCCTTAGATACGCCTTCCACTTTATCCATGGTTCCATTCAGAAGTTCATTCTCAATCCATCTTGCAATGTTCTCAGCCATCTGGTTCACAACAAAATTGGTGATATCAAACTGAGAATTATTAACAAGAGACTTGGATACTTTTGTCAGTGCCCCTGCAAGGAATCCTTTCAGCTCAATAGATTTGAATTTTCCGGAATTGGATTCAAGTTCGCTAAATTCTGTAGCGTATGCCATTGTGATCGCTGTAGTTTCCTCATCGTAGTAAGGAATAGACAGTGTACCGCTTACGTCATATCTGGTTGCCAGCTGATAAATCGGACAGATTTCATACACCTTTTTGATGATTTTATTTGCAATAGATGCCGGAATCACTGCTCCATTGTCCCCGGATGTCAGATTCGATGCTCTTTCCTCAGATGCAATACCACGGATGTAGTTCGCAAATGCTCTTTCTTCCTGGTCTTCTGTTTCTTTATTGTCCTTTTCTTCCTGGCCTTCTGTTTCTTCTGGTTTTTTCAGAATGTCCCTGGCTCTCTGTAATGCAGCGATTGTATCATCGATGTCTTTAATTTTCTTTTCAAGGTCATCAAAGGACTGCATTTCTTCATCATTCAGTGCTCTTTCTTCCTGCTCAGCTTTGTCTAAGATCTGCTGTAACTGCTGCTCATACTGTGTTCTCTGTTCTGCAAGTTTTTTAAATTTATTCCTCTTATTTTTCCTCCTATTTTTTCAATTTATTAATTCTTTCCTGAAACTTTGTATTATCATATTCCTTTTTCGGTGGAAGGTTCTCTGTATATGTAGTTTCCATGCACATTGCCCTGGTTTCCACCTCTTCCTCTGTTCCAGCTCTCACTTCCACAGATGTGGATGAATATACCGGAATTTTATTCATAACAAGTGTGATTTCATCCATGTCGAAGTCTTTCACATGCCTGATAGGTAGCTGATCAGCTCTGTCCTCAATAGAATCCACCACATTCTTCATATTGAATGACCATCCCTTCAGTAATCCTTTCTTCGCCCCTTCGATGACCGCTGGGTCGGTTACGACAGATTCTGCTCTGAGCCCTACTTCATCTTCCCTGACGGTCAATGTCCCGTCTGCAGTATCTGCAAGGACGTGTCCTCTGTCATGATCCAGAAGCATCCTGATATCTGCTGCTCTGCTTATTGCACGCTCAAATGCCCTCTGTTCAATCACTTCGATCACTTTCCCGCGTGGTGTAAGCACTGGTCGTGATTCTCTTCCGGGTACATTGACATATCCAGAGATATGGAGCCCGTCAGCTCTTAATTCTGCTTTCCTTTGCTTTCCTCCATCCTGTTATTCATTTTGTTCTTTTCCTTTTGTTGCGGAATCTATGAATCCCGTTTGAATGACATCCATATTCTGTACAGCATTGGTGTTCGGTGTATAAACCTGCCCGGTTTCCGGGTTAAGGAGAACGCTGTCAAGCCCAAGTGTAATCCACTTGAATCCGATCGGTTCCAAGTCTTCTTTTTCTCTGACTTCATCAATCTGGAGGAAATTCTTTTCGAGTCCGATCTTGTAAGCCTCGTAACGTTCCTTAATATTTCCTCTGGTCAGTTCTTTCGTATCAAACGACCAGTAATATGTCTCTTTCTCTGATTCCAGAAGCAGATCCCTGTCCAGACTGCACTCTATATCGCTCATCACAATGGTGCAGGTCCGGATGAAACAGTCTATGTCTTTTTCAGTTGGGTTTCCGCTAATCATTCCGTCAGGGATTCCAAACAATTTGCAGATTTCTGCCGAGTTTGTTTTCTTGTTCTCGTTCAGCTGCATTTCAACAGATGTGTTAGATGATTCCTGGAATTCAAGTCCCTCATTCAAAACCACAACTGTTTCTTCTGCATTGCTGTACAATCTTCTGAAAGCAGCTTTTAATGTGTCCATTGCATCTTTTGTTAATTTCTTCGGAGATTTCAGGAATCCTTTTTTGTTTCCACCCTTTTGTACCAGGCTCTGTTCGTATGTCAGTTCACTGTATGATACTCCGATAATCAGCTGATTATCGCCCATAACGCTTCTGGAAGTCATACCATCCTTCGTTTTTCTTAGAATTTTAAAAAACTGGTAAGGTCTGTATGATTTTCCCTGTACCAGAATGTCATAATCTTTAAAAATCGGATCTGTATTCTTCATGATGGAAATGTGAGTCTCGTCGACGTAGTGAATGCTCTCAACCTCCGTTCCCGGTTTGTTGATATAAGCATACCCGCCTTTCCCCAGATAGTAATCTTCGATGATCGCTCTCCAAAATTGTGAAGCTGTCAGCGTGTCTCCTGTATCATTATTCAGGAGAGAGGTTCTTCTGTCCCTGACTTCCCGAACATTTCCTTCCTTGTCTTTCTGATACAGATTGACCGGAAGCAGTGATATTGTTCCTGCGATCAGATTAATGCATGCCTGTACCGCAGGAATTTCCAATGCTTTTTCCTTTGTCATTACATTCTTTCCGAGCAGTGCACTTAAAAGCGCGTCTGATTCCACCTGCTCTGACGGATTCACCATGGTATCTGCCCTTACTTCATGTTTTCTTTTGCCAAACGGCCATATGTTCATTTGTTATCTCCTCTGATTGCGCCGGCGCAATTACGTCTGAACTACAAAATCATCTTCGCCATACAGCAGTTCCTGCTGTAACAGGTACATGGCATTGATCAACGATACAACCATGTCCACTTTTCCGGATGATTTCTTTTTGTTCACATACAAATTTTTGTTCGTGTCTTCTGTGCATCTTGCATTCTGAAAATTGATTTCAAGCATCCTGTTTGCAGCATACTGGAATTTCTTTTTCAGGATCAGCTCTTTCAACAGTTTAGTAGGCATATGCAGCACCGAGCTATGCTGTTTGATCTCAACGCACTCTATCTCATTCTGTTCCAGTTTCTGCACGGTCGATATTGCATTATATCTGTCATATCCTACCTGCATGACTTCCACTCCGTATTTCTCCGTCAGTCCTATGATGAAACGTTCTACAAACCCATAGTCAATAACCTCATCTCCACAGGCAAAGCATTCGCCTTTTCTGATCAATGCTCGATAATCTACCTTTTCTTTCATTGACTTTTCATCTATTCTATCTGAAGGAGCGAACCCCCAGACTTTTGCATAGATTGTTCCGTCCTGTTCTGTTACCATGGCAAATGATGTGTTATCGTTCGTCATTGACAGATCCAGTCCACACCATACCTGTTTCCCCTTCCAGAAGTTGTCCGGTAAATCTCCGCTACACATTTTCACCTTCTGGATGTCAATATAGCCTTCGACTCCCAGTCCCTTATACAGAATGTTATTGTGTTTACAGAGATAATTCTCTCTCTTGTTCTCATACAGGATTGCAAGTGAGCGTTTCTTCCTGATCTCCTCAAAAATATACGGATGCGCCACTGCGACCGGATTGCTCTGATAAATCACCCTGTCATCAGTTTTCCATGTGTCTCCATGTTTCAGCTCATCATCTGGCTCATATAGCAGTGCAAAATACCGCTGGTCTTCTAAAAGTCCGTCAAGCGTTTTCTTTGCAATGTCTATTTCGTCCAGCATCACATTGTTATCATTCGGGTACTGAGTACTGATGATGATTCCAAGTTTGTTTAAAAGCGTAATCTGGGATGAGCGCATTGCTTCCACCGGGTATGCGTCCAAAGCTCCGGCTTCGTCAGCCAGAAACGCATTTGCCAGTTTACCATCCATTCCGTCCTGGCTGTATGCCAGCGGAGTGTACTCATTATCATTAAGCAGGCATTTAATCTGACTTCGTAAGAGTTTAAATGCCGGTTCATCTTCGTTATAGAGTGCCGGACTGACTTTTATGATTTTCCGGATTGCATTCTTCAGTTCTGACGACAGCGCCAGATCCGGTGCAACCGAAAAGAATCTGGAGAAATCCGGCTCTGTCAGCATCAGCAGGATGAAAATCACCGCTGAATTGAATGTTTTGAAATTCTTTCTTGCTATTTCAAGTAAGATCGTTACGTAGAATCTGCTTTTTCGTTCTGCATTTTTACAAAACGTGCAGAGTCCCGCAATAGTCATGAACCACGCATACTCTTCCAGTCCATCATAAATGCTGCATCGCAGATCCGGATGAATCATTAGTTTTAGCAGCTTGCAGATTTTTTCGCATTCCCCTTCATCCACATAGGCATCTGGGTTATCTCCATCTGCGATACGGATCCAGCTTTCTGCCTGTTTCTTCACGTATAGGGGGACTTTTCCCTCGCCTTCTTCCAGGCACCACTGTGCATAATGATATGCTTTTCCTTCTTTCATCCTCCAAGTGCTTCTTTCAATGGATTACTTTTCTTTGCTTCGGTTTTCGGAACTGATCTGAGAGAAGAAGCAATTGTCATGATGTTCTCTTTTTCGATGTCAGAGAGCATCCGTCTTTTTGCCTGCACCTGTCTGTCCAAAGCAATCAGGTTCTTCTGCATTGATGTCTCTGTTTTATAATATTCTCCATATGTCATCTGTTCTGTCTCAAGCAGTTCTTCTTTGTTCTCTTCCAGGTCACAGAGTTGTCTGTAAAACCGTTCTTTTTTCTCTTCAAATTCTTTTGTTTCTGCGTACAAAATGCAGTATCTGTTTATTACAGCGCCGTACATGTCATCGAATTTGTCAATTTTTTCAAGCAGTTTTTTCAATCTCAGAAATTCTTTGTGTGCTGTCTCATTTTCTCTGACTTCCGATCTTTCTTTCAACGGAATCCCTGTAAGCACTGCTTTTTCTGCCTGTTCTCTCTGTCTGAGTTCGCGCTTGGTTCTGTGAGATTTTCCTTCTGACCGGATGATACTAACCGTCTTTGATGGTGTAGGCCTTGCCTTCTCCCTCCTTCCTTTTAATTTCAAAATGCTGATCTGGGAATATTTTGTGCATCTACGGGGCATACGTGGTCGTGAAAAATCAGATTTTTTTCAGTTTGAATGGTCGGGGGGACTCTCTGAAGTCTCCTGCTGCCTTGCAATCTCTGTCAACACCTCTCTTGGTATGCCTGCATCTTCAGCCATTCCATGATGCATGGTGCATAAAGATATCAGATTGTCATTATCCAGTCTCCGATCATAGTCCTCAATCAGCGGTACTATATGATGCACTTCTATCTGCCTGTTATTATACCTGTTGATTGTACCGTATAGATTCCGCAGGCACACCTGGCATAGATAATGATCTCTTTCTCTGATCTCCAGACTCTTTTGTTTCCACGCCTGCGTACTTCGAAAACTGTTTTGTGTTGTGCGTATTTTCTTTCTCCGTACCGGCTTGTGTCCACAATCATATCTGCTGTCATGAACTTTGCCGCAATATTTGCAACTCTTTAACATTTCTAATATCCCCATGAATAGCGGGAGATGGATTCGAACCACCGTTCCAGGCTTAGGAGACCTGTAAGTTACCGTTACTTTATCCCGCGGTATTTTTGTATATTAAAAGAGAGCCTGTTTCCAAGCTCTCTTGTTAATTAATATTTATGTTTTCATGGACATTCTGGGGTTCGAACCCAGGACCGACCGGTTATGAGCCGGTTGCTCTAACCACTGAACTAAATGTCCTTAAAATTTAATTTTCACGTTGCAAGCTACCGTTAGGTACTCTCGCCAAGCCTCACCACCTCTCATTCGCTTCATTTTTGAGTATAGAAAAAGCAGCCCGAAGGCTGCTGATATCTATTTAACATTTCTGCCTTTTTTTTCAAACATTTCAAATGTTGAATTAGGAGAATTGGCAGTTACTTGAAAAATTTTATACTCAAGATACTTAAGTAAATTAACTTTTTTGTCAATCAAATATTCTAAATCCTTATCAGAACACATAATTATGATCTTTTGTGCTGATGCATTTTTATGTGTTAAATAATGCTCTCTTGATATTTGAAAACATGTAGAAGTTGCATCTATTCGCCCAAAAATAATTCCCAACTGCGCAGCATTTGTTTCCAAAATGCTTTCTAACTTATTACAATAATTATTATTAGGTTTCTTGTCAGGTTCATTTTTACATTCTACGATAAAATATGGAGTTAGATACATAAATATAGTTAAAATTGTTGGTTTTAATCCACATAATAAAGTGCAATCAAACTGATTAGTACATGTCTTTATTTCATTTGTTCCTCTTATGCCTTTAATGTTCTCAAAAATTTTTAATATAAGCTTTTCAAGAGCATTTCCTTTAGCAGTAGTGTTTTTCCCATAATCCAGATCTAATTTTTTCTTCATTTCTTGTAACTCAATATATGCCGATTCGTCCGGATTGTAAAATATCTTATAAATATCTTCTTCATTACTTGCCAGCGAATCAGCTTGAGTAAAATTTATTTTATTTTCGCCAACTAATTCTAACCTTTGTTCTATCGCTTTAGCGATTTCATCTTCCATTACATCAGGTTGCTTTATTACTCTATAAGCCACATAAATATCATCGAACGTAATTTTTTTCTCTTCTTCACATTCATCACAAAATATTGGTTTTAATAAAATTTCTGCAATTTCGCCCTCTGAAATTATTTCAAGATTATAATCACAATCTGGGCACTTAACCAAATAGTATCTTTCTAATATTTCTTCCTTCTCGGCATATTTTAGCATACCTTCCGCAATTGCATACTTGACTCCAAATTTTGCAGATACAAATGATGCGGTAATATTTTTTTGATTTTTTTTAGGTAAAGTTGCAAGCCAATAGTCAAAATCATTTACGAAGTCAGGATTTAGAATTTCCGTAATTTTCAAAAATTGTTTGTAAAACATTTTGTATATCAGCCTCCTCTGCATATTGTGTAGTCTTTACATAACCATAATTTTTATTAGTTCCTAATTGAACTACTAAATAATTATTTTTTGGAAAATAAGTTTCATCTTCTCGTTTATAAATCAGATTAAGTTTTTTACACATCTTACTTTTTACAACAGATTTTTTACTGTCAAAAAAGGCTTCTGTACATTGCAATGGAATACTTTTATCGGACGTTGTATCTATCTTGGTTAATTCAGTTTCATCATCAGCACTTACCTTTATCAAATATGCGGGTCTGTCTTCTTTAAAAATGCTTTCATTGTTTCCATTTATTGATACAAATTTTTCCACAAAAATCCTAGCATCCAAAAGTGCTTTAGGTGTATTTCTTATATCAAGCTTAAGATTTGAAAAAATTTGATTTACAAATTCTTTTATAATATCCTCTTGGGAATCAACTTGTTTATTAACTTCCTCTGGCGTAAATGAATATTTTTTGTATATGCTATATAACATTTGCGAATTTACACTCTTAACATGCTTAGGATTTTCATCGGTTGTTAATCTCAATACCCCAATAATTTCATCTATTATGTCTGCTGCATATGCCATTGTATCCATTTTTTTACCAAATATCATATTGCTATTTTCGTCATATGGATACAACGTTGACTTAGATTTGCCCCTACTGATAATAAATCCATTTTCTATATACACTTCAATGAATACTGGAAATACTGTAGTATCTCCTATCGCTCCGTTTTCCCCATACAAGCACAATTTAGAAAAAGTAAATTCTATTTTTATTACTTCACCTTTACTATTTGTGACAATATTATACTCAATCATTGTTCTTTTGCCCGTATTAGTATATGTCAATATGTTTTCTTGCGGGCAATCTGGATATCGTTCTTTTATTTTTGTTTCAACTAAATTAGGATTTTTATGCCATTCTTCAAAACCAAATACTTTTTTGTAACAAATTTCTTTGCTTCCTTCTTTGACAACTTTTAAAATCCATTTAATAGTTTCACGTTCTTCCTCTATTCCACGTTCAGAATATTCTTTTATTGCATTAATATAATCAATTCTATTAACCACAAAATTTAAATTGTGTTTCTTCAAAAAACGTCGCATTATAGGATTTTGCAAATAATCGTCCCTGTTAAGAAAATCTGGTATATTCATATTCTTCCCCCGTAAAAAATATAATCTAGCCAAATAATACTCCTTGATTCGATTTTTTGCAACAAATTATACGTTTAAGTAACATCACATTAACAAATTTATTTATTATATAATAAATCCCTCGTTCTTTAATGTCTATATCGGAAAACTTAACAAAAAGAACCTCATAATTTTTACGAAGTTCTTTTTGAAAATTATATTCTTTGGGAAAAAATACTTATAATCTCCTTTTGGAGAAATCAGAACACCAGGATTCGAACCTGCAGCTCCATGGCTCACGCTCACTCCCTCTCGGTGAGATGTTCTGGTGATCTGCCAGGTGGGTACTGGCAGACATCTAGGGGAAGGAGAACTCTGAATGATTTTTTCCATCTGAGTTCATTGTAATAATAACATAGATGTTATGTGACAAGATATGCCATCTTGTTTTATCTAGCTTCGTCTAGGTTTGTCTTATGCTATTTTAAGATTCAATAATGCAGCTGAATGGATTCTGTGTATCTGTCTCCAACTATAATCCATCTTCACCGCCACCTCTTCCCATTTCATCCCAAGTATGTACCGCAGTCTCAGCACTTCCTGTTCATCTTCATTCTCCATCTGGCGAATCTGTCTCTCAATCTTCTGGTAACATCTAACCTTTTCCAAACGTTCCTCTTTCAGAAGGTCTATCTGCTCATCCAGAATAGCTATATAATCCGACAGATCTGAATGACTGCTGCCGTGTGGCATTCCATCATTGACCACCGATGGAAACATTTTATCCAGTCTCAACCGCTGTATCTCGTCCAGAATGTCTTGCTCTCTCTTTATTGCCCGCCGGTAGGATTTCAAGTATTCTTTCTTCTGTTCATTTTCTTCCTGAATTGTAATCTCTGTCGTTTCCATCGGTATCGCTTCCCTTTCACAAATTCTTCAAATCTGTATCACATATTGCTCACATTTTCTGGGTATATTATTACCTGTACAGAGCAAAGAGTAAGTGCAAATAAAACTTTTTTCTTTTTCATACTTTTAGCCGGGAGCTATTGTTAGTTCCCGGCCTCCTTCTTTTTATGCATCTTTTTGGCATATGTGCCAGTAGTGGCAGAATAAACAACAGCATCTGCATTTCTTTCCTCTGGCTTCAAAGAGCCAATGTCTTAAACGTTTCCTCATTTTCTGTATACTCTCCTATTCAGCTCCGTGGAGTATTAAATACAATGTTGAATATCCAGGTGACATATATTGTCCTGTCTCCAGTTGCAATTGTACTATGTAAGGATAAAGCTTGATAGCCGTAGCAGTATGATGTTCTATCTTGGTACAGCCATCGTCATCTCTTATTCTTTTCTTTAATTCAATTTGTCGTCCTGGCTTGATCTTGAATGTTCTTTTAAGTGTCCTTCTTATATCTCCCAGTCTCATTAACGGAATATTGCTTTTACTGTAATTCATAGTTTATCCTCCAGATAATTCTTACCAAACATTCTTACAAATTCTTCCCTGCTGCCGCACTTCTTTTCAAAGGTCCTCTGGCCGATCCGTTGCAAGGTTGTTCGGACTTCTTTGTTTCTATGTACGGCTATATCTGATGTTCTGTGGCATTCCGGGCAAAGATATACGGTTAAGCCGTATTGTTCCGAGTATTTGCTGCACTGCCATAGATGTGATGGCGTTCCGTATAGCCTCGTTTCTGGCAGATGAAGCACTGATCTTTTACATCTCTGTCTATGATGCTTTTGTGGTGCTTCTTCCGTTTTTTTCTGACAGGTTCTTTAGGAAATAACAGTCCTCCCTGTTTCATCTGGTATACCTCCTTGCTTCTCTGATCAGATAATTCCTGTTCCGGATGCTTCGGTTAAAGCTTTCTACCGCTCCGGCGGCTTCTATCTTTCTAAGTGCTGCCATGCCTCCCCATGGTTTCCCGATAGCTTTGTGATATCTGAGTGTCCCGTAATGCATCCACTTCGACGGGTTTTTGCCTGTTTTTTTCTTAAATAGCTTTTTCTTCTGTCTAAGGTTCATTTTTGTCGCCTTTCTTGTATCTCAGCAGGCAAAAGCGGATGAAGTCAAATTCCTGAAGCAGATCAGCATCTTTCCTCCTGCTGAGTTTCCGATCAACCATTTCTACTGTGTATTCTCCAAAGATGCGATCGCCGGAGGCTCTGGAATTATTTGCCTGTGCCTTTGAGCATTTTAAGTGTTCCACTACCTCTCCAAACGTTACGTTCTCTATAATCGTTTTTCCTGATCTGTCTTTTACATCATACAGGTTCGGAATCACTGTCTTTGCCTCCTCTCAATGTCCGGCAAGAAATGTGTTCATCATCCTTGCTTTCCATTCCGGGATTTCTTTGTCTTTCCATTTTTCACACTGATCGTCGTCTTCTACCAGACAGCCGGTGCGGTCGCAGAGACCGTTGTCATTTTCTTCGCAGGTTTTACAGGTCTTTTCCATTCTTGTCCTCCTTGTATGGTTCCGGAAGTGGTTTCCATGCTGCCACATTACCCCACGTATTCGTTATCCATTCTCCATTTTTAGTATGTGCTATGCTCACCTGTTGGCAGTCTTTAAATTTAATCGTTACAAGTACACTGTCTGAATACTTGTTACTGTTTCTCATTTTAACGGTGTGTTCCCTCGGCATTGCCGTGCCTACAGGAATCCACTCATTCTCCTCTCGCAGGTTTTCTACCTGTTCTGGACTGAGTTCTGTGTTTTCGTACTGCATAAGTTTAAATAAAGCTCCATAGAGTTTTTGCTGTAACTCTTTTGTGATTGGCTGTCCTATGTGTAACTGCTGCCAGTCCACACCTTTTAACGCCCAGTTTCCCTGTTTATCTCTTTCTGTCAATCTTTTCATGTTTCTCCTTTCCCCTTCCTGTGATCTGACAGGCTCACACAGGAAGGATGTATCTATGTGAATTTTAGGGCACCCTTAATCTTCCCAGGGTCTTCCGTTATGGTCTACTTTTCCGTTTAACCATTCATTCCAGAAGACCGGATCCAGAAGTGTGTTGTATGTCTTGTTTGCAAACTGTCGCATAGCTCTTGCTATATACTCAGCTGTTCCATAGGCTGTTAACGTATCTATATACTCTTTTCTGGTCTTAGGTTCTGCTGCAGGCGGCTCTGATCCGGATTGCGCCGGCGCAATTTCCAGTTCTTCCGGCACCATTTTGTTGGCCTCACCAAAATGGTCTTCCTGTAATTCTGGTTTCAGGTTGCTTTCTGGCTGTTCTTCCGGTTCTGCAGGTTTTGGCATATATTCCGGATGGTTTTCAATGCTGTCCTGACCTGGAATCTGTGGTTCTGGCTCTGGAAGTGCTGTTTCTTGATTTTTTTCTATGTTTTCCGGCTGAGATTTCGGCGTTTCAGAATTGAAATCTGCTTTAGGTTTTCCTGATGCGGAGTCCTCTTTTTCTGGAACTGCTGTTTTTTGACCTTCTTCATGGTTATCCACAGAGTTTTCCACTTTTCCAGTTGGTTTTATTCTTTCTGGCTTCTTCTTTTCCGGTTTCTTTGCCTTTTGGACTTTGGACTGTTTCTTATCTGGTTTGATTTTCTTCGGCTCTTCTCTTGGAAATTCTTCTCCGTACTGTTCTTTCCAGGATTCCTCTGGTCCGTTTGTGAAATCCATAAGTTTTCTAAATGCCGCCTCAAGCTGCTGCCAGGTGAAATCCTCTTTTTCCTGTGAACGGACATTGATCAGTCTTACCTGTTGTTCGCTTAGTTTCAGTGATAAGAGTATGCGTCCTGTTCCCGGGATACGGAGGGAATAGATTTTCTCTTCATCCGGAGCCAGGATCTCTGCTGCTGCCTGGCTTTCATTTATGTAAAGGGTTTCGAACAGGTCTATATATATCTGCGGTTGATCTTTCCCCAGCTGATATGCCGTCTGTTCCAGGATAGAAGGAAGCTCTTCCTGTGTCTGATCTGTTTCTTCCATCATCACTTCCAGATCTGTGATCTCATTTTCCTCTTTCAGTTCCGCACTTAAGGCTCTTACATCTTCTTTGGAAAAGTTCTCTGTAATCTCGTCACTTATAATGTCCGGAAGCGTCAGCATCTCCATCAGGATTGTTTTGCCTATGCCGGTATATTTTTCTTTCAGTCTTCTGGAATATCCATCCTCTGAATATTTATCATTGAGCTGTATGTATCGCGTCGTCTGATCTGGGCGAAGTCCATATTCTGCACGGGCAAATTCTCCCATTGAACTGTAGCCGGATTCCTGAAGGACTCCTGTGTCTCTTGCGACTTTAAGCTGATATCCCAGTTCTACAGCACCCTGGGCCATGGTCATTGCCCCTGTCCTTATCTTTTCCACTGCAAGATCTGTATCTCTTTTAAATCCCTGATAGTCTTTTACTATATTCTCCACTTATACCGCCTCCATAAAATCTTCTTCCAGTTTTTTCAGGACAAATGTGTTCTGGTTTTCCTGAAGTTCTTTTATATTCTGTTCCCTTAAGGCTGCGCTCTTTGCCGCGTGCACCCTGTCTTCTTTTGTAAGTCTCTTTTTTATCTCTTTCTGCCAGAGTTTCAGAAAATCCCTTATCTCCCCGATTCCCGGTTCTTCATCATAATAGGAGCGGTTCTGTCGGATCGTTCCTCCCGGTTCAAACTCGATGGTATAGAACGGGATATCCGGTTCCTGCTCCCTTCTAAGAAATCCGATAAATGTTTCCCTGTTCTCGATCCGGTTGAAGTACCTTTCGGAGCTTCCGGCACAATGATGCAGGGCATATCCTTCCCTTACGATCTCTACCGGGCTTTCCGGCATGATCATCCGGTACCCGTCTGCGGCAAATTCATACTTTTCTTTTACTTCTTTCATTACCGCAGAAGCTCCCGAGAATTTTTCTTCCATCTTTTCAGCTTCCTGCTGCCTCAATTTCGGATCAGTGTTCATTCTTTTTACGATATCGAGTTTCTGACCATCTGTTACCAGTTCGTCATGTCTCTGCTTTAAGTTCTTTGGTTTATAAAACAATTCCTCATCAAGGCTCTTATTCTGTGCCTGGCACATGCTCAGATAGTCTGCCCACTGTTCCAGCACCCTTTTAGGTGTTTTATATCCCTGTTCCGTCTGCTTTCTTACGTAATTAACAATCTGTTCGATGCTCATTTTGTCTGGAATACCACCTGGCAGTGTTTCTATCTTATCAGTATTGATCCCACATTCTTCCAGATAGTCCATACTCTTTTTGGATATCTTGCAGTTGTGTGCCTCTGAGTATCTCAGCCACTCTAATTTCAAACAGCCTCCGTTTTCTTCCCTGAGACGGTTGATTTTCTGTTTATCTGACAGTCCCATGACTTCTTCTATGCTGTTTCCATCTATCTGCAGGTATCCGCTATAGGAACCGTTGTATGCCCAACAGTGCCCTGTTGTTTCCTGAAGCAGTCTGTAGAAACGTCCTTTTGCCAGATATTCCATCATCATTCCAAGTCCTTTATTACGGCATCCTGCTGCCATGGCGGCATTGTAATCTGCTTTCATTTCCTTCTTTGACATTTCTACAAAGGCATTGGTCATGCTTTCATACATGGTCCCTTTTAATGCTTCCGGGATTCCTTCCGGATATAAGAAGCATTCATCTATCCGTTTATTTCTCGGATTACTTGTATACCAGTTGCTTCTGACCAGTCCCGTATACCATTCTTCAACAGCTCCATCCTGGTTATAAAAAATCATATATCCTGGCTTCACATTCCCTTTGTTATACAAAAGGATGCGGACTCCTTCGTCCAGATAGATCCCGTGTCCACTTATGTGGTGTTCGATTTCTATCCTGTAATGTCTGGCTACGCCATATTCCGGTGTCACCCTTTCCAGCCTGCATACCCTTGCTTTTGTCCAGATGTGACGGGTTCTCTTTTTTATGACTGCCTTCTGTCCGCATTCAGGGCATTTTCTTATCTCTCCCTGTTTTGGTCTGTCCAGAGCTTTTTCCGGTACCTGAGATCCGCAGTTGCTACATCCGTATATCCTGTTTTCTTTGTCCAAGAAAAGATACTTTTCCCTGCTGCCTATCTTGTATACCCAGTCTCTAAATGTCTCATCTTCTTTTGGGATCCCGTCCATAAGTTTGTCTATCCTGCGGTATTTGTTATCTAATGCCCGGATGCGTTTCTCTTTATCATAGTCTTCTTCCATATCCTGAATCGTTGTCATGATATTTCTGTCTGCGTATTCTGGCAGAAGAGCCTTTTTCGCAAGCTCTTCATCTTCTTTCATATCCCACTGGAAATCTCCTAATATCCTCGGGCTGTAAAGGCTTTCGTACATGGGGTCATATCCCATGATCCGCAGCAACTTATAGGAATGCCAGTGTCCCAGTTCTGATACATAAGCATGTTCTCCCGTCTCTGTATCCAGAACATACCGCCCGATATATGTATTTTTCCGGAATAGATCCAATATCAGATACTCTTTTTCTATCTGGACTTTCCCTACAATCTTTTTGTTTTTGTGTTTCGGTACCGGTACCGCTGCCTTTTCAATCAATCTGCGTTTCACTATTCTTTCCTCCGTATCTCTCCGGAATCCAAAAAATATGTCCCGTCTTTTTCTGCCCAAAATACCCTGGCGCATATGATATTCTGGTCTTCATCTTCCTGTACCAACCCGCCGACTGCTCCCGTCTTCAGACGGACTTTCGGGTGTCTGCCTCTCGCAATCGCGATCTCATCTTTTTGCGCCAGTGCAATTTCCGGTTTTATCTGCAGGTGTCCAGCTTCCCTCTGCCATTCCATCTTAGGGTTCTGTATCATATACCTCATGGACATCCCGGCAAAAGCTTTCAGGTCCAGTTCTCTCAGCAGGGTGATCTCTGTACAGCAGCATCGGAAATCCTGTTCTTCGTTTATGTCTCCTGCTGCCTCGACCAGGAAATAGCGGTTTCCAGAGCCAAGAGGAAAATACCCCAGACAGTCTGGGGCGTACTCTACAAAATGCCATCCATTACGGTATACTTTGCACTCATCTTCTTTGTAGGTTTTTCCCGCTTCCAGTTTCACGCCTGAACCGTATGAAGTGGCCAGGTCTTTATCAAATCCTTTTACTCCAAGTATACTTACGCCTCCAGATAATATTCTTTTGTAATCCTGCGCACATCTGCTTTCGTTTCCCCGCCTTCATATACTGGACTTTTCATCTTTTCTTTCCTGCCGTCCATGCGGAACTCTGCCAGTTTTACGATCGCATCCGGTACCTGAACTGCACACTCACTCGAAAAGGTAAGAATCCTCGCCAGGCATTCTGTTAATGTCTTTTCCTTTTTTCTGACTGCAAGGCACAGTTCTTCGTTTTTATCCAACAATGTCAGGATGACGTCTTTCTGATCAAGCTGGTGTCCTCTTATTCCGAGTTCTTTAGCTTCTCCTTCAAGCTTCGCAAGTGCTGCCATATACGGGGTTGCAAGGGTATCCACGATACCATCCATGTAATCTTCTGCGTCCTCTTTTTCAAGACCATTTTCTACAGCCAGGGTGATCAGGGCTTCCAGATCACCTTCCTGTCTCTCCGCTGCTGCCGTGCGGATAAATTCCTCATAATCCATTTCTCCAAACTTCTCAAACATCATGTTCTCCTTTCCGTATTTACAAGTTTTTGTGGTATATTGAATCGCACTGCATGGTTACTCAACAGCTTGTCTGCCTGCTGCCAGAGGTCTGCATTGCGTAATTCTTTCTTATCTTTTCTGGTCCATCCGTTTTCTTTCCATTCCGGAAGGCTACGGTATCCATTCTGAAGGTACCCGCTGGTTGTGTGAACGGTAAGTAAAGACGGGCGGTGGATTCTCTGTAAGGCATCTACCAGACATTGCAGAGCCTCACGATTTACTGTTGTATCCTTTACTTCACCAGAGCCATAAACAGGATTCCCGGGGCCTTTGGGAAAATCTTTACTGAAAATTGAGTATATGTATTTCCCTTCTTTTACTTTTCCGACTTTTTTACTAAGGATAAGAGTAACATCTACTCTTACCATCCTGGGTTCTCCCATCTTCAAATCCTCCTGTCTATCTTTACAAGTGTGTAATGGCGGTATGCGTATCCTGTCACAGGATTGATCCCTTTTTTGATGGAATCCGGATCCACATAGTAACCTTTGGGGGCTTTGGGTTCTCTGACTACTCCATCTTTGTCTATCAGGGAACGTCTTTTTATTTCTTTTCTGTCCGGTTCTTTGCGGATCAGGTTTCTGGACGGATGATATGCTTTTGCTTTTTCCGGTTCCCATTCCTGTAAGGGTGTTGCTATGTACTCTGCCAAATCTCCGTTCTTCAGGTCGTATACAACTTTCATGTTCGGATTCCCATGTGTCCAGAGTTCCCTGACAATCTTTTCTGTTCGGGTCTCTGTATTTGATTCGGCATTTAAGAGGATATGGATGTGGATCGCACTCCTCTTTCCTATCTGTGGTCTCCAGATATACTTTAAGGTCCAGCCATATTTCCGGTATCTGGTCTGAAGCTGCCTTATAAATTTCTGCATATGCTTTATCATCTCTTCCCAGCTTACCCTCTTGTCTTTCTGATAGGTGAGTGTGATCCAGCTGTCTCCGGTTGTGAAGTTCCACTTTACCAGTCTCCTGAGTTCTCTCACCCTCTTCCACTGATTCTGCCTTATGATATCTTCCGGGGTGGGTTCCTTCTTCGACTCCCTCTTTTGACCCCTTGCACCATATCTTCCTGTATGCTTTTCCTCTACCTCTAAGGTTTCCCCACAATCCCATGTATCTCTTATGTATCCACACTTCATATGTCACCCCGGTGTCGTAAGTTTAATACCCTTAATCAAGCCCTGAAGGGACTTACCTGTCCCCTGAAAAAAGTTAAAAATATAGCAGGTTTTCTCCTGCTTAAATCTTGACTTTTCGCCACCTGGATGTTATATTTTTTACAGGTTTAATATCCAAGTGGCAAAAGTCACCCTGACTCATGTATTTGCGTTACATGAGTCTTTTTTTATTCTATGTGTTCGATCGGTCCGTAGAGGCCCTCCATTTCTTTTGCTCTCCGGAGTGCTTCTTCCATAGTTCCTACGTAACTTGCAAGTGTCTTGTTTCTGAACCTGACAATTCGGATAGTTCGCTGCTGATCCGAAGGAATTTTTACCAATTCTTTGGTTCTTCTGGAAATCCGTTCTACTTCCCTCATTCTTTCTTCTTCAGTCATTCTGTTCTCTCCCCGATCAGACTTTTGAGATACTGAATGCATTCTTCTGACCATTCTTCTATATACTCATTGTCTTCAAAGCCAAATGCCTTTGTGTTTGTTATAATCGCTAATGTTTTTGTGCCTGTGTCATAGTTGTATGCCACATAAATATTCTTTTCTTCCGCTTTGAGTACAAGTTCCAGAATCTCTCTTATTTTGTCTCTGAACATGTTTCCTCCTCCTGAACTTTTCTAAGCTGATCTACCGCCCAGTATGCGGATATCCCAAAGAGGATATTAAACCAGATCGGGATGTCCACATATTTCCCTGCAAGGATGCAGAGGGCTATGATTATGTACTGTTTCATAATGCTTGTCCTTCCCCTATTCTTCACCCAAATTTTTTTCCAGTGCGTTGGTTCGGTTCATATACGTTCTTCCGGTCGTACTTTTCTCTGCTTTCCTGACTGCGCCAAGAAGCCTCTCAAGCTCATTGATCGTTTTCTGATTCTGATCTGTCCACTGCACGATCGGGGTCATTATTCTTTGAATGTCTTTGGCTTCCCTGCGTCTCTTTCTGATTTCTCTCAGTGCAAGACCTTGTAAAACATAATCGTCTGGATAGTTGTCGTTAAGCTCAATGTTATGTAAGATATCCTGCGTCTTATTGTTCAGATCAGTTTCATTACTTGCTGCAATTCTATTTAATTCCTGGCATGATCTGCAGAATTTTAAAAATGCATTGATCTGGTTACTGAATCCATCTATTTTAACCACCTCCGTTTTAATGCTTGTCCTTCTTTCTCCGCCTTAACCGGCGGCTTTTCTTTCGTAGTTCATGCTCAGAAGAAGTTCATCCTGTCTCTGGATGAGCAGACATTTGATTTCTTCTTCTGACATATCACTGGCTTTATGCTGAATTCCATTAATACGGATATTTCTTGTTACCAGCTTTAATTCTGACATCTTCCTCACCTCTTCTTTTGCTATACTATGCAATCAGGTTATGTGGGGTTCTCATTGTCACTGTGTCCGTCTCCCCATTCTGCAAAATAATCCATACTTACATCAAAGTGCTTTGCGACCTTAAAAACATTTTCGAATGTCGGAGATGCTTCGTTCCATTTACGGATAGTCCCATTCCCGATATTTAATTTTTTCTCCAAAGCCGCAATTGAGATTCCCTCTTCTGCTGCCAGACGCTTGATTTTTTCATAAATCATTTTTTCTTCCTCTTTTCATAGACTTTAATCTACAAAAGTGTTATTATTGAATTGTTACTTTAGGTTTTAGTCTAATTTGGTATATAGCCAGAAAGGAGTTGCCAAGGGGTAACAATTTAAAAAGAGTGTTCTGTGAGATTAGGAAAGGATGGTTGCTGTTAAGGTACATAACCTTTGCTGATTTATGCGACTTCACATTAGCTATTTGTGCAGTTGCTTCATTAGTGTGTTTAATCCTTAAAAAATAAGGATTAAACCGGTAACTATTAACCTGTCTTTTCCACAGACATTAATCTCTTATGGCCGTTTCTTTCTCAAGGAAGCGGCCTTTTCTATTTAACAGCAACTACCCTTTTCTAACCTCACAGATTACTCTTTGTCCCAAGATGGGAGGTGTGGTTAAGGGATTCTGTAAAAGATATCCTCGAATGTATCTTTCTTGTCCTGCAGATTATTTATCTAATCGACAAGTTTGATATGTAAAACCATTTTGCAGTGCTTTCTTCTGGTACTCAGTTGGAAAGCACTGTGAAATCCATTTTCACACCTCGCGCATCTATTCCCAGGCATTTCTGCACTTTCCCACCCTTTTTATCCTGCTCTCTTCTCTTGATCTGCCATAGCCACCACGGTAACCATGCAGCCTCTAAGATATCCCTGTGTCCATGCATCGTTCTGGCGGAAGATTTCGTCCATTTCTTCCATCTGTTGCCATCTTTGTTTGACTTTTTCTTCCGTAAGGATTTCTTTCATCATTGTGTTTCACCCCACTTTTGTTTTTATTTATAATTGCTTTAGATTCTTTTAATCAGATTGTCGAACGACTCTGTTTGACTATTCTGCCCACTCCCTTTATTCTGTATGTACAGGGTATTGGGGATGCCCGAGTACATACAGAAAGGAGGAAAATCGTATCATGTATCGTTTTTCCAAAAATGAAAAAGATATCTTGAAATCGGCTTATAAAAACCTCGCCGAAAACGGCACGCACAGAAACACATTTTTGATGAAAAATTCTGAATTCGCTGTGTATATCAATGCTCTCCGTTCATTAGCCAGAGAAGGTTATATTAAGCCTATTTCTGATAACTTTTTCGATTCTACGCTTTCTTTAAAGTATGAGTATGATCTGACTTCACAAGGCGAGTCTGCAGCGGAATCTTTAACTTAACAGTCAAAGCAGGCGTCTCTGCATCTCCTACTGATATAGAGACGCCTGAAAGATAAGGAGCCAGGTCCTTCCCTTCCATTTCTTTAATAAAATCAAGAAATGCTTCGCATTGTTTTATTTTCTTTGTCCACTCAGGTTCAAAGAACATTGCGTCCGATAATGTATCTTTATATTCTGGTTCAGTTTGTTTTTCCCATTTTGGAAACCATGCTACTTCCATAACTGGATTACTTGACACTTCTATCACCTCTTTTCTTTCTGGATATCCCCATTGACTTTTATTTATGCTTCTTCTATTCGTGTATTACATGGTACTGGCATACTAAAATTTATTGAAAGGAGATTGTTATGATTGACTCAGCTTCCTGCTCCTTATTAAAAAAATTTCTTAAACACCAATGGTCACTGCGTGAAATATCCGCAAATCTTGATGCCGATCCTGCGTTTGTTGCAGATTCGCTTTCTTATTTACTCGAAAAACGTTATATCCGTAAAACTCTTGGGCATCTTTCCGAAACAGATATCTACTTAGATGACTGTTTTTGTATTACCCACTTCGGCCTAGTGGCTATTCACGAATATCAAAGATCGTCCTTGCATTTTATATTCAGCGAAATACGATCGTGGATCGCTTTGTTAATTTCTTTTGCTGCTCTTATGATTAGCGTCATTGCATTAGTGCGATAATGCTAAATATGATAGCAACTATGGAAAATACTATGGTTGCTATCTGTGCTGCTTCACGAAGCGCCCTACGAATCATTTCATCCTCTTCTTCCCATTGAGTTTTCCTTGTTCTCACCTCTTTTCTTTCTGGATATCCAAATCATGTTTTTTCTACTACTTATGTTTCTTTTTAAGAAGATAATTTTTTAATCTGATCAGCCAGTATTCTGATCTGTTTTTAAAGGTGCTGGCTGATATCTTATAAGTAATTGGCGTGCTGAAATTGCCATGATCGCTTTCTTCTTGCTTTGTGACATATACATGTCGTTTTCTAAATAACTGTTTTTGGATAGAAACAAAATATCTATTTCCGTTATCTGTGAACTGTATTTTGGTTTCTTCCACTTATTTCACCTCTTTCTGGATATCCATCCATTGACTTTTCTTTGTGTTTCTCCTATTCTTGTATTACAGATACTGGCATATCTGAATTTAATAGAAAGGAGGTACGTTATGAATAAGCTTACATTTTGTCCTTTTATCAACGGCGTATGTCGCTCCGATTGTGTTTTTCATGTTCCACATAACATTGCCTTAAACAATGGAAACTCTGCACAATGTGAATTAGCAGCTTTTATCTGCTGTTCAGATGAAGATTCTATTCAATCTACATTTGAAGCAATTAAGGCGCTTCATGAGAAAATGCAATAAACTCTCCCACTTTCGTGTCCTGCGCAATTTTGGTCTTAACGTAATCTAAAATTGCGTAGGATTGTGACAAAGAAATTCCTTTTTTATGCAACAATCGGATTATTTCTTCGCATGTTTTATAGTTTTCTTCTGTCGCATGCATATAGTTCACTTCTCTCACCTCTTTTCTTTCTGGATATCCAAATCATGTTTTTTCTACTTTACTTATGTTTCTTTTTAAGAAGATAATTTTTTAATCTGATCAGCCAGTATTCTGATCTGTTTTTAAAGGTGCTGGCTGATATCTTATAAGTAATTGGCGTGCTGAAATTGCCATGATCGCTTTCCTCTTGCTTTGTGACATATACATGTCGTTTTCTAAATAACTGTTTTTGGATAGAAACAAAATATCTATTTCCGTTATCTGTGAACTGTATTCTACTTTCTTTTATTTATCTCGCCTCTTTCTGGATATCCAAATCATGTCTTACTCATTTGGGTGAGGATTTCTTTGAAGTTTGTGTACAATAGACAATGTTTTTTCATTATTTTTATTTGTCATTTCACACATTTCTTTAACATAGCCATCTACTTTCTTAAAATAGTAGGTGGCTACTATTTTTGCTGTAATTGCTGATACAATTATGGATGCTACAATCGTTGATATTTCTATCACCTCTTTCTGGATATCTGACTATTGACTTTTATTTGTGTCTCTCCTATTCTGGTATTACAGGCACTGCCATGCCTGAATAATTCAAAGGAGTTTTTCATGTTTAAAATATTTCTTATACTTTTTGTTCTCGTATACTTATGTTCAATCATTTCCAACTTTTTCAAAATTCTGCAACTCGATAAATGTCTTGACGCCTTAACCTCGTTTTTGAACTCAGGAAGATGTTCTGCCTATGGCGAAATAATTAAAAATGAAAATTTTGACAAATGTCTATCTGAATTACTTTTTCGTTATCCTTTGATTTGCAAATTTACTAACTTTTATAGCGGCACCCTTTCATATGGCGAAGATATATCTAAAACTTATACGTCTGCATTCAAGATATATAACGATCTTCGTATGAAGCGGAATTTTCTAGTGAATGATTTATGTATTTCTTTCAATCCCTTAAGTGCCATCAAAAAGATAATCACTTTTCCAAGTTTACTATTGGAATACTTTGGTTTTCAGCCTAGTGTTCATGTCTCCAGATTAATAAATTTATCAGGCTGGATACTGACATATTTGCTCGGTTTATACCAAGATGAAATCAAGACTTTCATCAATTCTCTTCTAAAACACTTTTGATACATAAGTACAGCAACATGAACGTTTGTGAAAATTCAAAGTTGCCTTCCAGTTTCCCCGTTGTTCTAAATAAGATACACAGGAAAGCTGGAATTGCTATTGAAAGTACATGTTTTTTCGTTCGTCTCACCTCTTTCTGGATATCCAACTATTGACTTTTATTTGTGTTTTTCCTATTCTGGTATTACAGACATTGCGGTGCCTGACTTTACAGAAAGGAGGAACGTAAAAGGTTTAATACTATTATCGCGTCACATACCGGATATTGTCCGTATTCCTGTGAGAACAGAACTATTTTGATGGATTAAAAGAACTCAAGCAGTTCATTAATGCATTTGTTACATTTATTGATGCTGATTTGGCGTATCAAGATGCCGTATCATTCATTTCAGGCTCATCAAATTGATTTACTTTCCCTTCTGCAACAAGTATTCCATCTTTTGTCCAATACTGGATTACTGTCTGCAGAGGGGTTCCTTTTCCATTGATTTCTTTTACCTGTTTGACTTTAATCATTGGTACTTCTTTTGCATACACTATACCTGGCTTCCTCACTTCTCTCACCTCTTTCTGGATATCCAAATCATGTTTTTCTCCTCTATGCTGTCTCATTCTGGTCTGACAAAAAGTATTCAATTGGAACGCTGAAATAATCAGCAAGCTTTTTCAAGTTTTCTACGCCAAGTATTCTAATTCTTCCGGATTTCCATTCAGACAATGTTGACTGTGCAATTCCTGTCTCTTTTGCCACTGAATACGCAGTCTTGTCATGTTTTGCCAATAATTCAGCAAATTTTTTGTACACGTTTCTACCCCTTTCTGTAATAGTATTTATTGAATATACTTCGTAATTATGTTATACTTTGTTTGCCAGACGAAGTATTACATTTTTAAAATGCATTTTAATTACGAATCGTATTCTTTTCATTAGTTCGTACTTCCGAAGTATAAAAGTAGTATAGCATTCGGATTCACGAAAGTCAATGAAAATTAATACGTTTTTGCGAAGTGCTGACTTTTTTGTGAAAGGTGGCTAAACTATGTATGAAATATTTGAACAACTTCTACAAAGTCATGGCATAACTGCCTACCGATTTTGTAAAGATACTGGAATTTCTCAATCTACTATTAGTACTTGGAAAAAGAAAAAGAACCTAATCAACGGAGATATGGCAAAAACTATTGCAGATTATTTCGGTGTATCCGTAGATTACCTTATGACAGGCGAAGAACGAGACGGAGAAAGATACTATCTAAACAATGAAACCGCTCAGATGGCTCAAAAACTGTTTGAAAACAAAGATCTCAGAATCTTGTTCGATGCGGCTCAGGACGCAACTCCTGAGGATTTAAAGACTACTTATGACATGCTTATGGCACTGAAGAAAAAGGAACGTGGTATGAATGACGATTGATTACCAGATCGTACTGTTGGACATTCCAACAAACGAAGCTGTGACAGTCAATGAGGATGGAAGCTACACCATCTTCATCAATGCGCGACTGACTAAAGAGCAACAGACAAGGTCTTATTTCCATGCAATGAAACATATTCTTGGAGAGGATTTTGAAAAAATGAATGTTCAGAAGATTGAAAAAGAAGCGCATGGATGATTTGGCTTTCTGGATTCGCTATTGGAAGAATATAGAGATTTTACTATTGAACAGATATCAAGAATGACTGGATACCATCAGAAATTGATTGAATTAAGATTAAAAAATAAAGGGAGGCGTAAATTAAAATAATGAGTAAACCTATAACTAAAGATGAAATACAGATGCATAAAGAACGTTCTTTAGCGAAATTAAATGCTCTTTTGGATCAATATATCACAAGTGGAAAAGATGAATATTTAAAAAAAGCTAACCTCATTTCTTATTGGCTGGAATCTTTTTCTAACTATGTAGCATTCGAAGAAAAATTTGATTCTACGAAATTGTTACGTTATAAACGTGGCAGTGTCATTCGCTTAAATTTTGGTTTCAATATTGGAAACGAAATGGGCGGACTTCATTATGCAGTTGTAGTAGAAAATTCCAATGCCAGAAACTCGAATGTAATTACAGTTGTTCCTCTCTCGTCTTCTAACGGCAAAAATATTCATCCTCGAAGCGTCGATCTTGGAACTGAACTATTTGAAAAGGTAAATGTGCAGCAGCAAAAATTACTTGATGAAGTTCAAAGTTCTTTAAAAGAATTAGTAAAAGATCAGAAAGTATTTGAAAATGCGTTAAACCTTTTTAACTCTAATTCGTTATCGAAAACCGAGTTTGACACGCAATTAGTTTCTATACAACACAGATATGAAGAATTGTTGGAGAAAAAGAATGAACTTGAAAAAAGTCTTGGTATTATCCGTAGAAATATGAAAGAATTTGTAAAAATGAAATCAGGTAGTATGGCAGTAATAAACCAGATTACAACTATCAGTAAGCAACGGATATACACTCCTAAACGTTCAGAAGATTTTTTATACGGTATCTCTTTATCTCCTGCTGCCATGGATAAAATCAACATTAAATTAAAAGAACTTTTTATATTTTCTAAAGAAAATTGAATATTTTCTTGACACGAGGCATATAATTTTCTATAATAGCTTATACAAGGGAAACCTTGAATCTAGCCTATAGGGCATTATTATAAGATCTAAGTTATTATAAAAAGACCTCGCATTGTTGCGGGGTCTTTTACGTTATACAACTATCTAATTTCATAAAAATGCCTCTGTGCTGGTAACACAGAGGCTACAAAGACTGTATTTCCGGAGATTGATACAGTACGTTCCAAGAATATTGTATCATCTTCGGAGCAGTTGCACAAGTCGAACGTTTGTGTATATGTGATCACATCAATGGATTAACGAAAGGAGTTTTCATTATGCCATTACCCAAAGAACGGATTTATACAATAGATGACATCTACGCTCTTCCAGAAGGGGAACGTGCAGAGCTGATTGATGGACAGATCTATATGATGGCACCACCTAATACCAGACATCAGGTAATTGTCGGTGAACTGTATGCTACTATTCACAATTACATTAAAGGTAAAGGTGGAACCTGCAAACCATATGTTTCTCCGTTTGCTGTTTTCCTGAATGAAGACAATAAGAACTATATAGAACCGGATTTAACAGTTGTCTGCTCACCGAATAAAGTGGACGAAAAAGGTTGTCATGGTGCTCCCGACTGGGTAATTGAAGTTGTCTCTCCTGCTACCCAAAGTAAAGATTACGGAATAAAGTTGTTTAAATACCGTATGTCCGGAGTCAGGGAATACTGGATCATTAATCCTATGAAGGGGATTGTAAACATTTATGATTTCGAAAACGAATCTGGTACCGGATTATACTCTTTTGATGATGAAATTCCAGTATGCATATATCCGGATTTATCAATTACAATCTCTGAACTATTGTAAATTGTCGAGTTTTTAACAATTTAAATATTTTTATTGACACCACTTACCAGAAATGTTATGATGCAACCACATTAAGTGAATATTATCTATCGCCTAATGCATATAATATTTGGAACGTACTCCGGTGTCCTTCGGGCCCGGGGTCTTTTATTTTTTTGAATAATCTATAAAATAAAAACCGGCTCCTGCGCCAACAGAAACCGGTCAGCATCTCCGAAGAGATACCCTTATTAGCAAAGATATTGTATCATCTTCGGAGCAGTTACACAATCAGAACGTTTGTGTGGCTGTTATTTTTGTACTTAAAATTACATATTTTATAAAACCGAGGTGATATTTATGAGTAGTAAAGTGGCATGTCTTTACATCCGTGTCTCGACGGAAGATCAAACAGAACTTTCCCCTGATGCGCAGAAACGCCTTTTGCTGGATTATGCTCAGAAGAATGACATGATTGTTTCCGGGGACTTTATCTTTACTGAAAGTGTTTCCGGCCGGCATGCGCAGAAACGTCCGGAGTTCCAAAGAATGATCGCTCTGGCGAAGCAACCATCTCATCCTATTGATGTAATCCTGGTGTGGAAATTCAGTCGTTTCGCCCGCAATCAGGAAGAGTCTATCGTATACAAAAGCATGCTCAAAAAGGACAATGTAGACGTGATCAGTGTATCTGAACCATTGATCGAGGGACCTTTTGGCAGCCTGATTGAGCGCATCATCGAATGGATGGATGAATACTATTCCATTCGATTGTCGGGTGAGGTCTTGCGTGGCATGAAAGAAAAAGCCCTGCAAAAAGGCTATCAGACATCTCCCTGTCTTGGCTATACTGCAGTTGGGCATGGAAAGCCTTATGTTATTAATGAGGCTGAATATGCCATTGTCTCTTATATCATGGACCTGTATGATAATCAGAACTTAGATGAGACAGCTATTGCCAGGCGTTGCAATGATCTCGGGTACCGGACAAAACGTGGAAAACTCTTCGAGCGGCGCAGCGTTGACCGGATTCTTGGAAATCCCTTCTATTGCGGAACTGTCGTCTGGAACGGAGTGGAATTTGAAGGAAACCATGAGGTACGTCTTTCCAGGGAACGGTATGAAAAACGTCAGAAGCTGATCACTTCCCGGAAACGTCCGGTCAAGGCGCGGAATGTCTCTGCCTGCAAGCACTGGCTATCCGGTCTTTTAAAGTGTTCTGTCTGCGGGGCCACGCTTTCTTACACCGGTAATAATAAGTGTCCTTATTTCCAGTGCTGGAAGTACGCAAAGGGATTTCATAAGACTTCTGTTGCCTTATCGGTCAAAAAGGCTGAAGAAGCTGTGATAAGTTATTTTGATCAGATCTTAGATGGGGCAGAATTTACATATGTATGCAAAAAGAAAAAGACCGATCATTCACTGCAGATCGAGCAGCTACAAAAAGAGATCGGTAAGCTCACCATGAGAGAAGGCAGAATCAAAGAGGCTTATGAGGCAGGAGTAGATACTCTGGAGGAATACAAGAATAATAAGGACCGTCTGGTATCAGATCGGTTAGAATTGACTGCTGCCCTTTCACAGCTATTGCAGGAAGAGCAGGCAGAGCAGCCTGACACAGAAGAAATCCTGAAAGAGATCCGTTCTGTTGCGGATGTCCTGAAGAATCCAGACGTAGGTTACGAAGAAAAAGGAAATCTGATCAGAAGTGTTGTGGAGCAGATCATATATGATAAGGAATCCGGAAAAATGTCTTTTGACATCATTATTTCCTGAATTTCATCCATCCATAAAAAAGTGCCATTTCGGCCTTTTTAACATTTTTGTAATATTTTTTCTGAGTTAAAAATCCCGCAAACCCGCATAAACACTGGGTTTGCAGGTCTATTATAGGGTACTGCACTCCGGTGGCCCGGACGGTGAGATCGGCGCTTCCCTGCGTTATCTTTCCCAGCGTTTTACCATGCCGAACCGGACGACTTCTGCTTTGCTCAACGACATAGGAACAGAAGAACTCAGTCATCTGGAAATGGTATCCACTATTGTACATCAGCTTACCCGGGACCTTTCCATGGAGGAAATTGAGAAATCCGGATTCGGACCGTATTATATCGATCACACAGTGGGAGTCTGGCCACAGGCAGCAGGTGGCGTACCATTTAATGCATGTGAATTTCAGAGTAAAGGTGATCCGATCACTGATCTGTTCGAGGATCTTGCTGCAGAGCAAAAAGCCCGTTCTACTTATGACAATATTCTCAGAGTAGTCCGCAATATACCTGAGATTGCGGATCCCATCAAATTCCTGCGTGCCAGAGAAGTTGTTCATTTCCAGAGATTTGGGGAAGCTCTTCAGTCCATTCAGGAAGAACTTGATGCCAAAAACTTCTATGCTTTTACCCCGGGATTTGATAATCCCTGCACTGCATCATGCAACAGCAATAAATAACGTACGCAGCCAAAACCTGCGACATACTGCGCGAATTTATGCGATTAGCATCGCGAAGCGTGTTACTGAGAACGGAATGAACAGTAATACGCTCCATCTTAAAAATCACAGAAATTTCATATTTGCTTTACAAATATATCCGGTGGTGCTATAGTATTCTTAGCTTAATAGCCACAAAAGTAATTGCCAAAAATATTGAGCAATTACAAACAAAAATATGATATAAAAGGGGCTGTCTCACATAGATATTATGTGACAGCCCCCTTATTGGAGGAATTATGCAGATAATTATTGTTGGGTGCGGTAAAGTTGGACGTACCCTGGCAGAACAGCTTCAGGAAGAAGAATCCGACATTACTCTTATAGACGTTTCTTCTAATGTGATCACTTCCCTTCAGGATGACATTGATGCCATGGGTATCGTGGGAAACGGTGCAAGTATCAACACGCTGGTGGAAGCAGGTATTGAGAATGCAGATATCCTGATTGCCGTAACCGGTTCTGATGAAATGAATCTCCTCTGCTGCCTGATCGCACAGAAAACCGGCCATTGCCAGACGATTGCCCGTGTCCGCAATCCTATCTATGCCAAAGAGATCAGCTTCATCAAGAAGCGTCTAGGTGTTACTATGATCATTAACCCGGAGCTTGCAGCTGCACAGGAAATTTCCCGTCTCTTACGCTTCCCTTCAGCTATCAAGATCGATACTTTCGCACGTGGTCGTGTAGAAATGCTGAAATTCAAAGTGCTTCCTGAATTTAATCTGGATGGCATGACAATCTCACGCATTACGGAAGCCCTGAAATGCGACGTCTTGTTCTGCGCAGTAGAAAGTCGGGATCATGTATCTATTCCCGGCGGTAATCAGGTGATCCACGACGGAGATATGGTTTCCATTCTTGCTTCCCCGGTGAATGCAGCAGCCTTTTTCAAAAAGATCGGCCTGAAAACCAATCAGGTAAAAAACGCCATTATTGTCGGCGGAGGAACCATTTCCTATTACCTTACAAAAGCCCTGCTTGATATGAACATCTCCGTTAAGATCATTGAACAGAATGAGTCCCGCTGTGAAACCTTAAGTGATCTGCTTCCGGAGGCAACTATCATTAACGGAGACGGAACCAATCGTTCTCTCCTTATGGAAGAGGGACTCTCACGCACAGAGGCTTTTGTATCACTCACAAACATGGATGAGGAAAATGTTTTCCTTTCACTCTTTGCCAAAACAGTTTCCAATGCCAAACTGGTTGCCAAGGTAAACCGCCTTGCCTTTGATGATGTCATTGATAACCTTGATATCGGAAGCGTCATTTATCCGAAATATATCACAGCCGACTATATCCTGCAGTATGTACGTGCCATGCAGAACAGCATCGGCAGCAATATTGAAACCCTTTATCATATCCTGGATAATCAGGCAGAAGCTCTGGAATTTGCCATCCGCGAAAATTCACCGGTAACAGGCATTCCATTATCTGAACTGAACCTGAAGAAAAACCTTCTTGTAGGTTACCTGAACCGAAATGGTCAGGTCAGGATTCCCAGAGGCCAGGATACCATTCAGGTCGGAGATACCGTTATCATAGTAACTTCTCAGAAGGGCCTTCGCGATATCACAGATATTCTGGAAAAATAAAGGAGCCGAATTATGAACTATTCCATTATTATCTATATCATCGGAATGATTCTGGAAATTGAAGCTGTATTTATGGCTCTGCCCGCAATTACGGCACTGATCTATCAGGAAACTTCCGGTGTAGCTTTTCTGATCACGATTGCTTTATGCCTGGTCATCGGGCTTCCTCTCACCAGGAAAAAGCCGACAAGAAAGGCTTTCTACACAAAAGAAGGTTTCGTGACTGTAGCATTAAGCTGGATCGTTCTGAGTATCATAGGAGCAATCCCCTTTGTGATCAGCCGAAGCATTCCAAATCCTGTAGATGCATTATTTGAAACAGTTTCGGGTTTTACTACAACAGGAGCCAGTATTCTCAGCGATGTGGAGGCACTTCCTCATTGTATGCTGATGTGGAGAAGCTTCACGCACTGGATCGGCGGAATGGGTGTTCTGGTTTTCATCCTCTCCCTTCTGCCACTTACCGGCGGTTATCATATGAATCTTATGAAAGCGGAGAGTCCCGGACCATCTGTAAGCAAGCTTGCGCCAAAAGTACAGTCAACTGCCAAAATTCTGTATTCTATTTATTTCGTAATGACAGTGATCCAGATCCTGCTTCTTCTGGTCGGTGGTATGCCGCTGTTTGACTCCATATGTACAGCTTTCGGTACTGCAGGTACCGGAGGATTTGGTATTAAAAATGACAGCATGGCCAGTTACAGTACATATCTGCAGGTAGTCATTACTGTATTCATGATTTTATTTGGCGTTAACTTTAATGCTTACTTTTTCATTATCACAAAAAAATTTGCTCAGGCTTTTAAAATGGAAGAAGTGCGGTATTATTTCGGAATCATCGGTATTGCAATTCTTATCATCACCTGCAATATTTACCATATTTTCGGAAGTGCAGCCAAAGCTTTTCAGCAGGCAGCTTTCCAGGTTGGTTCCATTATCACAACAACCGGATATGCAACAACAGATTTTAATACCTGGCCGGAAATTTCGCGGACAATCCTGGTACTGCTGATGTTTATCGGTGCATGTGCCGGAAGTACAGGTGGCGGCATTAAAGTATCCAGAATCCTGATTCTCTGCAAAACAGTCCGCAAGGAGCTTCATATTTTTCTGCATCCAAATGCGGTAAAGAAAATAAAAATGGACGGCAAAGCCATCCCACATGAAGTTGTTCGTTCCACAAATATTTTCTTCATTGTATATATGCTGATTTTTGCATCCTCCATATTCCTGATTGCCTTTGACGATTTCAATCTGATCACGAATTTTACGGCGGTTGCGGCAACCTTTAATAATATCGGACCTGGTCTGGAACTGGTAGGACCTACCGGAAACTTCGGCATGTTCTCATGGTTTTCAAAGCTTATCCTTACTTTTGATATGCTAGCAGGACGTCTTGAGATTTTCCCATTACTGATATTGTTTGTAAGGGATACATGGAAGAAATTCTAAAAATATTTTGGTAAAACAAATTTTATTTTTTTACACCGTATTCATATTTTATTCATATTTATTGGATATAATGAACTGTAGAAAGATGATGAATCTTTCTTATAAATATTTTTCTTTTTCATACGCGCCGGTACGAAAGTACCGGCCTCCTTCCATTTATGGGAGTTTTTTATTTTACGGCATTTTTCTCACACCTTCATAATCAAACGCAGGAATAAAACTCTCTCTGGCAGTTTCACCATCTTGAAAAAATCCATTTTCAATCCCAAGCTCAAATGCATAGTCCAGAACTTTTTCATATTCTCTTCTGGTTACACAACGATTCAGTTCTGTATATTCTTTCTGCTCAAAAACCGGCGTATACTGATTCATGATACTGATATAAATCTGCTTTCCAAAAGTCTTATGTAAAAGTTTCAGAACCTTTTTTGAATTTCTTGTATGCCCCGGCAATATAAGATGTCTCACAATAGTCCCACGTTTCATATATCCCTCTGCATCAAACTGTGGCATTCCTGTCTGTCGTACCATCTCATTAACTGCTTCCATAGCTCTTTCAGGATAATCATTCGCATGTGAAAATTTCACCGCCAATTCGCTCTCCGCATATTTGTAATCCGGAAGATAAATGTCCACATATCCGTCCAGAAGTTTCAATGTCTCTGTGTTCTCATATCCACCACAGTTATAGACAACCGGAATATTAAGCCCATGCTTCTTTGCACAGTCCAAAGCTGCGATGATCTGTGGAATATAATGTGTTCCGGTTACCAGATTGATATTTGCAGCATCCTTTTCCTGCAGTTCCAGGAATATTTCTGCCAGTCTTTCCTCAGTGATCTCAAGGCCACTGTCACCAATGGCAATTTCCCGGTTCTGGCAGAAACAGCATCTCAGATTGCATCCTGTAAAAAAGACTGCCCCGGAACCTCTGGTTCCCGAAATACATGGTTCTTCCCACATATGCAAAGCTGCCCTTGCAATCTTAACCTTCTGATCCATTCCACAGTATCCGGTTTTTCCGGCTGTTCTGTCTACATGGCAATTTCTCGGACATAAACTGCAATCTGCCAGTATGCAGCTTTCTGTATCATGCCTCAGAGTTTTATCTTTGTTTTTTTCTGTCTGTATTTTATTTACCTTCACTTTTCTCTTCTGTCCTTTTTTCTTTCCCCGACTTGATATCTGTGAATCACCCACTGCAAACATTTCCCACAGTTTGCTTATATCATAACCGTTCAGTGCTTTCACAGTTACAGGCGGATTGCTGAATAGTTACTATCCTTTATATCATTATACTACATTCCCCAATTACGTCTATTCATATTTCACAATTTCCTTTTTCAGTCTCTTCATGATTCTTTTTTCCAGCCTGGAAATATATGATTGAGAAATTCCCAGAAGGTCTGCAACCTCTTTCTGTGTTTTCTCTGCAGCATTCTCCTTTCCCAGACCAAATCTAAGGCGGATGATCGTCTGCTCACGCGGTGAAAGCTTTCTAATTGCCTTTGATAACAACGAAATCTCCACTTCATCTTCCAGACGTCTTGAAATCACATCCTCATCAGTTCCCAGAATATCAGAAAGCAGGAGTTCATTTCCATCCCAGTCTACGTTCAGCGGTTCGTCTATGGACACTTCCATCTTTGTCTTACTGTTGCGGCGAAGATACATCAGGATCTCATTCTCTATACATCTGGATGCATAAGTGGCAAGCTTGATGTTTTTTACAGGATTAAAGGTATTGATTGCCTTGATCAGCCCAATCGTTCCGATTGAGATCAGATCCTCCACCCCGACTCCTGTGTTATCAAACTTCTTTGCAATATACACCACAAGCCTTAAATTATGTTCGATCAGAACAGACTTCGCTTCTTCTTCCTGCCCTGTTCCAAGCTTCTGCAGTATAAACGCCTCACGCTTCGGCTCCAGTGGTGCCGGCAGCACATCATTTCCACCAATATAAAAAACTTCTCCTGAACGGTTCATCACCATTCTTGACACTACCTGTAATGGATAACAGCTCATAGTCACAACCCCTCCCGTTAAAGTAATCTGGAATTCAAAAGTACCTCGTATTCCTTACCAAAAGCGGATGTTTCAAATGAAAATGCAAATACCGGATTGTCTATGCAGACAACCTCTGTTGGAGTCTGAATGCAGAGTCTCTCAAAAGTAACAGCCAGCATCATCCCCTGTTCTTTTCCTATACTGTGAAAAAAGGTAAAATGTGGATGAAGCCCGGCAGTTCCCGGTTTCCCAGACTCCCCGGGATTTTCTTTCAAGTGTTTTAAACAGCTTACGGTTTCTTCTGAACATATTTCAGATAAAACTTTTTCTGTCCCTACAGATACAGGTTTTCCGTTTACAGAATCCATAAGCAGATTTCCGGAATCATAAAATCCTTGAAAAGGATATCCACATCCTTTATAGTATATAGTTATCGGATAGATATTCTTTGTCCGTATTCTCAGGGAATCCATCAGATATGACAACGCTGTAATGCCGGACCACGTTGCTGCTGCAAGGATCAGAAACATTTTGACTGTCAACTTATCACTGACGATCACTTCCCAGAACCCTCCACACAGAAATGCGGCAAAATACAGTGTAAGTATTGCTTTAAGCAGCAGACTTCCCCTTTTCAGATTACATCCGATCACAAGCATTCCTGCAGCACAGCCACCATGCAGCAGGACAAGTGCCGGAAGAAAAATCCCAGACTTCAGAAAAGATCGCAGATAAATGATCCAGCAGGAAAACACCGCACCTGCAGCAGCTCCCAGAAGAGCTCTTTTTCTGCTTCTTCCACATCGGAATAATATTCCTGTAAATCTGATCAATATGTAATCTATCAGGAGATTTGTGAAAAAAACTACATCTATGTATATTTCGTAATGCATTTCCTTCCCTCCGTCTTATACTGCCTCTGACTTCTCCTTCACTTCGGTAAGTGAGATTCATTATACGTGATAAAGTATGCGGATTTTGTCAAAACGGAGGAATTATGTCTTATTATTTGTCGCACTAAATCGACAGTTTTTATCATATAAACCAAAATGAACATGTATTGACATATAATTGAAGTTAGAATAAAATGATAGATAATTTCTATGTTTTAGAAGGGCATCTTCTATACTGTCACAATTCAGACAGTATTTTATGTCTCTGCTACAAAACAGACTGGAGGATTTTAACATGAATAATATTACCGGACACACAGGTCTTACCGCGCTTTTAGGAAGCCCGGTAGCACACAGCATTTCCCCTTTGATGCATAATGAATCATTTCGCCTTCTCGGGCTTGACTATGTATATTTATGTTTTGATGTAAATGAAGAAACTCTTCCTGCAGCAGTTGCAGGATTAAAGACTTGCGGCATTCGCGGTTTCAACCTTACCATGCCGAATAAGAATAAAATTGTAGAATTATTGGATGAGCTTTCCCCTGAAGCCCAACTGATCGGTGCTGTCAATACTGTACTGAACGATAACGGAAAGTTAATCGGATACAATACAGACGGGTACGGTTTTATGCAATCTGTACGTGATGCGGGACATGATATTACCGGTAAAAATATAACTGTCATGGGAGTAGGAGGAGCTTCGATGGCCATCTGTGCACAGTCTGCCCTGGACGGTGCGGCTTCCGTACATATTTTTGCCCGCCGCACCAGCAGATACTGGAATCGCACACAGAAATTCGCTGAGAATCTCTCTGCTAAAACAGGTTGTCAGGTCTGCCTCTTCGACAATGATGATCATACTGCATTGCGAGATTCCATTGCACAGAGTTATCTGCTGATCAATGCAACCTCTGTAGGCATGGTTCCGGATATCGACGATACCATCATCAAAGATACATCTCTGTTCCATCCTGAGCTTGTAGTGGCAGATGTTGTCTATGAGCCACAGGAAACCCGACTGCTCAGAGAGGCTAAAGCAGCCGGATGCCAGACCTTTAATGGCATGTATATGCTTCTTCATCAGGGGGCTAAAGCTTTCCAGATCTGGACCGGACAGGAAATGCCGGTTTCTGTTATTAAGGAAAAATATTTCTCTGTCAAATAGTGATTCGCATAACAGTCACATATTTCCCATCAGCTTATCTTTGATGATTGCCAGGATTTCTCTTGGAATATATATCAGAAGTCTCCATGAACGGTATCTGGAAGGAATGGGATAAATTTCTCTGCATCCACATTTCTTTCCTATGGCCGTTCCCCGGAAAACATGAAAATTATTGGTGACAATGCCCACCGAATGATTCAGTCCGATCATTCCCAGACTGAACTTCAGATTCTCTGTTGTGTTGGTAGATTTCTCTTCCAGAATCAGTCGTTCTCTGTCAATTCCATGTTCCACAAGATAATTGCACATTGCCTGAGCTTCTGTGATAGATTCTCCGTCCCCTTTTCCTCCGGACAGAACAGCCTTAGTCTCAGGATTATCTTCCATATACTGTAAAGCCCTCCTGGTACGTTCCAGAAGGGCTTTTGTAAGCCGGGTGCCTTCTACATGGGCACCAAGCACGATAATATATTCCAGATTTGGATGCTTACGCATTCTTACCGCAGCAATATTTATATTTCTTGCCGCTTCCGCAAGGACAAGGATCATTACGTCCGATTTTCTTTGCTTTGACAACTGTTCCTGATTTCTTCTGCTCAAGATAAAGTTCTTTTCTCTTCTCCGGTGTGAAGATCGCATCCCACTGTGGCAGTTCATACAGCCAGTCAGCTCTTGCATCTACCATATTCTTATAAAGAAGTTCTTTATCAAAGCACAGAGAAACCTTTGTGTTCTCATCCATTGTCTCAATCGGGTTCGGAATCTTCAGACTGTCATTGATTCCATCCAGGAAACCAACCATTGTCAGAACTTCCTGTCCATATTTTTCAGCCAGTTCCTTAACTGTACCGGTTACTACCTCATCCGGGTTGCTAAGAAGCTGCTCATAAATTCCTTTTTCAATATTAAAATAATTTGCCCAAAATCTCTGAAGTTTATTACGGTCTGCCTGCTGGTCATAGGCGATGGCACGCCACTGCTCTAAGATTGTTTTATCGCTCATTTCCTTTAATCCTCTTTTCCAATATTTCATAGGTATTATGCCTGTGCGGAAACATATGGAAAATATTCCTTCCACAAGCTTTATTATTATATCATCTTTCAGTTAAAAATACAAATGATATTCTTTGTATTTTTAGTGAATTTTAAGTTACTGTTCACACACCACTATCCCGCGAGGTGTTTTGGCATAATATGCCAAAATCCCGAGACATACAAGCCAAAATTCCATTGCCGCAGGCAATCTAGTACATCGTTTTCGAAATAACTATACCACTCACTTGTCTGCGAATCCGATTGCACAGGTCTAAAAGCCTCAGCGTAGCCCGCTACGCCTGCGTTTTTATACCAGCACACTCGAATCCGCATCCTACGCGATTGGTATAGTTATTTACGAAACGCTGTACTAGAATGAATTTTGGCTATGTTACTGAGAACGGAGTGAACAGTAACAATTTTAATTGACGCCCAGTTTCTCCAGTTCTGCTACTGCCTGTTTAAAAGATTTAAACTGAATTGCATGGATTCCCTGTTTTCTGGCTGCCTCACAGTTCTCCGCTCTGTCATCCAGAAATACGGATTTCTCCGGGTCAAGATGGTAGCGTCCGAGCAGGGTTTTGTAAATTTCCGGTTCCGGTTTGATCTGCTTCACCTGACAGGAGAACACTGCTCCGTCTACATATTTAAGAAACGTAAGTTTATCCTCCGTTCTCTCCAGTGTGTCAGTTGCATAATTGGAAAGAATATAAACATGATATCCTTTATCTTTCAGATATCTTACCCAGGTTTCCGCATAATCTGTTTTCTCAATTGTCTCGTCAGAACGACGCATTACCTCTCGGATATCCTTTTCGTACTCCGGTGCAGCTTTTACCATCTGATCTACATAATATTGCTCAGTCTCGCTGCTTCTGTCTCTCTCATTCCAGGTATTGCTCTGAAATACCACTTCCGCAATTTTATCACGCTCTTCCTTCGGAAAACCAAAACTGTCCAGATAGGTTTCCCAGTCATATTTTACAAGAACCTGTCCAACGTCAAAAATAATATTCTCCATATCCGAATCCACCACCTTTTTATTCCTGTTCAGTAATTTATAAACCATCCATATTGCATAAGCCATGATGGGAACCATAATCGCCACTGCAAGCGAGGCTTTAAAATAGACCTGCGAATCTTCTCCATTCCCGAATGCAAAAATCATCGGCATACAACATGCAAGAAGCAGGATTATGATTGCGATCCATGCCCCGATTTTTTTTATCTTATTATTATCTTTTTTCATAAGCCTCCAGTTATATAAAAGACACGCCGGAGAAATTCCCCGGCGTATAGTCTTATTTACCGTCTGCCGATCAGACAGGTAAATTTATCTTTATTATTTATTTCTGTAGATGATATCGTCACGTCCCGGGCCATTGGAGATCATAGTAATCGGGAATCCGATATGTTTCTCAACGAACTCAACATACTTTCTGCAGTTCTCCGGCAGATCTTCATATTTTTTGATTCCGCGGATGTCGCATTTCCATCCCGGCAGAGTCTCCAGAACCGGTTTTGCTTTCTCAAGCAGTGTAGTTGTCGGAAATTCTGTTGTTACTTTTCCATCAATCTCATATCCTGTGCAGACCGGAATTTCATCCAGATATCCAAGAACATCAAGAACTGTGAAAGCAACATCTGTAGCTCCCTGAAGACGGCATCCGTATTTGGAAGCAACACAGTCAAACCATCCCATACGTCTTGGACGGCCTGTAGTAGCACCAAATTCACCGCCGTCACCGCCACGTCTTCTCAGTTCATCTGCTTCATCGCCAAAGATTTCAGAAACAAATGCACCTGCTCCTACTGCACTGGAGTATGCCTTGCATACAGTAACAATCTGTTTGATCTCATATGGTGGAAGACCTGCTCCTACTGCACCATATCCTGCCAGGGTAGAGGAAGATGTAACCATCGGATAAATTCCATGATCCGGGTCTTTCAGAGAACCAAGCTGTCCCTCAAGAAGAACTTCTTTACCTTCTTTTAATGCGTTCCACAGATACAGGGATACGTCACATACATATGGTTCAACCATTTTCTTATATTCCATAAGTTCAGCAAATAATTCATCCACATTAAGAAGCGGTTTGTGATATAAATGTTCAAGAAGAACATTCTTTGTCGCACATACACTTGCAAGTTTTTCTTTCAGATGTTCTTCATCAAAAAGTTCACTTACCTGGAAACCAATCTTTGCATATTTGTCTGAGTAGAACGGAGCAATACCTGACTTGGTAGATCCGAAAGATTTGCCGCCCAGACGTTCTTCCTCATACTGGTCAAAAAGAATATGGTATGGCATAACCATCTGTGCTCTCTCGGAGATAAGGATCTTCGGAGCCGGAACACCTCTGCTTACCACTTCATTGTACTCTTTGAAAAATACCGGGATATTCAGTGCAACACCGTTGCCGATCACACTTGTAGTATGATCATAAAACACACCTGACGGCAGAGTATGAAGGGCAAATTTACCATAGTTATTTACGATTGTATGACCTGCATTTGCACCACCCTGAAATCTTACGATAATATCAGCCTTCTCAGCGAGCATATCGGTAATCTTACCTTTACCTTCATCTCCCCAGTTAGCACCAACAACTGCTTTTACCATTATATAATTCCTCCTGTATTTACCGATTACTGTTTACCCGACCTTGCAGAATGACCTGCCGGATATCATCAGGAAACAGCAACGCTTATTATCTTTATATCAGATTCTGTAATATTCCAAACCGTTATGTTAAGTATTTACTGATCAGACATTGATCTCAGCTTTCACTCCCAGAAGTTCCTTATGGGAATCGAGGATCGGCTGAACTACTGTATTTACAAATCTCTCTGTCTGCTCTTTGGCACGTCCGATATATTTCTTCGGATCCATGGATCTCTGCAGATCTTCCAGAGAAAGGTTGAATGCAGGATCTGCTGCGATCAGTTCCAGCAGATTATTATCTTTGCCTTCTACCTTGACAGTCTTTCCGGCTTCCATGGAAAGCTCACGGATACGCTCATGAAGTTCCTGACGGTCACCGCCTGCTTTTACAGCATCCATCATGATATTCTCTGTAGCCATGAACGGAAGCTCTGCCATCATATGTTTCTCGATAACCTTCGGATAAACAACCAATCCATCTACAACATTAAGACAAAGGTCAAGGATTCCGTCAATAGCAAGGAAACCTTCCGGAATACTCAGACGCTTATTTGCAGAGTCATCCAGAGTTCTCTCAAACCACTGAGTTGCAGATGTGATCGCCGGGTTAAGGGCATCTACCATTACATATCTGGAAAGGGAAGCAATACGCTCACTTCTCATAGGATTTCTCTTATACGCCATTGCGGAGGAGCCGATCTGAGATTTTTCAAATGGTTCTTCTACTTCCTTCAGATGCTGAAGAAGGCGGATATCATTGGACATCTTGTGTGCACTTGCTGCAATTCCTGCAAGAATATTGGCAACACGTGTATCTACCTTACGGGAATAGGTCTGTCCGGATACCGGATAGCATTCCTTAAATCCCATCTTCTCTGCGATCATCGGATCAATCTTGTCGATAGTCTCCTGATCTCCGTCAAACAGTTCCAGAAAGCTTGCCTGTGTTCCGGTTGTACCTTTGGATCCCAGAAGCTTCATTGTTCCCAGAACATACTCCAGATCCTCCAGATCAAGCAGGAATTCCTGTGTCCAGAGTGTTGCACGCTTACCTACTGTAGTAGGCTGTGCAGGCTGAAAATGTGTAAATGCCAGAGTAGGCTGATCTTTATATTTATCTGCGAAAGCAGAAAGCTCGGCAATAACATTGACCAGTTTCTTCTTCACAAGCTTTAATGCTTCTGTCATTACAATAATGTCTGTATTATCACCTACATAACAGGAGGTTGCTCCCAGATGGATGATTCCTTTTGCTTTCGGGCACTGTACGCCATACGCATATACGTGAGACATAACATCATGACGCACCTGACGTTCACGTTCCTTTGCAACGTCATAATTGATATCCTCTGCATGTGCCTTCAGTTCATCAATCTGCTCCTGTGTAATGTTAAGGCCAAGCTCTTTCTCTGTTTCAGCAAGTGCGATCCAGAGTCTTCTCCATGTGCGGAATTTCATATCCGGGGAAAAAATATACTGCATTTCTTTGCTGGCATAACGTTCTGATAAAGGACTTACATATCTGTCTGTACTCATCTTCACTCTCCTGTTTTTTATAGGATATTATTTTTAATCCTTTTATTTCACTTCTGTACGTACGTTTTTCTCAACCACGTACGTTGAAATTATATAACATCATTCCTCTAAAAGCAACCACAAAAACCTTATCCCTGATGGAATTTACCAAGAAATTCTTTCATTCTCGCATGTTCTGATTCAAATACCTCTTTTGGACTCCCCTCAACCGCGATCAGTCCCTTATCCATAAAAATAATATGATCAGAGATATCTCTTGCAAATGTCATCTCATGAGTAACGATCACCATAGTGATGTGTTCTGCTGCCAGATCTTTGATTACCTTAAGAATTTCACTCGTAAGCTCCGGATCAAGGGCGGAAGTAGGCTCATCAAAAAACAGGATCTTCGGATTCATACATAATGCCCTGGCAATAGAGACACGCTGCTGCTGGCCGCCGGAAAGCTGAAACGGATATGCATTCTCTCTGTCTGCAAGTCCCATCTGCTTTAACAGAGTTCTTGCCTGTGCATAAACCTCTTCTTTCTTTCTCTTCTGCACTCTGATCGGAGCATCTGTGATATTTTTCAGTACAGAAAAATGGGGGAAAAGATTAAAGTTCTGAAATACCAGTCCCACATCCCCCTGCTTGATGATCTCACCGCTGTCCGGTGTCTCAAGACCGGTGGCACAGCGGAGAAGTGTGGATTTACCGGAACCGGAAGGTCCGATAATACTAAGAACCTCACCCTCCTCTACCTGAAGTGAAATGTCTTTTAATACTTCAAGGCTGCCGAAGCTCTTCTTTATGTTTTTCATTTCAAATAATACCATAGCAAATATTCCTCTTAAATTAAATAATGTCAGAGTCAAAAAATGTTTTATAACCCCAGCCGCTTCTCAGCGATAATAATTCATTTTTTTCTCAATCTTATCCATTACAATCGCAACAAGAAGATTGAACACAAAATAGAAAACAGCAGCGACCACAAAAGGCATCATAGTCGTCTGTGCACTTGCAATCTGTTTTGCAATTGTAAACATCTCTGAAACAGCAACAACAAATGCCAGTGACGTATCCTTTACCAGTGTGATAACCTCATTTGTCACAGATGGAAGGATTCTCTTGATCACCTGCGGCAGGATGATCCTGAAAAATGTCTGGGCTTTGCTGTATCCCAAGATCTTTGCAGCCTCATACTGTCCCGCTGAAATAGATTCGATTCCTCCTCTGTAAATCTCCGCAAAATATGCAGCATAGTTAATACTGAATGCAATAAACACAGCGATCAGGCTGTATCCCATGGAAATACGGATTCCAAAAATAAAGTATGGTCCGAAATACACAACCATCAATTGCAGCATTAACGGGGTTCCACGCATAACTGATATGTAGGCAGACACAATTCCACGTATCGCCAGATTCTTGGACATTCTGCCAAAGCAGATCAGAAGTCCCAGCGGAAGTGAAAAAAGTAATGTCACTACAAAAATCTCTACAGAAACTACCATACCACTGGCAAGCTGCTGCAGCATTACACTTAAAGACATAAGCTTTCCTCCTGAAAAATTTCTCCTGTACAGTAAGAAAAGAGGGTGCACAAAATGTACCCTCCATTCCTTTATAATGCGGACAGCCTGCACAGATCTGTCCTCTTGTATCATAACTGTTTTTGTTCCGGCTGACTATTCAGCATCTTTCGCTGTATCAGCTGTATCTTCTTTTGCTGTGTCTGCATCGGAAGCATCATCCTCTGCTGCATCATCTTTTTTATCATCAGATTTCTCATCATCTCCAATGCAGAGCATATCTGCTACTTCATACTTCTCAGCAAGTTTATCAACTTCACCTGCATCATAAAGTTTCAGAACTTCTTCCCATACAGTATCTTTCAGCTCATCGTTACCCTTCTTAAAGCCGATTCCATACTCTTCGCTCTGGATTGGCTCGTCAAGGATCACATATTTGCCTTCTTCTCTCTGGGAAAGCTGATATTTAGCAACACCGATATCTACTGCGATGGCATCTGCAGCGCCGGAATCCAGATTCATGAATGCTGTATTGTAATCAGGATTCTCTGTCAGTGATGCAAAGCTTGCTGTAAGATCCTTATTATCATCGCTGTTTAATGCATCCAGTGCTGCGGAAGCGGCCTGAACTACTACATTCTTGCCTGCCAGGTCATCCAACTTCTCAATCCCTGAATCGGCTGCAACAACCATCACCTGCTCATTGTTCAGATATGGATCTGACCATGTATAGTCATCCTCACGTCCGTTAATGGTAAATCCGTTCCAGATACAGTCAATAGAACCGGAATTCAGTTCCATATCCTTGGAATCCCAGTTGATCGGTTTCTTTACAAGTTCCCATCCGAGATTGTCGCATACTTCCTGTGCAAGGTCAAGGTCAAAACCAACATACTCTCCATTATCGTCTTTATATCCGAAAGGAGGATACTGTGCATCAAATCCTACAGTTAATGTCTTACTGTCAGCATCTGCATATACAGAAACAACACCCGTCATCATAGAAGCTGCCATAACTCCTGCCATGAGTACTGCTAAAGATCTCTTTTTCATGATAAATATCTCCTCTTTATCTGTTTTGTTATTTATCACACAGCCACTCTACCATGTGAAAGTATGTGTTAATCCTATCACACACCTTTGCCTCTGTCAAGCGTAAGTTATGAACCTGTACTTCTGTGATAATCTTTCATAAGTCTCTCCAGAAGGACATCCAGATTTTTTTCATCTGTTTTCTCTTCCGGTACAGACTCGAAAGCTTTCAGAGACTGCCTGATTTCTTCTTTTATATCTTTCTTCAGTTCTTCATCTACTTCAAGTTCTTCCATAACCTTACCATAATCTGTCTTATCATGAACACTGCTGTATGCTATGATATAAGCTTTTAAGGTTTCTTTTGTATGTGCTTCTCTGTATGCTTCCAGAAAACATTCCTGTGCTTTTTCCATCTGAAAAAGATAACTGTATGCGCAGCCAAGATTATAGCGCACTGAAGCTGCGAAGCCTTTTCTCTGTTCAGACAGATCCTCTCTTTCCAGAAGTTTCTGATATACCCGGATGGCGTTCACATACATTCCGTTTTCTGTCAGTGCATCTCCCTTTCTCTTCTGACGGACTGCCGCTTTTTCTTTTCCATAAGTCACAATCCTGCTGTTAAAGCCTTTCATCTCCTCATAGGTAAGGTAATTGATCTCCTTGAAAACAGGATAGATCATCTCTTCCACACTTACATTTCTCTCCAGATTCTGTTTCAGCTTTGCAGCCAGATGCACAAGTTCAAGCTCATCTCTGAGCCAGTTGCATAATTCTTCATTAAAAACAGTATGATCAGCAAGGTAAAGATTGTGGTACAGATAATAACAGAGTTCTTCTATAGAATAAATATTCATACTGATATTCTCTATAAAATAAGGACGCTGTGCTTTTTTTGTCTGACATAAAATATATCCGCTCATTGCTCCATCTCCTTTACCATTCTACTGTCTCTGTCCAGGTTTTCCCACTGGAAGGGAACATTTCTCCGAATCCCAGATCTGTAACCGTCACTTTACATTCTGCAGATGAGACATACTGTAATTCCAGCCGTAATCTGGTAGTCTTGTCCGGACGCAACGGAATACCGGGCAGCATCATTCCTACCCTTCTTTTCTCCGGTCTGTGGTACGTGCTTACAATAAACACAAGCTCCTCTGTATCATCAAGAATAAATTCACAGGATGCCTTACTGTCATACCAGTTATTTCCTGCCTCGATCAGCGGATAATAGGTAGGAGAACCCATCACTCTCATTTCCATCCCCACATCAGCCATAACCAGAGAATCGCTTAAAAAGCGATATCCCTTTAATGCCTTGTTCTCTGTTTTCTCTTTTCCTGCAGCGCAGGCACCCTTTGCAAAAAGATTGTTTCCATAGAAAACCTTTCTTTTCTGATAACAGAGTAACCTTACAGACTGCTCTGCCCAGTCCTGTGAAAATCCATCTCCTGTGATCTGAATGCTGGAAAACAGATCTCTGCCAAGTGTTTTCTGGACAAACTTACCGAATTCTGAATCTCTCTCCTGTCCCTCGGCAGGAAGTTCTGTCTCCACAGCTTCTTCCAGTTTTACAGTGACAGGCTTTGTTGCACCGTTCATTGTCATCTTGCGAAAAGACACGTTCTCCGGTGTAAAGGCATACCATCCCACACTGCGGTTCCAGGTTTCTCTTTTCTGCGAGAGAACATAATAATAGAAGCTTTCCCCATAATCCAACAGCATATATTTCTCATGTGGAAATCCAATTATCTCAAATGCTTTCTGAAAATTCTCAACCTGAATTTCCGTCAGCCCGGGCAGTGTCACTGCCACACATTTAGTATTTTTGACCAGTTCTGCCACTCCCAGAAATTTAAGCATTCCCTGCAGAAACTGAGCCAGGATCTCCCATGGTGCAAGTTCCTGTCCTTCCACCAGCACAGAATCACTTTTTTCACAGATTCCATAGACATCATCGATCATGACTCCGCCCTTTTCCCGGACAAAGTAATCTGCTTCCAGTCCTACGCAATAGTCTTTCTGCTCCGGTCTCCAGCACAGAATACAGGGAGCCTCATACTGATTTCCACCCGCTTTCATAGAAAGAGAACGTGCCTCGTCTCCTTTTCTGTCATAATAACATATCTGAGAATACTCTTTGCCAAAATCAATTCCCACGATCAAATCACGAATTTCGTTCATTTGTTCCTCCCGGTTTCAGGACAATCTGTTCCTGCTCTTCTTTCTCGATCACAAACATCTTCTTCACATATTGTTCCTGGCGAAGATACTTCTTCACCTGTGAAAACACTTCTTTCTTTTTATCCAGTCTGCGTGCAGAGAGCATCTGATTGATCATATGATATTTGCTTACAGGTGTACCCTCAATCTTATTCATTGTAAGTACCCTCTCCTGTGTCCGATTTACCCGCTCTCCTGTTACTGATTCAAAATAATACCGCAATGTCTCCCCGTAGAACAATGTAAATGATTTTGCAAAAATACCTTCATATAAATCACGCAGAGGCTCTGTCTGATATTTCACCTGATTTCCGAGGCCTGCATCCAGTGCATAATAGAGTGTCACCTTTGCAGACGGATCTGCATGGTATTCCACAAAGGTTTTATCATCCAGCTGATAGGGACTTAAGACAGATACCGGAAGTTTCCCGAAGAACGCAAAGTACATTCCCTGTTTCACACATTTCTGAAGAATCTCCTCTGCATTGCAAAGCTGTTTTTTCTCCAGTTTTTTTTCTTTGGAATACGCTTCCAGAAGAGCAAGACTGCATACAAAATCAACCGGCCATTTCTCATCATAAGCCCGCTCCAGCAGACTTCTTACAAAAACACTCATCGGATATTCTTTTACAAATGCACCATATGCAGTCTGCGTAAGATATGCTCCTGTAATACGTTCCTTTCCGCTGTGATGAACATAATCCTCCAGGATCTTCTCTCCCTCTTTCCTGTAATCAGAAGTAAACATCAGAAGGCCAAGAAGCTTCTCTTCCAGTTCATAAGTATCCATCTCAAAGCCCTGCGCACTTTTCCATACAGATATCAGTTCATCTACAGGACCAAATCTGTATTCCATAAGATACTTCAGGATCACTTCATCATATTTTCCGCGTCTGTATACATCCGATGCAAGGGCAAGCAATTCGTCATCCTCCTCCATCTCACATCTTGTCAGCATTCTGCTGGTCAGCTTCAGCTGGCTCTCTATGCGGATTCCTTCATATCCGAATTGGGAAACAATGGACATTGCCTGCTGATACATTCCTCTGGAGATCAGTACTTCCAGAAGAGCTGTTCTGTCTACAGCCGCATATTTCTTATAATCCATCTGTCTCAGATAATTATCTGCTTCTTCTGCTCTGGTGTGTTCGGAATAATAAGAAAGCAGCTTCTCTCTGATACATTTCTGATATTCATCTGAAAATTCCTCTGACTCCGGGATCCTCTGGAATGCCTGAAGATTCTCCGGTTTCAGTTCTGTATGCTCACTGCAGTGAAGTACCAGCCCCGGCTCTTCAATATGAAAACCAAGAACCTTATCTGTCAGTTCACGCTCATCAAATAATTTCTTGATATTATAATCTACTGTTGATACATATCTTCTCTGCTTCCCATCCTGAAACAGGATCACCGCATCATCTGTATAAATTCTTGGATAAGCTACGCCCTGGATACATGGGTAAATTTCTTCTTCCCTGAGCTGTTCATGGCGCACGATCACATAGCGTATCTTCTTATCATCACAGTACAGTCTGTGTGTAAACAGCTTCTGCGCGAGCAGTTTTGCCTGTCCTTCTGTTTTGGGATTGCTTAAAAATTCCTGATAAAGGACCGCATAATTCTCATTCATCCGTCCTTCTTTCGCCTTGCGCATGGCAAAAATCTTCATATGATCCCTGTAATCCGCATATGTCTGTGGCTGACGGCCTCTGTTTCCCACAATACTTGCATAAATAAATGCCTTTTTATCATCTGCAAGAGAAGTATTATTATAGGTAAAATACATCAGAAGGGGCTTTGGAAGTTCTCTCTGATAAGATGTATCCATTGTTTCCACATAATATTCATATATCCTTGTCAGACGGATCCCTTTCTCCACTGCCAGGGAAAACCATCTGAAATATTCCGGTTTTCTCGGATTTCCAAGCATGATATATCTGCAGATTGCTTCCAGCGTATCATCGGATTCAAAAGCATCGTATCCCATTGCCAGTGCTCTGTACATACTGGTACAAAATTCTCTCTCATACCCTGTAAGATAGGCAAATCTCATCACCAGCTCTTCTGTCAGAAGACCTTTCTCTCCCGCAAATAAAAATACCTGTGTCCAGAAACTGCTCATTCTGTGAAGAAGTGTTGTATCACTGCTGATATAATTCCATGCTTCCAGATACAGAAACGGACTCCTGCAGCCTTTCTCAAAAAGTTCCTCCATCATAAATACCAGCCTTGAAGGGGAACCCTTATCCTCCGGATTCATCTCCAGCCAGAGTTTAAACAACAGGAAACTGTCTTCCTTCTGCAGAAAGAAATTGTACAGACGTCTTATCGCCTGTTCTCTGTCTTTGTGCAATCCTGTAAGAACGCAGAGATAAAGGTAAGCACCTGCCAGTTCCAGATTCTCTCTGACAAAGTTCTGATGTTTAAATTTCTTCAGGATTTCTCTTGCCTGCTCATCCTTTTCTTCCATATGAAGAATGTATGCTTCATACATCTGATATTCCGGATAATCACAGCCTTCTTCCCTTAATTGATTAAGGACAAATCTGCTGCTGCCGATCCATGTCTTACTGTCCATTCTTTTGCAGGAGTATTCTGCAAGGTCACGTAACAGTTCCAGCTTATGCCGTTTCACATGAATCTCTGTTTTGAGCTGCACTTTCGATTCCATGGATGCAGTGATCTGATAAGTCAGCTGCTGATAAGGACTCTTCACAGTGATCTCACCAAACTGACGTCCTTTTTTCAGCTTTTCTTTACGGATTACATATTCCACCTGATAATAGCTTCCTATAAAATCCTCATCTGTGACCACATGCCTGGAAACTTCCAGAAAATCGCCTTTCGCCTCTACCTCCAGCCTGAGATGTCCCCATCCGCTCCTCTGGACTGCAAAAGTTTCGCGGACAGATTCACTGATATCATAAAAGCTATTCTGATCTGCCTTCAGTTCAATTTTTACAGGATCCTTTTTTCCCGTTCCGATCAGAAACTCTTCTACATGCTGAAATGTCACAGGCTGTTTTGAGAGTCCCTTATAAAGAGCTTTCTCTTTCTGTCCGGCATTTCTTAACAGAAGTTCAAATCTGCGGTCTGTAAAAACACGATATGCTTCCTTAAAATCGTCCTTTGCAATATTCACAAAGGTATCCATATCCGGCACATCTCCGGCTGCACTTTTCAGTTCTGCTTTCTCTGTCTGAATAAGAAATGGCAGCTTATATTCTCCAATGTCTGTGGTGAAACAAAGCCATCCCTCATGTCTCTCACCCGGGTGCATCCCCGCACCGTCAATTCCATACTGCAGTCTCACCGTAGTTCCCGAAAATTTCTCGGTTCCCGGTACCACGCGCCTGTTGGAAGATGTAATATATCCACGTATTTTCTGGTTATCCTCTGTTCCGAAATACAGTTCCCCTTTGTACACATCACCTGCTTTCAGAGTCACTTCTATTTTGTCCTGCGAAAAAAGGAGCTGCGGATGTTCATGTCTGAAATTTCCACTTAATAGTTCTTCTATCGTCTTTTTCAAAATTGTTCACCTTATATCCTTGCTTAAATTACAGAGCTACTGTTCACAAGCCTATTGCATTTAATTATACACCACAAAACACATCCGCGCAACAATCCGCTCTTCAGCTTTTTCGTTACTGTTCACTCCGTTCACAGTAACGTAGCCAAAATTCATTCCAGATTGCCTGCGGCAATGGAATTTTGGCTTGTATGTCTCGGGATTTTGGCATATTCATGCCAAAACACCTCGCGGGATAGTGGTGTGTGAACAGTAACGCTTTTTCTCCAATTTAATATTGCGCACAGTTAAATTGTCTTATATAATAAAATATATCTTATGATTAGAGCAGATAATTTCTTCATTGTACATTATTTATCAGAAATAAGTATCTGCTCATAAAGAACGGAGGTGCTCTATGAAAAAATTAAAAGTATTTTCTATCTCAGCAATTCTTATTGCTATCTGTTGCTCTTTTTTATTTTCAGCTTCAGTATCCGCAGCATCAAAAAAACGTAACAAATTTGACCACAAACCCAGCGGAAACATTTATTACTATGATGAAAACGGACATACTGTAAAGGGACTTGTCACGATCCGCGGAAAGAAATATTATTTTAATGAAAAGGGAATCCAGCAGAACGGCTGGCAGAAGATCAAGGGAGATTATTATTTCTTCCAGATCCGCAACGGCTGTTATGCCTCCATGGTAACTTCCCGGCGTGTAAATGGTATTTATCTTACCAAAAGTGGAGAAGCACGCTATAACAGTGAAGAAAAAAGAAAACTGAACCTTATGGTCACAGCTAACCAGGTCATGCGTCGTGTGACCAAAAGAAATATGTCCAAACCAGAGAAATTATGGAGATGTTATCTGAAGGCAGTCAGCTACGGATACGGTGGCACCGGCAATGACTACGATTTCCGTTACTATTACTCAAACTGGGATGTCAGCTATGCGGAGGATATGTTCTACCGGGGGCATGGCGACTGTTTCGCTTTTGCATCTGCATTTGCTTACCTGGCTAACGCAGTCGGATTTGAAGCCAAGGTTATCTCATCAGGCGGTCATGGATGGGCTGAGATCAAAGGAGAAGTCTGCGATCCGAACTGGGCAAAAGGCACAGGACATATCGAAAGATATTACCGTATGAGTTATGACCTCAGCGGTGTAGACGGACGTCCCTATTATAGAGGAAACAGGGCGTATGTAATTACAATCTGATCTCATCCGGACATTTTCTGACATATCAGGCAGATAAAACTATACGCTTCGCTGCCTGATTTATAGTAATCCTCTAAAATAACGCATCTTAATCCAAAAAGTTCCGGGTATCTGTATCTGCCAGATGTCCCGGAACTGTTACTGTTCACTCCGTTCGTTACTGTTCACTCCGTTCTCAGTAACGTTGCCAAAATTCTCTATCCTGAGTTGACTTTCCTTTCTTTATATCGTATCATTAAATATTATTCATTCAAAAATATTTTTAAGAAAGAGGTTATCATCCATGCAGAATAACAAAAATTTTCTGGGCACAGAACCTGTTGGAAAGCTTCTTTTAAAGCTATCCATTCCAACAGTGATCGCCCAGCTCATCAACATGCTTTATAACATTGTAGACCGTATTTACATCGGCCACATCCCGGTGGAAGGCAGCCTGGCACTTACCGGTGTGGGAGTCTGTATGCCCATCATCATGATCGTCTCCGCATTTGCGGCACTGGTCAGTTCCGGCGGCGCACCAAGGGCTTCTATTTACATGGGAAAACAGGATAATAAATCTGCTGAGAATATATTAGGCAACTGTTTTATTCTTCAGATTATTATCTCTGCTATCCTCACTGCCATTTTACTGATCTGGGGCAGAGATTTATTACTGGCTTTTGGCGCCAGTGAAAACACCATCAGTTATGCAACAGATTATATGCATATTTACGCTTTCGGTACCTTGTTCGTACAATTAACCCTTGGTATGAATGCATTCATCACTGCACAGGGATTTACCACATTTTCCATGGTTTCCGTCCTGATCGGCGCTGTCTGCAATATTGTTTTAGACCCTGTATTTATCTTTGTTTTTCATATGGGGGTACGCGGTGCTGCACTGGCAACTGTTATCTCACAGGCAATTTCCACACTCTGGGTAGTTTTATTCCTCTGCGGCAAAAAGACACAGCTTCACCTCAGGAAAAAGCATCTCCATCTGGAGGCAAAGGTTGTTCTTCCCTGTATCGCACTTGGACTTGCTGCTTTTATCATGCAGTCAAGCGAAAGTATTGTAACTGTCTGCTTCAATTCATCCCTGCTTCGGTACGGCGGTGATATTGCGGTGGGAGCCATGACCATCCTGACCAGTGTTATGCAGTTTGCCATGCTTCCTCTTCAGGGAATTGCGCAGGGAGCACAGCCAATTTCCAGTTATAATTACGGTGCCAAAAACGCAGACAGAGTAAAGAAAACTTTTCGTTTGCTTCTGATCACCTGTCTGTCATATTCTGTACTCCTCTGGGCTGCTGTACAGCTTGTTCCCAGAGTATTTGTAAGCATTTTTACGGCAGATACAAGTCTTATCGAATTTACTGCACCAATGCTGAAAATCTATCTGGGTGGTCTGTTCCTCTTCGGTATCCAGATTGCCTGTCAGATGACCTTTACCTCCCTTGGAAAGGCAGTAAACTCTATTATTGTTGCTGTTGTCCGTAAGTTTGTACTGCTGATCCCGCTGATCTATATTATGCCTCATATGATATCTGATTCAACAACAGGCGTATATATGGCAGAACCCATTGCAGATATTACTGCTGTGATCTTTACCTCTGTTTTATTTACATTTCAGTTTAAAAAGGCACTGGCAGAAATTCAGAATTAAATACTGTACAAATCCATAATAAGGGGTGAACATTACAAAACGTTCACCCCTTAAATTATGCATTTCTATAGTCAAACGGATATTCACAATCCGCTTCGCTACTTGATTGATTAAAACAAGTCATTAATCACTTCCTGTACTGTCTGCAAACGCTCTGCTTTCCATGCTTTTGCACCACAGAAAAGAAGTCCCTCATCTACATTCCCTTTTACTGCATTGATCAGTCCGTCAGTAATACAGTAAGGTATTTCTTTGGGGCTACATTTTACAAGACATCCATGACAGGGACTGTGTGGAATCTGTTCGCCGTTCATGACACGGGTCATGAATTTGTTCATAATGGCACGACCTGGCATTCCAACAGGGCTTTTTACAATGGCAATGTCGGATTCTTTTGCTTTTAAATGAGCTTCTTTATAGCGGATGTCTGCATCACATTCTTCCGTTGTGATAAAGCGGGTAGCTACCTGAATGCCATCAGCACCCAAATTATACACTTTTCGGACATCCTCTCTGTTATAGATACCACCGGCTACGATCACCGGGATTTCTGTCTCATATTTCTCTGCGTAGCTTTTTACTGTTGTGATGATTTTCTTTATTTCTTCGCTGTAGGATTCTTCGGTATATTTCTCCAGTTCTTCTTTATGAAAACCAAGGTGTCCGCCTGCCTGAGGACCTTCGATCACTACCAGATCTGCAGTTCTTTTGTATTTTCTGTCCCAGTATTTCAGGATTACTTTTGCGGATTTGTCTGTAGATACAATGGGGGCAATCTTTGTCAGACTTCCTTTTACCAGTTCCGGAAGCTCTGTGGGAAGTCCCGCACCGGAAATAATGATGTCTGCACCGGCTTTTACTGCAGCCTTTACGTGAGATGCATATTCTTTCAGTGCAACCATAATATTGTATCCTATGATTCCGTCTTCGGAAATCATACGGGCTTTTTTCATTTCACCGGCAATGGCACGTTCGTTGGCTGCTGCCGGATTTCTGTCGAAATCTTCTTCCCTGTAGCCGATCTGTGCAGTGGAAATAATACCAACTCCTCCTGCTTTCGCAACAGAACCTGCAAGTCTGCCAAGACTGATTCCAACTCCCATTCCCCCCTGGATCAATGGAACTCTTGTGATTTTATCTCCTATTTTGAAATTCTTCATTGTGATTCTTCTCCTGTTATTTTGTTTGTATTTTAAATATTTTGATATTCAAAGTATATCACAATATTTATTCTTGTCAAGAGAAACCAGTTTATATAGTTTTTAATACTATATAAACGTTACTGAGAACGGAGTGAACAGTAACGCTTCAATTGCGAATATCCGCTTGACATAACTGTAATACACAATTTTTCATGATGGATATCACACTTTTATTTCAGAATCCGAATTATTACAAACAGTCAATTCAAAATGATTTCTATTTGTTTTTATAAAACCTTCTTTCTGTAACTTTGATATCTCCGTAGACATTGCCGCGCGGTCAATGCACAGATAATCTGCCAACTGCTGCCGGTCAAAAGGAATATCAAAGGATAACGATGAATGTCTGATAGACTCTGCCGACAGATAGGACAATAGTTTATCCCTTGTCGTTCGCTTTCCCACATGTGTGATTTTGTCGTTCAGGATTAGTATCTTATTTGCCAGGACACTGACCAGGTTGCGGATCAGCTTCTGATGGTGTTCGCATGCAGTCGGGCAGGAAATCAGAAGCCTTTGGACATTTAGCAGGATAATCTCACAATCCGTATCTGCCACCACACTGACATTCAGAACAGCACCCGGGCTTGCTGCATATGGCTCACCAAAGAAATCACCGGTATGACATTTCGACAGAATATTCCGATGCCCCCAAAGGTCTTCCTGAATAACAAGAACACAGCCAGACACCACAAGTCCCATTACCTCAGTAGAATCTCCTGCTCTGAAAATATAAGAATCTCGTTTTTGGGAAACTGCTGTTGCTTTTACACAATGCAGTATAGATAATATCTCGTTATCAGTAAGGCCTGTAAAGAATGGACTGTTTTTTAGAATGGGTAAATATTTTTTCAAAATCATTCCTCCTTGTTGGAAATCAAACATACAAGTTGTATTTATCATACTATAATGCTGACAGAAACAAAAGTTAAATCTATTGACGGAGGTAAAATGATAAGAAAGATTATCCGGATTGATAAAGAAAAATGCAATGGCTGCGGCGCCTGTGCAGATGCCTGCCACGAAGGTGCCATTGATATCATTAATGGAAAAGCAGAATTGGTGAGAGAACATTTCTGTGACGGACTGGGGGATTGTCTCCCGGAATGTCCCACAGGTGCCATTTCCTTTGAGGAACGGGAAGCACCTGAATATGATGAAGCGGCTGTGAAAGAAGCACAGAAAAAAATATTTGCCAAAAATCAGGCAATAACTGCTCATGCCGGCTGTCCCGGGTCTAAAAGCATGCAGATTCAGCGATCAGAAATACCCAAATCAGAAAAACCATCTTCAACCACAGGTCAGGTATCCAATCTTCAGAACTGGCCGGTACAGATTAAGCTGGCACCTGTCAGTGCCCCATATTTTAACGGCGCAAAGCTTTTAATTGCAGCCGATTGTACTGCTTACGCTTACGCAGGCTTTCATCAGGATTTTATCCGAAATAAGGTAACATTAATCGGCTGTCCTAAATTGGATCAGGTGGATTATAGCGAGAAACTGACTGCAATAATCCAAAATAACGATATTCAAAGTGTGACGATTGTAAGAATGGAAGTTCCATGCTGTGGCGGACTTGAGATGGCAACCAGAAAAGCACTTCAGAATAGTGGAAAATTCATTCCCTGGCAGGTTATAACCATAGGTATTGATGGAAATATTATAGAATAAAGGAGGATACGACAATGGATAAAAAAATGTTTTGTTATCAGTGTGAACAGACAGTGGGATGCACCGGCTGCACAGGAAATGCAGGTGTCTGCGGAAAAAAGGCAGGCACTGCCAAATTACAGGATGAGCTGACAGGTGCGTTGATCGGTCTGGCAAGGGCTGTCGATAGCGCAGCAGCTATTTCCAAAAGTACCAGTCAGGTCATAATTGAAGGACTGTTTACTACCGTTACAAATGTGAGTTTTGACGATGCAGCAATCGAAAATATGATACAAAAAGTCAGAGCAGAAAAAGAAAGACTGGTTCCTGGCTGCAGTAAATGTCAGTCACCTTGCGGTAAATCAGACGAATATGACATGCAGCAGCTGTGGAATGCTGATGAAGATATCCGCTCCCTGAAGTCCCTTATTCTTTTCGGGATTCGCGGAATGGCAGCCTATGCTTATCATGCAAATGTTCTGAATTATGAAGATGCCGAAGTAAACCGTTTCTTCTGCGAAGCATTATTTAAGATTGGTTATGAAGAAAGTGTGGATACACTGCTTCCTACTGTACTGAAAGTAGGGGAAATCAATCTGAAATGTATGGCACTTCTTGACAAGGCAAATACCAAAACCTATGGAACACCGGAACCGACTGCAGTTACACTTACCGTAGAAAAAGGACCATTTATTGTAGTAACCGGTCATGATCTGAAGGATCTGCAGCTTTTACTTGAACAGACAGAAGGAAAAGGAATCAACATCTATACCCACGGTGAAATGCTCCCTGCCCATGCCTATCCGCTCTTAAAGAAATTCTCTCACTTAAAAGGAAATTTCGGAACTGCATGGCAGAATCAGCAGAAAGAGTTTGATCATCTTCCGGCTCCGATCCTTTACACCACCAACTGTCTGATGCCGCCAAAAAGCAGTTATGCTGACAGAGTATTTACAACAGAAGTGGTTGCTTTCCCAGGCGCTGTTCATATCGACGAGAAGAAAGATTTCACACCGGTTATTGAAAAAGCACTGGAACTGGGTGGTTACAAAGAAGATCAGACACGCACAGGCATCAACGGCGGTACGAAAGTGACAACCGGTTTCGGGCATGCAGCTATTCTTTCCCATGCGAATACTGTAGTAGAAGCAGTAAAATCAGGCGCTATCCGCCATTTCTTCCTGGTTGCCGGCTGTGATGGTGCCAAACCAGGTCGAAACTATTATACGGAATTCGTGAAGCAGACACCTTCTGACAGTATTGTTCTCACCCTGGCATGTGGAAAATTCCGTTTCAATGATCTGGATCTGGGAGAAATCGGTGGTCTGCCACGACTGATGGATATGGGCCAGTGTAATGATGCTTATGGTGCAATCCAGGTTGCTGTGGCACTTGCGGATGCATTTGGATGTTCTGTAAATGAGCTTCCGCTTTCCTTCGTTCTCTCCTGGTATGAACAAAAAGCAGTCTGTATCCTGCTGACACTTTTACACTTAGGTATCAAGAACATCCGTCTTGGTCCTTCTCTTCCGGCGTTCCTGTCTCCTAATATTCTGAACTATCTGGTGGAAAATTATGGTATTGCGCCTATCACCACACCGGAAGAAGATATCAAAGCACTAATGAACCAGTAAAATAAATTTTTCAAAATCTTCGCAAAATTAACAAAGCCGATACAGGATTCCAAAGTCCCGCATCGGCTTTATTGATTCTAATTGTCTTTTCCCTAATTATCTGTAATGTATTCCGCTCCAGTAAATATTATTTTTCACGATTGTTTCCGGTGGAAGCTCTACACCGTCCAATGCCCATTTTTTATATTCTGCAAAACCCACACGATCAATAATGTATCCCACATGTTCCTTACCGCCAGGTGCATTGGGATCAATATATTCCTTCACAAATTTATAGGTATTCAGGATAACTTTGATAATGGTGTCTTCGTCTGCCCAGATCAGAAAATCTTCTCCCAGACGTGGATTTTTCTTTCCTGTTCGTCCCATAAGTGTCAGACGATAGTATTTCTTTTCACTTCTGGTCCATGCTCTGGTCGGACATTTTGTCACGCAGACGCCACATCCTACACATTTTTCTTCGTTGCGTACGATCCTGTAGTTTTCCATCTTTAACGCATCCACTGATAACTTATCACAGCCTTTTATGCAGGCACCACAGGAAACACAACGATTCGGGTCATATTGTGGCTCTGTCATGCCGATAATTCCAAAATCATGCATTCTCGCCTTGATACAGTCATTGGCACATCCTGTAAGTGCAATTTTAAAATGAAGATCATTAGGAAATATCGCCTTTTCAATTCTCTTCGCAAAGGCTGCTGTATTATAATTTCCAAAAGGACAGACTCTGTTTCCGATACATGCACAGACATTTCTGGTTCCTGATGCCGGATACCCGGTACCTGTCTCATTTTGATTAATCTGAAGATTATCTATGATCGGCTGGAGCATCTCATTAACTTTATCCATATCTTCCATATGGATTCCTTCAATTTCAAATCCCTGGCGTGTGGTAAGATGAATCTGTCCGTTTCCATATTTTCTGGCAATATCCACCACCTGCTGCATGACATCTGCATTACAGCAGCCTCCCGGAACACGCACTCTGGAGGCCGTAAGCCCACGAACCTTTGATACACGGAAGGCATTTTTCTTCAGTTTCTTTGTATTAATATCCATTATGATTTCCTCCCTAATCAAACAGTTTTTTGCCTTCTGAATAGCAGAATACCGGACCATCCAGACAAATATAGGTGTCATTCATTCGGCAATGCCCGCATTTACCAAGCCCGCAGCACATTTTTCTTTCCTGAGAGATCCATATCTGTTCTTCCTTCATTCCCAGCTTTAAAAGCTCTGCTACTGCAAATTTCATCATGATCGGAGGTCCGACAACAATAGCTGCAGTCTCATGGATATTATCAGGTTCAAGCTCCGGAATATACTTTGTAACAAGTCCCGTCCTATAAGCATCGTCATCGGATGAGTCCACCGTCAGAATCAGATCCATCTGCTGTTCCCATTTCTTCAGATCTTCACGGAACAGAATATCTGACGGAGATTTAAAACCAAGGATCGTATGTAATTTTTTTACTTCATTCTGATGCTCACCGAAGTAACTGATCACGCCTCGCACAGGAGATACTCCTGTTCCACCGGCTACCACGATCAGTTCTTTCCCCTGATAATTCTCTTTCTCGAAACCATTTCCATAAGGACCACGCATAAAAAAGCTGCTTCCCTCATTCAATTCAAAAATTTCTCCGGTTACTTTACCAACCTTACGTATGGTCAGATCAACATAATCTTCTCCGATACCACTGACAGAAATGGGCGCCTCACCATATTTAGGAATAGAAACTTCAAAAAACTGCCCTGGTCTTACATCTCCCACATATGTCATGCGGAATGTATATTCTGTCTCTGTATGCTTCACAATTTCTTTTATCTTAGATAAGAAAGGAATATATTCATTTGCCATCTTATTTTCCCTCCTTTTCTTTCAGTTTCTGAAGACATGCAATATAGGAAATATACTCCGGACACACATTTTCACAACGTCCGCAGCCGACACACATATGGTATCCAAATCTTTTCTTATAATCTGAAATTTTATGTAATACCTTAAAACGCATTCTTTCACCCTGACTCTGGCGGAAGCTGTGCCCGCCGGCAATATCAGAATATCCATCCACCTGGCAGGAAGCCCATACACGGCGGCGCTCTCCAGCCTTTGGATTGTCTTTATAAAAAATATCCTGCATAGTAAAACAGGTACATGTGGGACAGACAAAATTGCAGCGTCCACAGCCAATACAGCGGCTTCCATATTCCTGCCACATGGAATCCTGGTGAATCGTATCCGGAAGTTCCTCCGGAATCTCTACATAAACCTCATTCTTTTCCACAAAAGTCGGTTTCTCCTGAACATTCTGTCCATAATCCCATAATAATTCTTCCAGTTCTCTGCATCTCAGTTCCACGTAACAGCCCTTTTCATCCTGAAAAATATACATATCATATTCTTCACAACGATTTGTGCCCATACTTACACAAAAACAGTTTTTGCCGGATTCCTTACAACCCATCACAGCAAAAACTGTATTTTCCCGCATTCTTCTGTAATAATAATCCTCTGCACCGTTTTTCAGATACATCTCATCCAGACGTTTCAGAGCATGAAAATCACAGCTTTTCAAAAAAATCAATCTCTGTCTCGGTGCTCCGTCTGCTGTTTTCATCTCATTCTCTGTAAAATAAAGAATCGTCTCTGAGATTGGAAACAATGCTTCCTTAAAACTGTAATCCGACTTCTGATCCCAGACAAGTTCTTCCCAGCTGTCCAACCGTCCATAACGAATTACATCTGTATCTGAAAAACAGCCTGTTCCCTGGTAAATTCTCGGTCCATACACATCATAGGATTCCTGCAGAATTTCAAAAACCTTCTGCATCTCATCACTGTTGAAACGTTTTCCCATCAGATACCCCTTTCTTATAATCACATTTTATAAAATTCTGCAAGACCTTCAAAATCTATCAGTGTAAATCGCTTATTACCATAATGGATCAGTCCTCTGTCTGTAAGGACCTTACAGGCACGGGATACATTTTCCCTTGGTGCTCCAACCAGATCTGCCATCAGGGTAATGGTAAGATCAATATCTATCATCACTCCGTCTTCCGTATTCACACCAAAATCACGACCCAGCTTCCACAATTTTGCAGCTATTTTTCGCTCCATCTGCATGTTCCCGGTCGTATTTTTTAACTGATGGCCCATTCGCCAGAGATTTCTTTCATATTCTCTCAGAACAGCTCTTGTCAGATCATGACTCTGCTCCATAAGATGAAGGAATGGTTCTTCTGCAATTTCCAGTATCTGCACCGGACAGGCAGCCTCACAAAAAAGTGCATTGGGTTTTTTACTTACAATACTCTGATTTAAAAGCCGTCCTTTTCCCAGGATAAAAATCACCTTTCGATTTCCGTGCTTTGTCAGATTATAAAGCATCACTTCTCCGGAATACACAAAATACACTGTTTTTGTTCTGCTGCGTGAATGAAAAATCACTTCCTTTTTCTTATAAGAAACAATCTTACTTTCATTAAGCAGATTCTGCAGAATGTCCTTTGGTATTTCTCTGAAAAAATCCATATTCCCCAATTCCCTGATTGTTATCTGTCCCATTGTATCAACCTCACTGGCATAACTTTTGCAGTCTTGATAATAAACTACTCCTGTCTTGCTTTCCTTTTGTATTATAATGAAAAAGTTTGTCGTTTTCCGTGATGTATGTCACATTTATAAATATAATTAAAAGCCAGTACACATTTAACGTACACTGGCATAATGATTCTGTAAAATAATTTCTTTCTATAGCAATCCTCGTAAATAATGCATTTAAGACAGTTCAGCAGAGTGCGAAAGACAAGGAAGATATCTGCAGGCGTGCTGACGCACGGCAAAGATATCTGACGCAGGATTTCACACTCTGATGGGCT
>SKEE01000172.1_pt2 | contig 75046 bp, 72 predicted proteins | sample 4826661 | NCBI WGS metagenome assembly SKEE01 (sample SAMN11008817, study PRJNA524170) | human gut metagenome | biome: Human fecal sample; material: Feces; isolation source: fecal sample from pouch patient p20 | host: Homo sapiens | place: Israel: Tel-Aviv | collected 2016-11-14
TCCACGCTCCTGTTCCTTGTGCCGGACTTTGCCGGGGAGTTCTGCCGCTGCCTGCACCAGTTCCTGCAACCGTGCCAGTACCGAGGGGCGTTTGTCCTTGTTCAGCAGGGATGCCGAATACTCCTTGAACGCCGAGTTGAATGCTTCTGCGTCCGGTGCTTTGAAAAAGACCAGATACCGGGGCGGCACCTCGGAGGTGTCCTTGCGGATGGCATAGTCGATGCCGTACTTTTTGGCATAGCGTTCCAGACCACGGATGCCGGTCTTGCTGATCTCCACGCTGGACACGCCCCGGTTCTGCCGCAGAAGAGTGCGGACGCTCTGCTTACCTTGGGATGCCTTGGACTGGTACAGCCGAAACGCCGCTTTAACTGCCCGCAGGACAGTCCGGGCAGACAGCTTTGTGGTGGAGATCATAATGTTGAATGATTTCTGTTCGATTTCTTCCTGCACTGCCATCACCTCCCGTGCAGCAGGGTGATTTTAGCGGTCATGCTCTGCCGGAGGCTTGGTGCGGGGCTTTTCCGCCGGAGGTTCATCAGGCACCGGCAGCACCAGCAGACGATTGCCCAGTTTCAGAAAGGCTTCCGGCTGATGGAAAAGCTGCTCATACTTCTGCGCCAGTTCCGGGGTCAGGGATGCAAAATCCTCCTCGCCCAGTCCCACTACCAGAAAGTCTCCGGCAACGGCATCGTACATCTGCCCGTTCTCATCCCGAAGGGCACGGTTCAACGGCAGTCCCATGAGCTTACCATCGTCATTGCAGATGATAGCCACCGGATCTGCAAAGGGGTAAACAGCAGCAATCGTGCCGCCCACCGCCTGCTGCAAGGCTTTCAGGTTATTGTCAATCTCGACCTGCTGCGGATACTGTCCCGGCGCAATTTTCAGCACGGACAGGGTGTTTTCAGCCATGCGAATCCTCCTCTCCGTTCAGTCCGATCTCACCGCTCCGTGCCGCCTGCATCAGAGCCGCCACGAAGAATCCGAAAATCGCACCGGCTTCAAAAAATGCGAATCCGATAAAAAAGTTCAGCATAGCACACCTCAGTCGATGCAGATGCAGGTCAGCTTCTGCCCATCTGCCATCAGGGTGGTGCTGTGGCTTTCCAGATAGGTCTGAAAGCGGTAAATATCCTCCACCGTCAGGGACACGATGGTACTGTGCCCATCGGTGCGGTAGAAGATGACCGGGCCGGTCAGGTACCGCTTGCCTGCCAACTTGAGGACCTGCGCCGGATTGTAGCTGATAAACAGCGGCGCACCCTTCACGGAAATCAGGGCATCGTCCTCGTCAAAACAAGGCAGAATGGAAGGGGCATCCTCCTCCACGATAATGGTCAGTTCCATGTCCGGGCCGATGGCGGCAAGGTAGACATTCTCGCTTACCATTTCGGTCAGGCAGGATGCCGCCTGTTTCAGCATGGACAGGATGTTCACATCCACCGTGATCTGCGGTGCATGGGGAGCGGAGTGAAAAGGAATCGTGTTATTCATAGGCGTTACCTCCAAATTTTTGCAAACAAAAAAGACCCCATCGGGTCTTGCGTTACGAATCAGCGTTCGTTGTGGCGCTGCTGCTTTTTCTGCCACGCATCCAAAAGCTGAATGATTTTTTCTTCCATTTGCCGAGGCGTATAGCTGCGTGGAAAGTATTTTCGCAGGATGTCGTTTTTGATAGTTACGGTGTCCTGCTCACTCTTCTTTTCCTGCCCCAAAATATCAAACGCCTTTTCATAGGTGAACTCACCACACTGCGCCATCTTCTTTAGTTGCTGAGCCTGCGATACAGATGGGGCATTTTGGGTACCATCCATGGCTTCTAAAAAAGCCCGCTGTTGGCTTTCGTCCAGATAGGACAGTTCCACAGCGGGATTGAAGGAGATCTTCTTTTCGTCTACCATGTCCAGCAGTTCCGGGATGAGGTTGGTCAGACGGATAAAGCGCCGTACCTGATTTCTACTGTCGCCAGCTTCCTGACCAACAATATCGGCAGCTTCCAACTTCCGCCCAACTTGGGCGGAAGTTAAATCTGACCTAGCACCTTGATTTTTTATCGCTTCCAGCTTCATTTTGTAGGAAAGAGCCCTCTCACTGGGCAGGATGTGTTCACGTTGGAGATTGCTGTCCACCATCAATATCACAGCAGCATCGTCCGACATCTGCCGCACGATAACCGGCAGAGTATCCAGCCCGGCAAGTTTAGCAGCATACTGACGGCGGTGCCCGGAGATGATCTCATAGCCGTCACCGTCCGGGCGGGGGCGGGCGATCAGCGGAGCCAGCACACCGTACTGAGCAATGCTCTCTACTGTCCGGGTCATAGCTTCATCGTCCAGCACCTTGAAGGGGTGGTTCTTGAAAGGGAACAGCTCTCCAATGGGGATCTGCTGCACCTGCTCCCGCTGCTGTTCCTGTCGGGATTCTTCCGTGGAGAAAATGTCATCTGCCCCTTTCAGCGACACGTTTAAGCTGTTTTTCGGCATCAGCCAGCACCTCCTTCGTCAGAGATTGGTAGGCTTCTGCCACCTTGCCTTTGGGGTCGTGCTGGAAAATGCTTTTGCCAACGGCACTGATCTCCGCAGCACGGACAGACCGGGGAATGGTCTGGTCAAACACCTTGATCTTGCTGCTGTAGGCACCCCGAATCAGGTTGTCGATCTGTTGCCCGTAGTTGGTGCGGTTGTCCGTCATGGTCAGCAGAATGCCCTCGATTTTCAATTTCGGGTTGATCTGCCGCCGGACCTTCTGCACCGTCTGCAAAAGCTGTTCCAGACCTTTTGCGGACAGATACTGCGCCTGCACGGGAATCAGGGTGGTGTCTGCCGCTGCCAAGGCATTGACGGTCAGCATCCCAAGGGAAGGAGTGCAGTCCAGCAGAATAAAATCGTACTCCCGCTTGGCACTGTCCAGCACCTGTTTCAACATCTTTTCCCGGTTCATGCAGTTGACGAGAGACACTTCCAGCCCTGCCAGTTCGATGTCAGTAGGGATCAGGTCAACGCCCTCTGCATGGTGCAGGATGCCCTCACCGGGTTGGATAGGCTGGTCGTTCATGGCTTTCTGCATCAGAGTAGACAATGTGGCAGGCAGCTCGTCCGGCTGCTGCCAGCCCATGCTGATGGCAATGTCCGCATGGCGGGCAAATATAAATCTGCACGCAGTGCACACAACTAGCCATAGGAGCGAAGCGACTATGGTCAAGCTGCCCTGCGGGTCAGCGTCCACCAGTAGGACTTTTTTGCCTTCCATCGCCAGCCCGATGCCCAGATTTTCACAGGTGGTGGTCTTGCCGGTGCCGCCTTTCTGGTTGACGATGGCAATTGTGGTTGCTTTCTTTGAAATTCTTGTCACCTCCGATTCGCTAAGTCGTGATTAGTTTGGTTTTGATAGGAAAGCTGCATTGTGGTGGGTGCGTTGTACAGAGAAGCGAGCAGATATTGTTTCATGTTTCGGATCGGGCTGCTGTTCTCTGCAAGGCACTTCAGCACAAAGCGGATATGGTCGGCGTTCAGCTTCATAAACCGGCTGCGTACCACCTCGGCGGGCTTATCGTCCCCGGCGATGTGCAGCAGCTTGCGGTTGGTAGCGCAGGTGTCCACCAGCAAATTCACGATTTGATAGAGGGTATCTTCATCATCCGGGTAAAGCCGGAGAAGAAGGTCTATCTCCAAAGAGTGTGAAAAATATTCTTCGAGCAGTTCACGATTCTTCATCTTCTCCGATTCGTCGGAAAGGATAAGATTCGTATTATTCATCTCTGTTTTATTCTCTTTCTTCTTAATACCTCGTGATTTTACCGGGTCTTGACAAGCGATTTTAGAGCCACAAGAATCGTCATTATCACGATTCTTGACACTTTCCTTTGAAGATTCTGCCGAAAAGTTTTTCACATACACCAAACATGGCTTTCCTTGCCCTCGACGTTTTCGTTCAATCAAACCAAATTCTTCAAGTTCCCGGAGCAGTCTGGTCGCTTTGTTGTCTGCGCAACGCAAAGTCCTCTTGACATCCTCAATCGTGAAGATGATGAACACTCGACCTTTTTTGTCAAACCATTCATTTTTAACAGAAAGGCTCATGCGGTCAAGCAGGATGCCGTACAGAGTTTTGGCATCGGTTGACAGATCTTGAAACCGCTGCTCCTGAAAAAGAGCCTTTGGAATGCGGAAGAACGAAAAGAGTTCTCCGGCCTGTCCGTAAAAGTAGTCAAGGGTCATACAATTCTGTCAAGGATGAAAAAACAACGATGATTCATTGACATGGTTGACAAATCCTCCTTATAGATAATTCGTGCAAACAAAAAGCGCAACTTCGATTGATGAAAATCGAAATTGCGCGATGTAACTTAGCTGGGGGAGAAAAGTCATTTGTCGGGGTCGTTTGACCACAATTTGACCACAATGCCAAAGGTTTTATCTGGTCTAATTAGTGCTGTTTCGTCCAATTTTCAGGCCAAAAACGCCTCGCTGAACAACTGGATCGCACTCTGCCGAACGGATTCCTGAACATGGAGATAATGCTCAGTCATCTCGGTGCCGACATGGCCTAAAGGTGATGACCGCTGCGGCTGCGTAAGTGGATTTCATAATGGGAACGTACATCCGGAAGAAGATGCCGGTCTCACTCAGACCATCAATACGCGCAGCCTGCATCAGATCGTTCGGGAAGTTGCGGGAGTTCTGGCGGAACATCATGATCAGGAACGGGGGGGAGATGCTGGGCAGAATGAACGCCCACACACTGTTCAGCAAGTCGGCCTTGGACATCATTTTGAACAAAGGAACCATCGTTGCGACCTGCGGCACCATCATGGCCAGCAGCAGGACACTGAACAGTCGATTCTTGTTCTTATCATGATACAACTCAAAGCCAAATCCTGCAAGAGAGCAAACGAACATGGAGATCACGGTCTGCACGATTGCATACAGGAAAGAATTGCCCATGGCACCTGCAAGGTTCTGCGATGCGATCAGATTCTTGAAGTTCTGAACCGCATAAGTACCGAACATGATCTTGCCGCGAGCAACATCCAGCGATGTGTTGGTGGCAGCGGAAATCATCCACAACAGCGGAAAGACCGAAATGAACGAGATCAGGATCAGGGAAATGTAAGCAGGAATCAGTCGGCGCTGGGTCGTGTGCTTCTTGCCCTTTTCACGCTGTGCAAGAGCATGGATTTCAGTCGTATTATGCTGATGAAGAAGATCACACTGGATTAGCTGCGCGAAAAGTTGAACGATGCAGTGGCACCCTATATCACCGGGATGTCCAAGGGCAAGATTCAGAAGATCATTGCAGGCTTTGGCAAGGCCGCAGTGCTGGCAAAGCAGGCAGGCTTCGATATGGTTCAGGTACATGGCGACCGGATGTGCGGCAGCTTCAGCTCCTCCATCTTCAACCAGTGCACGGACGAATATGGCGGCAGTGCCGAGAACCGTGCCCGCTTTGCGGTGGAGGCTGTTTCTGCCGTTCGTGCGGCAGTTCCGGGAATGCCCATTGACTACAAGTTGGCTGTCCGGCAGGAAAAACCGCATTTTGGCAATGCAGGTGTCCTGGAAGAAGAACTTCCCGTGTTCGTTCCACTGCTGGAAAAGGCAGGTGTGACCAGTTTCCATGTGACACTGGCAAATCACTCGGCTTTGGAAAATACCATTCCGCCTGCGGATCATCCGTATTTCAGCCAGCCGGGATGTTTCCTTAAATTCTGCGATGAGGTGCGGCGGTACACGCAACTGCCCATCTGCGGCGTGGGTGGACTGAACGACCCGGATTTTGTGGAGCAACAGCTTGCTACCGGGCGCATCCAGTGCGCCGCCATGAGCCGCCAGCTTCTGGCAGACCCGGCGTGGGTCAAAAAACTGGAAAACGGGCAGAAAGCGCAGATCTATCGCTACATTCTCTGCAACAAAAAGTGTCTTGGCGGCTTGATGGTACATCAGGGAACGTGCTGAATTTATGACGATCTACGGTAAAAACAAGCGGAAAATTCTTGATTCCCACTCGACAAAAATCGTACTGTGCTCAACAAAAAAACATTTACGAAGATGTACGTCCCCGCTATAACGAGCGTTGAAAGAGGCTTTATACGCGCTGAAAAAATGAGGGCACAAAAATGGCGATTGAAAATGCAATTCATAGTCAGCAGGTCTATGACCCGACCGATGATTCCATTATGCGGGAACAGGAATGCTGCATGGAACGTCTGTACGACTACAACCACACCTGCCCGTCTGAACACGCCAAACGAGAGCAGATGCTGGAAGAAATGCTGGCAGAGTGCGGAGAGGGATGCTGGATCGAACCTCCGTTTTACGCCAACTGGGGTGGAAAGCAGGTCCATCTGGGCGATTACGTCTATGCAAATTTTGGACTGACCTGTGTGGATGATACCCACATCTACATCGGGGAGCGCACCATGATTGGTCCGCACTGCACTTTGGCAACGGCAAATCATCCGATCTGGCCCGAACTGCGCGAAAAAGCATATCAGTACAATTTACCCATCCATATCGGGCGTAACTGCTGGCTGGGTGCAGGGGTAATCGTTCTGCCGGGAGTTACCATCGGGGACAACACTGTGATCGGCGCAGGAAGCGTTGCGACAAAAGATGTTCCCGCCAATGTTGTAGCAGTCGGCAATCCCTGCCGGGTGCTGCGTCCCATCAGCGAGCATGATAAAGAATATTTTTATCGAGATCGAAAAATCAATTGGGATGCGTTATAATCAGAAAATATTATGGGAGGTATGGTTATGAAAAAGAATAGTTATTTGCCTGCTGTGCTTTGCACTTTGTGCGCAGTTGCTTGTGTACTCAGGACTTGTATTGATGTCATTGAAAAACCAGATGAAAAATCGTCCTTTCCATTCATGGCAAATCTTTTTTGCGGAATTTTCTGGGGAGCCGAGTCTATTCTGAACTTCAAAAAGTGCAACTCACAGAAAGTCTGATGCGTTACGCAATACAAGGAATTGAATGAGCCAAAGGAGAAAAAATGAGTTACGCTATTGTATTTAGCAGTAAAACCGGCAACACACAGCTGTTGGCAGACACTCTCCACAACTTTCTGCCGCAGGAAGATTGCTACTACTTCGGCATCCCGAATCCTGCTGCCATGGAAGCGGATACGATTTATGTTGGTTTCTGGACAGATAAAGGAAAGGCAGACTCCGCAACTTCTGACTTCCTGAAGCAGCTGCATGGAAAGCAGATTTTCCTGTTTGGAACCGCTGGTTTTGGCGGCAGAGAGGAATATTTCAATAAGATTCTGAAAGCTGTGCAACGGTCACTGGATAAGAGCAATACCGTGTTTGGCAGCTTTATGTGTCAGGGCAAGATGCCGATGTCTGTGCGCCAGCGATACGAGGATATGAAACAACAGCCGATCCATCTGCCCAATCTGGATGCAATGATTGAAAATTTCGATCAGGCACTCACGCACCCGGATGCAGAAGATCTGGAACGGCTGAAACAGGCAGTAAAGTAAAAAACAGCCAAACTACGAGAAAGCAGATGCAACATTCTTCTTTTGACACTTGTTTCGTTGAAAAATAGTACTTTTTAATTTGACCTGAATGCTGAAAATATAACTGCAAAACGTCATAAAACGGCTTCTCTCCGTTGAACATGCTTTCAAAAAACGAAAAAATCAGTAAAATGCTTGACAAACACCAAAATATGTGCTATCTATGGCGAAGCCGTAAAAGCAACATTGGAAAAGGAGGAATGTATGGAGTTTTATGACTATTTGCTGAATAGTGCAGCGACAATAAGTGGAGCAATCGGTTTTGTTCTTTTGATTTTAGAGGTTCGTAAAAAAGACGGTAAAGGAATCAATGTGTCTCTAGCAATACTAGCAATCGCATTACTTTTGTTTTATATTGTACGCTATTGTACAAATTCGCAGCAAAAGGTCAGCGCACCGACTTTTAGTGAATCTACTGCAAGCGTAATAGAGAGCACAGGTAGTATTTCCACTGCTGTCGAACCTTCTTCTGAAAGTGTCCCTGCAGGCGTATCGGCATATCCTATGGATACGTCTGCAGATGGCGTATATGTACCGGATGTTGTCGGGATGAATGTCTATGAAGCAGAACAGCTTCTGACTCTTGCAGGATTGAAGACAAAGCTGGAAGACATTCAGGGAGGCAAGGAACTCAGCATGTATGTCAGCCATCAGTTTCCAGAAGCAGGTCAGGTTGAACAAAATGGTACTGTGATAAAGTTGTGGGGCGAGGATGCACAAACAACTTCACCAAAACAGACACTGCATGACTTTTTTTTGCAGAAGATTGATCAGTGCGAAGATAGCAAAGAACTGCTTGATGCCAAAGATGGCAATGAAATTGTTTTTTGGTCTTTAGGAGACACAGTCGTACAAAATTACAACTTCAATAAAGTGGATGATCCTATGGGAGAAGAATTAGACTATATTCCGCTGGGGATGTGCTTTATGGATGTGTCATTTTATGGAATTGTTACTTCAGATGTGCAACTGACGATTGGCTATAGGCACTCAGATGGAAGTGAATCTCCAAGGAGTGTTGAGTTACGAACAGAGAATAACGCTGCACTGATTGCGTTGCCGAAAGGAACCTACATATTTAGAGCGGAAGCAAATGGTCACTTTTGGGAGAAAGATATTGTAATAGAACAGTCGGGAAAAATCACCATACAAATGGAACAACTATATTAAAATTGGAAGCCATCCTCATTATACAGATTATCAATACAACAGTTTTGTTGACTTTGTTGACCTGATAAGATAATCGCTTAACTCCGTCCGATTTTTGAATTTCAGAAAGCGATATGGTTCCTGAAACGCAACTTTTTCCACGAAGTACAGAGCATCTGAAGCCGGGAGCAGGATGCCCGTGTGCCCGATCATCAAGGTGTTGTCGTCCTCACCAAAATTGTCGTGAAAAATAACGGAGATCAAACGAATCTTTGTGCTGTCGCTAAAAGTGATGCCGCGCTCTTTCCATGCGTTCTGAAAATTCTTCAAGTGAACCTGTATATCTGTGGTACTGGTTGTGGCAACAGGTGCAAACCATGCACTGAACTTTTGCAAGCTGTCGCCGCAGAGCGAATCGGGATCTTCGCCCAGCGTTTCATAGTCCATGAACAGAGTGTCCGCACCAGCGTCCGCAGAAATATCTCCATGGAAAGAGACAAAATCTCCAAACAGACCGAATGCCGTGATTCGGCAGTTCCATCCGGGGAAGGAGCCTTCTTTTTCGGCCCACGAATCCTGCATAGCATAAGGATCGTATTTCAAATCGGAAGGCTCAGCGATTTCAAAGCCCGTGGTGAGCCATGCAGAATCCATATCCTGATTGAATCTTTGAACATGATTTGCAAACAACCGGATGCGGGCATCCGATACAGCCGCATCCTTTAATATCCCGGTCAGGAGCGTTTGCGTGTTCTCATCGGTCAGATTACTGTACTCGATTTGCTGAAGAACCGGCTCATCGTCTGTTTTTTGTGCGGGGCAGGATGTGGCTGCACCACAGAAAAGCAGTGCGGCCGCACCCAGAAGAAATGTACGACGTTTCATGGAATATCGAGTCCTTTATGATTGAAGTATATGTTCTGCGGGCACAGTGGTAATGTCACGGTAATTTAGATACGTTCTCAGGCAACTGAAAATTGCAATTTTGACATGAAAAAAGTGGATGGACACGTATCGTCCATCCACTTGACAGGCAGATTATTCTTTCCGGTACTTGTACGCGCCCTCAATGGCGTGGATGAGGTCAACGATCAGACTATTGTAGGGTACTGACACGTTATAGCGGCGGGCCTGTTCCACGATGGCACCGTTGATGGCGTCGATCTCGGTGGGGATGCACCGCTTCACATCCTGATACATGGAAGAGTAGCCTTTTCCGGCATTCTCGCAGACATGATGCACCATGTCCAGCACTTCCATATAAGAGAAGTGCGTGCCATCGGCTTCAGCCATATCCACGGCTTCGCAGATCATCTTTTCGGCAAAGCCCCATGCGTACTGATTTTCAATCATATAGGCAATGGGCGTTTCAGTGATGGCCGTGAACGTGTTGATGGACAGGTTGACGAACAGTTTGCTCCAGATGATGCGCTGGATGTCATCGGAAACAGCAGATTAGAAGCCCGCTTCGCTCAGCAGGTCGGCGACCGTCTGAAGATGGACGTTTTCTTCCAGATTGCTGCCGATGGTGGTCACACCGTTGCCGCTGTGCCGGATCTTGCCGCCGCCCAGATTCACCGAGTTGTGCTTGCTGGTGCCGATGATGATGTTCTCGGTTTTGACGTACTTCGCAATTTGGCGGTCGTTGCCTGCGCCGTTCTGCAAGGTCATCACCAGGGTGTTTTCGCCGAACAGCTCTTTGTTTTCTTCGAGGGGAGCTTTCGGTGTGGGTGGATTTGACGAACACGATCACGAGGTCGGCTACCTCTTTGCAGGTGCCGGACTTCATGGCGCGGATGTTGGAAAAATGCTGCTCCGTGCCATCTTCCTCCAACACGGTGATACCATTCTGGTTGATGCTCTCCACCTGCGGCTCATACACATCCAGCATGGTCACATCGTTGTGCTTACTCAGGTAAGCACCGTACAGGCATCCCATAGCACCGGCACCAATCACAATAATCTTCATACAGCTTTCCTTCCAATATAAAACGACTTTATGCCAAAATTCCTGTGGATTGCAGGAACAGTACCAGCATCATCACCGGGGCAACATACCGCATCATCACGCGATAGAGCTTTTTGCGGCGGAATGTTTCACCGTTCCGCTGCATCTCATCAATGACATAATCCGGGGTCATCACCCAGCCGATCAGGATGGTGGACAGCAGAGCGATAAAGGGCATCATTACGCTGTTGCTGATGTAGTCCATGATGTCCAGCAGCTGACCCACCGAGCCGTTGGGCAGCTGCACTTCAAAGTAGAAGATGCTGTACCCCAATGCAATCACAGCGGATGCGGCCAGATAGATGACTGCAAGCACCAGCACGGTCTTTTTGCGGTTGGTGTGGAAGATCTCCATACAGTTTGCGGTGATGGATTCCAGCACCGAAATGCAGGAGGTCAGGGTTGCAAAAATCGCTGTGACAAAGAACAAGATGCCCACAAAAATGCCCGCTTTGCCCATGGCGGCAAACACTTTCGGCAGCGAAACAAACATCAGGCTGGGGCCGACGCTCATGCCCTCTGTACCGGAAAAAACATAGACCGCCGGGATGATCATGGCACCTGCCAGCAAAGCCACGCCCGTGTCGAAGATCTCAATCTGGTTGACGGCTTTGTTCAGGTCAACTTCCGGCTTGACGTAGGAGCCGTAAGTGATCATAATGCCCATCGAAACGCTGAGGGAGAAGAACAGCTGACTCATGGCATCCAGCAGAATTTGCAAAAAGCGGCTGACGGTCAGCCCTTCCATGTGCGGGGTCAGGTAGTAGCGCAGTCCCTCCAGACCGGTACGCAGCTGGCCGGAAGCATCCTCATGCCGCAGGGTCAGAGAATAACCCGCGATGATAACGACCAGAACCAGCAGAACCGGCATCATATAACGGGACACCCGCTCGATGCCGTCCTGAACGCCATTGTACACGATGAACGCTGTCACGCCCATGAACAACAGTGCGAACACCACCGGAGAAACGGGCGAAGTGATGAAGTTGGTAAAGTAGCCATCCTCTGCTGCGGCAGCGGACTGACCGGTGAGATAAACCACGGCATATTTGGTGATCCAGCCGCCGATGACAGCGTAGTAGGTCATAATGAGAACGGGCACCAGAAAGGTCAGGATGCCGAGAAATTTCCACTTGGGCCGCATTTCGGCATAGGCAGCGATGGCGCTCTTTTTTGTGCGCCGCCCGATGGCGATATCCGAGGTGAACAGCGTAAAACCAAAGGTCAGCACCAGCACCAGATAGATCAGCAGAAACAGACCGCCGCCATCCTTTGCGGCAAGATACGGGAACCGCCAGAGGTTGCCGACACCTACTGCACTTCCGGCGGCAGCGAGGACAAATCCAAGCTGCCCTGAAAAATTGCTCGTTTTCTTTTCCATGATTCTTCAAACTCCTATCCAAAAAACATCTTGTAAGTTAGGATAGCACATGATAGTATATCAGTGAACCGAATGATTTTACTACTGCCTATAAATTTTTGTAATGGGAGAAAACCATGCGTGAGCAAAAAGACCGGTACGAGATTTTCCTGAAAGTGTGCGAGACGGGCAGCTTCTCGAAAGCGGCGGAAGCGTTGAACTATACGCAGTCCGGTATCAGCCAGATGATGGCAACTCTGGAAGAAGAACTGGAGGTGCAGCTGTTCGCCCGTGTCAACCGGGGCGTGACCCTGACGGACAACGGCACCCGGCTGCTGCCTTATATCCGGGAGATGGCAAACCAGAAAGCCCGGTTGCGGCAGGCGGCGTTCAACATCAACCACAAGGTAGAGGGCAAACTGCGGGTGGGCAGCTTTTCCAGCATCACGACCCAGTGGATGCCGCAGATCATCCACTATTTTAAGGAGAACTATCCCAAGGTGGATGTAGAGATTCTGGACGGCAACTATGATGAGATCCGGGACTGGATCATCCACGGGCAGGTGGACTGCGGCTTTTTGTCCTCCATCGTGGCAGATGATTTGAAATTTTATCCGATCTGGGACGACCCCTTGTGTGCCGTATTCCCGGAGAATCATCTACTGGCGGCACAGCAGAGCGTGACTCTGCCCCAGCTGTTCCGATATCCGCTTATCATCGAAACACCCGGCTGCGACAACGACATCCAGCACCTAATGCTCAAATGTCCGGTCAAGCCGGATATTGCGTACAGTTTCCGGGATGATACTCTTATCATGGCATTTGTCCGCAGCGGACTGGGCGTGACCATCTCGCAGGAACTGGTGATGCAGGCATTCGGCTGTCCCGGTGTGGTGTCCCGCCCCTTGGAGCCTGCCTGCTGCCGGACGCTGGGGTTGGCGTTCTCCAAAACGGCAAGTTCTGTGGTGAGCCAGACATTGCTGAAGTATCTACAAGAGCGGAAAAAATAAAAATACCGGACATCTTAGTATGTCCGGTAAGGCATAGGACTCAACTGGCATCAATCATGCCTTGCTGTTTAATAAAGGTGATTTGCTGAGGTACGTTGTTGATCATCTTAATAAAATGTTCTTGGCCGAGCATTTTTACAAGATTCGCAATTTGTTGAGTCTGTTGTTGCTTGTCATAGTAGAATATCGTTGTTTTTACTCCGTCACGGTCGATAAAGTCTTTCAAAATATCTTTATCTGTTATATCGAGAGAATGACCAAATACATAAACATTACTTGGAAACTGATTGTTTGTCTTTTTGTATGCGGCCTCAAAAACATTCATGGTGTGAAGCCATTCTCTGGACTGAAAACCGGTTTCGTTTATAACACGTTGCGTGAACTTCTTATAAATGTTGTAGTTGGTATGTGAATTGCAGTCAGATGTGTCTTTATAATATTCATTGATTCCAAGAACCATGTTGGAGGTATCAACTGTATCCGCATCTTTTGTTTCTCCGTGAATATAGTGAACTTTAACATTTGGAAAAAGAGAACCATATTTCGTGACAAATGTGTGCGTATAATTGAAACAAAGAACAGCGTTCGGGTTGATAGTGCGAATGTCCGGTGAAAGAAGTGTTATAGGACAGTTTTCAATGCAAATTTGAAGATAGAGCTCCATACAGTAAATGAAACTGCGCAGTTGACTGTAGGAATTGTTTAGAAAATCACGATATGTAAATGTTGAGCTATCATTAAGAAATTTGAATTTGTCCACAATACTTAGAAAGACTCCGATTTTCTCATCATTGGGATATGTATTACGGACGGCATCCTTAACAAACTCTTTATAAAGTTTTTCTTCGGTACGATCAAAGATTTCTATAATATGACTGAGTTCACTTTCAAAATCAATCCAATTGATTCCTTTCATTTGACCATTTTTGTAGAGAGTATAGAAATAGTGATACCAAATATTTCGTTTTAAGTTTTCATAAATTTTTTGAGCAGTAATATCTTCAAAAACTGGTTTGAATGAATCGATAGAGGGAATTGGATTTATACTTCTAAAGATATTGCTCAAAGTATTCTGTATGCTAGGAGATTTTGGGTATACTTGGGCAAGATGCTTTTTATAAGAAGATTGATCTCCTGAAAAAAGTGACATTGCATCAATGCTATGGAAGAATTTTAAGAAATCTACATAAGACGTGGGAAGTCCATGAGCCAAATCAAAGCCGTTTCCAATAATCAATATATTCATTTGAATGTTCCTCAACTTCAAACGCATTGCAATTAAACGGATTTTCGGGGCTCAATGGTATAGGCATTGATAGCCGTCCGATATAGGTTGGTTCGTTCATCGTTAAAAGCAATACGATGCTTTAGAAGGTCGTCTAGTTTTTGATATATATTCTTATAGATGACCTTATGTGCAGCATTATGTACGAGAGAATCATCATAGGAGTCCATTTCAAAGTGCTCATCTTCAAGCGCACACTGTATCAATTTCAAAAGATCTTCTTTTGTAATGAGATCAATTCCTTTCTTATTATTTCCGGACTCATCAAATGTGAAAAATACCTGGCCATGTTCAATTACTAAATATTTCATAAGAACTCCTCCGATCCATATACGCATCTTTTCCTGCTTCGAGGCAATCGAGTAAAATTTGCTGCTTGCTTATCCGATTTCCATCCAAATCAATTAGTTCTGGACTCGAAGAGCTTCCGGCGTATGTATGAAATTTTTGCGTCCCATCTTCGAGAATTTCCTTTTCTGTATAAATGATATAATCCGGGTGAACAGAAAGCCCAATCGTGTTATTGTGCGTAGCAATTACAACCGGGATTCGTCTCGAAATATCCTTAAGCAGAGCATCAACGCCATCTTTCAAGAATAGATTGTCAAAAGATGACTCCGGCTCATCTAGGATAAGGATTTCCGAGGAAGTAACTTCGTTGAGTTCCTGAAGAAGATTGAATTCAGAACGTTCACCTCCAGATGCAGCTGAGCCGTACCGATTTAGAACTTTATAACGTATTTGAGCAAAATACTTGTAGAATTCAGAACTAGCAATATCTCCCCGTGAACGCAAGTTTTTTAAGAAAGAATATGGGTCGTCATACAATGCAAATGATTCAGACATTGCCGCTTTGCTGTGCTTGATTTTTTGCAATTCACGCACACTGTTAAAGGGGCCTGCATCAACGACGATTTGATAAGAATACAAGAGTCGTTGTTGGATGATTCGCTCTTGCTTCACAAGTTGTGCGACTTCCTTGAATCGCTCTATCTTATACTTGTTCATACTTATAGCGTAGAAGTCAATATCAGGAATAGAAGTCGCCGAGGAATGTACCCGAAGTTCTTTTTTTACTGTTGTGATAATTGCATTAGCGTAATTCATCTGAGCATTCAATGTCTGTTCAGAAATATACTGTTTTTTCAGTTCAACAGAAAGTGCTCGGAGCGATGCAAAATCAATATGCCGTTGAATAAGCGGGCGATACTCCACATTATGAAGCAGGAGATCCACCGCATCAATCAATTCGACCAATGTTTTAAGCTCTTTGATGCCGTACAATGATTCTTGATAAAGAGATGCTTTTGAATATATATCCTGTCTTGAGGCTTCACTGGCAACTTTCTTCAAGGACGATAAATATTCATCAATACTTTTATCGTCCTGTTCCAAATCAATTTGCTGTACATCATCGACTACCGCCTTAAAAGGTATTAGAAATCGTTCGGCGATAGCACTACCTTTTTGCTGGAGAGACTCATTGAATTTTGTCTGGTCTGTTTCAATGTCTTTTGAAAGCAATGCAAATTGTTGAATGTGTTTTTTGTTTTCAAACTGATTTGCAATCTGCTGAAGTGTATAACTTTTTCCGGAAGATCGTTTTCCAAGTACAACGGTCAATCCTGTAGAGATTCGCAAACCATTGTCTAACACTTGAAAAATAGTGTGCCCTTCGTTGGGGTCAATTGAAACTTTTTCACGATCAGTAAGCGCATATTTAAGAGCGGATAGCGAAATGTCTTCTATATCAATATAGGTTTGGCGATTATCAAGGTTTTCAAGAGGGGCACAAGAACGCCAGTCACTGAAAAGAATCGGAACCAAATCATCCATTCGTTTTTTCTGTGTAATAAATTTTTTGACGCTCGAAACTTCTCCACAGGTGATGCAGCTTCGCAAATGCGGAACTCGTTCAAGATCCAAGCTTGGAGACTTATCATAGTGAGGGATTAAGATGTATTTCTTATAGTCAGGGAAAGCAGAGATAAACTGATCCTCCGTTATACGGGAAGTCCGACTTGCATTGTTATAGTGCCAAATTTGGTTGCAGTGAACAACAAAATCATCGATGTCAGTTGGATCGGAAATTACCAAAAGATGTCCGCTTTCTATATCTACCTCAATGCCAGGGAAGACGGGAATTGAAAGAGTAGTTCGAATTTCTCGAAATTGAGACTCGTTAAAGACGTTGTGATTTGTTATAGCAATTGCATCCAAGTGGTAGTTAGATACATATTGCTGCAATGCTTCTAACGAAAAAACAAAGGGGTGATCGCTTATAGTAGGGCAGGTATGAATATGTAAATCAATCTTTCTCATCTTTGCCTCCCAGAAGTGTTATTTTCGTAGGAAAATAGGCTAATAATCATTATAGCACTATAAACCGATTTAATAAAGCAAATTAAATGTTAAATATGCACAAAAGAAACGCTTTGAACTGTCGATTTCAACAAACGATATGGACATATGTTGATTTGGCCTTGCACGATTCGACGCTGGTTTGTATAATCATCATGGATTGTTGTCGAATGGATTCAGCGTCATGTGTCCGGTTGATGAGGAGGAAGTTTTATGGTACAGGCGTTTCCCATACAAAAAGGACGAATACGCATCGTCAGTGCATTCATAGCGGTCGTTTTCATGCTGGGGCTTCTGCTGACTTGTCTGCCCCGTGCTTCAGCTGAAAGTGCTCCACGACAGGTCATCCGGGTAGGCTTCTTTGAATTTGAAGGCTACCACATGATGAGCGAAGATGGCACATGCAGCGGATACGGCTATGATTTCCTGCGAATGATGGCGCGGTATCTGAATGTAGAGTATGAATACATCGGCTATGACTGCAGCTGGGATGAGATACAGCAGATGCTGGCAGATGGCAAAATCGATTTGCTGACTTCTGAGCAAAAAACACCTGAACGCGAAAAATTATTTGATTTCTCTGAACCAATCGGAATAAGCAGCTGCGTCTTATCTGTGCGCAGCGATGATACAGCAATCATTGCGCAGAACTATAAGACCTACGATGGAATGCGTGTAGGATTCCTGCGCAACAACAGCCGAAACGATGATTTTGAACATCTGGCAAAGGAAGAAGGATTTTCCTACACGGCTGCTTATTATTCATCTGCGGATGAGATGGCGCAGGCTTTGCAGCAAGGAACAATCGATGCAATCGTTTCCAGTTCCCTGCGACGTACAAAAAGCGAACGTGTTCTGGAAGAATTTGTTACACGCGATTTTTATGCGATGGTGAAAAAGGGCAATACAGAACTGCTGAATGAAATCAATTATGCCATCGACTAGATGAACGCAGCCGAGGGTGACTGGAAAAATGCGCTGCAAAACAAATACTATACGCATCTTGAGAATCGAAATTTCGCATTTACAGAGCGGGAGCAGGAACTGATCCGGCAGTATGCCAGCAGCGAAAAAATCCTGACGATTGCTTGCAGCACGGATCGTGCGCCGTATTCTTACGTCGAAAATGCCCTCAATTTTCAGCCGCGGATTGATTTTCTGCAGGTGTACCTTACAGATTGTCTGCAAAAGCTGCTCCAGACCTTTGGCAGAAAGATATTGAGCCTGTACAGGTATCAAAGCAGTGCATTGATGGTGAGCATACCAAGGGAGGGAGTACAGTCCAGCAGGATATAATCGTACTCCCGTTTTGCTCCGTCCAACACCTGTTTGAGCATCTTTTCCCGGTTCATGCTGTTTACCAGAGCCACCTCCAGTCCTGCCAATTCGATGTTGGCAGGGATGAGGTCTACGCCCTCTGTATGGTACAGGATGCCCTCACCGGGTTGGATAGGCTGGTCGTTCATGGCTTTCTGCATCAAGGTGGACAGTGTGGTAGGCAGTTCGTCCGGTTGCTGCCAGCCCATGCTGATGGTAAGACTGCCCTGCGGGTCTGCATCAACCAATAGAACTTTTTTGCCTTCGGCAGCAAGACTGACGCCCAAATTTTCACAGGTCGTGGTTTTGCCGGTGCCGCCTTTCTGATTGACAATGGCGATTGTGGTAGCTTTTGTGTTATTTCTTCTTATGATTTTTCATCACCTCCGGTTCGCCAAATCATGGCTGGCTCGATTTTGATAGGGAAGCTGCATTGAGATTTGGAGGGGTCTTGACAAGCAATTTTGAAACTGCCAGAAACGTCATTTTCACAATTTTGGAACAGCTGATTTGCCGATTTGGACGAAAAGTTCTTTATACATACCAAACTTGTCTTTCCAAAGCCACCACATTTTTGTTCAGCTAAACAAAATTTGGGATTTCTGGAGTAGCTTGTTCGTTTTGTTGTCCACGCAACGTAAGACTCCCTTGACATCCGTAATCATGAGGATTTTTGGAATACGGAAGAATGAGGAGAGGTCTCCGGGGCATTCGTAGAAGCAGTTGAATGCCATGTGACCCTGTCAAGGGTCGAAAAATAGCGATGGTACATCAACATCGTTGACAAGTCCTCCTTATAGATAATTCGTGCAAACAAAAAAGCGCAATCTCGATTTTTGAAAATCGGAATTGCGCCATGTAACTTAGTAGGGGAGAATGGTCATTTGTCAGGGTCGGTTGACCACAATTTGACCACAAATCCAACGATTTCACGTTAGAAATCGTTGGATTTTTTTGTTTATAGGCTGGCCTCATTTGGTTTTGACCACAATTTTGACCACAATGCCAAAGATTTTATCTGGTCAATCGCAGGGGCAAGTGGGCTTTTTTGGACGCAACATCATCTGCTGCGATATGCGAGCCAGCGTTGATGCCAACGCTTTGAAAAGCTGGCTCGCGATAATTCGTGCCGTTCCGTCCAATTTTCAGGCCAAAAACGCCTCGCTGAACAACTGGATCGCACTCTGCCGAATGGATTCCTGAACATGGAGATAATGCTCAGTCATCTCGGTGTCGGCGTGGCCTAGGAATAGAGGGGCGGCTTACCGTCAACCACCTCAGGCGGCGCGTAAGCTGCCGTAGAGCGGATGATGGGTGGAAGCCGCTGAATGTTCCCCATTGGGTTCAGGGCGAGACTGGCATGGACAGCATCATCCACCCGGCTCATTTCTTCCGGTGTGAGGTGTCCGAGGAATTTCAGCACCCTGCTCTTGTCTACGGTAAAAATCTGCTCTGCCTGAACGATGGATGGTACGGAGAGAAACTCGTTCACCAGCAGGCAGTGGGTCGGCTGGGTATACTTTTTTGCCGCCTTGCTTGTCAATGTGGCCACGATCAGCGTGGGCGAGTAAAAATTTCCCACATCGTTCTGAAGAACGACTGCCGGACGATTCCCGCTTTGCTCTGAACCGATGGCGTTGTCGAAACGGGTGAAGAAAATGTCTCCGCGCTGGAATTTCCAGTTTTGAATCAAAAGCTGCCCTCCTTTTTCAATATGTACACCGCCCGCTGCACCTCCTTGGCAGTGGGCGGTGTGTTTGTTCAGCGCTTCATCACAACGTAGTCATGACCGCGCCGGGTCTGGCAGACTGTGCAAGTGTCCATGCTACGGTCTGCGCTGGGAACAATGGCGATTTTGAACGCCTTGTATTTTAGAAAAGATTGTTTTCGATTGCAAGGATGTCAGTTTTCAGTCGTCCACATTATAATGATAAAAGCCATACCCAAGGTCTAAACTGCCCTTTGAGTATGGCTTTTATCGTTATCAGGAATCTTTTTCTACGGATTCTGCGGAAACAGTCGGCATGAATTGGTAGCCAAGGTTGGAAATCGTTCGGATATAAACAGGTGCAGCTCTGTCATCTTCAATTTTCTGCCGGGTACGTTCCGGGCAGTTGGATTTGATCATAAAAACCTCCCTTTTCTGGCGGTATTTTATAGACCGGAAAGCCCATCCGTGCAAGATTACCGGATGAGTTTTCCATAAAATTTACTCTTTCACAATGCGGCTCCCGCCAAACACATGCGACATTTCCATGTGCGCCAGTGCTTCGTCAATCAGAGCCACTTCTGCGGCAGACAGCACAATATCCGCTGCACCGGCGTTTTCCTGTAAACGGTTAAGTTTCCGGGTGCCGGGGATTGGTACGATATAAGGCTTTTTGCACAGCATCCACGCCAGTGAGATCTGGGCAGGTGTTGCATTTTTCTCGGCGGCAAGACGGTGTAACAGTTCCAGCAGGGCGCGGTTCTGGTCAATGCTGTCTGGCTGGAACTGCGGCATGACGCTGCGGTAATCCGTGCCTGCTTCAAACTTGGAAGTCTTATCGTATTTGCCGGAGAGAAAACCGTTTGCCAGCGGCGAGAATGCCACATAACCAATGTGCAGTTCTTCCAGAACCGGGAACAGGCTTTCGTACCAGCGGGCCATCATGGAGTAACGGTTCTGGATGGCCGTTACCGGGCAGACTGCGTGTGCTCGGCGGATGGTCTCCTCGGTGGCTTCCGAAAGGCCCCAGTGAGTGATCTTGCCCTCCCGAATCAGGTCAGCCATTACACCGGCCACTTCCTCAATGGGCACCTTGGGGTCAAGCCGATGCTGATAATACAGGTCAATATGGTCGGTGCCCAGCCGCTTGAGGGAGGCATCTACCGATGTACGGATAACTTCCGGGCGGGAATCCGGCACCAGCGGCTTGTTGACTGCCGTACTGGTCATGTCAAAATGGATGCCGAACTTGGTCGCCAGAACGATTTTATCTCGGCAGGGTTTCAGGGCAGCACCCACCAGTTCCTCGTTGTCGTGGGGATTATCCGGTGTGCCGTAGACTTCGGCGGTGTCAAAGAACGTATAGCCCATACCCACGGCCTGCGCCAGCAGTTCGGTCATTTCCTTCTTGTTGGCAGGTGCGCCGTAGGCATGGCTCATGCCCATACAGCCCAGACCAACAGCAGAAACGGTCAGGTCGCTGTCCAAAGTACGATACTTCATGTTAAAATTCCTCCTTATTTGCAAAAACACTTTCCAGCCATGCGGCGTAATCGTTCACCCAGCCGCCATCCGAGCCAAAGCCGTGGGGCCAGCCATTCAGCACGATGCGTCCGGTGGAAATGCCCATATTCCGAATCACATCATACGGCTGCTGGAATTGGCGGTAGAAGGGGTCCTCCGTGCCGTAAACGTAGAATGTTGGCGGCAGATCACCCTCGGCCAGCCAGTCCGGGTCCATGTTGCCCACGCTGAGCCGCCCATAGAACGAATAGATCATGCCCGCCGCCGAAGCGTGAGCCGGAACAGCATCCAGTGCATCGGGTACATAGCTTTCATCCAGAGCAGTGCAGTCCATTTTTTCGTCATAACAGTTTCCTCACGGTTTCAGGTGTTTTCTTCCCAGAACGCTACGGCATGATCGAGCCAGCCTTCGGCAGAGGTGCCGGTGCCCAAGCCAAAACCGTGGGCAAGGCCCGGAAAGACTTCGATCTCGGCAGGGGTGCCCTGAGAGCGGATGGTTTCAATGCGCCAGCGCATCACGCGTTCGTCTGCGATGTAGTCCCGGTCACCCACACAGGCATAAGTGGGCGGCTCGTTGCCGTAGACTTCCCCCAGCCCGGTGTACTGCATGATAACGGCTCCCGGCTGCGGATACGCCTGTTCACCGAAGGATGCCGTGCCGTAGCTGCCCAGCCACGCCGCCATCCGTGCCCCGGCAGAACCGCCCCAGAGGGAGTAGCCGCTGGTGTCTACTTCCAGTTCCTCCGCATGGGTAAAGACAAAGGCAATGGCCCGTGCCAGATCTTCGCAGGCGGTCTGTGCGCCGGGGCGGTAGATGAGCGCAAAAGCGTTGTACTCCTTGCGGGAAAGTTCCAGTGCATGAGGAAAGCTGTCCTGCATGGCCCCCACATACGCAAACGCACCGCCTGCGTTGCAGATGGAAAATTTTGCGCCGGGATTACCCTTGAAGTAGAATAAGCCGGTGTCAGCTTTGTCCGGGTCAGCGGCTTTTTCGTCCTCGGTGTAAATATCGTAAAAGATGGTCTGCCCGTCCGCTGCACGCTGGTGCAGGGTGTTGCAGATGTCCACTGTTTCGTCCGGGTCGATGTTGTTATAGTAGGTAAGATGCAGCTGCTCCAGCGTGTCGCCGCTGTAATAAGAGCGTTCCACAGGGAAGATCAGCCGCCCATAATCACCGAAAACCGGGTCATTCCGTACGGTTTCGATGGGCGTGGTGCGGGTATAAGTTTGGGTGGTCGTTTGCATGGAATCCTTTCTTTCCGGGGTGGAGGAACTGGGTGCAGCACCTGCCCGGCAGCCTGCCAGAAGCAGCCCTGCACCCGCCAGAAGTTTTGTGAATTGCCGTCGGTTCAAAATTTCTCTCCTATCACTTGTGTTTGGAAACGATCCAGTTCAGAATATCGGCATCATCAAAGACAACATTTGCGGCAGCATGGTAGACGTGAAGCCCCTGCGCATCGAAAAAGGCGTTGTCCGGGGTCTGCATTTGCAGCACGGTGTCGATTTGTTCATCCGTCCAGTCTGCGGCGGCGTAAGCATCGTGCAGACCGTTGTAGGCATCCCGTGCTTTCTGCACACCGTAGTATTCATCGCCCTGCGCCATGTAGATGTAGACCGCCACGCCGTTTTCTGCAATGGGCGCAAAACCGCCGTCCCACTGGGATGTTCCATGCAGATAAGCTGCATACAGGTCAGGCCGCATGGCAACTGCCCGCGACATGGTTTCGCCGCCAGCCGAGTAGCCTGCGGCGTAAATGCGGGCGGTATCTACGGCAAAGTGATTGATGAAATACTCCGTCAGAGCGATGGCCTGCCGCGCCGAAGTGTCGCCCCAGTCGGTGAGCTGGGCAGACACTACGATCATATCCTGTCCAAGGTTCGTCCAGCTGGTGAACCCCGTCCAGTCCAGATTGCTGCCGGAGGAAGATTCCCCGAACCACATCATGTTATAGCCGGGCATGACCACCATCATGGGGTACTTCCGGGTGGGGTCGTAATCCTCCGGCAGGTAGTAGCTGTAATGGATGAGCCCCTCAGTGCTGTCCAATGTCTGCTCCCGGACAAGCCCAGTCTGGATGTTTCCGGTTTCCGAAGAAGCACTCTCCGAAACAGCCGAATCCACTTCGGACGAGGTCGTGATGGATGTGCTGGCCGAAACCGAAGAAACCGTATTGACTGGCACAGAGGATGCCGCCCCGGTGCAGGCGGATAATAAAACGGTCAAAGCGGTGGAAACCGCGAAAATCACGCTGCGCATAAAATCACCTCGCAAAAATCAGGGAAATGGGAAAGCCGGGACGTTTCCGTCCCGGCTTTCCCTGCAACAAAGAAGGAGGAATATGGAACACTTCCTCAATGATGGAAGTTTGTGAAGACAGCAGGTTCTTTTTCGGGCAGGCCGATCTGTTGCTTGCCTATCTGGATTTCAAAAATTACCGCAAGAGAAAATTCTCCTCGCACAAAAGCTCTGCTTACAGGTTCAGGCTATTTACCCAGCTTGCAATGTCAGCTTCACTGCTGCCGCGGCTGAACCGCTGGCCGTCCAGCCAGCTTCCAGTCCCGGCTAATTCTGCCAGCAGCTCACCGCTCTGGCTGATGCCGGAGGAAGTCGAAGTGCAGAACGGAATGATCGTTTTGCCGGTGAAGTCATTGACGGCAACAAAGCTGCTCATGGGCCATGCGGCGATGCCCCACCAGATGGGGTAGCCGATGAACACGGTGTCGTAATCGTCCCAGCCGTCCACATCGGTGCTTTCCAAAGCCACGGCACGAAGGCCCTCGTCGTTGTGTTCACGGGAAACGCGGCTGTCATTGTTCGTCCAGTTCAAATCATCGGAGGTATAGGGGTCGGACGGAACGACTTCGAACAGGTCAGCACCCACGGTGTCGGCGATGGTTTGCGCCACACCTTCCGTCGTGCCGGTGGCGGAGAAATACACCACCAGCGTTTTGCCCGTAGTCGTTACCGTGCTGGTAGCTTTCGAAGAAGCAGCCGCGCTGGATGCGGCAACAGACGATGCCGCCGAGGAAGCCACAGAAGAACTGCTCACACTGCTAGCGGAATTGCCGGAGCAGGAAGCCAGCAGCAGGGCGGCAGCAGATGCGCCGGCAACCTGCAAAAACTGGCGGCGGGAAATTTTATTCTTCATACGAAACACGCCTCTATCTATGTAAAATGCCGGGAATCTCAGAGAACCGCTCATGCCAGTGCGCGGCTCTCCAGCCACTGATAAATGTGATCAGCGATCTCTTTGTTGTTCAGCTCTTGGAACATGAAGTGGGAGTTGCCGGTGATGCCGATTTTCGGCAGATCGACCACAGTGCAGTCACCGCCATCGGCATTGTACTGGGCGGCAAAGGCCAGTGCGCCGTCCCGTACCTGCCGCCAGAAGCCGGTGGACATGATATCTTCCGGGCCGTTGTCGATGTAATCGCCAAAGTAGATAGCGATTGGAATACCTGCGCTCAGCAGTTTCGTGTACTGCTCCGAGCCGATGGCAGGGGTTCCGCCCGGCTCAATGGCAATAATGGCGGCAATGTTGTCGGCGGGCACATTCCAGCCGACTGCACCGCCCTGCGAGTGGGTGACGAAAATGGACTTGTGGCCGGTCAGGGTCTGCACGTCCTTCATCACCTCGCCCAGTGCGGCGGCAGCAACTGCCTGATCGAAGTCACCGGTGTTGGGGGTCATCTGGCGGAAGAACTGATTCTGTGCAGCATCGCCCTCCGGGAACTGGGAGCCTTCGTACCGTTCCGGGGCAACGCGGCCAATGCGGAAGTGGGTGTACCATGCCTGATCGCCGGGCTTGTAGTCCTTGGAGTCGGCAGACCAAGCATCGAGGAAACCGTCCGTGCTCATCTGGGCGGTACTGCCAGCCTCACCACGGCGGGGCTGGTCTACCAAGAACGCAGAGTAGCCGTTGCGCAGAAACAGATCGGCCCAGCCCTGACGGCCGTCCGGGGTGGTTATCCAGCCCATGCGGGACTGTCCATAGCCGTGCAGATAAACCATCGGCCAACCGTTGCTGTCTGCCGGGATTTGATACAGAACATTAGCGTGATCCACATGAGCGGTGTTGCCTGCACGGGTAGTGTCCAGCCAGTTGGTGGTGGCATCATAAGTGCCTGCCACCGGTGCCGTGACCGTGCCGCCGGAGGAGAACATTCCTTACTTGGCAATCGTCAGCGGGCCGTCCGGGTTCAGGCTGTTCTTTACCCAGCGGCTTACCTTGCCGTTTGTCTCGTCAATGAAAACAGGAGCCGCTGCACCCGTCAGTGCGGAAGCGGCTGCACCACCTACCATGGTGGCGGCAAGAACTTTCAGAAAACTTTTGCGCGTGATCTTATTCATCTTCATTTATCCTTTCATCTGGTTCATTTTCCGCAAAAAACTCTTCGCACCCAGCTACAAACTGCTTGAAATTTACTTCTGATCGTCCACGGGAGGAAACATGGTGGCGAATGCCGCCAGCTTGTCCTCCGTGACCTCATAATACCGTTTATCCTTGTTCAGCGTGGTGATCTCCTGCATTTCTGCATCGGTCAGCGCAAAATCGAACACATCAAAGTTGTCGTGGATGTGGGCCGGGTTCTTGGAGCCGGGAATGACCACATTGCCTGCCTGAATGTGCCAGCGCAGAATAATTTGCACGTTGCTCTTGCCGTACTTTGCTGCAAGGCGGGCGAACAACGGCTCTTCCAGCAGGCCCTTGTCAGCATGGCCCAGCGGATACCATGCCTGAATCACCATGCCATTCTCGGCGAGGAAGGCTTTCAGTTCTTTCTGCTGGGCGTAGGGGTGAACTTCGGTCTGGAGGATGGTGGGCTTGACTTCGCAGATGCTCAGAATTTCTTTGATCTGCTCCTCGTTGAAGTTGGACAGACCGATGGCACGGACTTTGCCCTCCTTGTAAGCCTTTTCCATCAGGCGATAACCGGCAACGTAATCACCGGCAGGCTGGTGAATGAGCAGCAGGTCGATGTAGTCGGTGTCCAGACGTGCCAGCGTCTTGTCCACAGCATCGGCATCGGTGTAGAAGGTCGGCCACAGCTTGGTTTCGAGGAAAATTTCCTCCCGCTGCAAGCCGGACTTCTTCATGGCGCGGCCCACGGCTTTTTCGTTGCAGTAGGCGTTGGCGGTGTCAATGAGCCGTGCGCCGTCTTTCAGCGCACTCAGCACGGCAGTTTCAGCTTCGTCCGGGGTCAGCAGGAAGGTGCCGATGCCCTCTGCCGGCATCTTGACGCCATTGTTCAGAGTAATGAATTCCATAATAAATAGCTCCTTTTGTATTTTTCGTTCCTTGATTACTTGCACTCGCTGAGGATGTCCAGCAGTTCTTCGCGGCTCAGCTTCTTGCAGCAGCCGCCGGTCAGCACGGTGGAATCGGCCACAGCCTTGAGGTCGATGTCGGCAGGGATGCCCAGTTCTGCAAAGGTGGTGGGCATCCCGATCTCCTTGATGAAGGCCGCCAGAGCCTCCACGCCAGCCTGTGCCAGTTTCAGCTCGGATTTTCCCGCCGGGTCGATGCCCCAGACGTTCTGTGCAAAGCGGGCGAACCGTGCGGTGTTGGCCGGGAGCAGGTGACGGTACAGCACCGGGTGAATGACCGCCAGACCAGCACCGTGGTTGCAGTTGGTGTAGGCACCCAGCTGATGCTCGATCATGTGACACTGGAAGTCGGTGACCTTGCCGATTTTCAGGATGCCGTTTTCGGCCATAGCCGAAGCCCATGCCAGCTCGCTGCGGGCCTCGTAGTTGTCCTTGTCGGTCAACAGGACGCGGATGTTGCGGATGACGCTGCGCATGACGGCTTCGTTGATGTCATCGGAGAGGTTGTTCTCGTCCGGCTTGCCGAAGTAAGTTTCCATCGCGTGGCTCAGGGTGTCGAACGCACCGGAAATGACCTGCTTCATGGGAACGGACAACGTGTAGGTGGGGTCGAGGAAAGCAAAGTCGGCCTGTGCACCCCACAGGGCCCCCTTGATCTTCTTTTCCTCATGGGTGATGACCGCGCCGTTGTTCATCTCGGAGCCGGTACCGAACACCGTGACGATGGTGCCCAGCGGGATGAACGCAGTGGGACGAGTATGCTTGGTGTTTTCCAGCTCCCACAAATCTTCGTCCACCTTGGCCTGTGCGGACACCACCTTGCAGCAGTCGGACACGGAACCGCCGCCCACGGCAAGGATCAAATCCACATGGTTCTCACGGGCCAGCTTTGCACCCTCCTGCACCTTGGCGTAGGTGGGATTGGGCATGATGCCGGGAAACTCCACGATGCGCTTACCCTCGGCGTTCAGAATACCGACGATTTTATCATAGATACCATTGTGCTTGATAGAACCGCCGCCGTAGGCCAGCATCACGGTATCGCCGTAGTGCTCCAGCAGACAGCCCAGATATTCCTTCACGCCACCCTTGCCGAAATAAACCTTGGTCTTGTTTTCAAACAGAAAATTGTTCATAGCCGTTACACTCCTTTATATAAAACTGGGAAATCAGACGTTTTTGCCCATCTCGTAGGCTTCCTTCATGGCCGGGGAGGACATCACCTCGCCGGGCCGATATACGCCGGTGCCGTAGATGACCCCCTTTTCCTTGGCACCATTCAGGCAGGCGGTAAAGCCCCGGAAACACTCCAAGGTGCAGGCCATGGCAGCACGGTTATCGTCCGCGCAGGTCATGATGAAATAGAACTCCTTGTTCGGAATGTTCGTCCACCGGGCAAGGCTGCGGTCGATGATGATCTTCATCTGTGCATCAATGGAGTAGAAGTACACTGGGCTTGCCATCACGATAACATCTGCCGCCTGCATTGCGTCCAGAATTTCGCTCATGTCATCGTTCAGGGCACACTTTCCGCCGTGGTCGCGGCAGTAATAGCAGGCATTGCAGGGCACAATCTTCTTGCTGCGCACGAAGATCTTTTGCACTTCGTTGCCGCTCTCCTGCGCACCACGCATAAACTCACTGCACAGCAGGTCGGAGTTGCCGTCCTTGCGGGGACTGCCGGACAAAATCAAAATTTTCTTCATCGGTCGTTCCTCCTTTGAGGTACTCTCTTTTTCTGGTTCCAGTATAGCGCAAGTCTGCATTTCCCGGAATCTCCACTTTGTTCACTTGTTTGAACTCAAAGGTTCAAACAACCCGCTTGACCCCCTGATTGTAACACTTAGAGTCAGCTTTAGGTCAAGTGCATCTTTTGCAAAAAGAAAAAGCCACTGCATGATTTCTCATGCAGCAGCTTCTCGTTGCAGTGGCGTATCAGCTATACAATTCCTTGCTGGCTATTTTAGCCGCATCCAGAAAACGCTGAACGGTATGTGTTGGGTGGGGGGAGTGCAGGATACCATAGGGGATGCCGTAATCCCAATCTACTGGAATCACTTTCAGCAATGGGTGGACATTGGCCCATCCGGGAATCGCCAATAAGACATCATTGCTGTTTTCACAGCGGTTGAAGATGTCCATATTATAGAATTCAAAATCCACGATTTTGATTTGTGGGTGATGCTGCCATAAATCGTCCCGCAGTTCATCTACATAGTGGCTCCATCCACGGTGCATCAGCAGTAGATTTTCGCCGTACAGGTCTGTGATCTGCAAGCGGTCTTTTGCCGCAAGTTTATGATGGATGGAAACCGCGCAGTAAAACGGCCCGCGAACCAGTTCCAGACCGGCACATTTGCGCAGATGCAGCATCGTATCATCAAAGATGCCGCCTACTACATCAATGTTCGTGCCGAGGTTCGCCAGAATTTCCCGTGCATTTTCCGGGGTGTTTTCAAAAGGCACAATCTGGAATTTGATGTCCGGGCAGATGGTCTGCACTTTCGACCACAGTTCCATGAGCAGCTGGGCAGGTGTCATGGGAGAGGAACCAATGCGGATGACGTTGGAATCCTCCTGCATTGCGTTCCGGGCACGAATGACAGAATCATGGCAGTATTGAATGATGTACTTGGCATCCTGATACATGGAACGGCCTGCTTTGGTCAGTGTTAGTCCCCGGCGAGTACGCTCGAACAGCTTGACACCAAGGGAATCTTCCAATAGGTTGATCTGCTTGATGATGGCCGTTGGCGTGATGTAGCTTTCCTCTGCCGCCTTGTTGAAGCTGCCTGCATCCGCCACACGGATGAAGGTTTCCAGCTGATGATTGTACATGAAAACACCTGCCCTTCGGAGATTTCTATAAGAATAGGGTAACATCCGATTGTGTTAAAATCAAGAAGTGTTCCAGCGAGATAAGCGGTATGCGATTGTAGCAAGCAGGGCATTCGCACAGTTCAGGGAACAGCTATCACCCGGGAAAGCAATTCTCTTGCGATGCCTTTTCTTCTATAGCTTGGCGCAGTAAACATACTGGACAGTAACCCTATTTTCCCACTTGGACATCCGAAATAAGGCGCGCTCGCCCGAATTACAGAATATACTCCATCTGCCGCTCCTTGGTCTTCATGCCCATTTTTTCGTAAAAGCGCTCTGCCGAAGTGTTTCCCGCCCAGACGTTCAGGGTCACCTCGTAGCAGCCCAGTGCTTTTGCCTGCTGCTTTACATAGTCAAACAGACTTTCCCCGATGTGCTGTCCGCGCGTCTGCTTGTCAACGCAAAGGTCATCAATGAACAGCGACTTGAAGGGCACCATGTTGGTGGAAAAAGGCTGCTCCTTCAGCTGACAGAAGGCATAGCCCATGCACACATCCTCCTCGTTCACGGCAACGTAGATGGGCTTATCCTCCTGCTTCAAAAGCGCTGCCAGTTCACAGACGGTGTATTTTGTGGTGCCGGGAATAAAAATATCCGGGCGTATCTCTGCGTGGATCTGCAGCACCTGCCCCAGCAGCGCAAGCAGTCTGGGAATGTCTTTTTCCTCGGCTTTACGAATGTTCATTTGTACTTTACCTCTTCCATTTTCTGGTTTTTGCATTTCCAGTATACCACACCGGGCGGCACTAGAAAAGAGAAAATGCACCTCCCGATAGCAAACAAAAACGCGAGCGACCGTTTCGGCCACTCGCGTTTTTGATGTGCTGTATTATCCGTCCAATTTTTCCTGCGCCCGGTACTGCAGCGCTTCCAGCAGGGAATCCTCGTCCAGCAGGGTCTTACCGGCAAGGTCGGCCACGGTGCGGGCTACCCGCAAAATGCGGTCGTGCGCCCGGGCAGAAAGCCCCAGTGCATCGTAGGAGCTGCGCAGCAGCTGCTCGGCACCGGGGGTCATGCGGCAGATGCGCCGCACCTGCCCGGCGTTCAGCTGGGCGTTGCAGTGCACCCCCTTAAAGCCCGGCGCGGCGTAGCGCTTGGCCTGAATGGCGCGGGCAGCAAGCACCTGTTTGCGCAGCTCGGCGCTGCTCTCGGAGGGTGCGGCGGCGTGCAGCTCGTCAAAGGCGATGGGGTCCATCTCCACGCACAGGTCGATGCGGTCCAAAAGCGGACCGGACACCCGGCTGCGGTACTGCCGCACCGCGCTGGGCGAGCAGGTGCAGGCGCGGGTGGGGTGGCCGTAATAGCCGCATTTGCAGGGGTTCATGGCGGCTACCAGCTGGAAGTGGCTGGGGTAGGTGGCGCTTCCGGCGGCGCGGCTCACGGTGATCTGCCCATCCTCCAGCGGCTGGCGCAGAACCTCCAAGCTCTCGCGGGAAAACTCCGGCAGTTCGTCCAAAAACAGCACCCCGCAGTTGGCAAGACTGCACTCGCCCGGGCGGAACTGTGCCCCGCCGCCGGCAAGGGCGGCAGCGCTTGCCGAGTGGTGCGGGCTGCGGAAGGGGCGGGCAGAGATCAGTCCGCGCCCCTGCGGCAGCTGCCCGGCGATGGAGTAGATCTTGGTCGTCTCCACTGCTTCCTCCCGGGTCAGGGGCGGCAGGATGCCCGGCAGGCGCTTTGCCAGCATGGATTTGCCGGTGCCGGGTGCGCCCGTCAAAAGCACGTTGTGCCCGCCTGCGGCTGCAATGACCATGGCGCGCCGCGCCAGCGACTGTCCCATCACGTCCGCAAAATCCGGCACCTGCTGCCATGCGTCCTCCGGGTCAAAGGGGATGGCGGCGGCAGGGGAGAGGGAACGGGTGCCCTTCAGCGCTTCCACCACCTCCCGGGCGGTGTGGGCAGGGTAGACGGTCATGGTGTCGGCGCAGGCTTCGGCTGCTTCAGCGGCGTTCTCTGCCGGGACGTACAGCGCCCGGATGCCGTACTCGGCAGCGGCAAGCGCCATGGGCAGCACGCCGGACACCGGACGCAGACTGCCGTCCAGCGCAAGCTCGCCCAGAAAGGCGGCGTCGGCAGGCACTTCTTCCAGCTGTCCGCTGGCGGTCAGCAGCGCCAAAAGCAGCGGCAGATCGTACACCGGGCCGGTCTTGCGCACATCGGCAGGAGCAAGGTTGATGGTGATGCGCCGGTCGGGGAAGCGGAAGCCAAGGTTTTTGATGGCAGCGCGCACCCGGTCGGCACTTTCCCGCACGGCAGAGTCCGGCAGACCTACGATGGAAAACGCGGGCAACCCGCCGGAAACATCGGCTTCCACCGCAACGGCAAAGCCGCGCAGTCCGTTCAGGCCAAAGCTGTTGGTCACAGAATACATGGTGTCCCTCCCTGCATGGCGCATGGTTTGTCAAAAATGCCAAAAGTGGAAAATAATGGATATATCTACTATGCTTCGACAGTTTTTTCTGTTTAAAATCATTATAGTAAAGCACAGGAAAGTTGTCAATGCAGCAGAAAGGAGAACGAGAGATCATGACAAATGGGGAATGCTGCCGTTATATCCGTACCTATTCAGAGCTGGAGGGGCTGCAGCACGCCTGCACGCTGGTGTACTGTGCCGCTTCCACCCCACAGGGGGTGCTGGCACAGCTGCGCCGGGAGCAGGGCGGCAGGGTGCGCAGCAGCACGGTACTTGCTCCGGCAGACAGCTTTGGCCGGATAATGCGGCTGCTGCGCTACCTGTGCGAAAACGGCGTGGGGCCGGAGCAGTGGCTGGAGGTGCTGGAGGATGTGCACCAGCCCTACCAGCTGCTGGATACATCAAAAAACGCAATGAACATAGCGGAAGAACCGGTTTTTTGTGGTATTTGTCGGTTTTAAGGGCACAAACTTCGGCCATATTACGCAATTGACATAAGCGAAGCAAGAGTTTATAGTATAAGTAGGTTTATACAAACCGTTTCGATCCGGGGAAAAAGATTTTAAACAAAGGTAAGGTGTACAAGATGTATCTGGATGAATATAAGCGCTGGCTGGCAGCGGATCTGGAGGATGCAGACCTGAAGCCGGAACTGGCAAAGGTCGAAGGCAATGACGATGAGATCAAGGATCGCTTTGCTGTGGCGCTGAAGTTTGGTACCGCAGGTCTGCGCGGCGTGCTGGGTGCCGGCACCAACCGCATGAACATCTACGTTGTCCGTCAGGCAACGCAGGGTCTGGCAAACTGGGTGCTGACCCAGGGCGGTACCCAGACCGTGGCGATCAGCTACGACAGCCGCCTGAAGAGCGATGTCTTTGCCAAGACCGCCGCTGGCGTTCTGGCAGCCAACGGTATCAAGGTGCGCATCTATGATGCCCTGATGCCCGTGCCTGCCCTGAGCTTTGCTACCCGTTACTACAACTGCAACGCCGGTATCATGGTCACCGCTTCCCACAACCCTGCCAAGTACAACGGCTACAAGGCCTACGGTCCGGACGGCTGCCAGATGACCGATGACGCCGCCGCCATCGTCTATGACGAGATCCAGAAGACCGATGTGCTCACCGGTGCAAAGTACATCTCCTTTGCCGAGGGCGTGGAGAACGGCATGATCCGCTTTGTGGGCGACGACTGCAAAAAGGCGCTGTACGATGCCATTGAAGCACGTCAGGTGCGCCCGGGTCTGTGCAAGACTGCCGGCCTGAAGCTGGTGTACAGCCCGCTGAACGGCTCCGGCCTTGTGCCCGTGACCCATGTGCTCAACGATATGGGCATCACCGATATCACCATCGTGCCCGAGCAGGAGTACCCCAACGGCTACTTTACCACCTGCTCCTACCCCAACCCCGAGATCTTCGAGGCGCTGAAGCTGGGTCTGGAGCTGGCCACCAAGACCGGTGCCGACCTGATGCTGGCTACCGACCCCGACGCCGACCGCGTGGGCATTGCCATGAAGTGCCCGGACGGCAGCTATGAGCTGGTGTCCGGCAACGAGATGGGCGTTCTGCTGCTGGACTACATCTGCGCTGGCCGCATCGAGAAGGGCACTATGCCCAAGAACCCCGTGGCAGTCAAGTCCATCGTGTCCACCCCGCTGGCAGACGCTGTGGCAAAGCACTACGGCGTGGAGATGCGCAATGTGCTGACCGGCTTCAAGTGGATCGGCGACCAGATCGCCAACCTCGAGGCTGCCGGTGAGGTCGACCGCTTCATCTTCGGCTTTGAGGAGAGCTACGGCTATCTGGCCGGTCCCTACGTCCGCGATAAGGATGCCGTCATCGGCTCCATGCTCATCTGCGAGATGGCTGCTTACTACCGCAGCATCGGTTCCTCCATCAAGCAGCGTCTGGAAGAGATCTACGCTCAGTACGGCCGCTACCTGAACAAGGTGGACAGCTTCGAGTTCCCCGGCCTGACCGGCATGGAGAAGATGGCTTCCATCATGCAGAAGCTGCGTGACCAGCCCCCTGTGGAGCTGGCCGGCCATAAGGTGGTCAAGGTGACCGATTACAAGAAGCCGGAAGAGACCGGCCTGCCCGCTGCCAACGTGCTGATCTACACGCTGGAAAACGGCGCTACCGTGGTGGTGCGTCCCTCCGGCACCGAGCCGAAGATCAAGACCTACTTCACCACGCTGGGCAAGGATCTGGCGGAAGCACAGGCACAGAAGGACGCTCTGGCTGCTGCCATCGAGCCCATCCTGAAGTAAAACTATCCCAAAGCATCCGCGGGGCTGCTGCACGTTTTTGTGCAGCAGCCCTTTTTGCGTTTGTCGGAGTGTTGACCGGAGCAAAAAACTTCCCCCAAGGGGCTTTGACGTCCTCAAAAACTTTGCACTTTAGCTGGAAACTATGCCGTTATGCCAAAGGCTCCCTCCCAGAGGGAGCTGTCAAAACCGTCAGGTTTTGACTGAGGGAGTTAAGTCCAAAGGGAGAGGGCGAAAGTGCGCGCTCGGGGTAACTACCCTTTTGAGACAGACCGCAGGGCTTTATGCAGCACAGATGCACTTTTGCTGTGTAAAATCGGTTGAAGTTTGCGCTGTGATACGCTATAATAAAACATGGTTTATTATAAGCAGCTGTGGGCGCGCAGCGCGGCACAGCAGCAGGGTAGGTGGAAGAGATGGAAAAAACTGTATCGGCAGTATTGGTGGCGGCGGGCTCCTCGACCCGCATGGGCTTTGATAAGCTTAGTTTTGATCTGGGGGGCGAAACGGTGCTGCACCGCAGCATCCGCGCCTTTGCCCAGTGCCCGCAGGTCACCGAGCTTGTGCTGGTGGCGGGCAAAAACCGGGATTTTGTGGCGCAGCAGACGGCGGACTGCCCAAAGCCTGTGCAGATCGTAGCGGGCGGGGCTACCCGCGCCGAGAGCGCAAAAAACGGTGTGCTGGCAGCGCGCGGAGAACTGGTGGCGGTGCACGATGCCGCCCGCCCCTTTGTGAGCGCGGCGGTCATTACGGCGGCGCTGGAAGCAGCTGTCCGGTGTGGCGCAGCAGCCCCGGCGGTGCCGGTGAAGGATACCATCAAGGCCGCTGCCCGGGGCGATGGCAAGACTGTGCCCCCGGACTGCGCGGTGCAGACGACCCCGGACCGCAGCACCTTGTATGCGGTGCAGACCCCCCAGTGCTTTGACCGTGCAGCGTATCTTGCGGCACTGGCGGAGCTGGACGAGACCCGCGCCCGCCTTGTTACCGATGATTGCAGCCTGTTTGAGCTGACCGGACGCCCGGTGCAGCTGACGCAGGGCGACTATGCAAACCTGAAGATCACCACCCGGGAGGATCTGCCCCGCCCGGCACAAAGAAAGGAAACGGAAATGCGTATTGGACACGGCTATGATGTACATCGTTTGGTAGAGCAGCGCAAGCTGATCCTTGGCGGGGTGGAGATCCCCTTTGAAAAAGGTCTGCTGGGTCATTCGGACGCGGACGTGCTGACCCATGCGGTGATGGATGCCGTGCTGGGCGCAGCGGCGCTGGGGGATATCGGCCAGCATTTCCCAGACAATGACCCGGAGTACGCCGGTGCCGACAGCCTGAAGCTGGCCTGCCGCGTGGCACAGATCCTCAAGGAGCACGGCTGGCGCATTGAGAACATCGACGCCACCCTGCTGTGCCAGCGCCCCAAGCTTGCACCCCATATCCCGGCCATGCGCGCCAATCTGGCGGCGGCTTTCGGCCTGCCGGTGGAAGCGGTAAGCGTAAAGGCCACCACGGAGGAGCATCTGGGCTTTACCGGCGAGGGACTGGGCATTGCCGCCCACGCTGTTGCCCTGATCGAAGCAGTGTAAGGGGGCACACACTCTCATGACACTGAATGCGATCATCGCCAATTTTCAGACCTTTAAAATTGTCGATCTGCTGGATATCATCATCATCGCGTTTCTGATCTACCAGCTGCTGGGCATTATCAACCGCACCCGCGCCGGGCAGCTGGCCAAGGGTGCGCTGCTGGTCATGGTCGTGTATCTGGTGGCAAATACCCTGAATATGCGTACCGTTACATGGCTGCTCAACTCGCTGCTGCAGGTCGGTCTGCTCACCCTTGTGGTGCTGTTCCAGCCGGAGATCCGCCGCGCGCTGGAGCGCATGGGTCAGACCGATCAGTGGGCGTCCAAGCTGTTCAACGTAAAAGGGCGCTACAACGACCCCAGCCTGAAGGGCGCGTGGCGCAGCGCCATCATTGCCATCTGCGATGCCGCCGAGCGCTTTTCCGAGACCAAGACCGGCGCGCTCATCGTGCTGGAACGCCATACCAACCTTTCCGAGATCGTGCGCACCGGCACCCCGGTGAACAGCGCGGTCAATCTGGAGGTGCTGGGCACCATCTTCTACGAGGGCACCCCGCTGCATGACGGCGCTGCCATCATCGAAAACGGCCGCATCAAGGCGGCGGGCTGTGTGCTGCCTCTTTCCAACAATCTGGATCTGGGCAAGGATATGGGCACCCGCCACCGCGCCTGCCTTGGCATTGCGGAAAACTCCGACGCCATTGCCATCGTGGTCAGCGAGGAGACCGGCATCATCTCCATGGCTAAAAATGGTGTGCTGATCCGTCATTTTGACCGCCAGAGCCTGTATACCCGCCTGATCGATGAGATGATCCCCAAGGAGTCCACGGTGGAAAAGAACACCGCCGACAGCTGGGCAGAGCAGGCGAAGAAGCTGTGGAACTGGATCAGCCAGAAAGGGGAGGACGAGCAGCAATGAGCAACCAGCCGAACAAGACGAACGGCGCAAAGCCTGCCGTCCACAAAAAGAAGAATCTTCTGGATGACCGCCGCATCCGGCTGGCACTGTCCGTGCTGGGCGCCATCGTTGCATGGATGGTGGTCACCATCATCGTCCAGCCCGGCACCACCAACACCATCTATAATGTGCCGGTGGATTACACCTACGATTCCGCTGCCTATACTTCCCGGGGCCTGAGCATCGTCAGCGCCGAGGATAAGACTGTGAACCTGAAGCTCTCCGGCGATGGCTACACCATCGGCGGGCTCAGCGCCTCGGATTTTGTGGTCTACCCGGACTGGTCCAGCGTGCGCGACAGCGGCGAAAAGACCCTGCGGCTGCTGGTGCGCGGTGCAAACGGCCTGCTCAACGGCGTGACCGTGACCATGGAGGGCAGCGACAACACGGTGGACGTGGTGTTTGACGTGGTGGAGGAAAAGACCCTGCCCGTTACCGTTACCACCAACTATCTGCGCATTGCGGATGGCTATATCCTTTACAGCACCGAGGTCTCCAAGGAGACTGTCACCCTGTCCGGCCCCAGCAGCGAGCTGAGCAAGGTGGCTACCTGCACCGCCGAAGCGTCTTACAGCAGCGAGCTGACCGAGTCGGTCACGCTGGACACCCCCCTGCGCTTTTACACCAGCGGCGGCAAGGAGATCAAGTTCCAGTACACCACGCTGGAAGAAAGCAGCGTGGACGTGACGCTGCAGGTGTACAAGATGGCGACCCTGCCGGTGAAGGTGAACTTTATCAACGCGCCGCGCGGGTTTGATAACTCGGTGCTGAGCTACGCCCTCAGCTGCAAGCAGCTCAAGGTGGCAGGCCCGGCAGAAAAGATCGATGCGCTGTCCACCTTGTCCATCGGCACCATCGACCTTTCCACCTTCAGCCTGAACAAGGTGTACGAGATGCCCATTGAGCTGCCGACAGATATCTATCTGCTGGACAATATCTCCACCATCACAGTCAGCTTTGACTGCTCCGGGCTGGAGACCAAAACCATGAACCTGCCCGCCAGCTGCGTGCAGGTGATCAACCTGCCCGCTACCTATCAGCTGACGGTGGAGACCGAGCGGCTGATGAACGTGATCCTCTGCGGCCCCAAGGGCGCTATGGAGACCTTGACCCCCGAGCAGGTGGTCATTGAGATCGACGCCGAGGACTTTGCTGTGGCTACCGGCCAGCAGAACATTGCCTGCCGGCTGTATGTGCCCTCCAACGGCAAGATCTTTGCACTGGGCAGCTATGTACTGCAGTGCCGCATTGAAAGCAACTAAAGTAAAAGGATAACACAACAAATGATTCTGGTTCGCAACATCCGTCTGCCCCTCTCCGCAGGAGAGCCGCAGGCATTTGAAAAGGCGCTGCACACCCTGCGGGTGCCCCGCAGCAAGGTAGAGCACACCGGCGTGGCAAAGCTTTCGGTGGATGCCCGCCACGGCCAGCCCAAGCTGGTGTATACCGTGGCGGTCACCCTCAGGCAGCCCGGGGAGGAAGCCGCCCTTGCGGCGCGCTGCCCGGACGCCGCCCTGCACCGCCGGGCAGACTTTACCCTGCAACCCGGCACCCAGCCGCTTGCGCACCGCCCTGTGGTGTGCGGACTGGGCCCGGCGGGGCTGTTTGCCGCCCTGCTGCTGGCACGGCAGGGCTACCGCCCCATCGTGCTGGAACGCGGCCCCGCGCTGGATGCCCGTGTGCAGGCGGTGGAGCACTTTTCCGCCACCGGTCAGCTGGACCCCAACGCCAACATCCAGTTCGGCGAGGGCGGCGCGGGCACTTTCTCGGATGGCAAGCTGACCACCCGCATCGGGGATGAACTGTGTGATTTTGTCACCGAGGTGTTTTTGCAGCACGGTGCCCCGGCAGAGATCGCGTGGAAGCAAAAGCCCCATGTGGGCACCGACCTGCTGCGCGGCGTCATCACCTCCATCCGCAGGGAGATCGAGTCTCTGGGCGGCGAGGTGCACTTCAACACCGCGCTCACCGGGCTGGAGCGCAAAAACGGCCGGCTTGTGGGCATCACTACTACAAATGGCAGCTTTGCCTGCGAGACGCTGGTGTTTGCAGTGGGACACTCGGCACGGGATACCTTCAGTATGCTGATGGACAGCGGCCTTGTGCTGGAGTGCAAGCCTTTCAGCGTGGGTTTCCGCGCCGAGCACCTGCAAACCGAGATCGAAAAAAGCCTTTACCACGAAGCCGCCGGGCATCCGGCGCTGCCCCGGGGCGAGTACCAGCTCTCCCAGCACGTTGGCGAGAGGTGCGTATACACCTTCTGTATGTGCCCCGGCGGTCAGGTGGTGGCTTCCGCCAGTGAGGAAGAGCGCGTTGTGACCAACGGCATGAGCTACCATGCCCGCAGCGGCAAAAACGCCAACGCGGCGGTGGTAGTCAGCGTAGGCGGGGCGGATTTTGCCAACGACCCCCGCCGCGCCATCGCTTTTCAGCGGGAGCTGGAAGCAAAAGCCTACGCCGCTGGCCGTGCCGCCGGGGCTTACGCCGCCCCGGCAGAGAATGTGCAAAGCTTTCTGGAAGGGCGCGGGCAGCTGCGCATCGGCAGCGTGCAGCCTACCTACGACCGCGGCGTGACTGCCGCAGACCTGGGCGCACTGCTGCCCGGGGAGCTGGCGGACACCCTGCGGGCGGGTCTGCGCGCCTACGAGCGCAAGATCGCGGGCTACACCGCGCCGGACGCCATCCTCACCGGCCTTGAGACCCGCACCAGCAGCCCGGTACGGCTCAAGCGGGAAGAGGACTTTGTGTGCACCCAGCTGGCAGGGCTTTACCCCTGCGGCGAGGGTGCGGGATATGCGGGCGGCATTATGAGCGCCGCCGTGGATGGCCTGCGGGTGGCACGCGCCATCATCAGCCGGTATGCACCGGCAGAAGGGTGAGAAAATTTAAATGTACGATCGTGAAAACGATAACCGAAATAACGAAGGCCGGCAGGTACAGCAGGAGCTGGAAGACCAGCTGCGCGCCTTTGGCGACACCATGACCGATGCCTTTGCCCACGGCTTTGAGGGCAGGGGCATGGACATCGGCGACCGGGCGTGGGATGTGGGCAAGGCAGCCGTCCATGCAGCCAACTACGGCATCGGGGAGGCGGCAAAAGCTTTCCGGCAGGGACGCAGAGGCTATCCCTACGGGGATGCAAAACAGCCTTTCCGCGAAGGTGCTGCGGATGCCGACCCCGCCGGGATGCCCGGCTGGTTCCGGCAGATTTTTGCAAAGCCGGAGCCGACCCCGGTGGAAAGTATCCGTATCAGCGCAAAAAAACGCCATAGCGCAGGCTACACCCTGCTGGCTGTGGGCATCGCCTTTGCGGTGATCTTCGGGCTGGGGACGCTGGGCTGCCTCATCGGGCTGGGCACTATTTCGCCGGCTGCTTTGGGTGACGTTGTAGTGGCGGCTACTGAGGGCGGCGGCATCCTGATGACGGGCACGGACTACGTTATGAACACCGCCTACAACGTGCTGGGCATCGGCAGCAGCGTGCTGGGCCTTGCCACGGCGGGCTTTGGCTGGATGACGGCCTGTGGTGCAGCCCGGATGAAGGCGGGCAGACAGATGGGCCAGTTTGCCGACTACGCCGACAGCGTGGACTACCATAAGGGCCTGCCTGTTTCGATGCTGGCCGACCTGACCCACCAGAAACCGAAAAAAGTGCACAAGCGGCTGCAAAAATACATCCACAAAGGCTGGCTGAATGCATGGCTGGACGATGAGACCGAGACGCTCTACCTGACGGCAGAGGACTACCGCGCCGCCAAGGAGAAAGCCGCCGCTGCCGCCGTGCCGCCGCAGCCGGAACAGCCAGAGAGCGGCGCTGTTCCGCTCAGTCTGGATACCGCCCGCCGCTTTGCCGCTGTGCTGGAAAAAGAGCAGCAGCTCATGCAGGATGCGCAGGCACGGGAAGAGCTGGTGGCGATGCACAAGACCACTACCGCCATCTGCGACTGGCTGGAAGCACACCCGGAAAGCCAGCCCAAGACCCGCCGCTTTGCGGAATATTATATCCCCACCACCCTCAAGCTGCTGCACACCTATAACGACGTGCAGGGGCAGCAGGGCGAAAACGCCGAGACCATCCGCCGGGATATCGCAGGCATCCTGCATACCTTGAATCAGGCGTATGAGAACCTGTACAACAATCTGCTTTCGGACGTAGCCATGGATATTTCTTCCGAGATCGCCGCTTTGCAGGGAATGCTGGCCAACGACGGCCTGACCGGGAGGGAATTTGAATGACCTACCGCGCTTGGGAACAAAAACCGCTGGACCGCACCGCTGTGCGGGAACTGACCGCCGCCATTGCCGAGCAGGCAGCGGCACAGCTGGAAGAGCAGGCCATGGACGAAGCGCCGTGGTCAGACGAAAAATATAAGGCCGTGCTGGCTGCCCAGCAGAAGGAAAACGCCCTGCTGGCGGGCATCCTTGCCGCCCGGGGCATCACCGATCCCGCCGAAGCGCTGACCTTGCTGGCAGGGGAGGAGGAGCTTTCCGACCCCGCGCTGCTGACCGATATGGACGCCGCCTGTCAGCGCATCTGGCAGGCCATCGACAACGGCGAGACCATTGCAGTGTTCGGCGATTACGATGTGGACGGCGTGACCGCCACCGCCCTGCTGTACCAGCACCTCAAGGGCATGGGCGCAACTGTCAAGTGTATGCTGCCCAGCCGCGAGGGGGACGGCTACGGCCTTTCTAAAAACGCCATCCAGTCCATGCACAACAAGGGCTGCACCCTCATCGTGACGGTGGATAACGGCATCTCTGCCGTGGAGGAAGCCGACTTTGCGGCTTCGCTGGGCATGGATCTGATCATCACCGACCACCATCTGCCGCCGGAGACTTTGCCTAAGGCGGTGGCCGTGGTGGACCCCCGCCGGGAGGACGACCACAGCCCCTTCAAGGGTCTGTGCGGTGCGGGCGTAGCCTTCAAGCTCTGCGCCGCGCTGGACGGCTGTCCGCCGGAGGAAATGCTGGATTACTGCGGCGACCTTGCCGCTGTGGGCACGGTGGCGGACGTGATGCCGCTGGTAGGGGAGAACCGCACTCTAGTCAAAGCCGGTCTGCGGCAGCTGCAGCAGACCGACCGCCCCGGCTTTGGGGCACTTTTAGAGGAAGTCGGCCTTGCGGGCAAGCCCATCACCGCCGAGAACATCAGCTACGCCATCGCGCCCCGCATCAACGCGGCAGGCCGCATGGATAACGCCGTTACCGCTTTGCAGCTGGTGCTCTGCGAGGACCCGGACAGAGCCGAGGAGCTGGCGCACAAACTGAACGAGATCAATGCCCACCGGCAGGAGACCGAGCAGCAGATCTTCAAAGCTGCCGAAGAGCTGCTGGAACAGCAGCCCGAGCGGCTGGACGACCGCATCATGCTGCTGTGGGGACGGGACTGGCATCCCGGCGTCATCGGCATCGTGGCGTCCCGGCTGGTGGAACGCACCGGACGCCCGGTCATCGTGGTCACCATCGACGAGCACGGCGAGGGCAAGGGCAGCGGGCGCAGTGTGCAGGGCTTTAACCTGCACGCCTGCATCGGCTCCTGTGCCGACCTTCTGGTGCGCTACGGCGGTCACGCCATGGCGGCGGGACTTTCCGTCCGGGAAGAAAACCTGCCCCAGCTGCGCCGCCGCCTGAACGAGTGGGCTGCCCGGGAGTGCCCGGTGCTGCACACCCCGCCGCTTACCTGTGATGTGACCATCCATCTGGATCGTATCACGGTGGAATGCGTGCGGCATCTGGACCAGCTGGCACCCTACGGGGCGGAGAACCCCACCCCGGTGTTCCTGCTGCAAAGCGCCGTGGTGGACGGCGTATACCCGGTATCGGAGGGGCGGCACAGCCGCCTGCGGCTGCGGCAGGGCAATAGCTGCCTGTACGCCGTCTGGTTCGGGATGCCCGCCGAGCAGCTGCCCTACGCGCTGGGCGATGTGGTGGACGCAGCGCTGAACCTTTCGGTCTACGAGTCCGCCCGGGGCGCACAACTTTCCGGCCGCATCATCGACCTGCACCCGGCAGGGCTGGGCGCAGAGCTGGCGCGGCAGGCTGCACTGGTGCAGGCACTGCGCCGGGGCACCCCCCTGACCGATGAACAAAAGAAACAGATCGCCCCCGCACGCACGGATATCATTGCCGTGTACCGGGAATTGCAGTCCCGCCGCTGGCACGCCGAGGATCTGCAGCCCCTGTGCGCAAAGCTGGGCGAGGAGCAGACCGGCAAAACGCTGGTGGCAGTTGCCGCCTTGGAACAGGTGGGGCTGATCACCGCAGCGGAAAAAGGCGGGGCAAAGTTCTGGGAGCTGGTGCCGACAGCAGGCAAAAAGAACCTTGGCGATGCCCCCATCCTGAAATGTCTGGAGGAACTATAAATGCCTGAGGGAAAGAAAAATACTGCCCCGGTCCCGGCTCCGGTACGGGACGAGGACGGCTACTCTGCCAAGACCCATCTGCACCAGCCGGTGCAGGAGACCGCCACCGTAGCCGCTACGGCACTGCTGGCAGACGCACCGGAGGGGGCGCTGCCCTCTGAGGTGCGCCCGGAGATCGTAACGTGGGAAAAGCTGTGCGAGGCCATTCAGGCCAGCGGCAAGGCCTACAATATGGAGATGATCCAAAAGGCCTACGAGCTGGCCAATAACGCCCATAACGGCGTGTGCCGCCGCAGCGGCGAGCCCTATATCTGCCACCCGCTGGCAGTCGCCCGGCTGGTGCTGGATCTGGGCATGGACTCCGAAAGCATTGCCGCCGCCCTGCTGCATGACGTAGTGGAGGATACCCCCACCACGCTGGACGACCTGAAAGCCGCCTTTGGCGAGGAAGTGGCGCTGCTGGTGGACGGCGTGACCAAGCTGACCAAGATCCAGTTCTCCAATATTGAGGAATTGCAGGCCGAGAACCTGCGCAAGATGCTGCTGGCTATGAGCCGGGACGTGCGTGTGATGATCATCAAGCTGTGCGACCGGCTGCACAATATGCGCACCGGCGATGCATGGCCGGAGCAGAAGCGCCGCGATAAGGCTCGCGAAACCATGGAGGTGTACGCCCCCATCGCCAACCGCCTTGGCATCCTGAACGTCAAGGAGGAGCTGGAGGACCGCAGCCTGCATTATCTGGACCCTGTGGGCTATTCCGAGATCAGCCGAATGCTCAGCGAGCGCTCCGGTGAGGAGTTTTTGATCAAGGTTTCCGGCGTCATTGAGCGCCGTCTGGTGGAAAGCGGCATCGAGGGTGCTACCATCAAGCGCCGGGTCAAGAGCATCTACGGCATCTACCGCAAGACCATCATGCAGAACAAGTCCTTTGACGAGATCTACGATATCTACGCGGTACGAGTCATTCTGGATTCTCTGGCTGAGTGCTACAGCACCCTTGGTCTCATCCACGATATGTACCACCCGCTGCCCAACCGCTTCAAGGATTATATCTCCACCCCCAAGCCTAACGGCTACCAGAGCCTGCACACCACCGTTATCGGGCACGAGGGCATCCCCTTTGAGGTGCAGATCCGCACCCGCAAAATGGACGAGCAGGCCGAGTACGGCGTTGCCGCCCACTGGAAGTACAAGGAGGGCCGCGAAGGCCACGATAAGCTGGACGACCGTCTGGCATGGGTCAGCCAGCTGCTGGAAAACCAGCGCCTGAGCGAGGATTCCGGCAACCTGCTCCATGACCTGAAGAGCGACCTTCTGCCGGAAGAGGTGTTCGCCTTTACCCCCAAGGGCGATGTCATCAACCTGCCCACCGGCGCTACCTGCATCGACTTTGCCTACGCCATCCATTCGGCGGTGGGCAACCGCATGGTGGGCTGCAAGGTGAACAACCGGATGGTGCCCATCGACCATGTGGTGGCTACCGGCGAGATCATCGAGGTGCTGCTGGGCCCGGCAGATAAAGGCCCCAGCCGCGACTGGCTCAAGATCGTGCGCACCAGCGAAGCCAAGAGCAAGATCCGCAACTGGTTCAAGAAGATGCGCCGGGAAGAGAATATCCAGCAGGGACGGGACGCCTTGTCCAAGGAACTGCGCCGGGAGATGATCCTCATCCCGGACGACCAGCTGGATGCCTTTATCGATGGCTGCTCCCGCCGGATGCGCCAGAACAACGCCGAGGAGCTGTACGCCGCCATCGGCTACGGCGGCATGACCATTGCCAACTGCCTGCCCAAGCTCAAGGAAGAGTGGCAGAAGCTCAAGGCAGCCGAAGCCGAGGAGAATAAGTCGGTGGAGGATCTGCCCAAGGTAGACCTGAGCCGTGTGCACGCCACCGACGGCGTGGTGGTGGAGGGCTTCGATAACACCCCCATCAAATTTGCCAAGTGCTGCAGCCCGCTGCCCGGCGACCCCATCGTGGGCTTTATCACCCGCGGCTTCGGTGTTTCCATCCACAAGCAGACCTGTGCCAACGCCGTTGCCAGCATGAAGGACCCCTCCAACGCTCCCCGCTGGGTCAAGGCCTACTGGGCGGACAGCGTCAAGGACAGCTACAAGGCCGGGCTGGAGATCATTGCCCTGAACCGCAACGAACTGCTGCAGGACGTGCTCAGCGCACTGGCGGATATCCGGGTGCCCATCTATGCCATGAACGCCCGTCAGGTAGAAAACAACTGCGCCGTGGTCAGCCTGACCATCGGCATCAACAATACCGAGCACCTCAACCGTGTGGTGGCGCGCCTTTCCAAGGTGCGGGACGTGCTCAAGGTGACAAGGAGTTAACGCAATGCGAGCAGTTATTCAGGCCGTATCCTCCGCCAGTGTGCGGGTGGAAGGCGGCGAGCCCCGCGCCATCGGGCCGGGCATCATGATCCTGCTGGGGGTCAGGGATACCGACACGCTGGACATCGTGCCAAAACTTGCCGATAAATGCGCGGGTCTGCGCATTTTCCCGGATGCCGAGGGCAAGCTGAACCTGAGCGCCCGGGATCTGGGCTATTCCGCGCTGGGGGTCAGCCAGTTCACCCTTTACGGCGATACCAGAAAGGGCTATCGCCCCAGCTTTATCAAGGCTGCAAAGCCGCCGCTCTCGGTGGATGCCTACGAGCTGTTCCTTGCCGAGATGGCGAAGCACGGCCTGAAGGACGTGCAGCACGGCGAGTTCGGCGCGCATATGCAGGTGTCGCTGGTGAACGAGGGCCCCTGCACCATCATCATTGATACCGACGAGTGGAAAAAGAAGGAGTAACCATGCAAGGTTTTCACATTCCTGCGGCACCGCCGCTGTATACCAACACCTTTCTGCTCATCTCCGATGCAGGCCATGCCGTGGTCATCGACCCGGCGGCAGAGGTGCACAGCTACGATGAAATTTTAAAGCAGCACAACGCTACCCTCACCACCATCCTGTGCACCCACGGTCACTACGACCATGTGGGCAGCGCCGCCGCCCTGAAGGCGGAGTGGAACGCCACCCTCTATTGTGAAAAAGTAGACCTTGCCGGGGACAGGATGTACCCGCTTTCCGCTGCGGACTGCGGCTACACGGAAGGGGAGCAGATCGCGGTGGACGAGCTGCGCTTTACCGCGTGGCACACCCCCGGCCACACCCCCGGCAGCGTGGTGCTGCTGTGCGGCGAGCATCTGTTCTGCGGTGATACGCTGTTTGCGGGCAGCATCGGCCGCACTGACCTTGAGGGCGGCAGCAGCGCACAGATGGCAGACAGCCTGCGCAAGCTGGCACAGCTGCCCATCCCCCGCGAAACACAGGTGCTGCCCGGCCACGGCGAATTTTCCACCTTTGGCGCGGAGCTGGACAACAACTACTATATCCGCAGCGCCCTGCGCGGCGGCAACGACATTTTTTAAAGAGAGAACGACATGAAGATCTATATCACTGGGCTGCCCTCCGGGTACGAGGTGGAGCACCTTGCCCGCCTGTTTTACCCCATGGCACCCCTGACCCTGACCCCGCCGGAGCCTGCCGAGGACTGTCTGTGGGCTGAAAAGACCGATACCGGTCTGCGGGTGCTGGTGCGGCAGGGAGAAAAGAGCAAAACGCTGGAAGCCCCGCTGCCGCTGCCGGTGGAGCAGGGCGGCGAAACGCCGGAGTTTGCCCTTGCCAGCCTGACCTATGACCTGCTGCGCCAGTGGACGGGCATCCGCCCGCCTTGGGGCAAAATGACCGGTGTGCGCCCGGTGCGGCTTATCCACGACAAGCGCGCCGCCGGGTGGAGCGCAGAACAGATCGACCGCTTCTTTTTGCAGCGGTTCGACTGCTCGGAGCAAAAATACGAAATGGCGAAGGAAATTGCTGACCTGCAGGAGCCGATCCTGCGGCTGGGCAGCGCCCCCAAGACCTACAGCCTGTATATCGGCATCCCGTTCTGCCCCTCCCGGTGCAGCTATTGCAGCTTTGTCAGCTGCAATCTGGACCGCGACCGCAAGATGGTGCAGCCCTATGTGGACTGCCTGTGCAAAGAGGTGGCGGAGATCCGGGTGCAGGCGGAGCGTGCAGGGCTGACCTTGTGCAGCATCTACATCGGCGGCGGTACGCCCACCAGCCTTTCTGCCGCCCAGCTGCGGCAGCTCATGGGCACCGTGCGGGAGAATTTTGACCTGACCAAGGTCGTAGAATATACTGTGGAAGCCGGCCGCCCGGACTGCACTGACGCCGAAAAGCTGGCGGTCATCAAGGAATACGGCGCTACCCGCATCTCCATCAACCCCCAGACCTTCTCGGACACGGTGCTGGCAAACATTGGCCGTAAGCACTCGGCACAGGATATTCTGGATTGCTACGCCGATGCCCGCCGCGCCGGACACGAGGATATCAACATGGACCTCATTGCCGGTCTGCCCGGGGATACGGTGGAGGGCTTTGAGCACAGCCTGCGGCAGGCGATTGCCTTGCAGCCGGAGAATATCACCGTCCACACCCTTACCCTCAAGCGGGCGTCCCGCATCGTCATTGAGGATCAGAAGGAAAACGACTACGCGGACGTAGCCGCCATGCTGGAAAAATGCCATCTGCTGGCAGAGGCGGGTTACCGCCCCTATTACCTCTACCGGCAGAAGAATACGCTGCAGAATCTGGAAAACGTGGGCTGGTGCAAGCCGGGTCACGAAGGTTACTATAATATCTATATCATGGAGGAAGTCCAGACCATCCTCTCGGCGGGTGCAGGCGGCAGCACCAAACTGGTGGCCGATGGGGGCAAACGGATGCAGCGCATCTTCAATTTTAAGTATCCGAACGAGTATATCCAGCGCTTTGCGGAGGTACTGGAACGGAAAAAAGGAGTGGCTGAGTTTTATGATCACGATCTGGGTACCGAAACGACTGGTTGAAGTAGACCTCTATAACGTAGCAGCCCGCAGCCCGCAGGCGCTGGCGCAGCTGAGCGAGAACAGCTACGCCCGGCGGGTGCAGTATGCCGCCCAGAAGGTGCGCGGCTCCGGGGCAAAGATCGTTATGCTGACCGGCCCTTCGGCCAGCGGCAAGACCACCAGCGCCCACTGTCTGGCAAAGGCGCTGGTGCAGCAGGGCACCCCGGCACAGGTGGTCAGTCTGGACAACTTTTTTAAAGGTGCTGCCTACTACCCCAAAATGCCGGACGGCACGCTGGACTACGAAAACCTTGAAACGCTGGATCTGCCCCTCATCAAGCAGTGCCTGCGCCAGCTCAGCGAGACCGGCAAGACCGAGCTGCCCATCTATGATTTTGCCACTGAGCAGCGCTCTGCCGCAGTGGAACCCATTGATCTGCAGGGCGGTGTGTGCATCGTTGAGGGCATCCATGCCCTCAACCCGGAGCTGACCGGCCTTGTGCCGGATGACCAGATCTACCGCATCTACGCCGGTCTGCGGGAGGAATACTGCATCGATGGACGCCGGGTCATCAATACGCAGGATATCCGTCTGTGCCGCCGCACCCTGCGGGACGCCGCAGCCCGGGGCCGCAGCCCCGCCAAGACCCTTTCCATGTGGGACAGGGTGCTGGACGGCGAAACGCGGTATATCAAGGGCTTCAAGACCACCGCAGACTTTTTGCTGGACACCTCCTTTACCTACGAGCTGGGACTGATCTCCCGGCTGCTGGGCGAGGTGCGCCGTCAGTTCACGCTGGAAGGCCACAACGCCGAGCTGTGGGACGAGACCGCCCGCCGCTTTGAGCAGGTGGACCCGCTGCCGCTGGAGCTGCTGCCCGCCGACAGTATGCTGCGCGAGTTCTACGGCAGCCGCACCTAACCGGTGAAAAATGCGTAAAATTTGTTTCCAAACCAGCACCAAACTGTAAAAATTGCGGTGCATTCGTTGCAATTGCCATAACGCTGCGCTATAATGAGGATACGACTCCGGTATGGCGCAGGATGCGCCGCCATCTGCAGAGAATATACTGCCAGAATAAGAGAGGTGTCTATTATGGATTTTAACAAGATCAAAGCAATGGGTTTGGAATATGCCGAAAAGGGCAAGAACGCCGCCATGGATCTGGCTGAAAAGGGCAAGACGCAGGCGCTGCTGGTCAACGAACAGGGCAAGCTGCTCAAGGCACAGCGTCAGCTGGGTGCACTGGTGTACAGCCTTGCCAAGGGCAAGGAAGAAAACCAGCCGCTGGTGGATAAATACATCGAGATGATCGATACCATCGAGCAGGAGATCACCCGCCTGAAGGCTACCCTGACCCCGGCAGAAGCCGCCGAGGTGGACTACGAAGCCCCCGTGGAGGAGGAAGAAGCTGCCCCGGAACAGCCCGCCCAGCCTGCCCGCAAGACCTGCCCGCAGTGCGGCGCGCCCGTCTCGGACGATGCGCTGTTCTGCAATAAGTGCGGCGCACAGCTATAAGCTGAAAACAGGAAAAAACTGCAACAGGGCGGTATCCCCCGCAGGATGCCGTCCTGTTTTTGTGAAAAGCGCAGAAAACCATGAAAAATGCTGGAAAATTGCGGTTTTTTGCTTGAAAAACCGCAGCAGCTGCGGTACAATTTACAGTATCTTTTCAAAAGGAGATGGAACGTGTGCTGGACTGGACCCCACAGCCGCCCTATACAGCGGAGCAGCTGCTGCAGGTGATCCGCATCCTGCGGGACCCGGAAAACGGCTGTCCGTGGGATAAGGTGCAGACCCATGCTTCCATCCGCAAAAATTTTCTGGAAGAGACCTGCGAAGCGCTGGAAGCCATTGATGCAGACGACGCCGTGCTGCTCCGGGAGGAGCTGGGAGACGTGCTGATGCAGGTGGTGTTCCACGCCGCCATAGAGGAAGAGCGGGGACGCTTTACCTTTGAGGATGTGTGCCGCAATGTCTGCGAAAAGCTGGTGTTCCGGCACCCCAACATCTTTGCATCCTCCGCAGCGGAAAACGCCGGTATAAATGGCTGGGATGCGCTCAAAAATAAGGAAAAGGGGCGCACCACCCTTGCCGACGAGCTGGCCACCGTGCCCGCTACGCTGCCCGCGCTCATGCGGGCGCAAAAGCTGCAAAAGCGTGCCGCCGGGCATGGCCTTGGGCAGCAGGATGCAGCCGCAGCACAGCACCGGCTGGAAGCCGCCGTGCAGGACTTTGCCACGGCAGACGCCGCCGCAAAGCAGGAAGCCGCAGGCCGGCTGCTGTTTGCAGCGGTAAACGCCGCCCGGCTTGCGGGGGTGGATGCAGAGGAAGCACTGACCTTTGCATCCAAGCGCTTTGCGCGGCAGTGTCTGGAACAGGAACAACGCGGTACTCAGGTCGAATGACCTGCTCCGATAGAACGAGAGAATTCAAGACAAAAATCAGATGGAGGCAAATAATATGACCAAGACCGACTTGATCGCACAGGTTGCGGCAAACACCGAAATGAGCAAGAAGAGCGCCGAGCAGGCTGTCAACGCCGTTTTTGAGGCACTGGGCAAGGCCATGACCGAGGGCGAAAAGATCAGCATCTCCGGCTTTGGCACCTTTGAGGTGCGCGAGCGCGCCGAGCGTCAGGGCATCAACCCCCGCACCCGCGAGCCCATCACCATCGCTGCTTCCCGCAGCATCGTGTTCAAGCCCGGCAAGTCCCTGAAGGACACCCTGTAATCGGTTCTGTCACGCCGCCGCTGCCTGCACAAGGTGCGGCGGCTTTTTTGCTGAAAGGAAAGGAATAACGCCAATGCGTCTGGATAAATATCTCAAGGTCTCCCGCCTGATCAAGCGCCGCACCGTGGCAAACGAGGTGGCGGATGCAGGCCGCATCCTCATCAACGGCAAGGTGGCCAAGGCCAGTCAGGCCGTCAACGCCGGGGACATCATCGAGGTCACCTTCGGCAACCGTCCCATCAAGGTGCGGGTGCTCTCGGATGAAGAGCCCCGCACCAAGGACGTTGCCCGCGAGATGTACGAGGTGATCGCGGAATAACCGCCCGCCCTGCCCGCATACAATGCTGGCAGAGGGGGACTGCCTATGGAAAAAGCTGCCGCAACGCCGCCGCTGCCCCATGACCTGATCCTGGAGAGCCGCAGCAGGCTGACCGTCACCGGGGTGCAGCGGGTGCTGCATTGCAGCGCCGAAAGCGCCGCGCTGGAGACCGGCAAGGGCATTCTGCACCTGTCCGGTGCGCAGATCAGTATGCAGACACTGGATCTGGAAGCCGGGGAAGCAAAGCTGACCGGGCGGTTCGATGGGCTGGAGTATACCGCCGCCCGCGCAGCCGGGGGCTTCTGGCACCGGCTGCTGCGCTGATGGTACAGGTTCTGCTGCCCGCCCGGCTTTTGCAGGAAGCTGCCGCCTGTGCCGTGCTGGGCGCTGCCCTTGGCGCGGCGCGGGCGTTTTTGCCGGTGCGGGGCAGGGCGGCTTTTGCGCCGGACGTGCTGCTTTCCGGTGCGGTGCTGCTGGCGTGCCAGAGCTACGCCGCCGGGTACAGCGCCGCCGGGGTGCTGCGGTGGTACATGGTGGCGGCAGCCTTTGCCGCTGCCCTTTGCACTGCCGGGGTGCTGGGCGTCCCGCTGCGGGCGCTGGGGCGGGGGATCAGGGCTGTTTTGCGCCGTTTTGCGGTGCAGCCTGTGCGCCGCCGCCGCGCTGCGGCGAAAACTGCCCGCAAATTACGCCGGAACGCGGAAAGAACCGCAAAAAAATCCAAAAAGAACTTGCCAAACCAGCGGGCATTGTTGTATAATTCAAACGTATCAAAGTAAGAGAACAGACGCAGAAGGTCTGCTGTTCAGACAGGAGCGTAAGGCAATGACGAATACGGGACGCAAAAAGCGCAGAAAGAATGCAGTGGTCACCATGGCGTTCCGCCTGTTTTTCGTGCTGCTTTTGCTGAGTATGCTGGCGGCTTATATCTCCAATCAGGTCACCATCAGCTCCAAGCGGGCAGAACTGGAAACACTGAACGAACAGGTGGTGCAGCAACAGACGGAAAATCAGGAACTGCAGCGCGTACTGAGCGGCGATGCCGACCAGATCACCGAATGGGTCGCACGCGACTCTTACAACTACGCCGCACCCAACGAGCGCATCTTTGTGGATGTGACCGGCAACTGACCGCGCGGCAGGTCAAGAGTTTTGGAAAACAAGGAGTATTGAGTTTTGGCAATTGAGGTAGGGAACGTATTCGAAGGCCGCGTGACCGGTGTAAAGCCCTTTGGCGCATTTGTAGCGCTGCCGGAGGGGCGTGTCGGCATGGTCCACATTTCCGAGGTATCCAACGAGTTCGTGCAGGATATCAACACTGTGCTGCACGATGGCGATGAAGTTAAGGTGCAGGTCATCAACATTGCACCGGACGGCAAGATCGCACTGTCCATCAAGCGGCTGCTGCCCCCGGCTCCGCGTCAGCCCCGGGAAGGCCGCCCCGCAGGCCCCCGTCCGGGCGGCTTCCGCAATGGGCAGGAGGGTGGACGCTCCGGCGGGCGCGGCGCAGGCCGTGCCCCCCGTGAAGGCGGTCGTGGCCCTGCCCGGGAGGCTGCTCCCCGCGTGTGGCAGCCCAAGGCACCCGCCCGCTCCGACAACCTGAGCTTTGAGGACATGATGAGCCGCTTCAAGAGCCAGAGCGAGGAGAAAATGGCAGATCTCGATCACGAGACCAACAACCGCCGGGGCGGCGGTTATGCCCCCCGCAGCCGCCGTGGCCGCTGAGCCATTGCATCAGCTGGGATCACAAGGAACACAGGCAGGCCTGTCCCCGGTCGGACAGGTCTGTTTTTTCGGTACAGAACAGAAAGGAACTACCATGCCCGCAAAATTTGAACTGATCGCTCCCTGCTTTTTCGGGTGCGAATCCACCGCTAAATTTGAGCTGACCCGCATTGGCGCAGAGAACATCCGGGTGGAGGATGGCCGTCTGAGCTTCTGCGGCGGGGCAGAGATGATTGCCGCCGCAAACCTCAACCTGCGCACCGTGGAGCGTGTGATGCTGCTGCTGGCGCGCTACAAGGCCACTACCTTTGACGAGCTGTTCGACGGCGTGTATTCCATCCCGTGGGAGGAGTTTCTGCCCGCGGACGCTGCTTTCCCGGTCACCGGCTCTTCCCTGAACAGCCAGCTGACCAGCATCCCCGCCTGCCAGAGCGTCATTAAAAAGGCGGTGGTCAAGCGCCTGATGAAGGGTCACCGCACCACTGTGCTGCCCGAGAGCGGCGTGGAGTACAAGGTGCGCTTTATGCTGCGCAAAAATGTGTGCGAGATCATGCTGGACACCACCGGCGAGGGTCTGCACAAGCGCGGCTACCGCCGCAACGCCATGGAAGCCCCCCTGCGTGAGACGCTGGCGGCGACCATCGCCGACCTTGGCCGTGTGCGCCGCGACAGTCTGGTGGAGGACCCCTTCTGCGGCAGCGGCACCCTGCTGATCGAAGCCGCGCAGAAGGCCATGAACATTGCCCCGGGTCTGAAACGCCGCTTTGCCGCCGAGCGCTACAGCTTTGTGCCCGCTGCCCTGTGGGCAGAGCAGCGCCAGAAGGCACTGGCAGAGTCCAAGCTGGATGTGGGCTTTGAAGCTTACGGCTACGATATCGACCCCGCCGCCGTGGCACAGGCCAACGCCAACGCCAAGCTGGCGGGTGTGGAGAACCGCTGCCACTTTGAGGTGGCGGATGTTGCCACCTTTGCCGCAAAGCCGGAGGCCATCGTGCTGACGAACCCTCCCTACGGCGAGCGTCTGGGCACCATTGAGGGCGCTGCCAAGCTGGCGCGCACGCTGGGACAGCAGATGGAAGCCAGCCCCTGCGCCGGCCTGTACGCCATTACCGCCGATATGGATTTTGAGCTGCACTACGGCAAGCGCGCCAACAAGCGCCGCAAGATGTACAACGGCATGATCCCCTGCCAGCTGTATATGTACTATAACGCCCCCAAGACCGAAAAGATGGCAAAGCCCATGCCCAAATCCGGCTTTGACGGCAAGCGCACCCATTTTGAAAAGAAGTAAGGGCATTTAAGCCCCACGAAAATCAATTTTGCAGCTTGACTCGTAGCCAAAGCCTTCACCCCTTGGGGGGAAGGTGGCTGCGAACGCAGTGAGCAGACGGATGAGGGGTAGTTCCCCGCAAACTGCGCCCTCATCAGTCACCTGCGGTGACAGCTTCCCCCGACCGGGGGAAGCCTTTAGAGGAAAAATGATTTCTATGATTTAAACACCGCCCCCAGTAGACCATGCACGAAAAAGTGTGTCTTTTTCCGGGAAAATCCGGCACAAACACCCGCAGATCATCTTTTGCTGAAAAGAGACGGTCTGCGGGTATTTTTAATAGAAAAATAGATTTCACAAAATTCGGCATAATGACAAATTACAGCAGTTTTTGCATCCGGCAGTTGCGTTGCCGAACAAAAAGGATTATACTAACCTTATTGACCGCAGGATACAAAAACTGTACAGAAAGGATGGCTGGCTTATATGAAGGGACGGATGCGGCCCTATCTGCCGGAACTGACGATCCGGGATTACAACACCTATATGCGTTATCTCCGCGGGGTGCGGCGGCAGATGTATAAGTCCTACGGCTTCTACGCCTGCCATCTGCTGCGCACCAACGGGGTGCTGTTTGCCATCCTGTCCGACAGTCTGGCGGGGCGTATGCCCACCTGCAAACGGCAGCGGATGCCCGGCACGCCGTTCCGGCGCAGCATGATGTGCCAGACGCTGGGCATCCGGCAGGCGGCGCAGACGGAGATCCTGATGGGCTGGCATAATCTGCAGGACCGCAAGTACAGCGAGCTGCGCCCGGTCAAGCGCTTGCGCCGCGCAGCGGACAAGCTGCTGCTGCGCCACGCCTACGAGAAAGCCCGGCAGGAGAACCCGGCACTGGAGCGGCTGTTTGCGCAGGAGCGGGAGCAGGCGGTGGTGCAGATGAACCTGAGCGCCAAAAACTACGCCCTTGCGGCTGAACCTATGAGCAACGTCTACGGCGCTTTGTACTCCACGCTGGCTACGGATGACCCCAACCAGCGCAAGAGTATGCGATATATCGGCAGCTGCATCGGCCGCATCTTCTATCTGCTGGACAAGGCCGAGCGCTTTGAAGCAGACCGCCGCAACGGCCAGTACAACGTGTTCGTGGTCAACGAGCTCAACGGGCAGGCTGCCGCTATAGAGAACGCCCGGCGGCAGGCACTGGCTGCGGTCAACGACCTGATGCGGGCGTACAAGATGCTGGATCTCAAGCTGAATGACACCCTGCTGAACAATATCATGATCTTAGGTCTGCAACACGCGGTCTACCCGCTGGAGCAGGATGTAGATACCGAAAAGTGGGAGATCCCATGAAGAAGCGAAAAAGCAAAAGCTGGTCCATGGCGTACTGCGGCATGGCGGCGGCACTGTGCGTGGCACTGATGCTGCTGGGCACCATCATCCCCATTGCCATGTTCATCGCACCGGCGGTGGCCAGCTTTCTCATTGCAACGGTGTGCATGGAGTGCGGCATCACCATGGCGTGGACGGCGTACGCCGCCGTCAGCCTGCTGGGGCTGCTCTTTGTGCCGGATAAGGAGATCGCCCTGATCTTTACCGTGCTGCTGGGCTATTACCCGCTGGTAAAGCCCCGGTTCGACCGCATCCGTCCCCGGGCGTTGCAGCTGGTGTGCAAGCTGCTGCTGTGCAACGGGGCGGTGCTGGCGATGTATGGTCTGCTGCTGGTGCTGGTGCCGGCGGGCAGCATTTCGCAGGAGCTGCGCACCACCGCGCTGGCAATGACTCTGCTCACGCTGGGTATGGGCAACGTGGCGTTTGCCCTTTACGACCGCGCCCTGTGCAATTTGCTGCTGCTGTATAAGCTGAAGTGGCAGCCCAAACTGCATAAAATGCTGGGGATGCACTGAGCCCCAAACAACTTTGAAAGAAGGAATGTGTACCGCAAGCTGACGCAAAGCGCCGGGCCACACGGGTGACAGCCGTGAGGGTGACGAGGAGAGGGATCATCGAAAGATTCGGCGGATGTTTCTCCGGCTGAGGGCTATACCAGCCGCAGAACAGGGCAAAAACCGGCAGCAATACCGGAACAGAACCCTGCAAAGAAAGCCATACAAGAACATAGACTTTGATAGAGGAAACTGACTGTGCAGCAGCGCATTTCGGCGCGCCGCAGTCGGTCTGGAGGTATTTTGTATGTGTGGCATTGTAGGTTATGTCGGGATGCGCAGCGCCCAGCAGGTGCTGCTGGACGGTTTGGAAAAGCTGGAGTACCGCGGGTACGATTCTGCCGGTGTGGCGCTTACCCAGCGGGACGGCATCCGCGTGGTCAAAAGCAAGGGGCGGCTCTCCACCCTGCGCAGCAAGCTGGAAGAGCTGGCGCTGCCCCAGAGCGGCTGCGGCATCGGTCATACCCGCTGGGCGACCCACGGCGAGCCCAGCGATGTGAACAGCCACCCGCACTCCACGCCCCGGGTCAGCATCGTGCACAACGGCATTATTGAAAACTACGGCGCTTTGAAGGAGCGCCTTGTCGCCAAAGGCTACACCTTTGCCAGCGAGACCGACACCGAGGTGCTGGTAAAGCTCATCGACAGCTGCTATCAGGGCGAGCCGCTGCAGGCTTTGCAGGCTGCGCTTGCCAAGGTGCGGGGCAGCTACGCGCTGGCGGTGCTGTTCAAGGACTACCCGGACACCATCTTTGCGGTCAAGCGGGAAAGCCCGCTCATCGTGGGCTGGGGCGAGGGCGAAAACTTTGTGGCATCGGATATCCCGGCGCTGCTCAAGTACACCCGCAGCTACAGCGTGCTGGAAGAAGGGGACATGGCGGTGTGCACGGCACAGGGCATCCGCTTCTATAACGAGTTCGGCGAGGCGGTGGAGCGCGAAAAGCTGACCGCAGACTGGGACATGGAAGCAGCCGAAAAGGGCGGCTACCCCCACTTTATGCTCAAGGAGATCAACGAGGAGCCCGCTGCCATCACGGCGACAGTCAGCCCCCGGGTGGAGAACGGTCTGCCGGAGCTGCGCATCCCGGAACTGACGGACGAAAAGCTGCGCAGCATCGGCACAGTGCATCTGGTGGGCTGCGGCACAGCCATGCACGCCGGTATGGTGGGCAAGACCGCCATCGAAGCGCTGGCGCGGGTGCCCGCAGAGGTGGATATCGCCAGCGAGTTCCGCTACCGCGACCCCATCCTGAAGCCGGAAGATCTGGTCATCATCATCAGCCAGTCCGGCGAGACCAGCGATACGCTGGCTGCCCTCAAGCTGGCTAAGAGCCGGGGCGTGCCGGTGCTTGCCATCGTGAACGTGGTGGGCAGCAGCATCGCCCGGGCGGCGGATTACGTCATGTACACCTACGCCGGGCCCGAGATCGCGGTGGCGTCCACCAAGGCCTATATGGTGCAGCTGTGCGTGCTGTACCTGTTTGCCCTGCGCTTGGCCTACGCGCGCGGGCAGCTGACCGAGGAAAAGACCAAATACTACACCGCCCAGCTGCTGCACGCATCCGAGGTCATCAAGCCCCGCCTTGCGGACTGCGAGCAGATCAAGTACCTTGCCAGCCGCTATGTGAACACCCAGAGCTGCTTTTTCATCGGGCGTGGGTTCGACTACGCCCTTTCGCTGGAGGGCAGCCTGAAGCTGAAGGAGATCAGCTATGTGCACTCGGATGCCTACGCGGCAGGCGAGCTGAAGCACGGCACCATCAGCCTGATCACGGACGGCGTGCCGGTCATCGCACTGGCGACCCAGAAAAACGTCTACGAAAAGACCATCTCCAACGCCAAGGAGACCCGCAGCCGCGGCGCACGGGTGCTGCTGTTCACCACCAAGGACGCGGAAGTGCCGGAGGGCGTTGCCACCGAGGTCATCCGCTTGGACGAGTACGACGACATCCTGATGCCGCTGCAGCTCATCGTGCCCTTGCAGCTGTTCGCCTACTACATGGCGGTGCTGCGCGGCTGCGACGTGGATAAGCCCCGCAACCTTGCCAAGAGCGTAACGGTGGAGTAACAGGGGAGAGAACGATTTAAAATGGTCTCCGCTGCGCTCTGACCATATTCAGAGGAAAGATGATTTTTACTGTGGTTCAGAAACGCCTGCGGGCGTTTCTGAACCACTTTTTCACAAGTAGAGAGCAAATATAAAAATATTCTTCCGCTAAAAATGGTCGGAGCCGAGCGGAGACCATTCAAAATAGTATATAGCACAAAACCGCCCGCTGCACGAAATGGTGTGCAGCGGGCGGCTTGTTATATGCGGGAAGAACAGGGGCGCTTACCAGAACCAGTAGCGTTTCTTGAACGCAATGTAGACCACGGCGATCAGGATCACAACCACGCCGCCGGCGATGAAGAAGGACCAGTTGATATTGCCGAACCGCAGGTTCTGGTTGGTCAGCAGGTAGCGGCCGGCAGTGTCGGCGGTGATCACGCCGTCCTTGTAGCTGTTCAGGTACTGCCACTTGTTGCTGATGGTGTTGTACAGGTACAGGCGGGAGTAGGTGCTCACATCCAGCTCCAGCTGCACCGCGCAGGGAAGGGCACGGTCGTTGTCCAGCTCAAACTCCAGCCCCTCTTCACTCTCGGTAAAGGTGATGGCGGTGTCGATCTCGCTGGTGGTGCTCTTTACGTTTTTGCCGGAAACGTTCATGGTGTAGCCGTCGCCCACCACGCACAGGGTCTTGCCGGTGGTGCGCAGGGCGTTCAGGATCTCGCCGGTCACGATGGGCACCTCAGACTGGTTGAACACCACCTGATCCTCCGTGCTGTCCTGAATGGTCTGCACCACAGGGTCCAGCGGGATGGAGGTGTTGTCGTCCGGGGTATCGGTGCCGGCATTGCTGTTGTCGCTGCCGGAGGAAGCATCTGCCGAGCGGTTCACGATGACCGTGACCATGGCAGTGGCCTTGCCGTTGGAAATGGTAATGGAGGTAGAGCCGGTGCCCACCGCCGTGACCACGCCCGAGGGGCTGACCGTGGCAATGCTGCTGTTGCCGGACTTGAAGGTGAAGGACTGGGATGCACTGGCAGGGGTGGCTTTAGCCGTGATGGTGCGGGTAGCACCGGGCTTGAGCACGATGTAGTTGGTGCTGGGGGTGATCACCTGCCCGCTGTTGCTGGACGTAGTGCCGCTTGTGCCGGTGGAGTCTGTGGGCAGGGCAAGCACCGTAACGGTGGTGGTGGCCACCACCGAGCCGCAGGCAGCGGTAATGGTGGCAGTGCCGGGCGCTACGCCGGTCACGCGGCCAAAGCTGTTCACCGTGGCAATCTTCTCGTTAGAGGAGGTCAGGGTGACGGTGGCGTAGTTGGAAGCGGAACTGGGGCGCACCTGCAGCGAAGCCGACACCGAGTTGCCCACATAGATGGTGTTGGAGGAGAGGGAAAGGTCCATCTCGGTCACGATCATGGAGGAGTCCATGGAGACCACGATGGTGTAGGCGCAGATCTGGTTGCCGGCGGCTGCGGTAATGGTGGCAGTGCCAACGCCCACAGCCTGCACCACGCCGCTGCTGCTTACGGTCAGCACGCTGCTGTCATCGGTCAAAAAGACTACAGAGTCGGTGCTGTAACTGGGCTTGACCACGGGGGACAGCTGCTGGGAAGCGCCCAACAGCATATTGGCAGAGTAGCTGCCGGTGGAAATGCTCTCGGCAGGGACGTCCTTGGACCAGGGCAGTGAAACGCCGTTCTGCGCTTCAACAGGCAGGCCGGCGGCGGCAGCGCTCAGGGCGGTGCCGCATACCAGCACACCCAGCATCAGCACACAGGCGGCTAGTTTCTTTGCGGTTCGAATCATGTTGTTTGTACCTCTTTGGGGTGGTGTAAAAGGGGGGGCATCCTGCCGTGCTGTGCAGTCCGCTTTTAGCGGAACAGCACGCCCAGTGCCTCCATGGCATACTCAAAATAGGTGACCTGATCGTATTCCACGCGGGCGGTCACGCTCATACCGTTGGCAAGATCCACCTTGTCGCCGCTGCGGCTCACCACATAGGTGGCATCGGGCTTGATGGTCATCTTGTAGTAGGAGGTGCTGTTGCTGGAGGTCACATCACTGTCAATGGAGGTGACGGTGCCGGTCAGCGTGCCGTAGGAATACTCCGACAGGCCGGTGATGGCGATCTTGCAGGGGTCGCCTACGTGCAGCAGGGGACGGTCGTTCACCGACACCATGGCCACGATCTCCAGATCGTCGTTCTCGCTGGCAATAGTAGCCATTGCAGAGCCGGCGCTCAGCACCATGCCCTCCTTGTAGGGGGTGTCCATGTGGATCACGCCGGAGGTGGGCGCATAGATGAAGTAATCGTTGGCGCCGGTGTTCAAAGAATCCATCTGCGCCTGCAGGTTGTCCACATTGACCTGTGCGCTGTTGATGCTCTGGGAGATGGACTGCATGGTGGAGTAGTATAGGGACTCCAGCTCACTCTGGTTCTGCTCCATCAAAGCCTTGATCTGGGTGTCGGAGTAGCCGGCAGCCTGATAGGTAGAAGCGTCAAAGGTCTTTTGTGCTACCTGACTTTTGTAGGTCTGGTACTGGTAGTAGTAGGGCTGATCCTCAGCGCTGGTCTCGTCGAAGTAGTTGGTGTCGTCCTGAATGCACTTGAGCAGCTTGTTGTACTGATCCAGCTGCTTCTGGTAGATATCCAGCTGGCTCTGCAGGGTGTCCTTCTGCATATCCAGATCCGTGCTCTTCAGCCGGGCGATCAGGTCGCCCTCGTTCACATAGCTGCCCTCCGAGACATACAGCTCGGTAATGGAGCCGGAGTAGCTGGACATGATGTAGGTCTTGTTGGCGGCCTGCACCACACCGCTGTTCTGGCTGACATAGATGCGGTTGGTCTGGGTGCTCCAGATCACCAGAAAGATCATGAACAGCCCGGTCAGAATGACAAAGGCGTACCCGTAAGGGGGCAGCTTTTTGTCCATCATGATCCGGCGGTCCTGCAGATCCGAAAGGTTCTGAATGGTCGTTGTCATAATTATTTGGTCTCCATAAACACGTCGATCACGCCGTCGTCCTCGTCCTGATTGACGTAGATGGTGTAGCTGTTGCCGCTAAGCTTGATGTCGTTTTCAAAAGCCAGGACCTGCAGCTTGGCGGTGGCCAGCTGGTTGAAGGCCAGAGGGCCGGTAAAGTGGGCGTACAAGCAGTTCTTTACCCGCAGCACAGCGTCCATGTGGTAGCCGGGCTCCATCTGGGTGATCATCTGGGTGGCCTGCTGCATCATGTACATGACGGGCATATGATCCGGGCCGGTGCCTTCCACGATAGCCTGCACCAGCGGGCCGATGGGCTGTGCGCCGTTGCTCTTCATAAAGTTCTGCATCTGGGTCAGGATGACCGGCAGGTTTGCCAGCTCCTCGGGCTGCACAACGCGGGAGAGAACATTGGTCAGCTTGAGGGTCTTGTTTTCAGCAACTTTGATCTCGTTCATAGTAAATTACCCCTAATCCTGTTATTTTTTCAATGTAAGCCGGAACAAAAAGGTGCCCGGAAGCGTCTGCCTCCGGGCACACCATAACGAGGCATTCTTCGGTTTCCCGCCGGGCGGGAAAAAAGCTTATGCTGCATCCGGGCAAGAGCTGCGGATGCGGTCAGTAGGTGATGGACTCGCCGTCGTCGTCCTCTTCCACCACAGCGGCAACTGCCTGCGGAGCAGGCTCGGCTTTGCGCTTGCGGAAGATGCCCTGCTGCATATTCCACAGCTCGGCATAGCGGCCATCCTTTGCCATCAGTTCCTCATGGTTGCCGCGCTCCACGATCTTGCCGTGATCCATCACAAGGATCAGGTCGCAGTCACGGATGGTGGAAAGGCGGTGCGCCACGATCAGCATGGAGCGGTCTGCCAGCTGCTCGTAGATCATGTTGAAGATCAGCGTCTCGGTGGCAAAGTCCAGATTACTGGTGGACTCGTCCAGAATGTAAAGGTTGGAGTCCTTCAGGAAGGCACGCGCCAGTGCAATGCGCTGCTTCTCACCGCCGGACAGGCCGTTGCCGGCTTCCTCCAGATAGGTGTTGTACTGCAGCGGCAGGTGGCGGATGAACTCGTGCGCGTCAGCCTTCTTGGCAGCTTCCTTCACCTCGTCCAGCGTAGCGTCCATGCGGGAGATGCGGATGTTGTCGTAGATGGTCTTGCTGAACAGCTCAACGTTCTGGGGCACATAGGCGATGGCGCGGCGCACCGAGTGGTTGCTGTACTCCGCCAGATTCACGCCGTTCACATCGATCTCGCCGTCCTCGGGGTCGTAGTACTTCAGCAGCAGCTTGGTAATGGTGGATTTGCCGCTGCCGCTGCTGCCCACCAGCGCCACCTTTTTGCCGGCGGGGATGGTAAAGCTGACATGATCCAGTGCCGGGGCACGGTTGCCGTAGCGGAAGGTGACGTCCTTGAACTCGATGTCGCCCTCCACCTTTTCCATCTCGCTCTGCTCCATACCCTCGGCAGTCTCGTTCTCAGCGGGGTAGTCCATGATCTCGGTCAGACGCTTCATGGAGATGCTGGCTTCCTGGATCTCCATCTGCAGGCCGATCAGGTTGCTCAGGGGGGAGGTAAAGTAGCTGGACAGGGTGCTGAATGCCATAAAGCCGCCCAGCGTCATCTCGCCGTTCAGCACCTGACTGATGCCCACATAGGTGGTCAGCATACTGAAGCCGGTGGAGATGAAGGAGGAGATCAGACCCTGCGTGGTGCTGATGCGGCTGGAGCGCAGGCTGATCTTCAGGCTCTTCATGTACTCGCGTTCCAGATTATCCAGCTCGGTCTGCTCGTTGGCGTTGCACTTGACGGTCTCGATGCCGCGCAGGCTCTCGATCATCTGGCTGTTCAGCGCTGCAGACTGTGCCATGCTCTCTTCGTTGATCCGCTTATAGGGCTGCTTGTACACCAGCACCAGCAGGATGCTGACCAGTGCCATGAACAGCGAGATGGAGAACAGCATGGCGTTCATGCGGAACAGGATGATGCCGGTGATGACTGCCATGGAGATATCCATCACAAGGCTCAGCGCAATGCTGGTAAAGATGGATTTGATGGTGTCAGCGTCCGAGTAACGGGTGGTGATATCACCGGTCTTGCGGGTGGCAAAGAACTTCATGGGCAGGTTGAAGATGTGCCCGAAGTAGCCCAGCATCAGCGGGATATCGATCTTGATGGACAGATGGATCAGCACCCACTGGCGCACAAAGCCGATCAGCGTGCTGGTGATGCTGACCACGCTGAACACCAGGATCAGGGTGACCAAAAGGTTATTCAGCCCGTAGGGCAGCACCTCGTCCATCAGGATCTTATTGAACATGGAGGACGCGATGCCCAGAATGGTGGTGATCACCGAGCTGAGGATGGCGTAGAAGAACAGCTTTTTCTGGGGCAGAAGCAGGTCGATATACCGCTTCATCATGCCGTACTTGCCGCTTTTGCCGTCCTTACCGTCCTTGCCGTCTTTACCGTCCCTGCTGCCAAGCTTGCCGCCCTTGAACTCGGAGGTGGGGTTCAGCAGCAGCAGCACGCCGGTAAAGTTCTTGTAGAACTCGTCCAGACTGATCTTTTTCAGCTCCGTGCCGGGGTCGCCGATGATGACGTAATCCTTGCACTTGTGCTTTTTGCCCTTTTTCTCTTCTTCCTTGCGGGTCTCGGCGTCCTGCAGCATATGCTTGCGGCGCGCGCCTTCGTCCTTGATGGTGGTCTTTTTGAACACCACAACAAAGTGAGCCAGACCCTGATCGGTGATCACCTGTGCAATGCAGGGAAGCGAGAAGTCGCTCAGGAAGTTTTCGCGGTCCACGCGGACTGCGGCGGTGGTAAAGCCAAGTTCATTGGCGGCTTTTTGCAGGCCGACAAGGTTAGTGCCTTTCAGGTCGGTACCCATCATATCCCGCAGGCGGGTGATGGTCACTTCCTTTTTGTAGTGCAGGCACACCATGGCCAGACAGGCAGCCGCACAGTCGGTGGTATCGTGCTGCCGGACGTAGGTATAACGCATAGATGTTTCCTTTTATTCTACAGATTTATTCAAACGACACAAAGCCGCCCTGCCGCCCGTGCTTGCCGCACAGAGCCGCCGGCCTGCCTGCTGATTTGACCAACGAAAAAACTGCGCTCCTGCACGGCAGCTTTCTGACCGGAGGAGCGCCTGTCTGCGGATGCGGGAAAGCCATGCAGCTTTTCTACATCTATAAACTTATAAAAGTATACCACATCCACTAGTGTTCTTCAAGGCGATATTTTTTAAGAACCGTTAAGAATGCGTGAAAAAAAGATACAGAAAAACAAAAAAGCGATGGAAAATATCCATCGCTTTGCTGGCGCCTCTTGCCTGACTCGAACAGGCGACACCCTGATTAACAGTCAGGTGCTCTAACCGACTGAGCTAAAGAGGCATAACAGTGACTGCGAGAAACATTATACCGCAGTCACCGCACTTTTGCAAGCCTTTTTTGCAAAAATTCGGAAATCAAATTTTGCAGCCTGCCCCGGAGCGAAAGCCTTCACCCCTTGGGGACAGATTTCCCCCGGCCGGGGGAAAATGTCGCATAGCGACAAAAGGGGGAACGGGTGGCTCGTAGCGCCTGAGGGGGTACTGGCACGCAAACTCCCTCAGTTACGGCTGCGCCGTGACAGCTCCCTCAGAGAGGGAGCCTCTGGCGCGCCCGGGAACTTTGCACTTTAGCCAGAAACCTTGCCGCCATGCCAAAGGCCCCATCTTAGAGGGGGCTGTCGAGCGCAGCGAGACTGGGGGAGTTCCAGCCGGTTGCCGACAGGCTTTGACTGAGGGGGTACCGGGCACAAAAAAGCAGCGCAGAAACGCCCGTGGGTGCTTCTGCGCTGCTATTATAAGTTGAAATTACTTCAGCTTGCTCTTGGCCTTCATGCGCTGGTCGTGGTTCAGGATCTGCTTGCGGATGCGCAGATTCTCCGGGGTAACCTCCAGCAGCTCGTCCTGTGCCAGGAACTCCAGACAGCCCTCCAGGCTCAGCTTGCTGACCGGGATCAGGCGCAGCGCGTCGTCGGAGCCGGAAGAACGGGTGTTGGTCAGGTGCTTGGTCTTGCAGACGTTCACGTCCACATCCTCGCCGGAAGCGGTGTAGCCGATGACCATGCCCTCGTACACCTTCTCGCCAGCACCGATAAGCAGAGTGCCGCGCTGCTGGGCGTTGTACAGACCGTAGGTAACGGCGTCGCCGGTCTCAAAGCTGACCAGAGAGCCGGTAGAGCGGTTAGCAATCATGCCAGCCCAGACGTCGTAGCCGTCAAAGATCTGGTTGATGATGCCCTCACCGTGGGTATCGGTCAGGAACTGGTTGCGGTAGCCGAACAGACCGCGGCTGGGCATACGGAACTCCAGACGGACACGGTCGGTGCCCAGAGACTCGATCTGCTGCAGCAGTGCCTTGCGCTGACCCAGACCGGTCATGACAGCGCCCTGATACTGGGTGGGCACGTCGATGACAACGTGCTCCATGGGCTCGTAGGTCTTGCCGTCGATGACCTTGGTCAGAACGTGCGGGGGAGATACCTGCAGCTCATAGCCTTCACGGCGCATGGTCTCGATGAGGATGGACAGGTGCATCTCACCACGGCCCATGACACGGAAGGAATCAGTGGTGGCGGAGTCCTCCACCTTCAGGGCCACGTCCTTCAGCAGTTCCTTCTGCAGACGGTCGCGGATCTGACGGCTGGTGACGTACTTGCCCTCGCGGCCAGCCAGCGGGCTGTCGTTGACCGAGAAGGTCATCTCCACGGTGGGGTCGTTGATCTTGACGAAGGGCAGCGGCTCGATCTGAGCGGGGCTGCACAGGGTGTTGCCGATGGTCACATCCGGCAGGCCGGAGAAGGCCACGATATCGCCTGCGGTGATGTTATCGCAGGGCTGACGGCCGTTTGCTTGGAAGTCGTACAGCTTGGTCAGACGGCCGCGCATCTTCAGGTCGGGGTTGTGCCAGTCACACACGACCACTTCCTCGCCTACCTTGGCAACACCGTTCTGGATGCGGCCGATGCCGATGCGGCCCACGAACTCGTTGTAGTCCACAGAGGACACCAGCATCTGGAAGGGAGCCTCAGGGTCGCCCTCCGGCGGCTTGATGGTGCTCAGCAGGGTGTCGAACAGGGGGATCAGGTCGGTGCCCGGCACATCCGGGTCCAGGCTGGCGGTGCCGTCACGGCCGCAGCAGAACAGCATGGGGCAGTCCAGCTGTTCGTCGGTAGCGCCAAGGTCCATCAGCAGGTACAGCACCTCGTCGATGACTTCCTTGATGCGGGCATCGGGACGGTCGATCTTGTTGATAGCCACCACAAGGCTCAGGTTCTGCTGCAGAGCCTTCTGCAGCACAAAGCGGGTCTGGGGCATACAGCCCTCGGCAGCGTCCACCAGCAGCAGCACGCCGTTGACCATCTTCAGCACGCGCTCCACCTCGCCGCCAAAGTCGGCGTGGCCCGGGGTGTCGACGATGTTGATCTTGACGCCCTTGTAGGTGCAGGAGCAGTTCTTTGCCAGAATGGTGATGCCGCGCTCACGCTCGATATCGCCGCTGTCCATCACGCGCTCGGCCACGGCCTGATTGTCGCGGAAAGCGCCGCTCTGACGCAGCAGGGCATCCACCAGCGTGGTCTTGCCGTGGTCAACGTGAGCGATAATGGCAACGTTGCGCAAATCGTTACGAACCATAAATTTCTACCTCTCTATTTAAAAAGACTCATAAAATACGAACGAACGTCATACAAACCTAAGTTTATAACAGAACAGGGTGGTTTGTCAAGATTGTATAAAAATTTTTTCTGCAATTCAGCATTATGCCCGTAAACTTTCCGCAGATTTGTGCGGCGTGTACCTTAAAAATATGCTATACTAAAGCTATAAAACGAACCGGAGGTGTTCTGCATTGAAGCTTACGTTTTTAGGCGCGAACCACGAGGTGACCGGCAGCTGCACCATGCTGGAAGCGGCAGGGCAGCGATTCCTCATCGACTACGGCATGGAGCAGGGCAAAAATGTGTACGAGAACCAGCCCCTGCCCGTAGCCCCCGGCGAAATCGACTTTGTGCTCATCACCCATGCCCATATCGACCATACCGGCCTTTTGCCGCTGCTGGCGCACAACGGCTTCCGGGGCAGGATCTACGCCACCATCCCCACCGTGGAGCTGTGCGGCATCATGCTGCGGGACTCGGCGCATATTCAGGAGTTTGAAGCCGAGTGGAAAAACCGCAAGGGCAAGCGCTCCGGCGCAGAGCCGGTAGAGCCCATGTACACCGTGCAGGACGCCGAAGCCGCCTGCCGCCTGTTCCGGGGCGTGGAGTACGACAAGCGCATCCAGCTTGCCCCGGGCATCGAAGCACGCTTTGTGGACGTGGGACACCTGCTGGGCTCTGCCAGCATCGAGCTGTGGATCACCGAGGGCAGCACCACCACAAAGCTGGTGTTCTCCGGCGATATCGGCAATCTGGAGCAGCCCATCATCAAAGACCCCACCTATATCCAGCAGGCGGACTATGTGTTCATGGAGTCCACCTACGGCGACCGCAACCACGACCCCCGGCCGGACTATGTGGCAGAGCTGGCAAAAATTTTGCAGCGCACCTTTGACCGGGGCGGCAACGTGGTAGTGCCCAGCTTTGCGGTGGGACGCACGCAGGAGATGCTGTATTTTTTGCGGGAGATCAAGGAAAAAGGGCTGGTCAAAGGGCACGGCAACTTCCCGGTCTACATCGACAGCCCGCTGGCCACCGAAGCCACCCGCATCTTCCGGGATACAGACCCCGGCTGTTTTGACGCCCAGACCCGCGCTTTGCTGGAAAAGGGCATCGACCCCATCAACGTGCCGGGGCTGCGCATCAGCGTGACCAGCGAGGACTCCCGCATGATCAACACCGACCGCACGCCCAAGGTCATCCTGTCCGCCAGCGGAATGTGCGAAGCCGGACGCATCCGCCACCACCTCAAGCACAACCTGTGGCGGCCGGAATGCACGATCCTGTTCGTGGGCTTTCAGGCGGTGGGCACTTTGGGACGCACCCTCATTGAAGGAACGGACTTGGTCAAGCTGTTCGGTGAGCCCATCGAGGTGAAGGCAGAGATCTGCCAGCTGACCGGAATGTCCGGCCACGCCGATAAAGACGGCTTGCTGCGCTGGGTGAACGCCTTTACAGAAAAGCCCCGGCGGGTGTTCGTGATCCACGGCGAGGACGAGGTGGAGAACCGCTTTGTGGACACCCTGACCGAACAGGGCTTTACCGCCTGTGCGCCCTACAACGGTGCGCAGTGGGCGATCGGTGCCGAGGGCGCAGTCTGCCTGCAGGAGGGCACGAAAGTCCGCGTGGAGCAGAGGACAGGCGAGGGTGCAAACCGCGCCGCTACCGTGTTCCAGCGGCTGGTCAGCGCCGGCAAGCGCCTGCTGCGGGTCATCGAGCACAACGAGGGCGGCGCAAATAAGGATCTGGCAAAATTTGCCGACCAGATCAACGCCCTGTGTGACAAATGGGACAGGTAATGCGGCAGTCTTTTGCGGCAGAGCAGCCCCGGGAAAAACGCAGCTGCGGCAAAAGCTTCCGGGCGCGCTGCGCCGCTGAAAAAAGAGAATAGATTTTTGTAAAAAACCGTTGACAAGCGCCCCTCCGGCTGGTATAATAACCCATGTCGTCAGGCAACAGGTCAGACATCTGGGGGTTTAGCTCAGCTGGGAGAGCGCTTGCATGGCATGCAAGAGGTCACCGGTTCGATCCCGGTAATCTCCACCAGAACAAAAAGCACCGCACAGAAATGTGTGGTGCTTTTTTGTTAGTGCTAAACGAGTGAGGACCCAGTTCACCCGGGAGAGCGCCGTGCATGGACTGCAAGAGGGTCACCGGTTCGATCCCGCTATTCTCCACCAAAAAAGCACCGTACTTCGTTTGAAGTACGGTGCTTTTCTTTTTGATTTCTTAGAGGTTGCATCGAGAATCAGCCAAATGCCTGATTTTGCAGGCGCATGGACGACAACCCCCAATTCTTTCTGATCCGTTCTCCAACAAGGGATGCTAGTTCGGCTGGTTCAGATTCAGGCTGATCTTTCGCTTTTTTCACAGAGAACACCTCATTTGCGGCCAATCATCAGATGCCACGGAACGTAAAGGTGAACTCCACGGGCTTGGTCACGTCAGGAATATACTCCGGGTGGACATTGGCGCCCCAGCTGTCATCGCCGCCAACGCCCATCTGCTCGCCCATAGCACGGATGACCGTGTAATGGACCGGGGGCAGCTCGTAGGGATGCTTGGCACTCTCCAATTCATGGGGAGTGTAGGGCAGCGCAGAGAAGAACATGGGCTTTGCGGCATCTGCGGTAAACAGCAGCCCACGACCCTTGCGGTCCACTACTTTGGCCCAGCGCACAGCGGTCTTTGCGCCACACTCCTGCGGCACAAGGTACTGTGCCATGTTGTCTGCAACCTTGTTCTGGTAAATGCCCAGCTTTGCACCATGCTGGCGATCCCAGTAGGTCTCCGCAGGGCCGTTTCCGTACCATTCCACCGTGTCATAGTCAGCGTCGATCTTGAACAGCACACCGAACTCCGGCATTGCTGCAAGTCCTTCCACCGGGTCATAGTGCAGGGTGGTCTGGATGCGGCCATCACCGAACACACGGTACTGCAGGCTGCACTCTGCTGCGGGGCTGGTCTGGAGGTTATAGAGATAGGTCACGACCACACTGTCGGCTTCCACCTCGCAGGTGGGGTTCTGGAGGATGGTGCCGCCGTGAACAGACGGGATCTCCTTGCCGATGCCCTTGGCGGTAGCGTACAGGCTTGCCAGCTTCCACTGACCGCGAACGCCGCCCATGTTGTTGCCGCAGTCGTTATCGGTGGGAGCGCGCCAGAAGTTGGGACGGGGGATCTCCTGAATCATCTCCTTGCCGGCATAGCGGTAGGAAGTCAGACCGCCGTTCAGGTCGGAGAACAAAACATCGAAATTCTCACCCCGGACACCGATGTTGTGTGTACCGTGCGTAACGGTAAACGGCGTGACCTTCTTGCTGGGAATGGAACGGACCACAGCGATCACACCCTGTCCAAAGGCGACTTCGTGACCCTTCTTTGCCCAGCTGGTGTCCGCCTTCAACCGGAAGCTGATGGTCACTGCATATTCACCGGGGAGCGCAGGGACCATAACCGGCAGCGGGAAGCTGGAACGCTCTTCGGGAGCAACATCAATATTGGTCAGTTCCTGCTGCTGATACAACTTTCCATCACGATGCAGCAGTGCAACGCAGTCGAAAGCACCCGTAGAGGTGAACAGGTTCTTGTTCCAGACTTCAAATCCAGAGTTGTCGATGGAAACGGCGATGTTCTGATAGCAGAACTTGACCTCCTGCATCTTGGGAGAAGGAGCACGGTCACCACCGTAGGCAATGCCGTTTCCGCTGAAATTATAGTCGGTAGGACGCTCACCGAAGTCGCCGCCGTAGGCTTGGAACCACTTGCCGTAGCGGTCTTTTTTCCAGATGGACTGGTCGATGTAATCCCAGATGAAGCCGCCCTGATAGCCGCAGTTCTTCTGGTCGGCAAGTTCCGTGTACTTGTATAAAGCACCGTTGGAGTTGCCCATAGCATGAGAATATTCGCACTCGATATAAGGCCGCTTATCGCCCTGTGCCAGATACTCTTTAATGTCCTTGACCGTGCTGTACATATGGCTCTCGATATCGGTGGTTTCGAGGAAGCGGGGATCGTTGACCACACCTTCGTAATGCACCAGACGGGTGTCATCAAAGCGGCGGACCATCTCGGCCATCTGGAGCAGGGTCTCACCACCAAACGATTCGTTGCCCAGAGACCAGATCAGAACAGCAGGATGATTTTTGTCACGCTGGTAAGTGGAATTCATGCGGTCAAACAGGACAGCTTTCCACTCCGGCTTATCGTTGGGCAAAACGCCCTCGATGCCGCGAATGCCAGCCTGATGAATGTCCCATGTGCCATGGGATTCCAGATTGTTCTCTGCGATCATATACAGACCATACTCGTCGCACAGGTCGTACAGTGCATCCTGATTCTGGTAATGGCTGGTACGGATGGCATTGATGTTGTTCTGCTTCATGGTGATGATGTCCCGAAGCAGTTCCTCATGGGTGTGTACGCCCACAGCACGACCCGTAATGGAGCTGAACTCATGACGGTTGGCACCCTTGAACACGATGCGCTTGCCGTTGAGCAGCATCCGATTGTTCTTCAGCTCGAACTTGCGGAAACCGACTTTCTGCCCGGTCACCTCTACCAGATGGCCTGCATCGTCCAGCAGCTCGATTTCCAGTTCATACAGAGCCGGGTCCTCTGCACTCCACAGGTGGGGGTTCTCCACCGCATGGCTGAACAGCGCAGAGCCGCCGTTCAGTGCGATTTTTTCGGAGAACACTTCCAGTTCACTGCGGCGCAGGGTCAGACGGGCTGCGCCCTTACCCTCCACCTGCAATGCAACTTCCAGCGTGGAATGAGTAAAATCATCCCCGGCAAACAGCGTTTTGACGGATACATCTTCCAGATGCACGGTGGGGATGGCATACAGCCACACGCTGCGGAAGATGCCGGAGAAGCGGAAGAAGTCCTGATCTTCGCACCAGCTGGAGGAAGTCCACTTGAACACCTGCACGGCAAGTTTGTTCACGCCCGGCTGGAGATAGGAAGTCAGATCGAATGCGTGTGCGGAGAAGCTGTCCTCGGTATAGCCCACATAAGACCCGTTCAGCCAAAGAGCCATGCCGCTTTCCACACCCTCGAACTCGATGTGGACGGGCTTGCCCTGCATGGATTCCGGCAGCTCGAAGTATTTTACATAGCTTGCCACCGGATTGAACCGCTGCGGGATCTCGCCCGGCTGTACTTCTTCACGGCCGTCCCACGGATACTGAACATTCGCGTACTGGGGAATGTCGTAGCCCTCCATCTGGATGTGTGCCGGAACATGAATGTCGTCCCAGCCGCTGCAATCGTAATCCGTCTTTTCAAAGCCGGGGATGGCGCTGGTGTAGTTCTTTGCGTAGGCGAATTTCCAGATGCCGTCCAGCTTCATCGCAAGCGAAGATTCTCCTGCCAGATATTCTTCGCGGGAAGCGTAAGTACGGAAACTTGCATGAGCATTCAGCATGTTTTCCTTGAAAAAGGTGGGGTCTTTTACTTTTGCAAAATCAAATGCAGCCATAGTATTTCCTCATTTACCTTTTATAATTTTATAATATTTCTCCAGCCTCCCCGGAGGAATCACTGGATTCCTCCGGGGAACAGCAGATGAAGGAGAAATGATAATGGCTTGTTATCAGGCTGCTGCACGCAGCTTTTCATTTGCTTCTTCGACCTTCATACGAGAGAGAATGAAGGTGATGATGGCATCCAGAGCGAACGGGATCACCAGATACATGATCTTCAGCATCGAGATGCAGGATTCGGGCTGGACAGCCAGCGCACTATCGAAATGGCTTGCAGCCAGCAGCCAGCCGGTGATGGCAGTACCCAGACCGCCGCCAAGTTTTACGCCCAGAGAAGTGCAGGAGTACATCGTGCCATCCACGCGCTTATGCTTCGTCAGCCAAGTGTACTCAGAGCAGGCTGCGATCACAGCGTTCATATCGCCCTGCCAAGGACCCTGACCAAGAGCTGCGATTGCAGTAAAGAGCAGCATCAAGGTCACATTGCCGCTGCCCATGTAACCAGCTACAGCAACCAGTGCACGAGAAATCGTTGCCAGAGTATAGCTCATGACATTCAGCTTATACATTCCATTCCACTTTGCAACCAAGGTCGGGGTGAACACCAGTGCGATGATCAGAGGAATGTTGATTGCCCAAGAGAATACACCGAACAGATTCTGGTTGCCAAGGATGTAGGTTGCATAGTAGGTGCCCATGCTGATCATGGCACCGTAGATCTGCTGCAAAATGTAGGTGACGCAAATCATCATATAATATTTGTTACCAGCAAGCAGCTTTGCAGCCTGAACCAGATTGTACTTTTCGTCCTGCTCGATTTCCTTTTTGTCGGTGGTATCCACCAATTCGCCTTCCGGCAGTTCCTTCACGGAGAAAACGGAGAGGGTGTTGACAAGCAGACCGATGATGGCGTAGATGATTGCAACAGTGCGCCAACCGGCAGCACCACCGCCCAATGCCGTAACAGCACCCAGCGTGATGGACTGGATGAGCAGGCTGGTGGCAAAGGCGAACATGAAACGCCAAGAACCCATCTCGACCTGTTCGGCACTGTTCTTCGTGACGAGAGCAGTCAGTGCAGAGTAAGCAATGTTGTTGGCAGTGTAGAATACAGCGTTCAGCAGAGTATATGCGATCAGGAACCATGCGTACTGTGCAAACTGTCCCAGATTGGTCGGGATGGCGAAAATTGCCACCAGCGTAATGGCACAGCCAATGTAGCCGTACAGCATCCAAGGACGGGCTTTGCCCATCTTAGAATGCGTTTTGTCGATCAAAGAACCAAAGAAAATGTCCGTCACACCGTCCAGCAGTTTGGAAACTGCAATCAGAGTGCCGACAATACCGGGGTTCAGGCCAACGGTGTTGGTCAGATAGATCATGACGAAGGAGGACAGGAATGCATACACCACGTTGCCTGCAATATCGCCTGAACCATAGCCGACTTTATTATACCACTTTAGATAACGTTTCCCAGTCATTGTGCTTTCTCCCATCTTGCTTGTTTTGTGTGGGCGCGACCAATCTGCTGCGCACTTCAGACTGGAATTCTCATTACGCAAGTTGCCCAAATCTCTTGCGTTTCGTCTGAAAATATTATAGAATCTAATGGAACGAAAAGATATAGACAAGATGGAACAAAATATGCACAAAATCAAAGCGTTTGTAATTTTTTGATAGAACATTTCCCAAATCACTGTAAAATCTCTGAAGATGAGGAGGACGCAGGGGTGTATTTCAACTCAGGATATTTGAACAATTCCCGTTTGGATTTCAAAGACTACTCAAAGCCGCTGGTCGTAGGCAGCTGCGGCACTTATCGCTTGAAAAAACGCCCTAAGCTCCCTACTTTTTGGGCAAAGGGTCGCAGAGACTATCAAATCCTCTATGTGGCATCCGGTAAAGCACACTTCTGGTTCGATGGTGTTGAGAAAGTGGTGACTTCTGGACACATGGTGCTTTATCAGCCGAAAGAAATCCAGAAGTATGTCTACTATGTAGAAGATCATCCAGAGGTGTTCTGGATTCACTTTACAGGATATGATGTCAAAAACATCCTGAACTATCACGGAATATCCTTTGACAAGCACGTTTTTTACAGCGGCACACTGCCGGATTACAAAATGCTGTTCCGAAAGATCATCCGGGAACTGCAACAATGTGAATATGGCTATGAAGACTATATTGCTTCTCTCTTCAACATCATTCTGCTTTTAGTAAGCAGGCAACAGCAGGAAAGCGAGAAAACAACTACAAGCATCCCCGAAGAAATCGAAGCCGCCGTTGCCTACTTTAACGAGAATTATAATACAAAGGTCAGTGTGGACGATTACGCAGAATCGCTGCATATCAGTACGAACTGGTTTATCCGTAATTTTAAGCAGTACATGAAAATAAGCCCTGCACAATACATCCTGTCCCTTCGGATGGTAAATGCACAAAGCTTATTGGAGAACACCGAATACAATATTGGAGAAATTGCAGAGATCGTAGGGTATGATAACCCACTCTATTTTAGCCGGGTATTCAAGAAAGAGTATGGTGTCAGTCCGGCACAGTACCGAAAGAATCTGGAAGAATCTACTGAAAAATGAGAAAGATTCCTTATAATAAGGAGAGTAGAACCATGCCGATAAAAAATGCGATCCACAGCCAACAAGTCTACGACCCAACGGATGAATCCATCTGGGAAACATTATAACATCAGAGAGCCAACGGCTCCAAAGGAGAAGCTATGAGTTACGCAATCGTATTCAGCAGTAAAACAGGCAACACGGAATTACTGGCAGACGCTCTGCACAGTTACCTGCCGCAGGCAGATTGCTGTTATTTTGGCAGCCCGAACCCTGCCGCCATGGAAGCGGACACCCTTTATGTGGGCTTCTGGACGGACA